>RRZT010761972.1_pt1 | contig 11319 bp, 7 predicted proteins | sample 2165551 | NCBI WGS metagenome assembly RRZT01 (sample SAMN10456910, study PRJNA506462) | wastewater metagenome | biome: wastewater; feature: sludge; material: wastewater sludge; isolation source: wastewater sludge with Escherichia coli K12::gfp cells carrying plasmid... | place: USA: Moscow, Idaho ...
ATTAAATCTTTTTATAAGTTCAAGAACTCTTTTCGTTTGACTTGTTGCCATGATTTTCCTTTACAAATTAATTTCAGAAATTATACTATCATAAATAGACGTATTTTGTCTAATATTTTAATGATTTTAATTTATTTCTATTGTAAATCTTTTTAGATGGAATTGTTTTTGTAACTGGATAAAACTCCCAAATTACTCTTTGTTTTAGTTTTGGGATTTTTATGATTTGTTTGTTCATTGTAATATTCCTTAATTTTTTTGGAATATTACAATTTTAATTGGACATATTTTGGCTAGTATTTATTTTTGATATTATTGTATAAATTACTTTTAGCCAATCAACCAAATTATCATGATTAGGTTTTTTAATAGTATTTTGTCTACAATGATATCTTATTTCATCATCCAAGTGAATTAGATAGTTTCTAGTACAAATTATTTTACTTAAACTACTTTTTAAATCTTTTAAATTATAATTATCACAAATTTCTATAATATTTGCATATGTTCTTCCCTCTAAATATCCAAACTCTTTTACAAGTATCTCAAGAGAATTATAAATTGCAAGTATAAAGAAAGTGGTTTTTTTATCAAGATTACTATCTGTTATATCAAAAACATTAGCTAATTCAAATTTGATTTTTCGATAGTTTTTATTATCTGAATTTAATATCTCTAAATTTAGAATATTATGCTGTATTTCCCATATTTCTTTTAAATATTTTTTTCCAAGTCCCTTATCAACTAATTGAATAAACTTATTTATATTTTCAACAGTATCTATAGTTCTATCTTCGGGATGCTCTTTTTTGATATATCCTAATATTTTTTTTTCATATAGTTTTTCTAAGATTGTACTTTTACTAGTAGCAGTTAGCATTATAACTTGAATACCTGCATTTATCTCATGGATTTTTTGAAGTATTTTAATACCTGTATAGTTATCTATATCTTCATTTTCATGGTCACTTTCAAGCAATCGTAAATCTAACACTATAACATCAGATTTTTCAACTTGTTTTTTTAGCTCTTTATGATTTAGTTGAACTATTAAATTATAATTTGATTTATCTTTAAAATCATATTCAAAAGTATCAAATTCTAAACCATCTTTTTGTAAAGCATTTTTTAAAACATCACTCCAACCTTTATTCCACTCATCATCAATAAGTAAAATATTACCTTTTTCAGTAGGTTTTATAATCTCTAAACTATTATTTGTATTTTTTAAATACTTTGCTTTTAAATACTTAAAATAAAGTTCGTTTTCCATCTCACTTCTATTTTTATTAATTGCATCACTTTTTGCATCTAAAAGTTCAGCCCATTTATATATACTCCACTTATTCGCAATATTATGGCTTCCTGATGTATCTTTTGGTGGAGTTACATCTATACTATTAATGAATTTATTATAATCAGTTACACCTTTTAACTCTAGAGATTGATATTTTTTAATATCTTCTTTTGTGTTTTTACAAAGATATAGACCATCTGTAAAAAGTATATTTGCTTCTTGGGTAAATCTATTTAAAGTATTTTCATCAAAATCACTTATTATCACGATTGGAGTAAATCTTTTATCTGTTAGTTCATTTGAAAGTCTAATATGATATGCAACTCTTAAACCATAAAGTTCAAGATAATTCGAAGTAAGATTGTCTTTGATAAATATGGTGTCAAACTCTTTATTTTTTAGCTCATTGATGATTTCTTTTGAGATATATGTGTCAATGTCATCACTACTTTGGATAAATTTTATAGGATAGTTAAAGATTTGTAAATCACACACATTATCATGATGAATAACAACTGATTGAGTTGTATTTACTTGTAATAATTGTAAAGTAAAATATTTTTCTAAACTCTCCTTAAATTGTACAATCTCATCAAATATTTTCTCTTTTGGCTCATAAAATTTATAATCAATTTTACCAAGGTTTGCATCAATTTGGAAGTTTGCTACATTTTCAAAACTATTTTTTATATCAAAAATAAAAAGATTAGTTTTCTCTAAAACATTTGCAACAATATTTTGTTTCCATTGTTCACCATAACAAAGCATCATAATATCTTCATTATTGGTTTTTATAGATTCTAAAAATAGAAAAAGATTATGACTATAAAAAGTTTTTGAGTTAAGTTCTAAAAGTTCAAATTCACTATTATCATAATAGTTTACTGATATTCCACCTGAAAAAAGAACTAAAGTTTTTTGGGATTTTTTACAATAATCTTTAAGATTACCCAAAATTACCGTATTATTTTTAACTGATTTATGACAAACAATAATATCAAACTCATTTAAATCAAAACTATCATTACTAATATTTTCAAGTATATTTGAAGCTTTTTCTTCTATAAAGTTTTCTAAAACATCACAATATTTATCAAGATTGATATTGTTTTGTTCCAAAAATTTTCTTTGTCTAGGATATCTATCTTCAATAAGTGCTATTTTTTTCATGTTTTAGTTCCAAAGATTTTGATTAAAAATACCTAAGATGATGATTTTTTGATTTTCTTCATCTATTTCAAAAGGGATAGTATAACCTTTATAGATTAGTTCTCTTAGATTCTCATCTTTTGTATCTTCTCTTTTTCTGTAGATATAAGGATTGTTTGGTATTGTTTTAATTTTAGAAATAATATCTTCGAAAAATTTATACGCTCTATTAGGACTGTCAATTTCTATAAAAAGAATTATTTTATCAAGTTCTGTTTTGAATCTTTTTGATTGTTCTAAGGTTAAAGTTTCGATAGTAATCTTTCTCGTATCTCATCTAATCCTGTACCAAAAGGTTCTGTTTCCATCTTCCCACTTCGATACTCTTGAGATCTTTTCTTGATTTCTTCATCTAGTGATTTTTTTACTTCAACAGCATCTTCAGGTAAAGTCTTTAATATTTGTTCAAACTGTTCTAAGTATTCATCTTTTATAGTTATTTTCATAGTCATAGGATACCTCCTTGCGTTTTATATTTCATTATATCTAAACTACTTATAAAATCTCAAAATATGAGTAAACCCTTTTGGTTTAGTTTCAAGTATTTCTATATCTTTTACATTGTTACTATGCAAAAAGTTTACTCTAAAATTTTCATCTTCGAAGCTACTTTCTATGCTCCAATCGCATAAATTTTTAAGAGATTCTTTTATATCTGCAAAATCGCCATCATTTATCTCTTGAAGCATAGACTCAGCATTTTTATATCCAGGGGAACCAACTTGAGTGATTTTTATCTCTATACTCCTATCTTCCGAAAGATCCTTGTTACTTACTTCTATTTGTGGATATTCTTCACTTTTCATTTGCTCAAAAATTTTACCAATAGCGGTTGAAAACTTTTGAGTATCTGTATAAAAATCTCTTTTAGAAAATTCAAAATCTGCTAAACTTGCTATGTGATAGGTTGCTTTAACTTCAATCTCTTGCTTAAACAAATCAACTATTTCACCAAAAGTAACGATTTGCTTTCTTCCTATAAAGATAGGGTTTTGAAGTTTAAAGTCTTTTGGTAATTTTCCACTATCACACCACTCTTTGAGTCCTTCTAAACTTGACCAACCAATATTTATATCAGTTTTACTACACCAACTATATTTATTATTAGGAGTGTTTTCTATCAAAAAAGCAGAGATTTTTTGATAAAGATTTGGAGATAGCCCTTCTAGTTCGCTTTGCATACTCTCAAACTGTTTTTTTACTGCGCTCATATATCCATCAAAACTACCATATTTATCAAATAATTCCCCTTTTGAATCTTCCCAAAGATGAGTTGTTAGTTTAAATGGTGTATCAATAGTGAAGTTTAAAAGAATATTTACCAGCTCTTTTGGATCGTGTGTTATTTTTTTATATGTTGGTGAATTTTCAATCCACTCAAGCACCTCATAATTTTTATCATGTTTTGCTTTTTTGTAAAAACTTTCATCATTATTCATAATAATATTTACATTTGCTCCACTATCTATTAAAAGTTTAACAACATTAAAATGATTATTTTCGTAAGCTAAAAGTAATGGTGTTTCAATACTTGAATTCTGAATATCTATTTCGGCACCATTTTCTATAAGTAATTTCACACAATCTTCATATCCAAAATATGATAAAAACATTAATGCAGTAGAACCATTTTCATCTTTATAGTTAACATCTCCATCATATTTGATAAATACTTTTATAAAATCAATGATTGTTAGTAGAGTCATATTATCTTGCATATCATTAAGTTTATTTATCATATTTGTCAGATTTCTTCTTATTTTATTTAATCTACTATGAAGTTTATTTGGCTCTTGAGAGTGTTTACTAATCTCATTATTTTGTTCATGTGTATTTGTTGTACTAATTTTCATTTCATGCATTTTATTTTTAATTTTTTCTAATTTACTAATAATAGATTCATAGGTTTCTTCTAAATCATATAACTCTGTACGAAGTTTATTTTTTTCATCAATAATCTTTTCTATATCCTTTCTATCAAAAATATATCCATCTTTTCTTTTTACTACATCAAACAAAATATTTTGAGAAAATTTTGAGCCTTTTCCAATACATAGTTCAACTATTTCTGTATTTGAAAATAATAATGCTTGTTCTAATAAAGAAGAGTTGTTTTGAAATTCAATATTTGCACCATTTTCTATTAGAAGCTTTACAAATTCATTGTTTCCAAACATTAAAGCTTGTAAAACTAATGGTTTGTTATTATCTAAAACATTAACATCAGCTCCATTTTCAATCAATAATTTGATAATCTCAATATCAGACATCAAAGTAAAAGCAAGTAATGGTTTATCTTCAACTACAATATTTACATTTGCACCATTTTCGATTAGTAACTTAACAATATCAATATCTGAATATATAATAGCAAGAGCAAGAAGTGGAGTATCTGAAAAATTTGTTTCATTTACATCTAGCCCATCATCTATCCAATCTTGTAATGACTCTATATCACCCTGAAGTATTAAAGTATTTGGAGATTTCTTCCCATTTTTTAAATTTGCTATCATTTCATTTCTTTGTTTTTCACTTAAATTCATATTTGAACTATCTACTATCTCTTCTATTTGCTCTTGGCTTAATTCTATTTTCTTATCCATATTAATATTACCTCTTTATTGTTTTTATTTTATCTAAGTTTTATTTTCTAAAGAAATTATAGTATCTATTATGGACATATTTTGTTCAATTATTATATTTAAGACTTTATTATTTTAATAATTTTAGCTTTTTTCTTACCGTCTTGTTGTTCTATTTCAACAAAATTTACTAAGCACCCTTCTTTTATTCCCATATGGCTGGGTAATGTAAAATAAAAGTCTTTATTATCAGAGGTAATAAATCCATCTTTACCTTTTTCGTTATCATTTAAAATTTTCTTGATAACTCCCAAAAAAACTTCACTTGTATTATTTTGTTTTGATTTATTCTCTATTTTAACAGGTTGCCAGAATTTTTTTAACTCAGCCAGTAAATTTTCACATGATATTATTGTTGACTTAAAACTATTGAGCTCTTGTTGTAATTCACTTGGAATCTTCCAACCATTTTGTTCACGAATACATTTGACAGCCCAAAAGTGTTTGTTTGCCATAGTTGTATTGGATTGAGTTTTTAGTATATTCCCCAATAAGAAAATCAATCCAATTTTGAATTCTAATTTGCCAAATCCATTTCTCGACATTGCTTCAAGTGCATATTGATACGCTATATCTAAATTATTTGCTTCAAAGTATAAAGCTGATAATTCTTTTTGAATAAACCATTCTTTTTTTCGTCTAAATATTTTTTCCAAATCATTTATCGCTTCATTAAGATTACCTAGCGATTTTTTTGATAAAGCCATTCGTCTTGCAAACCATAAATCGTTGTTATAATGAAAATCATTAAATTCATGCAAAGCTTTTTCAGAAATATCAAAACATTCTTGAAATAATCTCAATTCAAATAATGCTTTTGATTTTGTTGCATACCATTTTTCTTTATCTGATGCCAACTCTACTGATTTACTTTTTTGTTCAATTATTGATACTTCTGTACTTAAAATATTTGGATTAAATAAATTACAAATATCATCTAAAAACTTATAATCTTCATTTTGTTTGTCCTTTTCCTTACGAAGGAGAAGTCCAAAAATATGTGAAATTATACTTAATGTAAAATCCGAAATATTTAGAGATAATAAATAAATAGGTGTACGAAGTAATTCTAAAATTTCTACTTTATTGTAATGATTATCCTCTAATTTTACTTTTAGAAGATCATAAATAACCCATCCATATTGTGTAAGTATTTGTAAATTAGTTTGTTCATTGATATCAATATTGTAAGTATTTAAAAAATGATTAACAAATTTTGCTTGATTCGCTTTTCGTAAACAAGTAATAATATTAGCCATTAGATAGTTATTTGATTTTATTTGTTCTTTTATAAACTGTTCTTTATTTTTTTTAAAAAATTCTAAAGCAAGTTGAAACTGATTTGATTGTTTAAGCCTAATAATTTCATTAGTAAATTCTGAAAAATTCATCTTAATGCTTCATATATTTCATTAACCAATTCAACTGAAAAGTTTTGTTGAGGCTGAGGGGCTCTTCTAAACTGCTTATTCCCGTTGTACCAAAAGTCAATTACTGCTACATTTTCTTCTTTTTTAAATGTATATCTTTCACAATAACTCATGTGTCTAATATCAATTATTAAAATCTCTCTTGTTGAAATTCTTTCTTGCAGAACATTATAAAATTCTTTTAAAAACTCTTCTGTAAAAGTAAACTCTTGATTTTTATTGTCTTGTTCTTCATAAACAATTACATTAAGAAGTGATTTCTTAAGCTCATCCATCAAAGCTAATAAAACATCATTATCAACACAGATTACTCTTGTAATTTTATTTTTTCCATTATAGTGAATTTGAACTCTTTGGATTGCATCATTTCGTTTAAATGTGTAAAGTTCAAGATATCTATGATGCTGTATATCAAGAATATCAACACTCAAGGCTTCACAAACTCTTTTAACTTTTTCTTCAATAAATGTAATGGTATTTTCAGATATTCCAGTATTAGCTGTTTCTTCTGTTAAAGGTTGAATATTTTCAAATCCACCTATCATTGTCACATGTGGCTCATCCATCAAATAAAGTTTCTTTGAAGACCTAGTTATAGCGGTATACAGCCATCTAAAATAGCCTTTTGTTAATATATTTTCATGAGTATGACAATTTACAAAAACATTATTCCATTCACTTCCTTGTGCTTTATGGCAAGTAAGGGCATAGCCAAATTTAAGTTTTAATGAATTAAAATATTCATCTGATTTAATGGCTTGTTTAAACTCATCAGTATTTGGATTTAACCCCTTCTCTCTTGAACGATTTACAAAATCAACATACAAGGCAACTGTTTCAAGTCTATTGATGTCTTGAATTTTTAAGTCATACTTATTTATGTCAGCACGAAAATTTGTATCTTTATAGACTATATCTCTGTATAAAATATTTTCAAATATTAAACAATTAAGAAAATGAGGTTTATTATCTTCTATTTTTCTAAACCCAATTTCTACTTTTCTAAACCATAATGGTACTCTTGTAGTTATAGTAAGTTGTTCATTGATTTTTTCTCTTATAATTGCTTCTCTTTTGATGATGTTTTCATCAACCTTTCTAATCAGTCCAAAATCCCCATTGTAAATAAAAATTTCTTGACTACCATTGTTAGCTATTGCCATCACTTTATCGCCAACAGTTATAAAATCTTGATTTGGAAAGAAATGTTTCCTAATTTGTGAATTATATTCATCAACAACGGTATTTGAATGAGCGATAATAATTGAATCTCCATTAATTTTATATCCACAAGAATCAAGGTATTGACCTAGTAAATTTTCGTGTTCTACATGCTGGGTGTCTTCAAAATTTAAATTAATGTCTAGTTGATTATAAGTGTTTCGTCTTATAGATTCCCTTATCGCAAGTGAGTTTTCAACAATCCCACTATCAACACTTTGCCTCATGATTTCAGTTAGTTCATATGAGTTACATTTCAGGTTAAATTCTTTTTCAATATAAACCGAATCCAAAGCTGGAGAAAAATTCATTCCAATCGGTGGAAGCTGTGCTGTGTCTCCAATAAAAATGATCTTTTTGTCATGATCATTGTGGTCAAAATGTATATATTTTATTAGATCAGAAAGTAATCTTCCAGAACCAAATCGAAAGAATTCTCCTTCATTTATTTTATCACTAATCATAGATGCTTCATCTATTATATAAACAGTATTTCCATCATGTGTATTATCATTTAAATCGAAATAAAATTTGAATGTTTCAGTGCCATCAATATTTTCAACTTTGTACTCTTTTAAATCCTTGTAAGAATAAATTGTTTTGTGGATTGTAAATGCTTCATTTTTAGTTTTTTCTTTTATAACTTTTGCTGCTTTACCTGTAGGTGCAGCTAAAACAAATTTTCTTCCTATAGAAGTCAAATACTCTGTGAATCCTTTGGTGATAAATGTTTTCCCAGTTCCTGCATAACCTTTAAGTAAAAATATATGACTATCTGGATTTTTTAGAAAATTACCTAGCTCTTTAATAAGTTCTTGTTGTCCACTATTTAACTGATAATCGGCATAAATTTCTTCTAATGTTATTCTTTTATTTATCTCTTCATCGTTTAAATTTAATGCATTCGCAACTTTTTTATTTTTTGCTTCAAACCATTGCAAATTTTCATTTCTTTCGTTTTCTACATGAATAATTTGACTGTTTTTTTCTTTTTGATATTCTATTGTTTTTTCCAACTCTTTTACTGCTAGCTCAAGAAGATTTATTTTTTCAAGAGTTTCTGCTGGCAAAATAAATTGTTGTAAATCTTTTACATCAGAATTTGTATAAATACCATAAAACCAACAAGCGATGAAATGGGTTTCTTTTAATAACCATTTGGTATCACTTAAAGAAATTGTGTTATTATGAATAGCTTTATTTGCTTTGATTCTTATGGCATGAAATTTTTTTAAGATTTGTTTATCGATAATATCTTGGAATTCTTGATTTTTAAGTGCTGAATACAAGTCCCATTGAGCATCATACGAAAGGCTTAACTTTTGGTAAATAGTTGGCACTAATGACTCTATAAAGCATCGAAGTTTAACAACTGAACTTTGAGGATCAGAATATAAATATTTTTCTGCATATGCACCAAAATCAGATAGCTCACTCCAATTATCTCTTAACATTTCAAAATTTAATGATTTCATAACTACTTACACCTAATTCAAATTATTTAATAATATTAATAAATATTTCATTATACATATATTTTACTTTTAAAAACACCACATTTTATAAACATATATTTTTCAACATCATATCAATATCATCAAATTTCTCTTTTGTATTGATACCAATATTTGTATTATTGATAAATTTTTCCTGTGACTGAAACTTTGAGATAAATACTTTGATATTGTATCTAGCTCTAGTAACTGCAACATATGTCAGTCTATATTTTTCATCTATACTCATATATGGGTTATCCATCAAAGTAAAAACATCTACATAAGTAGTATCATGAGTGCTACCTTGTAGTTTATGTATTGTAGATGAATGAATATATTGAACATCAGCAAACATATCTCTTACACTATAAAATGTTCTCCATAATTTTGTGTTATCAGGATAATATGCTTTTTTTGCCTTTTGTGCTATTAATTGTAATTTTTCATTATATTTATATAAATTATCAGGGTCAACTATTCTAAAAATTTGTTGTTCAGGTGCATTTACAGCTCTGCATTCCCAATACATAATATCTAAAGAGTCATGATGTTTTAAGATTGCACTTTGAAGTTCAAGAGTTTCTCCATTGTGATACAGTATCATGTCGTTTGGACCATAAGCCTCTTTAAATCTTATCATATCACCTTTGAGTAAAGTTACTGGATTGAAAACACCCTTTTGTTCCCAAAATTTTGCTCTAATGATTTTGTTAAAAGAATCAACATTTTGGTTTTTATGAGTTGCTATTATTCTATCTTCTTTATACCATTTTTCATTTTTATAAAAATCATTGATAAAATCTTCTTGGTTATGAAAGAATTGTACTTGTTCATGATTGTATTTAGCAAAAAGTTCATTTAGTGGTATAAAATCTTTACTCTCAATTCTTTTTCTGAGTTCTGTTGCTACTTTTAATACATAGCTATCTTCTGCTTGTCTAACAACTTCATTTAGTTCAAACTGATTTTTTAATCTATAAATCATATTTTCACTATCATCAATAGGTAATAGTTGATATGGGTCACCAATAAATATCACAAAATTAACTCTACTACTTTCTAAAGCATCAATAATATACTCAAATAGTTCACTACCTATCATAGAACTTTCATCTACAAAAAGTATAGATGTAGTATCTTTTTGCTTTTTTGTTTTATCAACTTTAAATGACTCAATCCCTTTTTCATAATCTCTAAATGGTTTTATCCCTAAAAAAGAGTGAATAGTTTTACATCTTGCGTCTATATTGTGTTCATTTAACATTTGTGATATAACACCGGTTGCTTTATGAGTAGGAGATGTAATTACAAAATCAAATTCATCTTCATCTTTTGATTTAAAGTATTTTGCAAGTTGAGCTGTTAAAAAGGTCTTACCTGTACCAGCAGGTCCTTTTAGAGATATCATATAATCTTCTATATCACTACTTTTTAATACTGATTGAACTTTGTTTTCTACTGTAGTTATGATTATATTAAATACCTCTAATTGGTGTGCTGTTAATGTCATAATTTAAATCCTTTTATAATTTATAAAAGAATTTTAGCACTTATTATAGACATATTTTGTCTATATATTTTAACTATTAGGAGAATAATAATAATTTAAATATCATTTATAAATTTATTTACAATCGTCAAGACTATTTAAATAATCTGCTAATACATCTCCGTGACGAGATTCAGGTTTACAAAAACAGCCTAAGCGCTTTCCTGCTAATTTAAAAACTTCAGATTTCTTTTTATTTGGGAAATAGTCAAACTCAAAATCATAAGCAAAATTACTTATTACATCTTCTCTTGTTCCTACATTGTCATATAAAGAATAAGGATTACACCAGTAAGAACCTCTGCCTATATATTATTTGTCTGCAAAAAACGGAAACATTTGAACACAGTTTCCGAAAACACTTGAACAGTGTTTACACTTTTATTTGAACACTAATTTCGGTGATTACTTGAACACTTATTTAGATAAACCGAAAAATTAGTTTTATTTAAGATAAGGATATTTTCTAGATTAA
>RRZT011545706.1_pt1 | contig 11319 bp, 14 predicted proteins | sample 2165551 | NCBI WGS metagenome assembly RRZT01 (sample SAMN10456910, study PRJNA506462) | wastewater metagenome | biome: wastewater; feature: sludge; material: wastewater sludge; isolation source: wastewater sludge with Escherichia coli K12::gfp cells carrying plasmid... | place: USA: Moscow, Idaho...
TGGAACCCGGTGAAGGACTTCACCGCCGTGGCGCACGTGGCCTGGTCGCCGGTGATCATCGCCACCAGCGCGAACAGCAAATACAAGACGCTGGCCGACGTGGTGGCCGCCGCCAAGGCAGCGCCCGACACCATCACCTACGGCTCGCCCGGCAACGGCACCACGATTCACCTGGCGGGCGATCAGTTCGAGAAGGCGGCTGGCATCAAGATGCGCCACATCCCGTACAAGGGCTCCAACCCGGCGCTGATGGATGCGCTGGCGGGCAACGTCGACTTGCTGGTGTCCAGCGTGCCCTCGGCCATGGCGCAGGTCAAGGCCGGCAAGCTGCGCCCGCTGGCCGTGACGTCAGCCAAGCGCAGCACATCCCTGCCCGACGTGCCGACGGTAGCCGAAAGCGGCTTCAAGGGCTTCGACATGAGCACCTGGTACGGCCTCATGATGCCGGCCGGCACACCCGCGCCGGTGGTCAACCAGATGAACGACGCGGTCAACAAGCTGCTGGCCACGCCCGAGATGCAAAAAGCCATCCACGACCAGGGCGCCGAACCGCTGGCCATGACCCCGGCCGCCTTCGGCCAGCAGTTGCAGCGCGACTACCAGGGCATGGAGAAGATCGTGCGCGACGCGGGCGTGAAAATTGAGTGACATCCCCCTGAGGCGTTGACGCGCCTTCCCCCTTTCTCTCGCTTCGCGTGAAGGGGGACGCCGCTGGTCGCCGGGGGAACCCCGGCTCGGGCGGCCAACGGGATGGCCTGCTCCGCGGCCTTTTGATGGACGCGGGCACAAGTGGCCGCCCTACTCATCTGAAAAAAATGGCGCCAACGCTTATCTGGCAAGCGCGAGCAGCTATGGTTTTTGAACTGGTCTGCCCTCACCCCAACCCTCCCTCCGAGGGAGAGGGAGAAATACCGAAGGCCGAGCGCAGCGATGGCCCGAATGGACTTCACCCCCCCTTCTGGCCGTGCCGAGAAGCGCAGGGCGTGGGGCGGGCGCAGCGAAGCATGCGCTTGCGTAGACTGACTCGCTGCCGCTGTTTGAGCGAAGAGAACGCAGTGAACGAAGCGAGTTCGGCAGCGCCGCCCCGCGACCGAGCATCACAGGCTGCCCGCAGCGAAGCGGAGGGACACGGCCAGTAGGGTCGCCTTTTTCTTTGGTTACTTTCTTTTTGGCGAAGCAAAAAGAAAGTAACTGCGCCGCCGGGCGCACGTCCCGGTCGACAGCCTCACCACCCCATCATCAAGCCTTGTTCTGCACCGGACAAGTACTCATTCCCAGCAATCGATACATCGGACAAAAGCGAAACAGCCCGGTGGCCAGCGGAACCACGCCCAGCCAGCCCCACCACCCCACGGTGCCCGTGGCAGCCAGCCCGATCAGCACGATGCCGACCACGATGCGCAGGATGCGGTCAATGCCGCCAACGTTAAGTTTCATGGTGATGTTCCTTCTCAGTTGATATCAATTCAATAGCTGCCTGCGCTTGTCAGGCAAGCGCCAGTGGCCTTTTTCACACTTGAACCGGCGCCTTCTCGCCACCGAATTCCTCATACGCCGCCAGCGCATTGGCCGCGTACATCAGCGCCGGGCCGCCGCCCATGTAGACGCACACGCCCAGCATCTCTTCCAGCTCGGCGCGCGTGCAGCCCAGCCGCACCAGCGCCTGCGCGTGGTAGCCCAGGCAGGGGTCGCAGCGCGCGGCCACGCCCAGCGCCATGGCGATCAGCTCCTTGGTTTTCTTGTCCAGCGCGCCATCGGCCAGCGCGGCCTGCGACAGCGCGCCGAAACCGCGCGAGACATCGGGCGTGTCCTTGCGCAGCGGCGCCAGCCAGGCCGAGGTGTGGCCGGTGATCTCTTTGTAGCTCTTGCTCACGGGGTTTTCTCCTTCGCTTCATCATCAATTTATTATTTGATAATATATCACTGAGTAAATTATCTGCAAGCACCCCGCCATGACCGATACGCTGGAACGCCCCGTCGCCCTCGACCCGCTCGCCATGCGCCACAGCGCGCAGCAGGCGGTGGGCCTGCTCAAGCTGCTGGGCAACGAAGACCGCCTGCTGCTGCTGTGCGAGCTGTCGCAGGGCGAATGCGGGGTGAGCGAGCTGGAGCAGCGCCTGGGCATCCGGCAGCCGACGCTGTCGCAGCAACTGGCGGTGCTGCGCGCCGACGGTGTGGTGAGCACGCGGCGCGAGGGCAAGAACATCTACTACGCCATTGCCGAGCCGCGCGTGCTGCATCTGCTGCAGACGCTGCACGACTTGTTTTGCGCCGGAGAAGCGTCATGAGCATCGCGTTCGACCCCACTTCCGTCGCCCCGGCGCTGATCGGCGGCGCGCTGATTGGCGCGGCAGCGGCGCTGCTGGTGTTGTTCAACGGCCGCGTTGCCGGCATCAGCGGCATCGTCGGCGGCCTGCTGGGCGGGCCGTTCACGCGCGGCGAATGGGCGTGGCGCGCGGCCTTCGTGGTGGGGTTGATCGGCGCGCCTCTGGCCTGGGTCGCTTGGAGAGGCGGTACCACGATCCGCATCGATTCGGGCAGCGGCGCGTTGATCGTGGCGGGGCTGCTGGTGGGCCTGGGCACGCGCATTGGCGGCGGCTGCACCAGCGGGCACGGCGTGTGCGGCACGGCGCGGCTGTCGCCGCGTTCGCTGGTGGCCACGGGGCTGTTCATGGCGGCCGGCATGGCGGTGGTGGCGCTGGTGCGGCACGGGGTGGCGGCATGAGCGGGCCTTCCATTCGGCAAGCCGCCGTCGCGCTGCTGGCGGGTGCGTTGTTTGGCCTCGGCTTGGTCATCTCGGGCATGACAGACCCGGCGAATGTGATCGCCTTTCTGGACGTGACTGGAGCCTGGGATTCGCGCCTGGCCTTCGTCATGGGCGGCGCGGTGGCGGTGGCAGCGCCGGCGTTCTGGTGGGTGCAGCGGCACCGGCGCACGCTGCTGGCCGAGCCGGCGCAGCTGCCCGCCACGCGCGGCATCGATCGGCGCCTGGTGGCTGGCAGTCTGCTGTTCGGCATCGGCTGGGGGCTGGCGGGGATCTGTCCCGGCCCCGGAGTGGTGGCGGCGGCGCTGGGCAGCGGCGGGGCGCTGCTGTTCACGGGCGCGATGCTTGTGGGCATGGCGCTGTTTGCGCTGTGGCGGCGGCGCTGACTACAAAATAAATAGCTGCTCGCGCTTGTGTGGCAAGCGCCGGCGGTCAATTCAATGACCAAATGACTTCGCTTCGCTTCAATGACCAAATGACCGTGCCCAAGTCATGGCGCGCAGCGCCGTCATCGATGGCGCCCGCCGAGGTCATGCGCCGGCAGGCGCGGTCATCAACGGCTTTTATTCCGAAGCGTCGCGCACCACCAGCGTGTTGATCCTGGTGTGCGACAGCACGCTCTGCGCCACGCTGCCCAGCACAAGCTTCTCCAGCCCGCGACGGCCGTGCGAGCCCATCACGATCAGATCGGCGCCGACGGCCTCGGCCGATTCAAGAATGCCGCGCCACACCGCGTGCGCTTCGACCACCTTGGTCTCGGCCGCCACGCCGGCTTGCTTGAGGCGCTCGTTGGCCGCCTCGATGGCCGAGCTGGCTTCGGCGCGGGCGGCGTTCAGGTACTGATCCTGCCCGTAGGCAAAGTCGGCGCCGACGCCGGTGAACGGGTACGGGTCGATGACGAAGATCGCCGTCACCGTGGCGCCAAAGGCGCGCGCCAGGGCGCCGGCCTTGTCGATGGCGGCGAGCGAGGTGGCCGAGCCGTCGACCGGAACGATGATGTGCTTGAACATGCTGGGCTCCTTCAAGGTTGCTGGATGGGTCTTCTTGATTGCATTCTGAGCGGTCACCATGCCGGGCCGCTTGACGCACGTCAAGCGTCGGGGTCAAGAAACCCGCCGGCGCGCAGCGTCATCACCAGCGTGTCGCGGTGGCCGTGGCCGCCTTCGGTGGCCGGCTGGATCGGCGTGGATTCATGAATCACGCGGGCGTCGTCGATCAGCAGCACGCTCCACGGCTCCTCCAGCGTGAAGCGCTGGCCGTTGGGGCCGTCGAGCTCGAACACCCGCGTCTCGCCGCCCTTGATGTCGTGCCGCGCGACGAGGAACACGGCCACCAGATCCACACCGTCGCGGTGCGCCCCTTCCGGCGTCGGGCGGCCAATGCCATCCCTGGTGTCGATGCGGAACTGGTGCGCCTCGCCGTACCAGGCTTGATCGCCGCGCAGCGCGCTGGCCGTGCCCGCCAGCCAGCGCTGCAGCGCGCGCCAGTCGGGCTGCGACAAGGTGGCTGGCGCGATGGGCGCAAACCAGCGCTGCATGCCGCCGTGCAGCGCGTTGTAGTCGACCGGCTGCCAGTGCGGGCGGTAGGCCACGTCCTGCACCTCGCCCGCATCGGCAATGAACGAGGCGTGCCGGCGCTGCCGATAGCGGCCGCCGTCCTTCAGGTAATCGTCGGGCGAAAGCTGGTCCCAGTCGGCCGCCAACGCGGCCAGGCCGGTGGCGCTGGCGCCCGACAAGGCGCGCACGGTGGGCGCATCCAGCACCGCAAAGCCGCGCTCACGCAGCGCGGGCAGGTAAACGTCGGCAGATGAAAAAGGTGGCGAAAACACGGCAGATCATGGTGCAAAAGTCGAAGCAGCAAGCATAGTCCTGTCGCTGGATGACCTGGGTCAAGGCTGACAGGCGCACGCCCGACTTAAGCTCGCCCGAGCTGAAGAAAGCACCGATGACCGCCTTGCAATGGACAGACGACTTCGCCCTGGGCGTGCCCCAGATGGACGCCACGCACCAGGAATTCGTGGCGCTGCTGGCCGACGTGGACAGCGCCGCCGACGCCACGCTGCTGGTGCGTTGGCAGGCGTTGGTCGACCACACGGCCGAGCACTTCGCGCAGGAAGACCGCTGGATGCTGGCCACCCGCTTTGCCGCCACCAACTGCCACACCATGCACCACCAGGCGGTGCTGGGCGTGATGCGCGAAGGCCTCGCCATGGGCCGCGCCGGCGATCTGGCCCCGGTGCGCCAGATGGCGCGCGAACTGGCCACCTGGTTTCCGCTGCATGCCGACAGCATGGACGCCGCGCTGGCCATGCACCTGAAGCGCGTGCGCTTCGACCCCGCCAGCGGCGACATCGCGCACGCCAGCGCGCTGCCGGCCGAGGTCATCCACGGCTGCGGCGGCGGTGACTGTTCGCCGTCTGACACAGCGCAGCCCGAGCACGCCGCCGCATGAGCGCCGCCGCCCACGCCGCACCAATACGCGCATCACTCGCCCATCGCCCCTACGAAGACGCACAGGGCCTGCTGGCCGGCACGCTGTTCGTGGCGCTGGGTGCGCTGATGTTCGCCCACGCCAAGCTGCTGACCGGCGGCACGGCGGGCGTGGCGCTGCTCATTTGCTACGCCACCGGCTGGTCCTTTGGCCCGGTGTTCTTCGCCGTCAACCTGCCCTTCTATCTGTTCGCGTGGAAAACCATGGGCAAGTCCTTCACGCTGCGCACCGTGGCGGCCGTGAGCCTGATGTCGCTCATCGCCTGGGCGCTGCCGCTGGGCGTGAGGTTTCAACACCTGTCGCCCGCGCTGGCGGCGGTACTGGGTGGTTTGCTGGTCGGCGCCGGTTTGCTGATGCTGTTCAGGCACCGCGCCAGCCTGGGCGGCGTCAACGTGGTCGCGTTGTACCTGCAAGAGCGCCTCGGCTGGCGCGCGGGGCGCGTGCAACTGGTCGTCGACCTGCTGATCCTGCTGGCGGCTTTTGGCGTCACTGATCTGTGGCGCGTGCTGCTTTCGGTGCTGGGCGCGGTGGTGCTGAACATGACGCTGGCGATCAATCATCGGCCGGGTCGGTACATGGCGGTTTGAACAAAAAAAACGGCTCCAGCGCTTGTTGGGAAAGCGCGAGCAGCTACGATTTTTGAACTGGATGGCCCTCTCCCCTGCCCTCTCCCAGAGGGAGAGGGAGCAAACCCGCCGCGCGAAGCAGCGGCGCTGATCAGCCCAAGGCCGAGCGCAGCGATGGCCCGAGTGAGGACTTCAAAACCCCTTGTGGCCGTGCCGAGAAGCGCAGGGCGCGCAGCGCAGCATGCGCGCTTCGTGCTCTGACTCGCTGCCGCTGTTTGAGCGACGAGAGCGAAGCGAACAAAGCGAGTTCGGCAGCGCCGCCCCGCGCCCGAGCATCGCAGGTTGCCCCGAAGGGGACACGGCCAGTGGGGCGCACTTCTTTTGCCTACTTTTCTTGTGCGAGCAAGAAAAGTAGGTCGCCCGCCGGGGCGAACTCCCGGCCAACCGCGCCCCCAACACACGAATCGCGACAATCCCCAAAGCGCCCGCAGCAAGACGCGCCGCCCCGCATGGAACCCGCCTTAACCCCCCTGCTCGTCCTGGCAGCCCTCGCCACCGCCCTCGCCTTCAAACCCTGGCGCCTGCTGGCGAACACAGCCTTACTGACACCGCTGCTGGCCGCGCTCGTCATCACCCCGTGGCTGTGGGCGCTACCCTGGCTGCACCACATGCCCATCCGGCTGCAGCTTTCGGGGGCCTGCCTCATCGGCCTGGCCCTCGGCTGGCCGCTGGCGGTGCCGGCGCTGTGCGCGGTGGCGCTCATCACCGGCCTGATCGCGCCCATCAGCCTGGCAGAACAGATCGACATGGCCCTGTGGCTCGGCATCGTGCCCGCCACGCTCTCGTTCGGCCTCGGCATGGCGCTGCGCCGCTGGGTATCGAAGAACCTGTTCGTCTACATCCTGGGCCGCGCGTTTCTGGGCACCGCGCTGTGCATGTTTGCCAGCGGCGCGCTCGCCCACTGGACCGGCCACGCGCTGGCGGCCACGGTGGAGCCTGAACTGGCCCTGGTCGCGCGCTGGCTGATCGCCTGGGGCGACGCCTTCGTGACCGGCATGATGGCCGCCATCTGCGTCGCCTTTCGCCCGCAGTGGCTGGCCACCTGGTCGGATCGGCTCTACGTGGCCCCACCCGCGCCGCCCGCGGCCTGAGCGCCAGCGCCAAAGGCACAATGGCGCCCGCCATGACCGCTCGCCGCTTTCACCCCCTGCGCCCCTTTTTGACCGGCATGCTGGCGCTGCTGCCACTGGCCGCCACGCTGGTGCTGCTGGTGTGGGCCACGCGCCTGGCGGCCGAATGGCTGGGGCCGAGCAGCCTGCTGGGCAGCTTGCTGACGCGCATCGGCGTCGGCTTTGGCCCCGGCGCCGCGCTGCCCAGCTACCTGATCGGGCTGCTGGTGGTGCTGGCGCTGGTCTACGGCTTTGGCTTGCTGGTCGAAACCGGGCTGCAGCGCGGGCTGGACAGCGTGATCCAGGCCATGATGCGGCGCATCCCGGTGGTGCGCACGGTGTACGACATTGCGCACCGGCTGGTCGGTCTGTTCAGCAAGCCGAAGGACGAAGGCGTCAAGTCGATGCGCCCGGTGTGGCTGCATTTTGGCGGCCCGCCCGCCGATGGACAGCCTGCCGATTCAACGGTGGTGCTGGGCCTGCTGACCACGCACGAGCCGGTGCTGCTGGGCGGCCAGCCTTTTCATGGCGTGCTGGTGCCGACGGCGCCGGTGCCGGTCGGCGGCGGCCTGCTGTTCGTGCCCGCGCACTGGGTGTTGCCGGCAGATCTCGGCATCGAGGCGGTGACCAGCATCTACGTCTCGATGGGCGTGACGGCCAACCAGTACCTGGGCGCGCAAGCCGCGCCACCGCCGCCCGACCGCGCTTGAGTGGCGTGGTCACCGCCCTTGCGCGGGATCCATACGCGCGGCACGCCAAAAGATCACGCTCAGATCATTGCCTCTCATCAGAAAGGACGTGATCGTGAAACTTTGGCAAGACCTTTTCGGCACCGACTACGGGTTGATGAGCATCTCCGGCCTGTTGTTCATCGTCTTCATGGCGTTTTGGTTCGTGCGCTTCTTTCTGCGCAAGATGGCCGAGCCGCCACCGAAGATTTAAGCCTTTTTGAGCTCCAGCGCCCGTCCAGTGTGCGCCAGCAGCTATCTTTTAAATAGCAATCAGCCGACCGATTCGGCCTCTTGAAGCGCGCGCCACATGACCTTGCCCGAGCCGCTCTTGGGCAGCGCATCGGCAAACTGCACCACGCGCGGCACCTTGTACACGGCCATGTTGTCGCGGCACCAGTCGATGATGTCCTGCTCGCTCACCTGGCCCTGGTGGCTGGGGCGCAGCACCACCACGGCCTTGACCGATTCGCCGCGGTAGGCATCCTTGGTGGCGATGATGCAGGCCTCCTGAATCGCCGGGTGGCGGAACATCAGCGCCTCCACCTCGGCCGGCCACACCTTGTAGCCTGACGCATTGATCATGCGCTTGAGCCGGTCGGTGATGAAGAAGTAGCCATCGTCATCCACCCGCCCCAGATCGCCCGAGCGGAAGAAGCGCTTGCCCTCCAGCTCGAAGAAGGCGCCTGCAGTGGCGTCGGGCCGCTTCCAGTAGCCCTGAAAAACCTCGGGTCCATGAATCACGATCTCGCCCTGCTCGCCCTGCGGCACCTCTTGCAGCGTCTCGGGGTCGACCACGCGCGCATCGGTGCTCATGAACGGGATGCCCAGGCACTGCTGCTTGGGGTGATCGACCGGGTTCTGGTGCGAAGGCGCTGCGGTTTCGGTCAGGCCGTAGCCTTCGCAATAAGCCAGCCCGTACACGTCGAGCAGCCGCTGCGCCACCGCCTGCGGCATGGCGGCGCCGCCGCCGCCAATCGTCTTCAGGCTCGACAAGTCGAAGCTGGCGAAATTGGGGCTGGCCAGCAGGTCGATCACCATGGTCGGGATGTTGCTCCAGGCCGTCACGCGCCAGCGCGAAATCAGGCGCCCGGCCAGCTCGCGGTCCCAGCGCGGCATGACCACCATGGTCGAGCCGGCGTACACCGCCGCCTGCATGATGGCCACCAGGCCGGTGATGTGGAACATCGGCACCACCACCAGGCCAATGGTCTCCGACGTGCCACCGCCCCACATCGCGCAGGCGACCGCGTTGTGCATCACGCTGGCATGCGTGTGCATGCAGCCCTTCGGCAACCCGGTGGTGCCGCTGGTGTAGGGCAGGATGGCCAGGTCGGCCGGGCCGGCGGTGGTGTCGGCCAGCGGGTCGCCCCAGGCCAGCGCGTCTTGCCACGCATGCACCTGGCCGCCAGCGAGCGCGGGCAGCGCGTGGGGCGTCAGCAGCCAGTCGCGCCAGGCGGCGGGCGGGGCGTCGTCGCCCTCGATGTTGCCGTCAAAGCCGTCGGTGAACTGGGTGACGATCAGGTGCTGCAGGCGCTGCTCGGGCGGCAGCGCATCGCTGGCGGCGGCCATCTCGCCGGCCAGGTCGGCGGTGGTGATGGCGACTTTCGCATCGGGGTCGGTGATGTAGTGCTTCAACTCCTCGGCGCGGTTCATCGGGTTCACCGGCACCACCACCGCATCGGCGCGCAGGATGGCAAAGTGCGCCACGATGAGCTGCGGGCAGTTCTGCATGTTCAGCACCACGCGGTCGCCCTTGCTGACGCCCAGCGCCTGCAACTGCGCCGCCAGCCGCTCGGCATCGTGCTTGAGCTGCGCCCAGCTCATGACGCGGCCGAAGAACACGATGGCCGCCTTGTCCGGGTAGCGCATGGCGCTCACCGCCAGGTTTTGCCACAGCGAGGTGGCGGGCGGCGTGATGGCGTGCGGCAGGCGCGCAGGCCAGAACTTGTGGTGCGGGCGCATGGGTGTTGTCTCCTGAAAAACGGTGTTCGCGCGGCGCCATCCTAGCGCGGTGCAGGCATGCGATAGCCCGCGCATTTGTCGCCGCGGCGACGGCGCCGCGCTAGCATGCGGGCCGAACCGTCAGGAGCCGCCATGCACGCCATCACCCTCGCCCGCCAGTTGCTCGTCGCCACCTTGCTGGGCGCCGCCACACTGGCGCACGCCTTCGACCTGCAAGGCCACCGCGGCGCGCGCGGGCTGGCGCCCGAGAACACGCTGGCCGCCTTCGACCGCGCGCTGGCCGAGGGCGTGAACACGCTGGAGTTGGACATCATCCTCAGCGCCGACGGCGTGCCGATGATCGTGCACGACCCGTTCCTGCCGCCCGACATGACGCGCAACGCACAAGGCCAGTGGCTGCCCACGCCGACGCCGCTGATCCGCACGCTGACCCTCGCCGAGCTGCAAACCTACGACCTCGGCCGCGTGCGCGAAGGCAGCCGCACGGCGCGCGACTTTCCGCAGCAAAGGCCGCAGGACGGCGAGCGCATGCCCACGCTGGCGCAGCTGTTCGAGCGCGTGAAAGCGCTGGGCGCCGCCGACGTGCGCTTCAACATCGAGATCAAGACCAACCCCGACAAGCCGCAAGACACCGCCGCGCCAGATCAGTTCGTCAGCGCCATCCTGGCCGTGGTGCGTGCCGCCGACATGCAGCATCGCGTGCTGCTGCAAAGCTTCGACTGGCGCCCGTTGAAGCTCGTGCAGCAGCAGGCGCCCGACATCCCCACCGCCTACCTCACGGTCGAAACCCGCAACGCCAACAACGCCGCCGCGCCCGCGTGGACGGGCGGCCTGAAGCGCGCCGATTACCCCTCCGTCCCCCACATGGTGCAAGCCGCCGGCGGCAAGCTGTGGACGCCCAACTTCGCCAGCCTGAACCAAGCCGCGCTGCGGCAGGCGCAGCAACTGGGCCTGAAAGTGATTCCGTGGACGGTGAATGAGCCCGCCGACATGGCGCGGCTGATCGACTGGGGCGTGGACGGCCTGATCACCGACTATCCGGACCGGGCGCGCGCCGTCATGCGCGACAAAGGCATGGCGCTGCCGGCTGCGATTCAAGGCGCCAAGACTATCAATTGAATAGCTGCTCGCGCTTGTTCCTCAAGCGCTGGAGGCCGAAAAGGCTTGAAGCGCGCCAAGCATGACAAGGCAGCCTCGGCGATTTTCTGGTTGTCATCGAGGGCTTTCTTCGGCGTGGTGGGCCCTCACCCCCCTTCGACAAGCTCAGGACAGGCCAAGCCTCTCTCAGAGGGAGAGGGAGCAAGACAATCCTGCGTGAAGCAGCAGGGTCGATGGTTCACGGGCCGAGCGAAGCGATGGCCCGGATGGACTTCAAACCCGCTTCTGGCCATGCCGAGAAGCGCAGGGCGTGGGGCGGACGGGCAGCGCAGCATGCCCGCATCGTGCTCTGACTCGCTGCCGCTGTTTGAGCGAAGAGAACGCAGTGAATGCAGCGAGTCCGGCAGCGCCGCCCCACGACCGAGCATCGCAGGCGGCCCGCAGCGCCACGGTCAGTGGGGCCGCCTTTTCTTTGGTTACTTTCTTTTGGCGGAGCAAAAGAAAGTGACCGCGCCGCCGGGCGCACATCCCGGCCGCCA
>RRZT010885977.1_pt1 | contig 11318 bp, 6 predicted proteins | sample 2165551 | NCBI WGS metagenome assembly RRZT01 (sample SAMN10456910, study PRJNA506462) | wastewater metagenome | biome: wastewater; feature: sludge; material: wastewater sludge; isolation source: wastewater sludge with Escherichia coli K12::gfp cells carrying plasmid... | place: USA: Moscow, Idaho ...
AAGAAAGTAAGCAAGTTTTTTAAAGATGAAAAAATGGCACTTTTAGACAAAGAAAATACTTGGCTTTTGTGCTCCAAAGAGGCCATTGTTTGGGTAATAGGAATGCGAGCTGACGAACGATTCAAAGTAGAGAACACCACCAACACAATTTTAAAAATAGAATTAATATAAGTTATAGTAATGAAAAAACACCTTCTTTTAGGACTTTTAGTTTTCTTTTGTAGTTTGGGTAACGCCCAAATTTTGGATCCAGTAAAATGGACCACCAAAATCGAACAAAAATCGGCAACCAATTTTATAATAACATTCAATGCGACCATCGAAAACGAGTGGCACGTATATTCACAGTTTACTCCAGATGGTGGTCCACTGCCTTTAGAAGTTAATTTCAAAAATCAAAAAGGGAATTACACCTTAGTAGGCAAAGCCAAAGAAAGTAAAACAAGAACTGCTTACAATGATATTTTTGAAGTAAATGAAACTTTTTTTGAGAAAAAAGCACAAATTACGCAAGAGATAAGTCTCGTAAATAAAGGCGTTAAGACCATAGAAGTAGAGCTGAATTTTCAAGCTTGCAAAGAAGTTTGTATCAATCTCGAAAAGAAATTTAGCATTGCAATTCCTGAGTTGAAAAACACTGCTACAACAGCATCTCCAACTACTCCGATTAATGATTTAGTAAAAGATACGACTGGGCAGACAATAGATTCTGCAACAACAGTTGCCGCTGATACTGTAAAAGATTCAGTTACTACAGAGACTTCTCAAATAGCTCCTGCAAAAAGCGCAACAACAGAACACGGGTTGTGGGCGATTTTCTTTATTGCTTTTTTATCTGGTTTTGCAGCATTGTTAACGCCTTGTGTTTTCCCAATGATTCCAATGACGGTAAGTTTCTTTACCAAGCAAAGTAAAAATAAAGCAGCAGGAATCAGAAATGCCATTATCTACGGAATTTCAATTATCGTTATTTATGTAGGTTTGGGCTTATTGGTTACTTGGATTTTCGGTGCCGATGCGTTGAATGCCTTGTCTACCAATGTTTGGTTTAACCTTATTTTCTTCGTTTTATTAATTGTTTTCGCCACATCTTTTTTAGGCGCATTCGAAATTATGTTGCCGAATTCTTGGGCAAACAAAGTAGACAGCCAAGCCGACCGCGGTGGAATCATAGGTATTTTGTTTATGGCGTTGGCATTAGCCATTGTGTCTTTTTCTTGTACGGGTCCTATTGTTGGAACTTTATTAGTAGAAGCTGCTTCTAAAGGCGGAATCGCACCAGTAGTTGGAATGTTAGGTTTCTCTCTAGCTTTAGCCTTGCCTTTTATGTTGTTCGCAATGTTCCCAGGCTGGTTGAATTCTTTACCTAAATCTGGAGGTTGGTTGAATACAGTAAAAGTAGTTCTTGGATTTTTAGAATTGGCTTTGGCTTTCAAATTTTTATCCAATGCAGATTTGGTATTGCAATTGCATTTGCTAGAACGCGAAGTTTTTATCGCCATTTGGATTGCTATTTTTGGAGCATTATCGTTGTATCTTTTTGGGAAAATTACGCTGCCACACGATAGTCCCGTAGGGCATATTTCTGTAGGTAGATTGTATATGGGATTACTTTCATTGGTATTTACCTTTTATTTAATTCCAGGATTATGGGGTGCGCCTTTGAAATTTATCAATGCTTTTCCTCCGCCAATGGAATATAGCGAAAGCCCAATGGGATTTGGTGGTTCTTCAAAATCTGTAGCTACAGCGATGCTTCCAGAGGGAGCTAAAAGCGGTCCTCACGGGATTGTTGTTTTTGATGATTATGAAGAAGGTTTGGCTTATGCCAAAAAAGTAAACAAACCCATTATGCTCGATTTTACAGGTTTCGCTTGTGTAAATTGTCGTAAAATGGAAAACAATGTTTGGTCGAATCCTAACGTCTTGTCTATTTTAAAAGAGAAAGTGGTTGTGATTTCATTGTATGTAGACGATAAAAGAGAATTACCGAAAAATGAGCAGTTTTTTTCAAAAGCAACCGAATCAGAGATAGAAACAATTGGGGATAAGTGGACGGATTTTATGATTACAAGATACAAAACCAATACGCAGCCTTTGTATGTCTTGACAGATTTGGAAGGAAAAAGTCTGAATGCAGCACAGCCTACCATAAGTTATGTTGGTGTAGAAGAGTACGAAGCTTGGTTAAAGTCTGGTATAGCAAAGTTTTAAACAAAACTAGTTTTTTTGTAATCCCATCTGTGAAAACGGATGGGATTTCTTATTTTTACGAATTATCAATAAACCAACCCATATGAAAAAATTACTAATGCTTCCTTTTTTGTTTTTGTGTCTTTCGGCATTAGGACAAGAAAAGAAACCCAACTATGTAGCTGAAAATTATACCAAGCAGGAAGTGCGAATCAAAATGCGTGATGGCTTAGAATTATTTACAGCTATTTATTCCCCAAAAGATACTTCTAAAAAGTATCCTATTGTAATGCAGCGTACTCCATACAATTGCGCGCCTTACGGACCAGACCAATTTAAAAGAAGCATTGCCCCCAACGAAACGATGATGAAAGAAGGATACATTGTAGTGTATCAAGATGTGAGAGGGCGCTATATGAGTGATGGGTTATATGACAATATGAGAGGCTATATTCCAAATAAAAAAGGAAAAACGGAGGTTGACGAGGCTTCAGATACCTACGATACTATCGATTGGTTAGTTAAGAATGTAGCCAATAACAACGGAAATGTTGGAACTTGGGGAATTTCATATCCAGGTTATTATGCTTCTTATTCTTTGTTAAGCGGACATCCTGCTTTAAAAGCGGTTTCTCCTCAGGCTTGTATTAGTGATTTCTTCTTTGATGACTTTCATCATAATGGGGCATATTTGTTGAGTTATTGGAAGGTGACGCCACTTTTTGGTCCTCAAAAAACAAAGCCAACTACAGAAGCTTGGTTTAAGTTCCCAAATGTTGGTACCAATGACGACTATCAATTCTTTTTGAATGCAGGGCCTTTAGTGAATTTGGACAAATATTACGATTCTTCCAATGAATTTTGGCAACAACTTAAGGAACATTCAAGCTATGATGAATTCTGGCAAAAAAGAGGTTTGTTGCAGCATTTAAAAAATATCAAGCCGGCTGTAATGATTGTTGGCGGTTGGTTCGATGCTGAAGATTTGTATGGTCCATTGAATACGTATTCAACCATAGAAAAAAGTAGTAAGAATTATAATACTATTGTTATGGGGCCTTGGAGCCACGGCGATTGGGCTAGAAATTCAGAAAAGCAAATCATAGGCAATATTAATTTTGGTGACAGTATTTCTGGTTTTTATCAAAAGAATATTGAGGCTAATTTTTTCCGTCATTTCTTGAAAAATAATGGGAAAGGGGAGAACAAATTACCCGAAGCTTATGTTTTTGATACAGGAAGAAAAGAATGGAAAACCTATGATGCTTGGCCTCCAAAAAATACAGAAAAACAACAGTTCTATTTGCAACCGCAACAGAAGTTAACTAAAAATGCTGGAGCAGTTTCTTTTGAGGAATTTATCAGCGACCCAAAGAAGCCAGTACCACATTCTGAAGATATCAAACAGCAAGGTTTGACGCCAAGAAAATATATGACCGATGACCAACGATTTGCGGCTAGAAGACCTGATGTTTTGGTTTTTGAAACCGATGTTTTAGCAGAAGATGTTACCATGGCTGGAGATATTTTAGCCAAATTGCAAGTTGCTACCACAGGAACCGATGCGGATTGGATAGTTAAAGTAGTCGATGTTTTCCCGAATGACGAACCTGAAACAAAAGAAGTGCAGCAGTATTTAAAAATGAGCAATTATCATATGATGGTGCGCAGTGAGGTGATGAGAGGTCGTTTTCGCAATAGTTTTGTAAATCCAGAACCTTTTGTTGCCAACGAGAAAACTCCGGTTAATGTTAAATTGCAAGATGTTTTTCACACCTTCAAAAAAGGGCATAAAATTCAAATTCAAGTGCAAAGTACTTGGTTCCCTTTGATTGATTTGAATCCACAAACTTTTGTGCCGAACATATTTTATGCTAAGCCAGAGGATTTCAAAAAACAAACCCATCGTGTGTATTCTGACTCTGCTATTGAATTTACCGTTTTAAAATAAAGAATGAATTCTTTCAATTGTAATTACCTCCAAACTAGTTTTGGAGGTTTTTTTATGGCAAAAACGAACGGTTACTTATTGTTTTTTATGAAGTGGTTAAATTGGCTTTTTTCAGTGGATAGAACTCTTGTGAATGTTTATTCTAGTTTATTTCAATCTTGTTAGCTTAAAAAGGGATTCTTTAATTATAATAGATTTACAATTTCACAGAAGAATAAAAAAAAATGGCTGTCTCAAAAGAAACAGCCATTTTTTAATTTGGAACGGGTATTTTTTATAGGTATTCTCCGTGTTGAGTAATATCTAATCCTAATTCTTCTTTATCTTCACTTACACGCAAAGGAGTGATTTTGTTTACAATAAAGAATAAAGCATAAGAAGCAGCAAAAGCAAAGATAGAAGCCAATACTAAAGCTTTCAATTGGATTAAGAATAGGGTGGCGTCACCGTAGATTAAACCTTGGTTGTCACCAACAATTGAGTTAACAGATTTAGAGGCAAAAACACCTGTTAAAAGCATACCTACCATACCACCTACACCGTGACAAGCAAATACATCTAAGGCATCATCAATTTTTCCTTTAGGGAATTTGCTGCAAACGAAATTACTAACAATACTTGCAATAATACCGATAGCAATAGCACTAGGAATAGTTACGAATCCAGCAGCTGGTGTGATAGCAACTAATCCTACAACTGCACCAATACAAGCACCCATTGCTGATAATTTGTGTCCTAATATTTTGTCTAAGAAAACCCAAGCCATTGCAGCAGCAGCAGCAGCTACAGTTGTTGTTCCTAAAGCTTGAGCAGCTAAACCGTTAGCTCCAACAGCAGAACCTGCATTGAATCCGAACCATCCGAACCATAATAAACCAGTTCCTAATAATACATAAGTAATACGAGCTGGGTTAACTTTTTGTACTTTTCTTTTTCCTAAGAACATTGCTCCAGCCAAAGCAGCCCAACCTGCACTCATATGTACTACAGTTCCTCCAGCAAAGTCTAATACTCCCCATCCGAAGAATAATCCATCAGGATGCCAAGTCATGTGACATAATGGTGCGTAGATAACTAATATGAATAAAACCATGAATAATAAGTAAGCCCAGAAACGAACGCGTTCTGCAAATGCACCTGTGATTAAAGCGGGTGTGATAATTGCAAACTTTGCTTGGAAGAAGGCAAACAATATAAATGGGATAGTTGGTGCTAATTCCCATGCAGTGGTTGAATTTACTCCGTTAAACATAAAGTTGCTTGATGGGTCACCAATTATACCGCCTACAGAAGGTCCAAAGCATAATCCGAAACCAACCAATACCCATAAAACAGTGACAATCACCATTGCCATAAAACTTTGTAGCATTGTACTAATTACATTCTTTTTTCCAACCATACCTCCATAGAAGAAACCTAGTCCTGGTGTCATGATTAATACTAAGGCTGATGCAACAATCATCCAAGCTGTATCGCCTGTGTCTAATTTTAAGGCTACAACATGTGCTCCTAATGCAGTTGCTTCACTTTGAAAATAAATTGAAAAAACGGATAATACCAAAATTGTGATCAGTATCACACTCAAAATAATCTTTCGCATAGTTTATAGTTTTTTTGTTAATTATGGGTTAAAAATATAAAATCATTTGGAACCCCTATAAAAAATCATAAATAAAAATTAATTTTTACTAAATTGATATTTTACCCCCTTTAATTTTGAGGGTAGTATCGGTTTTTTATTGATTATTTTACATTTTGTTAATCGGTATTTTCTTGAATGATTATAAGATTCATGAACTTAGTCAGTTTGTAATTTAATTTGAGCTTGATTTATTTCCATAAAAAAAGGAGGAATCTAAATAGAAACCTCCCTTACTTAATTTTGTTTTTTACAGTATATTATAGCGTATGTTTACTCAAAATGCGATATACTTCATTGATGTTATTACCACCTTTTCCAAATTGTTTTGAAATGGGTTCATTGTCATTATTTAGCCAAATTTTTAAATCGGCATCCAAATCAAGTATTCCCGCACTTTCTTTTGAGAATTTTTTAATGTTTTTGTAGGGAATGGATAGGTAATCCACTTTTGAGCCTACTAATTGTTTTTCGACTAAGATTAGTCTTTTGTTTGTAAATACAAACATATCCTTTATTAATCGAAAGGCTTTTTCGATTTCTTCGCCTTCAATTAGTATTGGTTCAAATTCTTTAGAAGCACTTTCTATAGTTACTTCAGAGGCGTTTCCTAAAATGGCATTGAATAGTCCCATAGTGTTTATTTTTGATTGTATTTTGCTTTGTATTTATCGCTAAGTTTTGTTTGATGCGTTGCCAAACTAATCATTCTCCCTTGAATAAAGGCATGGGTTAATTTGTTAGTTCTCATGTCTAAAGCATCGCCTTCTGAGATGAAAAGTGTAGCGTCCTTTCCTTCTTCTAATGAACCACATTGTTGGTCAATCCCTAATAACTTCGCCGTATTCAAGGTGATTAGTTGTAACGCTTTTTCTTTATCTAAGCCATAAGCAACACAAGTTCCTGCTAAAAAGGGAAGGTTTCTTGAACTCATTCTTTCTTTACTTCCGCTATTTTCTAGACCAACCAGAATTCCTTTATCAGTTAATATTTTGGCCATTTTATAGGGTAAATCAATATCTTGGTCTTCATTGGTTGGAAGGTCGTGAATTCTTCTTAAAAGTACACCAATATTGTTTTTAAGCAAAAGTGGAGCTGCTTTATAGGCTTCGAAACCTCCAACGATGACTATTTTTTTGATGCCGTTTTCTAAGGCCAATTGAATACCATCGACAATTTGTTTTTCTTCATCCGCGTGAATGAACAAGGTTTGAGTTCCGTCGAATAAGCCTTTCGTAGCTTCAGTAACTAAATTTCTGCTGTCTGAGGTACCGCCTAAATAAGCTTTCGAACTTTTGAAAAAAGCATTTATCTCTTGAAGTTGTTTGTTGTACTCTTTGTTGGGTTCGATTGAACCAGGTTCTGCCCACCAGCCACCTCTTCTAAAAGTAGCAGGAAGATTGATATGGATACCATCATTCTCTTTGATCAAAGCTTCTTTCCAATGCCAAGCATCTAATTGAACAATAGAAGAACTACCAGAAACTCTTCCTCCTCTTGGCGTGATTTGAGCCATTAAAATTCCGTTAGGACGAACGGTTTCAATTACTTTTGAATCGGCGGTGTAAGCCACAATACTTCTTACGTTGGGGTTAAAAGTTCCGATTTCTTCCTCATCATCCGAAGATTTTACCGCGTCAATTTCTACCAATCCCAAAGTAGAATTGGGTACAATAAATCCTGGATATACGTGTTTTCCGGTGGCATCTATTGTTGTATTGTAAGCATCTTTGGCTAATTTTATTTGTTGTGCATTGGCTACCAAAGTAATTTTTCCATCTTTAAAACCAATGGCAGCGTTTTCTATCACTTCACCTGTTCCTAAATGTGCTGTGGCATTAAGGATAAGTATCGATTGAGATTGTGGTGGCGCAGGTATTTGTTGGGCTTGACTAAGTGTTGAAAAACCTAGAGTGGCCAATAAAAGTGCTATTTTTATGTTCATCTTCTTTAAAATTTGGTGTTTGTAGTGCATACTAAATTGAATTACAATTCTTCCATTGTATCGCATTCGTACTCTGGTTTGATTGATTTTTTAGGAGCTTGTGTGGCCATTCCTTTGTTTTTTTCTAACAATAACTGACCAATTAATTCGGCTCTTTCTTTAGCATTTGCAGCTCTTTTAACTTCGTCAACTTGGCTATCAAAATAAACAACACCTTCGATTAACGTTTTTTCTGCTTTGGCATAAATAGACAAAGGATTGTTGTTCCAAAGTACTACATCGGCATCTTTTCCTACTTTAATACTTCCTACTTTGTCGTCTATGTGTAATAATTTTGCAGGATTTAAAGTCACAAATTTCCAAGCTTCTTCCTCCGAAATGTTACCATATTTAACTGCTTTTGCAGCTTCTTGATTCAATCTTCTTGACATTTCGGCATCATCTGAATTGTAGGCTACTACTAATCCGTGGTTATGCATAATCGGACCGTTTTGTGGAATAGCATCGTTTACTTCGAATTTATAAGCCCACCAGTCAGAGAAAGTTGAGGCTCCAACACCGTGTTCTTTCATTTTGTCAGCCACTTTGTATCCTTCAAGAATGTGGGTATAGGTGTTAACTTTGAAGCCCATTTTGTCTGCTACATTCATCAACATCAAGATTTCTGATTGTACATAAGAATGACAAGTTATGAATCGTTTGTTGTTCAGAATTTCGGCTAAAGTCTGTAATTCCAAATCGGTTCTTGGTGCTTTTGCTTTGTCTTTTTTTCCGCTTGCATTGAATTTTTTCCAAGCTAAGTCATATTCTTTAGCTCTTTGAAAGTAATCTGTAAATACTTGTTCTACTCCCATACGAGTTTGAGGAAAACGAGTTGGATTTACATTGCCCCAATTAGATTGTTTTACGTTTTCACCCAAGGCAAATTTGATGAATTTTGGTTGGTTTTTGTATAACAATTCTTCTGGTTCCATTCCCCATTTCCATTTTACGATAGCCGAGCGACCACCGATTGGGTTAGCAGAACCGTGAAGTAATTGTGATGTAGTAACACCACCTGCTAAATCTCTGTAAATATTAATGTCTTCGGAGTTGACTACGTCTTCGATAGTTACCTCGGCACTTGAGTTGTGTCCGCCTTCATTTACACCATTTGAAATAGCAATGTGAGAATGTTCGTCAATGATACCGCTGGTTAAGTGTTTTCCTTTGGCATCAATGATAGTAGCTCCACCATCAGAAAGTTTTTTTCCGATAGCAGCAATTTTTCCGTTTTTAATTAAGACATCGGTTTGTTCTAAAATTCCTTCTTTTTCGTTGGTCCAAACCGTTGCATTTTTGAATAACAAGGTTTGAGCTTTTGGTAATTCAGTATTTCCGTATGCAATGTTTGGATAAGTAACAGGCTGAACCGCGAATGGTTTTTCAACGGCGCTTGAGTCTTTTACAATCTTAAATGGCGCAGTTTTTTTGGCATACCAAGTCACTTCTGAACCATTGTTTAAAATGGCTTTTCCAGATAAGTTTTCGGTATTGTCTACCAAACCATTCAGTCTTAAAAAATTAGTTTTTACATCGTCATTAGATTTGATTAATAACGTAAACCATTGATTCGCAAAAGTCAAATTTGATTTTACTTTCTTTTTATCTGCGGTTGTAATATCCGATTTTGGTTTAGCAACTTCTCCTTCAATTTTTAACTTATAGGTTTCATTACTTACGGTCAAATCGTACTCTCCACGAATATCTTTTACAGTCCAATCGTTAATTACATACTTATTGCCTTGTACCCAGTTTTCGAAAACGATGGTTTTTTCGTCAAAAATAGCACCTGAGGTAATGATAAAGTTGGCATAACTTCCTGTTTTTAAACTTCCAATTTCATTGCTTTTTCCAAGTAATGCAGCTGGAGTAGTAGTCAAAGCTTCTAACGCTTTTGTCGGGTCAAAACCAAATTGAATGGCTTTTAATAAATTCCCTCTAAAGTCCTCTATCTTTTTTAATTTATCTGTAGTTAATGCGAAAGTAATTCCGTTTTCAGATAGTACTTTTAAGTTGCTAGGTGCTTGATTCCAAAAACGTAAGTCAGCCAACTCCATTTGGTTCGCATTGAACGGATTTGAAACATCGTAAGCTTCTGGGAAGTTAATCGGAATGATAAAACTAGCATTCGTTTTTTTGATTTCTTGAATGCGTTCAAATTCATTTCCAGCTCCTTTAAGGATATAATTCAATCCAAATTCTTTTGCAATTTTGGAGGCTCTTAAACTATTCAATTTGTCTTCTGCTGTAAAAATTTGAACTAATTTTTCGTTAGCAATCAATGCTTCTAAGGATAAATCTTTGTTTGTTGCATTTCCATTTTTGTACCATTCTTTGTCGTGATACATTTGACGAAGCAAAGCCATCATTCCCATTAAAGAAGAAGGGTAGGACTGATTGGTAGTTACACTACGAGTAAAACCAAAGTGCTGGCTGGCTTTGTTGCTCAAAATTCGATTGGTTTTATCGCTGTTATTCAAAGCAACTATGGCTCCAGTTCCTCTGGCAATACCATCTTGAATATGAGTGCCTACAACTCCAAATCCGGCTTTTAATAATTCCTCAGCTTTGGTTTCATCGTAAGCGAAAGTTTCGTAAGCATTGATTTCTGAGCGAATGTTTTCGTTCCAATAATAGCCTGCGCGTTTGGTATCATAAGAAGAACCTCTTTCGCTAGATGCCGCTCTTTTTGGTTTATCAGCACCAAAACTAGTATACATATCGATGAAGGAAGGGTAAATTGATTTTCCTTCGGCATCAATTATCATCGCGTTTTTGGGGATAGCAACTGAGTTTCCTGATGCTACTACTTTACCATTTTGAATGAGTAAAGTTCCTTTTTCAATGATTTGAGTAGGGGTAACATAGATTTTTGCGTTGGTAAAAGCAGTGTAATAATTGTTTTTGTTTGGAATACTTTCGTTATTCGGAAAGTACTCTTGTGCTTGTGTTTTCGCTATAAAAACACCAAAAAAGAGTAGGATTATAAGTTTTTTCATAATGGGTTAGTTAATTTTTTTAAAATTACTAAAATTAATAACACTTGGAAGGGCTATTTAAATTTTAACGTCTGTTTTATAGCTGAATACTATTTTTTGCTAAAATTTTATTTTTTTTGTGACTTATTTTTTTAAGTTTTTGAGAATAATTTTTAAATTTAACAAGTTGATTACTGTTATAGTGTCGGATTTTATTTTACTTTTATTTAAAAGATTATTTATATGCTTGTTAAAGTTTTTGGAAGTGCCGTTTTTGGAGTCGAAGCCACCACTATTACGGTAGAAGTTAATATTGATAATGGGGTAGGGTATCATTTGGTGGGATTGCCAGATAATGCTATCAAAGAAAGTAGTTATCGCATTGCCGCGGCCCTCAAAAATAATGGGTATGCTTTGCCTGGAAAAAAGATTACGATTAATATGGCTCCGGCCGATTTACGAAAAGAAGGTTCTGCTTACGATTTGACCTTGGCGGTGGGCATTTTAGTGGCTTCCTCACAGATTTCTACTGCTGTTTTGGATGAATATGTCATTATGGGTGAATTGTCT
>RRZT012694166.1_pt1 | contig 11318 bp, 2 predicted proteins | sample 2165551 | NCBI WGS metagenome assembly RRZT01 (sample SAMN10456910, study PRJNA506462) | wastewater metagenome | biome: wastewater; feature: sludge; material: wastewater sludge; isolation source: wastewater sludge with Escherichia coli K12::gfp cells carrying plasmid... | place: USA: Moscow, Idaho ...
AACAACCTGACCAATGTCGGGACGGCGAATATCCGTGGCACGATCGGCGGCGTTCTGACCAATCAGGGCGCGGTCCTGACCAATGGCAACACAATCGTGCAGCGGCTGGACAACGCCGCCACCGGCACGACGACGGTGCGCTCCGGGCATGAGGTGACCACGACCAGCACGACCCAGAACCTGGGACAGCTGAACGTCAATGGCACCCTGCGCGGCAATGTGAGCAACCAGGTCAGCGGCACCGACCCCACCGTCTTTGGCACCATTGCGCTCAATAGTGGCGGGGTGATCACCGGCAATGTGACCAATGCCGGACGGCTGAATGCAGGCGGCACGATCCGCGGAAGCGTCGACAACAGCGGCACCCTGAACGTCATCGATGCGGCCGAGCTGGGCGATCTGGACAACTCGGGCAGCGTCGTCGTCGAATCCGGCGAGACACTGACCACCAATGGCGACATCTCGAACACCGGCAGCATCGATCTTGCCGGGGCGTTGAATATCAACGACGGCGATTCGCGGCTGGTCAACAGCGGTACCGGCAATCTGACGCTGAGCGGTGCCGCGATCACGGGCGATGTGCTGAACCAGGGCTCGATCGACGTGAACTCGGATTCCTCGATCAATGGCAGCCTGAACAACCAGAACGATATCACGCTGAATTCCACCGGCGGCGCCAATGTCACGCTTTCGGTCAGCGATGTGTTCACCAATTCGGGCACGGTCGATGGCACCGGCACTGGCGCGCTGACCATCGCGGCGGGCGAATATGTCAATGCTGGCGGCGAATCCAACAACGTCAGGATTGTCGGCAATATCCGCAACGAAGCGGTGATGAACTATACCGAGGATCGGGTGCTGGAAGGCAACCTGATCAACACCACCACCGGCGATTTCTTCGTTTCGGCCAATGTCGGGCTGGATGGCAACGACCTCTTGAACCAGGGCGATGTCGTGGTGCGCGTCGACACCGATTCCGTCGGCAACCTGAACGATATCGACCTGCTCACGAACGAAGGCGATTTCCGCATCACCGGGACCACCTCGGTTTCCGCCAATAGCGTGATCAACCAGGGCAGCGGCGTTCTGACGGTGAACGGCACGCTGAATTCCGGCTCGGTGGTGCAAAACAGCGCCCAGATCAGCATCGGCGGCGCCGGCACCCTGAACGGCGGTCTGAACAATAGCGGTCAGACCACGCTTGCGGGCGGGACCGTGAACGGCACCCTGACCAATGCCAGCGGCGGCGTCCTGACCGGCAATGGCCGGATCGTCGGCGCGCTGAACAATACGGGCATGGCGACCCTTGGCGGCACGGTCACCGGGGCGGTGAACAATTCCGGCACGCTGACCTCGTCGGGGACGCTGACCGTCGGGTCGCTGATCAATGACGAGGTGCTGCGTGTCGCCAGCGGGTCGACCCTTACCTCGGGCACGGCGGTGCGCAACAATGACCGCGCCACCATCGCCGGCACGCTGGACGCCGCGCTCAACAACTATGGCAGCACGACGCTTTCCGGCGGCTCGGTCACCGGCGCGATGACCAATTTCAGCGATGCGATTCTGGCGGGCACCGGCACGCTGGCATCTCTGGACAACCGCGGCACGGCCAGTTTTGGCGGCACCGTGACGGGCGCGGTGACCAATACCGGCACGCTGACCTCGTCGGGGGCGCTGTCGGTGGGGTCGCTGGTCAATGACGAGGTGCTGGAGGTTTCGGCGGGATCCACCCTGACCTCGGGCACGGCGGTTCAGAACAATGACCGCGCCACGATCACCGGCACGCTGAACACGGCGCTGAACAATGCCGGCACCACCACGCTTGACGGCGGGTCGGTGACCGGGATGCTGACCAATTCCGCCGGCGCAACGCTGAACGGCCGGGGCCGTCTGAGCGCGCTGAACAATATCGGCACGGCGACCATCGGCGGCACCGTGACGGGCGCGGTGACCAATACCGGCATGCTGACCTCGTCGGGGACGCTGTCGGTGGGATCGCTGGTCAATGATCAGCTGTTGCATGTCGCCAGCGGATCCACGCTGAGCTCGGCCACGGCGGTTCAGAACAATGACCGCGCGATGATCACCGGCACGCTGGACGCGGCGCTCAACAATGCCGGCACCACCATGCTGGCGGGCGGGTCGGTCACCGGCGTGCTGACCAATGCCACCAATGCCACGCTGAACGGGACCGGCACCCTGGCCCGGCTGAACAATAACGGCACCGCGACCATTGGCGGCACCGTGACGGGCCTGACCAATGAAGGTGTGCTGATCAGCGCCGGCACGCTGAATGTCGGCACGCTGACCAATAATGAAATCGTGCGCGTCGCGACCGGCTCGGCGATGAACATCACCGGCAGCCTGAACAACACCGACCGGCTTGTCGTCGGCGGCCAGCTGAGCGGCGCGGTGGTGAACAGCGGTTCCACCCTGCTCAATGGCGGGACGATCACCGGCACCCTGTCCAACACCGGCACGGTATCGGGTTCGGGCACGGTTCAGGGCCAGCTGACCAATGGCGGCACCGTCGATGTCACCGGCAATATGGCCATTCAGCGCCTGATCAACAACGAGCTGCTTCAGATCGCCCAGGGCGGTACGCTGCAATCCTCGGGCGGGGTCGAAAACAATGACCGGATCACGCTGGCCGGCACGCTGACCGGGGCGCTGCTCAACAATGCGACCGGCGAGGTCGCGCTGAACGGCGGCACGGTCCGTGGCAATGTCCAGAACCTTGGCGAGGTGACCGGGAACGGCATCGTCGCCGGCACGCTGCGCAACCGTGGCAATGCGACCATCGGCGGCCAGATCACCAATCTTGTCAACCTGACGGGCGGCACGCTGAACGTGGCCGGCAATCTGACCACCGATACATTTTCGAATGCCGGCACCGCCACGATTGCGGCGAACAACCAGCTGACGGTGCTGGATGTCGCGCTGAATCAAGAAGGCGCGACAGAGATCACGCTGGACGCGGCTGACAACCTGCAAGGCGGCACGCTGACCGTTGACGGCACGCTGAACGGTGTGCTGCGCAATGCCGGCACGCTTTTGGGTTCGGGGGTCATCACCGGCGAGGTGGTGAACACAGCCTCGGGGAACACGGATTGGAGCGGCCGGATCGGCGGCAATTTCACCAATGCCGGGCAGGCCGATCTGGCCGGTTCCGTTGCCGGGAATGTCGTCAATGGCGATGGCGGCACGCTGATCGCCAGGGGGAACCTGGCGGTCGGGGGGCTGACCACGAACGAGGCCGGCGGCATCATGCGCGTGGCCTCGGGCGCCACGATGCGGGCGTCGGGGCTGGTGCTGAACGAATCCGGGGCGACGCTCAGCCTGCTGGGCACGCTGTCGGGCAATGTCGAGAACCGTGGCAGCATGGTTCAGACCGGGGTGCTGAACGGCGTTCTGACCACCTCGGGCCGCGCCGATCTGGGCGGGACCATCAATGGCGGGCTGATCTATCGCGGCGGCGCGCTGGTGACGCGCGAGGATCTCAATATCGCGGGCGATTTTCTGTTGCGCTCGAATTATGGGATCGCCGCCGGGGACAGCGTCGCCGCTACCCGCACCATCGTGGATAGCGGTGTGACGCTGGGCCTGCGCGGTGAACTGGACGGGGCGCTGGTCAATAGCGGCACCGTCAATGTGGTCGGGACCCAGGCCACGGTGACCGGCACGCTGACCAATAACAGCGTGGTCGATCTCAGCAGCCGCGGTGCAAGCGACACCTATAACGACGTGCTGACCGTTGGCGGGCTGGCCGGCAGCGGCGAATACCGGCTGGATATCGACACCGCGAACATGACCGCCGACCGCATCGTCATCGACGGCGGCGCGGCCACCGGCGCCTATACGCTTGAGCTGAATTTCCGCGACGAATCCTATGTCCCCTCGCTGGGCAACCGGCTGACGCTGATCGATGCGGATGATAATTTCCGCGATCAGAACACCTTCACCGTCACCCATAGCGACCTGCCGTCGCTTTCCGAACGGATCGTCTATTCGGTCGATCAGTTCGAGACCGGCGGCGACGTGGTTCTGGTCAGCCAGACGAACCCCGCCATCGGCGCGCTGTTTGGCAACGTGGCGCTGACCCAGTCGCTGATCGGGTCGGTCATCAACCGACCGACCAGCCCCTTTGTGACGGCGCTTGTCTATGAGGATGACGAAAAGCCCTGTGGCATCGGCAGCTGGGGCCGGGTCATCGGCGGTCACGCCAAGGCGACCGGTTCGACCAATAACGGCGTCAGCAATGTCGAAAGCGAAATCACCGCCGATTACTATGGTATGCAGGTCGGCACCGATCTGGCCTGTTTCGACGACCGTTTCGCCGGCTGGGACATGGCGTTCGGCGTGCTGGGCGGCATCAACCGGGGTGACACCAACCAGCCGGTCTATGCCATCGACCCGAACAATTCGCAGAACCTGTCCGGGACGCTGACCAGCTTTACCTCGACCGAATTCGAACAGCGTTATGCCGGCGTCTATGTCACCGCCAGCAAGGGCGCGTTGCAGGCCGACCTGCAATATCGTGTCGAGCGCACCGATTTTACCATCGAGAACACGCCCGTCGGCAACAATCGGGGCCTTGGTCTGGACAAGACCGATTTCTCGAGCGACGCGCAGACGCTCAGCGGCTCGCTCAGCTATGGGTTCCCGGTGGGCAAAGGCGGCTGGGCCGTGGTGCCGACCATCGGCTTTGCCTGGTCCAAGATGTCGACCGATTCCCTTCCCTTCAGCGACGGCTATCGCGTCACCTTCGAGGACAGCACCCGCAAGATCGGCTTTGTCGGCGCGACCCTTGCCAAGACCTTTGTGCAACAGGCCGACAATTCGGTGCTTTACGCCTTTGCCACCGGCACCTGGTACAAGGATTTCGCTGATCCGACGATCTCGATCTTTGACCACGACACCGATGACAGCTTTGTCGCGCAGGAACTGGAATCCGAGAACCTGGGCGCCTATGGCGAAATCAGCGTCGGCGCGAACTGGATCAAGGTTCTAGGACCCAAATCGCGCGGCCGTCAGCTTAGCGCCGGTGCGCGGGTCGATGCGCGCTTTGGCGACAATCTGGACAGCGTCGGCGTCTCGGGTCAGCTGCGCTGGCAATTCTGACTGGCTTCCCGGTGGGGGCGCCGTTACTGTGGCGCCGTCACCGGGCCGGTCTTGCACCCGGCGCTGCGGCACATTGCAATGAAGTAATTTGGGGTGCAGCGACGCATGTCCTGGTTCAGTAAGGTCGCCTGGAAGGAAGGGCTTTTCCTTCAACCACAACATTTGCAACAGGCGGATCGCTATCACGAACATCTGGTCAGCGCCCGCACCCGGCTGATCACCCCCTATCCCTGGGGCGTGGGTGAACTGACGCTGGACCGCGATCAGGCACAGCAGGGCACGATCGCCCTGCGCGCGGTGTCGGGGATCATGCCCGACGGCACGCCCTTTGACGCGCCGGGCACCGGCCCGCTGCCGCTGCCGGTTCAGGTGCCGGATGACGCGGCCGGGCAATTCGTCTGGCTGACCCTGCCCGACAGCTCGCCCAATATGCGCGATGCCTCGCCCTATGAGGACGAGAACGCGACGACCCGCTGGGGCGTGATGACCGAAACCGTCAGCGACAGCGCATCTTCGGCCCGCATCGAGCAGGTTCTGGAACTTGCGGTGCCGCGTCTGGAACTGGCGGTGCGCAAGACGCCGCGCCCGGGCTATCAGAACCTGCGCCTTGCCCGTATTTCCGAGGTGCGCGACGGCGTGGTGACGCTGGACGAGACCTTTCCGCCGCCGGCGCTGGTCATCGGCGCGCATCCCCAGATCCTGGGCTATCTGACCCGCGTCATCGGCTGGATCGAGGCGCGGCTGGAAAGCCTTGCGCGCTATGCGACCGACCCCTCGGCCGGGGGCGGATTGCAGGCCAGCGACTATCTGATGCTGATGTCGCTGAACCGCCAGATCGGCGTCCTGCGACATCTGTCGCGCACGCTCGCCATCCATCCCGAGACGCTTTACCGCGAATTGGTGGCGCTGGCCGGTGAGTTGACGACATTCGACAGCGGCAACCGGCACGCGCCGGAATATCCCGCCTATGACCACGAAAACCCCAAGGACAGCTTTGGCGAGATCGTGGCCGATATCCAGCGCCTGTTGTCGCGCGATGTGGGCCGGGCGATCCGCCTGCCGCTGCGGCAGGTGCGCCAGAATTCCTATCTGGCCGAGGTCGCCGACCGCAATCTGTTCCGCGAGGCGGCCTTTATCATCGAGGTGGAAAGCGCCAAGCCCCTGACCCAGGTGCAAAGCCAGTTCCCGGAACTGTGCAAGGTCGGTCCCAACACCCGCATGTCAGAGATCGTCAACAACAACCTGCCCGGCATCGGTTTGCAGCATCTGCCGAACCCGCCGCGTCAGATCCGGGTCCTGTCCTCGAACGTCTATTTCCGGCTGGAACGCAATTCGCCGCTATGGCGCGAATTCTCGACGGCGCCGGCCATCGGCATGCATTTCGCCGGTGACTGGCCGCATCTGAAACTGGAACTGTGGGCAGTGCCCGAGAGGTCCTGATGGCAGGCAAGGGCGACGACAACGACAAGACGGTTTTCGGCGGTCCGGTGCCGACGGGTGGCGGGGGCCGGCGCGGCACCACCGACATCTGGTCGCGCCCGCAGGGTCAGCACGGGACCGAGGACGGGCGCACGGTGATCGGCCGTCCCGCCGCGCCACCCCGACCGGGCGGCGGCGCAGCTTATGGCGATCAGCACACGGCATCGCCCTTTGGCCAGCCGCCGCAGGGGGGCGATGGCTCGACCTGGATCGGCGGGCCGGCGCGTCCCGGCCAAGGTTACGGCCAGCAACCACAGGGGTATGGCCAACAGCCCGGCTCCTGCGGCGGCTACGGTCAGGCGCCGTCCGGGTCACCCTGGCCCGGTTATGCCGATCCGTCACAGATCGGGCGGGCGGCCGGGCCGGATCAGCGCGGCTTTTTCCCCGACATCGCCGGACAGCAACAGCCGCAGATGGTGGCCCATGCGCCGCGCATCCCCCTGTCCGAGGCATTGCGGGTGCGCGATCTGGGCGCGGCCTCGTCCTCGAACCCGCTTTTCGCGGCGGCCGCACCGCTTCTGATCCTGCTGGGGCGGTTGCGCACCGGGCTGGTCGAATTGCAGGTCGCCCCGTTGATGGAACATGTGACCCGCGAAATCGACCGTTTCGAACGCAATGCGCTGGCCTCGGGCGTGAACCCGCATGAGGCGCTGGTGGCGAAATATGCGCTGTCGGGCACGGCGGATGATATCGTCCAGAACCTGCCGGGCAGCGATCGCGGCAACTGGCAGCAATATTCCATGGTCGCGCGGTTCTTTCACAAGCGCGATTCCGGCGTCGGCTTTTTCCAGGAGGCGGAAAAGGCCCTGCACGCGCCGGCCCAGAATTATAACCTGCTGGAACTGATGCTGGTTTGCCTGTCCTTGGGCTTTGAAGGTCAGTTCCGCACCATGCCCAACGGTGCGGCAGAGCTGTCGCGCATCCGCAGCGCCATCTATGAAAGCCTGCGCCGCGTCCATCCGCGCCCGGATGAGGACGTTTCGGTCATGTGGCAGCCGGTCGTGCAGGGCAAGGGGCGGCGCTTTGCCGCGATCCCGGTGCCGGCGGTGGCGGGGGTTGCGGCGCTGGCGCTGGTGGGGCTTTTCGCCACGCTGCTGACCCTGATCAACCGCGATGGCGCCGTCGCAGCCGAAGAACTGCGCGCCGTCGCGATCAGCGCCCCGCCGATCCAGATCGACCGCACCACCCAGGCGCCCTATGTCGCGGAAATTCCCCAGCTGGACCGCATTCGCGCCGCCTTTGGCGATGAAATCGCCGCCGGTAGCATCTCGGTCGACGCCAAGGGCGATTACATCGCCATCCGCGTCGGCGACCTGCAACTGTTCGATACCGGCTCGGTCGAGGTCAAGCCGGGCTTTGCCCAGCTGGCGGCCCGCATCGCACAGGTGCTGAACCCCGAAGGCGGCCCGATCCTGATCGAGGGGTATACCGACAATGTGCCGCTGTCCGGGCGCGGCCGGTTCAAGGACAACTACCAGCTGTCCAAGGCCCGTTCCGATGCCCTGTCCGAGGTGCTGAAACCGCTGCTCAACGATCCTGCCCGCGTGACCACCGAAGGCCGCGGCGAGGATGATCCCGTCGGCGACAACGCCACCCCCGAAGGCCGTGCCGCCAATCGCCGCGTCGAAATCATGCTGGCGCGCGAAGGCACCTATGAGGCCCCGATCGCCTTCGTCCCGGAGACCACGAATTGAGACTGCTCGGCTTTTACATCCCGACCCCGCGCTGGAGCAAACACGGCTGGTGGCGCTGGACCGTCACCCTGCTGGGCATTGCCGCGCTTTGTGCGGCGGTCTGGCTGGCGGGGCCGATGACGGGATGGGGGCCGTTGGTCGGGGTGTTCTGGCGGCTGGTGCTGATCGGGCTGATCCTTGGCACCTTTCTGACCATCCTCATTCTGCGCTGGCGCAGGCGTGTCCGCGCCGCCCGCGAAATCGAGGCGGCGATGATCCCGGTCGAGCCCGAGGGCGACGGCAAGGTTCTGGCCGAAAAGATGACCGAGGCGCTGGCGGTTCTGAAGAAATCCGGCGGCGCGGCCTCGCTTTACGATCTGCCGTGGTATGTCATCATCGGGCCGCCCGGCGCCGGCAAGACCACGGCGCTGGCCAATTCCGGGCTGGAATTTCCGCTGGCGCAGAAACAGGCGATCAGCGGCTTTGGCGGCACCCGGAATATGGATTTCTGGTTTGCCGAGGACGCGGTGCTGATCGACACCGCCGGCCGCTATACCACGCAGGACAGCGACAAATCCGCCGACAAGGCCAGCTGGGACGCCTTTCTCGACCTGTTGAAGCGCACGCGGCCGAACCGGCCGATCAACGGTGTCATCCTGTCCTTTTCCATCGAGGACATGATGCGGGACGATGCGGCGACGCTGCAAGCCCATGCCGAAACCGTGCGCGTCCGTCTTGCCGAACTGCATGAACAGCTAAAGATCGATTTCCCGGTCTATGTGATGTTCACCAAGGCCGACCTGATCGCCGGCTTCCGGGAATATTTCGCATCCTTCAGCCTGAACCGGCGCAAGCTTGTCTGGGGCGTGACCTTCCAGACCCCGGACCGCAAGGCGATCACCCATGAGGCGGTACCGCAGGAATTCGACCGCCTCGTGTCGCGGCTTTCCGATGAAATCATCGACCGCCTGAGCGAGGAACCCGACGGCGTCGCCCGCATCGCCATTTTCGGCCTGCCGGGGCAGATGGCGCTTTTGAAAGACAATGTGGGCGCCTTTCTGCGCCGGGTCTTTGAACCCACGCGCTACAAGACCAACGCCATTCTGCGCGGGTTCTATTTCACCTCGGGCACGCAAGAAGGGACGCCCATCGACCAGGTGCTGGGCGCCATCAACGAGCCGGGCGCGGGCGGTTTCGCCGCCGGTTTCATGTCCGGGCGCGGCAAGAGCTTTTTCATCCACGATCTTTTGCGTGGCGTGGTCTTTCCCGAACAGGGATGGGTTTCGCATGACCGCAAGGCGGTGCGCCGGGCCTTTGTGCTGCGCACCGCGGCGCTGTCGGCCATCGCGCTTTTGACGCTGGGCGGGGCCAGCGCCATCGCCGTCAGCTATTGGAAAAACCTGCAACTGGTCCGCACCGCCGAGGCCGATACCGAGGCCTGGCGCCGCGACGCCGCCGAGGAACTGTCGCGCGACGTCATCGACGATCCCGGTCTTGCGCCGGTGCTGCCGCTTTTGAACGACATCGCCAATATGCCCGCCGGCTATGGCGACAGCGAGGAACCCAGCCTGTGGGAAGGTTTTGGCCTGAGCCAGCGCGACCGCCTGAACAAGGTCGCGACCGACACCTATGCCGGGGCGCTGGAACGGATGATGCGGCCGCGGCTGATCCTGGATCTGGAACGCCGCATGCCCGAAATCATCGCTTCGGGCGAGATGACCGAGATCTATCGCGCGCTGAAGGTCTATCTGCTCTTGGGCAAACAGGGCGAAACCACGGATGACGACGCGATCAAGTCCTGGTTCGCGCAAAGCTGGCGCGGCGAGTTTCAGGGCCTGACCGGGCTGAACCAGATCGATCAGCTCAAGCTGCATCTGGACGCGATGCTGAAACTGGACGACCGCCGCGAAATGCTGGTGACGCTGGACCAGACCACGGTCGACCGCGCCCGCGCCGCCATCGCGCAATTGCCGCTGGACGAACAGGCCTATGCCATCATCAAGGACGGCGCGCTGGCCGTGGGGCTGGACGACTGGAATCTGGTCGCGGCGGCGGGCGGCGGTGCGGCGCAACAGGTCTTTGCGACCCGCGACGGCACCGATCTGGCGGCGCTGACGGTGCCGGGCCTTTACACCTATGAAGGGTTTTGGGGCTATTTCTATGACCAGCTCGCGGTTGTCGGCGATGAATTGCGCCGCGATCAATGGGTGCTGGGCGATTTCGCCAATTCCGACGAGATCGAGGGCCGGCTGGCGCGGCTGGATCGCGACCTTCTGGAACGTTACCGCGCCGATTTCATCGCCGCATGGAATGGGGTGCTGGACAATGTCACGCTGTCCTCGATGGTGGCGGACAAGCCGCGCTATGCGGCGCTGAGCATGGCGGCCTCGGCCTCGGGGTCGCCGATCCTGAATCTGGTCAATGCGGTGGATCAGCAGACCCAGCTGCCGCGCGAATACGAACAGTTCGACGGCGTTGAGCCGGGTGCCGAGGGCACGCAGCAGCCGGGACAGGCGGCCGGTGGCGGCGGCATGGCCGGGTCGATCATGGAACAGATCCAGTCGCGCATCACCTCGCGGTCGAGCGGCGTGCAGCGGATCGTGCTTGAGGCGGCGCAGAGAAACGGCAAGGGCGCGGTCCGCGCCGGCGGCGCGGCTGGCGGCAATGACGACAGCGCCGCAGGCGGCGTCACCGCCCCCATCGAGGCCATCGCGAAAGCCTTTGAAAACTGGCATCTGCTGGCCGAGGGCGAGCCGGGCCAGCGTCCCGTCGACACGCTTCTGGGCAATCTGGGGCAGGTGCTCAAGAACCTGCAACTGGCCGAGCATAATCCCGATCAGGCGGCGGCGGCGCTGCCCACGCTCTTGAACACGCTGACGCAGTATAATTCCCAACTGCCGGCGCCTTTGGCGCAGATGGTCACCAAGGCGGAAAGCGATTTCCGCTCGGGGGCGTCGGATGCCTCGATCGAGGCGATGAACCGGGCGCTGACCGATCGCATCACCTTCATGTGCCGCGATACGATCAAGGGGTCCTATCCGTTCG
>RRZT011314882.1_pt1 | contig 11314 bp, 9 predicted proteins | sample 2165551 | NCBI WGS metagenome assembly RRZT01 (sample SAMN10456910, study PRJNA506462) | wastewater metagenome | biome: wastewater; feature: sludge; material: wastewater sludge; isolation source: wastewater sludge with Escherichia coli K12::gfp cells carrying plasmid... | place: USA: Moscow, Idaho ...
AGTGTAATAAGACTAGAAATGAACTCTATAGAATTACCTCTTTTCTCAAAGGACCCTAAAAGAGTAAAAAATGAGATTAAGGTTTATCATTTTAAGACTGATAAGAGTTCTTATCTTGAAATAGAAGCTCCAGCAGGAAGTTCTATACCTGGAGAATTTGAAGAGAGAGTATTTATTGCTTTAACTAAAATAATGAAGAAAAATGGATATAAGAAAAATTTTATTGTTACTTTAAATGAAATAATAGAAAATTTAAATGTTAATAATTCTTTCTATATCTCTAAAATAAAGAAAGCTCTAATATTGTTATCAAAGACAAATTATACTTTTAAAAACTCATTATATTCTAATGAGGTAAAAGGAATCTTAGATAAAGAAATAATTTCAACAATTATGAGCATAACAATTATAACAAGAAAAGATTCTGAAGCGGACAAAGTAGAGCAGTTTGATGATAAAAGAATAAAAGAAGTGTACTTGATATCTTTTACAGAACATTTTTACAATAACATAATAGCAAAAGGATATTTGGCCTTTGATTCAGAAAAATTATTGGCTATAGAAAATAGTATAGCAAGATCTGTTTGGACTATGATTGAAAAATGGAGAGGCTATGAGCTTTATTTAAAAAGACCAGTGTTTTTTATAGCAAGAAGGATTCCTTTAAAATGGGATAAAAAGAATATAGGAAGAACTGTAAAAATTATTGAGAAAGCTCTTGATGATTTAAAAAGCCAAAAGCTAATTAAACACTTTACTATAATAAAAGAAAAAAAGTGGGAATTGGCTGAAGTAGAGGTTTTATTTGAAGAGAGTCACAACAATATAAAGAGAGAAACTTTTTTCTCAGAAAAAAATAATTTTAAAAATCTTGACATGATTATCACTTCTACTGAAGAAAAGTCTAAGGAAATAGTAAGAAATTTTGAAAATGATATTACCGATATATTAAAACTGTTCCCAGAAAGAGTTTTAAGTATGAAAACTTTTGAAGGATTTATAAAAAATTCTATAGAAAAATATGGATTTGATTATGTTAAAGGGACATCAGAATATACAGTTATGAAAAATCCTAAGAGTTATAAAAGTTATTTATCTAAAGCTCTTGATGAGAATTGGGCTGATGAGTACTTAACTAATAAAAAGACTAAAGAAAATAAAAAAATTACTTACATAGAAAAAGAAGAAATAGAAGAAGCAAAGATAATTCAAAAATACTCTTATGAATATTTTGAAAACTTACCAAGTGAAGTAAGAGAAAGTATTGAATCAAAAGTATATGCAAAATTTCTTGAAGAGTCAAATTCTCAAGACAATAAAACAATGAGGATTATATTTGAAAAAAGTAAAAAAGCTTTCATTGTAGCTTATATAAATGAAAATGAACCTGTAAATGAAGAAAAGAATAAAAACATATGTTCAGATACTTTTGTAAGTATAACAACTTTTGCAGCTTATGCTTCAAAAGTTTTAAAAGAAAGAAACATAGAATTTGACTTAATAAATGTAATGGAAATCTTTAAAATATTTAAAGAATATGAAGATGTTAATTTTAAAATTTTATACGAAGATGAAAAAAATATTGGAACAATAATTTTAAAGGGGGATAAATGAAGATAATTAGCTTAATTAATCAAAAAGGTGGAGTAGGAAAAACTACATCAGCGATAAGTATAGCAAGCCTATTAGGAAAAGATAAAAAAGTATTATTAATAGATTTAGATCCACAAGGGAATGCAACAAGTAATTCAGGAATTAATAAAAGACAGCTAAAGATGACAACTAAAGAACTGTTTTTAGATGATAAGACTACTGCAGAAGAGTGTGTTGTTAAGACTGAAAAATCGTTTGATTTAATAGGAAGCAATTTAGATACTGCAAATACAGAAATTAACCTTATATCTAAAATTAATAGAGAATATATTCTTAAAAAAAAATTAAAAGAATTAAAGTATGATTATGTTATTATTGATTGCAGTCCAAATTTATCTGTTATGACATTGAATGCACTTGTTTGTAGTAATTTAGCATTAACTCCATTAGAGGCTCACATATATGCAGTGGAAGGAATTGAAAGTTTAATGCAAACAGTAGAACTAATAAGAGATGCTAATGAAAATTTAAAACATAAGTTCTTTATTACAAAATTTGATAGTAGAATAAAAAAATTTAAAGAAATAGAAGAACAATTAAGAGATGCTTTAGATGATAATATTCTTTCTACTAGAATAAGAGTTGACAATTCAATTAGAAATGCTCAGAATGATTATAAAACAATTTGGGAAGTTAAAGACTGTAAAAGTGCTGAAGATTATAGAAATTTAGTAATGGAGGTTATAAATGGATAATTTATTTGGAAATATTAAAAAGATGAATAAAGCTGATAACGAAAATGCAAATGAAAAGAAAATGAATAGAGAAGAAGTATTAGCAAACTACTCTTTTGATTATGAAATAGAAGAAGAAGTTAAGGAATTTTTAAAAGATGTTACTTATAAAATCCATAGTACAACTCATAAATTTTATACAGAATTAGGTCAAATGTTATCGGAAGCTCAAGAAAAATTAAGTAATAATAAATCAGGGGTATTTATTAAATGGGCTGAAAGTTTAGGAATAAAAAAAGATAATGCATACAGATATATAAATAGGTATAAATATATTGTCGCGATTCGCGACAATATAACTGTCGCGAAAGTCGAGTCATTACCTTTTTCTCTTTCTTCAGAAATAGCAAAAGAAAGTGTTCCTGAGAGCATAAGAGAAAAAGTTATAAATGGAGAAATTAAAACAATTAAAGAGTTTAGAAATGAACTTAAAGAAGTAAAGATTGAAGTGGTAGAGGATATTCAAGAAGCTGAAATAGTGGAAAGTTATGAGGATAAAATAAAATTTCAGCTAGAAGTGATAATGAATAGTCTTTCAAGAGTAGAAAAAGGGTGCAGTTATAATGAGAAGAATTTTGAAGTATTGCTAAAGATACAAGGAATGTTGGATAAAATGGAGTAGCTGAAAGGCTACTTTAGTTTTAGAAGGGAGAAAAATGGAATTAGAGAATTTAGAGGAATATAAAAAATGGCTAAAAGAACTAAAAAATAAATTCAGATTAGCTCAAATAAAGACTGTAGTCATTGTAAATAAAGAGATGCTGAAATTTTACTGGAATTTAGGTAAAGACATTGTAGAAAAGTAAGAAAACTTCAAATGGGGTGAAAATTTTTTTTCTAATCTAAGTAAGGATTTAACAAAAGAATTTCCACACATAAAGGGATTTTCTATTACAAATTTGAAATATATGAAAAGATGGTATCTATTTTGGAATGATTTGTTAAATCGTCAACAGGGTATTGACGAATTAGAAAATACTATTTTTTTAATCCACTGGACACAAAACATAATGATTTTCACTAAATGTAAAACACAAGATGAAGCACTTTTTTATGTACGAGGAATTTTAAAAAATGGATGGAGTAAAAATGTTTTAGCTATCCAGATTGATTCAAACTTATATGGAAGACAAGGGAAGGCCATATCAAATTTTTCTGCTACATTACCTAATCCTCACTCTGATTTTGCACAAGAAATAACTAAAGATCCTTATTGCTTAGAATTTATTGAAGCAAAGGATACATTAACAGAAAGAGATGTTGAGAATCAACTTGTTAATCATATAAGTAAGTTTCTTTTAGAACTGGGGCAAGGTTTTGCATATATGGGGAGACAAGTAAAGCTTACGGTAAGTGAAAAAGATTTTTATATAGATCTTCTTTTTTATCATACAAAACTCAAATGTTATGTGGTGATAGAACTTAAAAATTCAGATTTTGAACCTTCCTATGTTGGTCAACTTAATTTTTATGTAAAAGTAGTAGATGAACAAAGAAGAGGAGAAGGGGATAATCCAACAATAGGTCTTCTTTTATGTAGAGATAAAGATAAGTTAATTGCAGAGTATGCTTTAAGTGATGTAAATAAACCAATAGGTATTTCAGCTTTTAATTTAAGAGAATCATTACCTGAAGTTATTAAAAGTAATTTTCCTTCTGTAGAAGAATTAGAAGCTGAATTAAAAGAAATAGAAGATTTGGAGTAAAGAATGATTCACTGAGAATGTTTTTCTAACTCTAAATTGAAACTTAAAATAAAGATATTAGTTGATATTTAATAAAACTTCAAAAAAAGGTAGGAGATAATCCTACCTTTTTAAAGATATTTCTACTTTTTTTATGACTATCCGAAGTAGATGCGGAAAAAGTTCCCAAAGTTTAAAGTCCCTGAGTGAGGGAACAAGGCCATAACTTGTTCTAAATGCTTTTCTTTAGACATTACCATTATATTGCTTAATCTTAATATAGTCAACTCAATTAAAACAATTTCATTAAAACTCTTTAACTGTATATAGAAAAGTTATCATCAAAGGCTTGATTTATTATTTGAACTATTTGTTTAAATACATTCATTCTCATAATGTAATTTGAACTATTTCTTAATTCATTCCCTTCAAAAAAATCATATTGTAACTTTTGTTTATTCTCTTCAATGTTAATCATTACCAATCTACCTAGTCTTCCATACTCAAGATGGTCAAAAAGATAACATCGACCTCTAGGGTCTTCTCCTAAAGTTGTTATAACTCCCTCAGGTAAATCACCCGGCTTCAACTGTATTATATTTTTCTTCAAATCAGATACCCCTTAAAATTTTATTATAATTTATACCATTAAATTTAAGGGATTACAAGTATTAAAGTCAATTTATAATAGTTACTGGAAATTATAAGTAAATAATTTAGCGAAGAAAGTAGTTATTAGAAAAGATCACATTTAAAAAAAATTAGAGAAATCATTCATTTCATTTCTATAAAAACATTGAAATTTTAAATAACTTAGAGTATCTTTTATGTATAAGATAAAATAAATTTCAAGTTATCAAATTACATAAAGTTTGATTTGAAATGTTGAAGAAAAGTAGGGAATAAAATGAAGATAAGATTTAAATTGTTACTAATCTTTATATTTATAGTTATTTCAAGTTTAATATTTGCAAAAGATAAGGAAAATGTTAGAGTTCGGCTTCAATTGAAGTGGACACACCAGTTTCAATTTGCCGGTTATTATGCAGCAAAGGAAAAGGGATATTACGGGGAAGAAGGATTAGATGTAGAAATAATGGAGCTAAGAAACAATGAAAACCCAGTAGATGTTGTTTTGAGTGGTAGAGCAGATTTTGGAATAGGAAGTTCTGACCTCGTAATAGAAAGGGCACAAGGTAAAAAAATTGTTTTGCTTGCTTCAATCTTTCAGCATTCTCCATATATTTTTATATCAAAGAAAAACAATGGAGTAGATAATATTCATCAGATATCAAATAAAAGAATTGCAATAGAAAACCATGCATCAGAGTTACTTTATTACCTTAAAAATGAAGGAGTTAAAGTAAGAGATATTCAGCAGATTCCATATTTTCAGGGTATCAATGATTTGTTAGAAAATAAAGTTGATCTAATTTCGGCCTATTCAACAGATGAACTATATTTACTTAATAAAATGGGAGTAGAATACAATGTATTTAGTCCTAGGTCTAGTGGAGTAGACTTTTATGGAGATTCATTATTTACAACAGAAGAATTTATAAAGAAAAATCCAAAAATTGTTGAAGAATTCTTGAAAGCAACTCTCAAAGGATGGGAGTATGCTATTAAAAACAAAAAAGAGTTAGTTGATATAACTAGAAAAAACTATGCTAAAACTCGTTCAGAGGAGCAATTATTATTTGAAGCAGATGAAATGGAAAAACTTATAGTTCCAGAAATAGTAGATATTGGATATATAAATAAAGGAAGATGGGAAGAGATTGCAAAATCTTATCAGAAGATAGGCCTTATTCCTGATAACTATTCTATAAAAGGCTACTATTATAAAAATATGATAGAGATGGATGTAAATGATTTAATAAAAATTGCTATTATCTCTGTGATTATTTTGATTTTTTTAGGAAGCATAGTAGCTATCATTGTGTTTTTCAATATTCGCTTAAATAGGGAAATAAAAGAAAAAAGTTTAGTTGAGAATGAACTAAAAATAAGTGAGGCTAAGTATAAACTTCTTGCAGAAAATACAGTTGAATGTATCTGGCTTCTAAATTTATCTACAATGGAGTATAAATACATTAGCCCTGCAATTATGTATTTAAGAGGTCTTACAGTAGAAGAAGCTATGAAGGAAACATTGGAAGACTCTTTAACTCCAGAATCATTGGAAAGAGTATACAAAGCTACAGAACTTAGAATGGGTAAATTTTTAAGTGGTGACAGAAGCCCAGAAACAATGGAAGGAACATATGAATTTCAGCAATACAGAAAAGATGGTTCTATTGTTGATGTGGAAATTTCAACAAAGTATGTTTATAATGAAGAAGAAAAAGCTCTTTATATTATAGGTGTTTCGAGAGATATTAGTTTGAGAAAAAAACTTGAACAAAAAATAATTGAAGAAATAAATGAAAAAAATGTATTAATAGAAATGTTATCAAAATCAGAGCAAGAGCTAAAAGAGTTTTTTGTTATTATTGAGCATAGCCCTATAAGTGTTGTAATTACAGATGTAAATGGGAATATAAAATATGCAAATAAAACTGTACTTGAACTTACCGGTTATGCAATGGAAGAACTAATTGGGAAAAATCCAAGAGTATTAAAATCAGGATTTCATACTAAGGAGTTCTATGAAAAAATGTGGAAAGAAATAAAAAGTGGAAATGAATGGCGAGGAGAAATTAAAAATGTTAAAAAGGATAAAAGTACTTACTGGGAAAGAGCTATCATTATTCCTATAAAAAATGATGCAGGAGAAATTTATAGTTTTCTGGCTCTAAAAGAAGATATAACAGAAAGTAAAAAGCAAGCTGAACTTATTAAGTACCAAGCAGAGAGAGATGCCCTTACAGGTATATATAATAGAAGAGCTGGTTTAAGCATTTTAGAAAATATAATAGAGAATGCAAAACTGAATAATGGAGAAGTAATCTTATGTTTTATTGACTTGAATAATTTAAAATACACAAATGACAATTTTGGGCATGAAAAAGGAGATGATATGATAAAAACATTCTCCAAAACTGTTGAAAGTTGCCTAAGGGATAAAGATATATTTTTTAGATTTGGAGGAGATGAATTCATAATCATATTTAAAAATTCAAGCATAGAAATTACCGAAAATATCTGGTTAAGAATAACAGAAGCTTTTGATGAAATAAACAATTTAAATAAAAAAGAATATTTACTTTCTGCTAGTCATGTAGTATGTAAGTATGATAGAGAAAAATATTCCACAATAGAAGAGTTTATAAAATGTGCTGATGCAAAGATGTATGAAGAAAAAAGAAGGTTAAAAGAAATAAGGGAAAAATTGAATTAACAGAATTTAAGGTTGAGAATTTAATAGTTGTAAAGAAGATAGAGCCAAGCAGAGGCTAGCTACTCTTTAGAGTGTAAGTCTAGATTACTGTGATGGCCTTTTTTCTTTATTTGAGGTTTTTAAAAGTTTAAGCGACTAATAGTGGGGACACTGTCCCCACTATTAGCAAATACACTATGTCAAAAATAGACTAATATGAACTATTAAAAATGAACTTTAAAGCAAAACTTGTAATAACATTCATTCTGTTAAGTTGCATAAAATAATAATGAATAGATTTTTTTGAAACTAGGAATAATTTTCTATTCTTAACAGACTTAATTTATGCTTATAAAAAGCTCATAAGTGATATATATTTTGGAGTAGTCTATATGGGCTATTTTTATTTAAACAAATTTCTTTTAAATTAGTAGAATTTTCCAAAATGTAAGCGTTTTGTAACACTTATATGTTATCCTGTAAATAATTAATAAAATCACAACTTTCCTTTGAAATAGAAAGTTAAAAGAGGTATAATTATACTAATGTTTTATATAATTTAACATTATGGGGGGCACAATGAGTTTACTACAAATAAAAAACAACAAGACCTTATCGCCTTTACAAGAGAAAGAATTTAAACTGGAGAAAGACCTACAAACTTTCTGTGAAGAGAATTTATCTTCTTTATTAGATTTAACTCTTGTAAAAAGTGAATTTTCTATAGAAGCATATAGATTTGACACCTTATGTTTTGATGAAAGTAATAAATCTTTTGTAATTATCGAATACAAAAGAGGTACTAACTACAGTGTAATAGACCAAGGGTATGCTTACTTAGGAACTATGTTAAATAATAAAGCAGAGTTTATTTTGGAGTATAACGAGAGATTAGATAAAAATTTAAAAAGAGATGATGTAGACTGGTCACAGTCAAAAATAGTTTTTATATCCCAAAGTTTTTCAAAATTCCAAAGGGAAACTATAAATTTTAAAGATTTACCTATAGAACTTTATGAGTTAAAGAGATTTGAAAATGATATAATAAGTTTTACAGAAATAAAAGGCAATAGAATTAGTGAAAGCATAAAAACTATTGCACCTTCTGGAGAACTATTTGAAAAAGTAAATAAAGAAATAGTAACTTATACTTTAGATTATCATAAGGCTTTAGGTTCTATAGAAAGTTTAGACTTATTTGAAATTTTTAAAGATAAAGTTTTGGAAATGCTTCCAGACCTTAATATGGATTTTAAGAAAAGGTATATAGCTTTCAAGAAAGATAAGAAAAATATATTTGATTTATTGATTCAAAAATCACAACTAAAATTATGGTTAAATGTAAAAGCTGGAGAACTGGAAGACCCGAAAATTCTAGCAAAGGATGTATCAAATACAGGTCATTGGGGTAACGGAGATTATGAGATAGTTTTTGATAATGATGATAATTTGGAATATATTCTAAGCTTGATAAAGGAACTATATAAGAAAAATAATTAACTTCAGAAGTTAAGGGAGTAACTATATGAATAAAAATATTCATCTAAATTTATTTAAGCATTATTCAGAAATAGGTTTAGAAAATAATTTGACAAGAGCATTAGTAATAACTTTACAAAACGACCCTTTATTTTTGAATGAGTTTTTTTATAAAATTACAAATAAGAAATTAGAAAATGAGCTATCCTATGATTCTATTATTGAAATGAATATACAAGAACCAGTAAAAAATTTATCTGGATTTGAGAGCTTATATGCAGTTGCTTTAACTACAGAAAGAATTTCTGATTTTTCAGAATTACCGAGAGAAACACAAGACCCTATAACAGACATTGCAATAATGGTTAATAATATTGGAATTATAATTGAAGTAAAACCTTCAAATGAAAATTGTGTAGCACAATTAAAAAATCAAGTTAATAAAATATCTGAGAAATTAGTTTTGGAAAATGCTACAATTTATAAGTCTTTGGAATGGGGAGATATTATAAACTTGTTAGAAAAAACTTTGATGATACAAAGAAGTTTTGGTAGAGATACCTATATAAGTCAAAATTTTTTAGAATTTCTTGAGATAAACCATCCTACTTGGTTTCCAATCAAGAAATTTTCTGAAATACCTTTTAGTAGAGAAGATAAGAATTACTATTTAATTCTCAAGAGATTAAAAGATATAAAACAAACTTTGGTGGGAAATGAACAATTAATAGAGATAAGTGATAGATTTGCAATCCCTGTAAATGAAAATTGGGCTTCTGAAATAAATATGGGGCTTAATTCAGAAAAAGAAGCATTAGATTTAAAAATTTGGCCTGGTGATACAAAAGGTCAAGGAATAGCTCTTTTTGAAGAGAATAAGGCTCTTAATTTTTTTGAATTAAATAAAGCTATAGGTGAATTTGAAAATGTAAAGTTTACATATTCCATAAGCCAGTATCTAAAATTTTCCCACTTTCAAAAGGGTATGTTTTGGATAAGTTTTAATGATTATAAAAAATTTAATAGAGAAAATTTTAATGCACTTTCTGGTCGTTGGAAGAAAGAGAAATGGGATGGGTTTTCTATCCTTATGAGTGGAATTTTTCCAGAAGAGTGGACAAATTTATCAAATACAAGTAATTGGAATAAATTTGTTATAAACTCCAACAGAACAACCTTTGACTTATCAATGGGAATAGAATTTAAAATTTCTATAGATTACAAAGAAATACAAAGATTAGAAAAGGAAGATAGATTAATTCCATTTTTAAGAAACTTAATAGATAAAATGATTTCGGATATAAAAAATTAATGATAAATAATTATAAAAAGATTGAAAAAGAACTTTAGGAGTGAATAATGGATATTAACGTGAAAAAACTAGAAAAAGAATTATGGGATGCTGCCAATGAACTTAGAATATCGAACGTAACAGCTTCAGAATATTCTATGGCTATATTAGGGATAATATTTTTAAAATATGCAACTTTGAGATTTAATGTTGTAAATGCTCAATTTGAAGGGCAAACAACAAGAAGAGGAGAAGCATTAACTGAAGAGGCATTAGTTAGAAAATTTAAGGCAAATAATGCTTTATATCTTCCTGAAGAAGCGAGATACGATTACCTAGTAAATCTTCCTGAATCAACAGATATAGGTATAAAAATAAATACAGCAATAAAACTTATTGAAGACTTACATCCCGAATTACTTGGAACAATAGATAAAATTTATTCCGCAATATCAGAGAAGCATAATCAAATTTTAGTTTCTCTTTTGAAAAAATTTGATAGCGATATAATAAATCAAAGTAATGGAGATATTTTTGGAAGAATATATGAATTCTTTTTAAATGAATTTGCAAAACAAGGTGCACAAGATGACGGAGCTTTTTTTACTCCTACTTCCATAGTAGAATTAATAGTTAACTTTATAGAACCTACTAAAGGAAAAATTCTTGACCCTGCTTGTGGAAGTGGAGGTATGTTTGTTCAATCTAGCCATTTTATAGAAACACATTTTGGGAAAGATAAAGTCAGTGAAAATGTAACTTTTTATGGTCAAGAACTAAAAGACCCAAATGCAAAATTAGCTAGAATGAACCTAGCAGTTCACGGATTAGAAGGGAAAATTATAATTGAAGATACCTTCAAGAGAGACGCTCACGAATTAGTTGGAGGATGTGACTACGTTATGGCTAATCCACCCTTTAATGTATCTAATGTTTTGGAATCAAATATAAAAACAGATGATAGATTACTTATAACTGAAGTAACAGATAAAAAAGGAAACGTTGAGAGTAAAAGGGTTCTGGTGCAAAAATGTTTTTTGTGTAATTTAAGATTAGATTGATTCTATATTTTAAGCGATTACACCCATAATCTCATTTATAAATTGAATCTCAGAAAGGACACATTGGATTTTTCCAACCTGTCCTTTTC
>RRZT010682461.1_pt1 | contig 11312 bp, 10 predicted proteins | sample 2165551 | NCBI WGS metagenome assembly RRZT01 (sample SAMN10456910, study PRJNA506462) | wastewater metagenome | biome: wastewater; feature: sludge; material: wastewater sludge; isolation source: wastewater sludge with Escherichia coli K12::gfp cells carrying plasmid... | place: USA: Moscow, Idaho...
AACCATTCCTCCCTGCCCGCAGTGCGGGCTTGAAAACACCTACCCCGACGAAGCCAACTTCATCTGCCCCGATTGCGGGTACGAATGGCCAGCGCAAGCCACGGCAGACGAAGAAGAAGCCCCCGCTGCCGTGCTGGATGCGAACGGCACCCCGTTGGCCGATGGCGATGCGGTGTTGTTGGTCAAAGACCTGAAGGTCAAGGGCAGTTCCATCACCTTGAAAAAAGGCACCAAAATCAAAAGCATTCGTTTGGTGGATGGCGCAGGCGGTCACAATGTGGACTGCAAAACCGAGCACGGCAGCATGATGCTGAAGTCGGAATTTCTCAAAAAGGCGTGACGTGCGTCGCCTGCTGCGCGTGCAGATGGGTGGCGCCTCAAGGGACCGACTATGTGTTCACACCATGCGCATGGGCGATGGCGTGGAGCCCGCGCCGCAACTTCATGAAAACTAATGCGCTGCGGGCCGCCAACTGAGACGTATAAGCGGCATACAGCCACCATGCAAAACGGCACCTTGAGGTGCCGTTTGTTTTTGCCCGTGCTCGCTGTATCTCAGGGCTTGCTTGCGGGAGCCTGCTCGCGGTAGATTTTTTCTGGATTGAGCTTGGCGCTCCAGGGCAAGCCGCTGTTTTGCCAGCCATTGACCACACGCATGCCTGCTTGCGGGCCTTCTTTGGCAGGGCGGCCTTGAAAGCCATGGATTACATACAGCGCATTGGGGAAGCCATGCTCCCGCAAATACTGGGCGCTGGGTTCGCCACGCTCGCTGCCCGAACGGCACATGGTGATGATGGTGGCATTTTTATCCAGGCCGCGCGCCTTCAGCGCAGCTTCTACTTGCTGGATAAACTGCGGATTGCGCTGCATCTCGAAACGCTGGTTTTTGCTGTCCCAGTGCTGGCGGTTGGCCAACATGAAAGGAATGTTTGCATCCACCATGTCGGTATTGCCGACAAACATGATTTCCACTGGATCGCGCACATCGATAAACAAGACCTGTTCACCTGTTGTTTTTTCTAGCTGGTAAGCGGCTTCGGCAGTAATGCCTATGGAAGGGGGAGTGGCGGTCGCAGTGGTTTGTGCTTGCAGGGGCAAAGCACACGCAGCCGCCAGGCATGCGATCAACAAACGATGGTTCATGGAAAACTCCTGATAAAAATTAGGTGCGTGCAATATTATATGTTTTTATAGATAGATTTGTTGCGAAGACCGCTCGGTATAGGCTGGATGGGCTTTGCCCATCGCACAGCCATGCGTGAGGCGGCCTTTCAGCAACATTCCCATGGCCATCCCGGTCAATACATGGTTCCAAGTCCTGCTGCGTGGCGGTTTGGGCTGACGCAAGGCGATAATGCAAGATGGATGGCTCGGCAGCATGCCGGACGCTGATTGTGTTGGCATGGTGCCGTGTATTTGCTGCACGCAGGAATTATTTGAGGACACGCATGATTTCGGTTGAGAAAATTGGTGGAACATCGATGTCGGCCTTTGACCAGGTGCTGCATCACATCATGCTGCAAGACAAGTCGCGCATTTATGGCCGTATCTATGTGGTGTCGGCTTATTCCGGCGTGACCAACCAGTTGCTGGAGCACAAAAAAACGGGAGAGCCGGGTATTTATGCGCTGTTTGCCAATGGGCAAGATTACATGGTGGCGCTGGCGAATCTGGCCGATAGCCTCAAAGCCATCAATGCGGGCTTTGTCAGCCTGGGGCTGCCGCTGGATGTGGCCAATGCCTTTGTCGATCAGCGCATTGCCGAAGCGCGCGAGCATTTGAATGCCTTGCGCCACGTGTTGGCCAGCGGTTACCTGAATCGCAAAAGTGTGCTGCTGGCGGCACGCGAAATTCTGGCTTCGATTGGCGAGTCGCACAGCGCCTTCAACTCGGTGGAAATTCTCAAGGCACAGGGCGTGCGGGCCATTCTGAAAGACCTGGCTGGCTTTCATGACAGCAAAGCCTGGACGATTGACGAGCGTATTCACCACAGCTTCAAGGATGTGGATATTGCCAATAGCGTGATCGTGGCGACGGGCTACACCAAGGGCACGGAAGGCATCATGCGCGAGTTTGACCGCGGCTATTCCGAAGTCACTTTCAGCAAGATCGCCGTGGAAGTGCGCCCGGATGAGGCGGTGATCCACAAGGAGTTTCACCTTTCGTCGGCTGACCCTAATATCGTGGGGCTGGCCAATGCCGTGATCGTGGGCGCGACCAATTACGATGTGGCCGACCAGTTGGCTGATGTGGGCATGGAGGCGATTCACCCCAAGGCGTCCAAACCGATGGAGCACGCGGGTATTCCCATCCGCCTGAAAAACACCTTCGAGCCGGAGCACCCCGGCACCTTGATTACCAAAGACTATGTGGGCGAAAGCGCCCGCGTGGAAATCATCACCGGCAGCGAGCAGGTCACGCTGGTGGAAATTCACGACCCGCACATGGTGGGCACGGTGGGCTTTGATTTGGGGCTGGTAGGCATTTTGTCGCGCCACAATATTTCGTACATCCTCAAGGCGACCAATGCCAATTCAATTGTCCATCTGCTGTGGGATAAGGCCGTTACGCCTGAGTTGATCGCAGAGTTGCAGGCCAAGTACCAGGTGGTCACGGTCAAGCCCTGCGCGATTGTTTGCGTCATTGGCTCCAACATCGCCATTCCGGGTGTGCTGGCGCGTGCCGCGCAGGCCATGGCCGAGGCCAAGGTCAATGTCAATTGCATTTCGCAAACGCTGCGCCAGGTCAATATGCAGTTCCTGGTCGATCGCGAGGATTACAAGCCTGCCATCATCGCCTTGAACCGCGCGCTGTGCCTGCCGTCGCGCGCATTTGTGCCGCTGGGCTGCGAGTAGGCAAAAAAATCTTATCCGGCAGCGTCTGCGGGCGGCAAGCGGCCGTCTTTGTATTTATTTCACCTTACTTTGATCGTCATGCAAGCAACACCACTGACCGCACTGCACACTTCTCACCTGCATTCGCTGCCGCTGCTGGCGCGCGGCAAGGTGCGCGACAACTACGCCGTGGGCGATGACCGCATTCTGATGGTGGCCAGCGACCGCATCAGCGCGTTCGATGTCATCATGTCCGAGCCAATCCCCGGCAAGGGCGCGTTGCTGACGCAAATGGCGCTGTTCTGGTTCGACAAACTGGGGCATCTTTGCCCCAACCACCTGACGGGCGATGCGCCCGAGAGCGTGGTGCAGGCCGACGAAGTGGCGCAGGTACAGGGGCGCAGCATGCTGGTCAAGCGGCTCAAGCCCCTGCCGGTCGAGGCCGTGGTGCGCGGCTATCTGGCAGGTAGCGGCTGGGCGGAATACCAGCAGCAGCAAAGCGTGTGCGGAGTGCCTTTGCCCGCGGGGCTGCGCAATGCCGACAAACTGCCCGAACCCATTTTCACTCCGGCGGCCAAGGCCGAGGTGGGCGAGCACGACGAGAACATCAGCTTTGCGCAGGTCGAGGCCATGATTGGCAAAGAACTGGCTGCGCAGATGCGCAGCATCAGCATCGCTTTGTATCAGGCGGCGGCCGACTATGCGCTGACCAAGGGCATCATCATTGCCGATACCAAGTTCGAGTTTGGTCTGGATGAAAACGGTACCCTCACCTTGATGGACGAGGTGCTCACGCCCGACAGCTCCCGCTATTGGCCGCAAGCGCAATACGTTGCGGCGCACCAGGCGGGCAAAAACCCGCCCAGCTACGACAAGCAGTATCTGCGCGACTGGCTGGAAACGGCCACGGTAGAGGGCAAGCCGTGGAAAAAAACCGCGCCTGCGCCCAGCTTGCCCGCCGAAGTGATTGCCAACACGGCCGCCAAATACCGCGAGGCGCTGGAAAGACTGACCCGTTAAACGGCGTGGCGGCCAATTGGCGCAAATGAGCCGCAAGCCGCTGCCGCTGTGCGTGTAAAAAAGCAAAGCCCCGCATGAGGGGCTTTGTGGTTTTTGCGCTGTGACGGTAACGACAGGGATGCGCAGGGGTCAATATGCCTGAATGTTGGCTGCCTGGATCTGGTAATTTTGCGGTCCGCGGTGTGCCACCTTGACAGAGCCCATGTAGTTGCCCAGCCGCGCGCAACGCAGCAAATCCCAGCCTTTTTCCAAGCCATACAGCAAAGCACCGCGCCAGGCATCGCCGCAGCCGGTAGGGTCCACCACGTCTTGCGGCGGCACGGCAGTAATGGCGTGGCGTTCGCCGTTTTGCCAAACTTCGCAGCCGTTTTCGCCCAGCGTCACGATCAGGCCACGCACGCGCTGCGACAGCGCGGCGCGATCGGTGTTCAGTTTTTCGCACAACATGAAGGCTTCGTAATCATTGACCGTGATCCAGCTGGCCTGCGCGATCAATGTTTCCAGTTCGTCGGCGTTGAATTGGGGCAGTTGCTGCCCGGGGTCGAACACGAATGCAATGTCCGCAGCGCGCAATTGCTGGGCGTGCAGTTGCATGGCCTCTTTGGCGTTGGGCGAGACGATGGCCACGGCAATGGGCCGATCCAGCGGCACGTTGTAGGCGTGCGCCAAACCCATGGCGCCGGGGTGAAAGGCGGTGATCTGGTTGTGGTGCTCGTCGGTCACGATGGTGCATTGGCCGGTATAGCAATCCTGGCGCAGGGCGATGCAGCTGGTGTCGATGTGCAGTTGCTGGAAGCGTTCCAGATAGTGGCCACCGTCTTTGCCCAATGTGGCCAAGGGCAAAGGCTCTGCCCCCAGCTGCTTGACGGCATAGGCGATATTGCCCGCGCAGCCGCCATAGTCGCTGCGCATGTGCGGCGTCAGAAACGAGACGTTCAGCCGCGCGATTTGCTGCGGCAGGATCTGATCGGCAAAGCGCCCGTTGAAAACCAGAATATTGTCAAAGGCCATGGAGCCGGAAATGAGAATGGACATATGTACCTGTGCCGCGATCGAAAGATGAAAAACGCTGATGGAAAAATCAGGGGTAGAAAACGGCTACGCGGTAGCCCGCAATGCCGCGCTGTGCCAGCGACGGCGGCAGTTGCACCACCACCTCGGTGGTGGCGTCCCATTGCCCGTGTGGCGGGATGACGGTGGGCATGGGCAGGGCCGGGTCTGACGTGATCACCCGTTTGGCCACCAGTTGCTCATCATCGTCCAGCAACATCAGCTCCAGCGCGGGCATGGCAATGGGGTGGTTGCTGCCGTTGCGCAGGCTGACGCGCAGATGGTAGGAATTATCGGGGTTGAGCAGAAAATCGCTGTCCTGAATTTCGATGGCCTGAATGTTCTGCCAAGGCGGAACCTGTAGGTTCAAGGCATCGAATGCCGCGCGTGCCAGCGGAATGCGGGCGGCCAGCTCTGCGCGCTGCCCATAGGCCCATTGTGCGGCCAAGGTCAGCATGCCCAAGGTAATGCCTGCCAACAGACCGGCCCTGACTTTGGGCTGCTGCCAGAATGCCCGGCGCTGCGCATCGCGCATGAAGGCAAAGTTTTCTTCCGTTGTGGTGCTCGGGGCGGCTTCTGCGGTTGGTGCGGGCTGTGCCGTTTCTGCTGCTGTCGTTGCTATGGGACTGGCGACAGCGATGGCAGTAGCAGCAGGCACTGCGCTGGTAGGCGCTTCGGGTGCATCAGGTATATCAGGCACCGTAGCGGCAGGCGGTACGGGCGCAGTGGCAGGCAGGGCGGCGGTTTCGAGCGGTTGCTTCTTTTCTGGCAGCGCCGGGGGGGTTGGTGGTTGCGGCGCCGTTTGCGCTGGGCTAAACGGGCTGCGTAGCGTGTTCCATAGCGTTTGCCAAGGGCTTGGCTGTTCGCGTGTTGCGGCGGATGCGGCGGCGCGTTTGCGGGAGCGAGAGCCCTCTTTGCTTTTGATCCGTTGTTGCCTTTGTTCGCGCAGGGCGCGCCTGCGGCGTTGGGCGTCGGCATCTGTTTCAGTTTCTTGTTTCGCGTGCTTGGCCGTGTCTTCTTTCTCCTGAGCCATTGCGGATGCAGCAGTGGGCTCGGAAACGGATGCAGGCGGTTCAGTCGAACTGGGGGCTGGCGTATCGGTTGTGACGGCCACGGCCCCTTTGGCTGTTGCGGGTGTGGCGGTGCTTGTTGGGGGTGCGGCCTTGCTGCTCTCCTGTTCGACCGCTTTTTCCGGCGTGCGAGAAGCAACTGCTGCTGGCACGATTGCAGGCAGGGTAGGAGGCGTTGCTGGCTTCGACTTTGTTGGCGTGGGTAGCTCGGGCGGCATGGGGGGCTGCTGCTTGGCGATGAAAGCGCTGCAGACGGGGTCAGGCTGGCTGCTGCTGGCCGCAGGTGTTTCAGCCCGCAACTCTGCATCGGCTGTTGCCTGGGGGGCATCCGCTTCTTTCAAGGGCGGCGCCACGCGTTGAGGGGTGGGGGGCAAGGGAGGCGTTGTTGCCGCACGGGTTGGTGCGGGCAATGCAGGGGGGGCGGCAACATCCTTGGGTGCTGTTGCCGTATCCGTTGCGGGCGCTGGCGCTTCTTCTGATGTCCCCGTTAATGTCTCTTTGGATGTTTCTGCTGGCGTTTCATCTGCTGCCTCAGCAGGGAAAAAGGGAGGTAACAACGGCTGCGGATCAGGCTGTGGCGTTTTGGTTTTGTCTTGCTCCAGCCGCAAAACCTGGGGCGGTGCGGCATCTGCTTCATTCGTGTCGCGGCGTGGTACGGTGATGTCGGCTGGCTCGGCAACAGGTTGGGAAACTTCCGCCGGGGTAAAGGTGAACGCCGGAATTTCTATGGCATCTGCTTCATCTGTGTCGTTGGATGGTTCGGAAGCAGGTTGTGAAACATTCGCTGGAGTAAACGTGAATGCCGGAATCTCTCTCGTATCTGTTGCGTCTGTGTCGTTTACCGCGCCTGTATGCGCCAGGTTTGCCGTATCTGCATGGGATAGGTTTTGGGCGGTTGAGGCATCCGGTGCATCGGTCTTTGTTGCATGGGGCGCTGATGCGCTATCCGTGCGGTTGGCCTCGCTGGCAGTGGATGAGCGGATCGTTGGCTCGGTCGCTGCGGCAGGCGCAGGCGCTTCAGGCGTTGCCGGTTGCACGGGCGCGGCCTGGGGTGCTGCAGACGTGGGTGCGGTAGCAAAGGTTGCCGCAGGAGTCAATTGGCTTGGGTTGGCAGCTGGCGCTGCGAATCCGGTTTTGTTTGCAAGGGCAGCGGCCTTTTCGGCGCTTTCAGCTTGTTGCAGGGCGGCTTTTTTGGCAGCCACGATGGCGGCGATGCGCGCCAGCATATTGTCTGTTCCCGTTGCGGTAGATGCGGTTTGTGGCTTGCTGTCTGCTGCCGCGGGATCCTCCGGTTTGGAGGGCCACGCTTCATCCGCATGTGCAGGCGCTGCCGTATGGGGCTGTTGCTCGCCCGAAGATGGCGCAGGCGGTTGATGTGAGCGCGTACTGACGCTGTCCGTTTTGTCTGGAGCAAGTTTGGTAGGTACAGCCGGAATCGGGGGCTGTTCTGCGGCAGGCTCTGCTTCTGTCAGGGGAGAGAGAGTTTCTTCGGCCTTGTAAACTGCCTGGCACTGGCCGCAGCGCACCCAGCCTTGCGCAATGCGCAATTGATCGTCCACGATTTTGTACGCGGTACCGCAACTGGGGCAATGGGTGACATAACGCATGGGGTGTCATTGTAGAGCCGCATCGGCCGTCAAGAGCCTGCTAAGCGCAGGTCAGGAGACCGGCGCAGGCGAACTTGGGCTCAGGCCGGGCGCTGCCCGGTCAGCAAGACCCAGCCGTCTTGCGTGTCGGCAACGGTCAATTGCAGATAAGGGGCGTACGCCTGCTGCAGCTCCTGCGTTTGGCGTTCCAGAATGCCCGCCAGCACCAGATGTCCGCCGGGCGCCACATGTGCGCACAGCAAGGGTGCCAGCACTTTCAGGGGGCTGGCCAGGATATTGGCCAGCACGATGTTGTAGCCGCCCTGTGCCGGCTCCACCATATCGGGCAGGCCGCAACGCACGCTGACGGCGTTGTTGCTGGCGTTGTCGTTGGTGGCCGTGACTGCGGCAGGGTCGATATCCACGGCATCGATCAGGCTGGCGTCAAACTGCGCCGCGCCTATGGCCAGAATGCCCGAGCCGCAGCCGTAGTCCAGCACGCGCGCGTTGCGCACATCGGGGTGCCGCGCCAGCCAGCGCAGGCACATGCAGGTGGTGGGGTGCGTGCCTGTGCCAAAAGCCAGCCCCGGGTCCAGCCGAATCAGATGCTTGGCCTGTGCCGGTGTTTCGTGCCAGCTGGGCACGATCCAGAAGTCGTCGGTAATGGCAACGGGAGCGAATTGCGATTGCGTGAGTCGCACCCAATCCTGATCGGGCAGGGGCTGAATGCCCAGCACCTGACTGCCAGCAAAAAAATCTTGTGCTTGCAGCAGGCGCAATGCCTCTTCGGCTGTATCCTGGGTGGCAAACAGCGCAGTGAGCAAAGAGCGCTGCCAGCCCTCTTTGGGGGCAGGCATGCCGGGTTCGCCAAAAAGCGGCTGTTCGGAGTCGGTCTGGGCGTCGGCATCTTCTACCGAAACGCTCAGGGCGTCCAGCGCCTGAAGCGCTTCGCTGATGGTTTCCACTTCTGCTTCGGGGCACAGCAGGCGCAGTTCAAACACGGACAAACTCCTTCACGAGCAAGACGGACGGCCACCACAGCCATGGACGACCTGCAAGGCGCGGCGCTCTTGCCGCCAGCCAGCTCCCATTGCGCAAATGAGCGCTCTCTTATCGGGCACGCTGCGCCAACCACTGTTCCAGATAGTGGATATTGGTGCCGCCTTCGATGAAGCGCGCATCCACCATCAAATCGCGGTGCAGCGGGATATTGGTTTTGATGCCTTCGATCAGCGTTTCGCCCAGCGCCGTGCGCATGCGCGCCATGGCTTGCTCGCGGGTGTCGCCGTAAACGATGAGCTTGGCAATCATCGAGTCGTAGTTGGGCGGTACGCTGTAGTTGGTGTAAAGGTGGCTGTCCACCCGCACGCCCGGCCCGCCCGGCGGGTGCCACAAGGTGACGCGGCCCGGAGAGGGTGTGAATTTGTAGGGGTCTTCGGCGTTGATGCGGCACTCGAACGCATGGCCGCGCATGGTGATGTCGCGCTGGCCGAAAGGCAGCTTCTCACCGGCGGCCACCATGATTTGCGTGCGCACGATGTCAATGCCCGTGATCCACTCTGTCAGCGTATGTTCCACCTGCACGCGGGTGTTCATCTCGATGAAATAGAACTCGCCGTTTTCGTACAGAAACTCGAAAGTGCCCGCATTGCGATAGCCGATTTTCTTGCAGGCGCTCACGCAGCGGTCGCCAATGCGCTCAATCAGGCGACGAGGAATGCCCGGTGCAGGCGACTCTTCAATCACCTTCTGGTGGCGGCGCTGCATGGAGCAGTCGCGTTCGCCCAGAAAAACGGCGTTCTTGTAATTGTCGGCAATGATCTGAATCTCGATATGGCGCGGGTTTTGCAGGAATTTTTCCATGTACACCACCGGATTGCCAAACGCCGTGCTGGCTTCGGCGCGCGTCATGGCAACGGCGTTGAGCAGCGCAGCTTCGGTATGCACCACGCGCATGCCGCGGCCGCCGCCGCCGCCAGCAGCCTTGATGATGACCGGATAGCCGATCTTTTTGGCGATGCGCTTGAGTTCAGCGGGGTCTTCGGGCAGTTCGCCATCAGAGCCGGGCACGCAGGGCACGCCGGCCTTGATCATGGCCTTTTTGGCAGATACCTTGTCGCCCATGCTGCGGATGGCATCGGCTGTTGGGCCGATGAAGGTGAAGCCGCTTTTTTCCACGCGCTCGGCAAAATCGGCGTTTTCGGCCAGAAAGCCATAGCCGGGGTGGATGGCTTCGGCATCTGCCACCTCGGCAGCCGAAATGATGGCCGGCATATTGAGGTAGCTTTGCGGCGAAGGTGCAGGCCCGATGCAGATGGCTTCGTCGGCGAGCTTGACGTATTTGGCGTCGCGATCGGCTTCGGAATAAACCATGACCGCCTTGATGCCCATTTCCTTGCAGGCACGCTGGACGCGCAGGGCGACTTCACCCCGGTTGGCTATCAGTATTTTCTTGAACATAAAGAGGATCCCGCAATTCAGCCTGTATGCCGCGTGTGGATGCGGCGATGCGCGCGGGCGATGACGCCCACGCAAGGGGCAAGCCGCTTATTCGATCACGAACAGCGTTTGGCCAAATTCCACCGGGTCGCCGTTATTGACCAGAATCTGCTTCACGGTGCCAGCGGTTTCGGCTTCGATTTCGTTGAGGATTTTCATGGCCTCGATGATGCACAGCGTCTGCCCGACCTTGACCGTGCTGCCGACTTCCACGAATGGTTCGGCGCCAGGGCTGCTGGCGCGGTAGAAGGTGCCAACCATGGGCGATTTGACGCTATGGCCGCTTTCGGCAGGCGCCGCCGAGGCAGCCGCTTCTGTTGCGGGGCTGGCGGCAGAAGCTTGTGCGGCAACCGGTGCGGCTTGCGTGGCGGCTACAGCTTGCACAGGCTGGGGGGCATAGACAAGGGGTGCCGCCTCGGCAGCCACGCTTTTGACGATGCGGACTTTGCCTTCGGCTTCGGTGATTTCCAATTCGGAGACGTTGGATTCCGACACCAGGTCAATCAGGGTTTTGAGTTTTCGCAGATCCATGGCGATATCACCTGTATGGCCATCATCAAGCAGGGTTGAGCCACTTGGTCTTGAGTGTGACCGAATGCTCAAATTCTGCCGTTTGACAGCGGGGTTGAAAAGATATGCAGTGCATATGCATATTTTGTCACAAATCGATCTTTCGAGAAGGCAAAAACAGGTATCTCACACAAAAAAGCGCTGAAAAAGCGCAAATTTTTCAGAAAAATTGTTACAGAATTGGCCGCCATTGCGACCGAGATGCAAAAGACAAGTCATTTGCTATTGATGTGAAGATAAGATGCAAACTGCATTTTTATCGAAAAAAGCAGAAAAATAAAGGCAGATGGCTTGGCTGTTGGCAAAAATTCAAATGCCCCAAGTGACATCTGCCTGCGCGGCTTGGCTTTTGTTCAGCATGGTCAAAAACGGAACGGCTCGGGTATGAAAGGGCACGGGCGCATCAGCTGCGCCGCGATCGTGTTCGTCTGCTGTGCTGCCTGCTGCTGCGGCCTGTTTTTTGGAGCGATCGACCGCTGCTTGCAGTGCAGCAATGGCTGCCGGTAGCTGGGCTGCAGGGAGTACGCCTCGAGTTTCCAGCAGGCGATCCATGGCAGAAAAAATTTCTTCTGCATGGGGTGCGAGCATGACGATTTCGCCTGCTGCCGCAGAGTTGAACCGGTAGAGCATCACAGCCTCCTCGATCGAGCAGATAAGGCCCCTATTCTAGGGCTTTCCCCACT
>RRZT012305622.1_pt1 | contig 11312 bp, 12 predicted proteins | sample 2165551 | NCBI WGS metagenome assembly RRZT01 (sample SAMN10456910, study PRJNA506462) | wastewater metagenome | biome: wastewater; feature: sludge; material: wastewater sludge; isolation source: wastewater sludge with Escherichia coli K12::gfp cells carrying plasmid... | place: USA: Moscow, Idaho...
CAGTACGATCAGTGTGCTGACTACACTTGGAGCGATTGTGACGATGCCTTTGATGGTACTGGTGTTCCAGATGGTGATGTAAAGGAATTAAGCATAAATATATAGTAGTAGAGATGAGAAAGAATGTTCCTGGGGATGGGGATGTTCTTTTTTTATACCTAAAAATAGTTGGTTTTAGGAAAGAATTATATGGATATAAATAAAAACTAAGGAAAATGTTACATAGATAATTTAAAAGGAAAAGTGATAAAAAAGAATGAAATTGTTAAAAACATACAAAAAATACAGTGTTAAATTGCTAAATATGACAAAAATAAATAATGGTATTTACATTTTAAAAACCAGGTTGTATATTATAGGAAAAGGAACTGGTCATGACGACATGACATCATAACAAAGGAGGAGGAAAAATGAAAAAAAGAGTAGTACAGGCATTGGGATGTATACTTGCAATGACGATGGTAGTAGGAAGTCTGACAGCATGCGGAGGAAAATCTGAGAAAAAAGCAGAAAAAAAAGCAGGAAGCGATGTAAAGGTCGCAATTATATGTTCAGCTGCTGGACAGAATGATAATGGATATAATCAATCCGCAGTAGAAGGCGCAAAAAAAGCTGCTGACGAATTTGGTATTGAATATAAGGTTGTTGAGCCGACAACAGGTGTACCACAGGCACTGGAATCATTAGCTGATGATGGATACAATGTAATTTTCAATCTGGAATATGACTTTGAAGCTTTGATCCAGGGAACCGGTGGAGCGCAACCAATTGCAGAAATGTATCCAGATACAACATTTGTATGTGTAAATGATAATCCGAATCAGGATGAAGACGGAAATACAATTCATGATAATGTAATCAGTGTTCTGTTTGACGTACATCAGGCATCTTTCGTAGCAGGTGCACTTACTACATTGGTAAATGAAAATGCAGAAACTTTATTTGGTACAGATGGTTATAATTTCACACCTGCAGATAATGGCGGACGATCCGTAGGATTTATCGGAGGAACTAATTCAAATGGTATCACGGTATTCTCTTATGGATATATCGAAGGTATCAACTATGAAGCTGAAAAGCTGGGTGTAAATTATGATTACTATGCAAAATATGATGCAGGATTTGCTGATTCTGCAACAGGAAGTACAGTAGCAGGAACATATTATAATCAGGGAGCAAATATTGTATTCTCAGTAGCTGGTTCTGTAGGTGATGGTGTTGCATCAAAGGCAAAAGAAGAAGGAAAGCTTGCAATTCAGGTAGATGCTAACAAAGATGATCAGCAGCCAGGATATGTTCTGACAAGTGTTATTAAAAATACAGAAGTACCTGTATATGACATTGTAAAAGAAGCAGTAAATGGAAAGATTGATAAGATGGATCGTGCACAGACATATTCATTAGCATCAGGCGCAGCTTCTATTACAGATCTTTCAGAAATCAGCAAACATATACAGGATAGCGGAAAAGACAAATGGGAAGAAATCAAAACTGAAATCAAAGATGTAGAAGACAAGATTTCAGATGGAACAATTGTAGTAACGGATGCGCAGAGTGGAGAAGAATTCGATGCTTCTAAATGCCCGAATGTTACAGTAAAATAGTTGTTTTGACAGAAAGGAAGCAGCAATATGAACAGCATGATACAGACGGTTGATCTGACCAAAAAGTTTAACGATTTTGTCGCAAATGATCATATTAATCTGGATGTAAAAGAACAGGAGATTAAATGTATTGTAGGTGAAAACGGTGCAGGAAAATCTACAATGATGAATATGCTCTACGGATTGCTGCAGCCAACAAGCGGAAAAATCCTGATCCGGGGGAAAGAAGTTACACTGAACAGCCCGGTTGATGCGATTGCAAACGGGATAGGGATGGTGCACCAGCATTTTAAGCTGGTGCCGTCTCTTACCGTATATGAAAATATACTGTTGGGTGCGGAAATTACACAGAAAAAAGGCGGAATGAAAACTCCGTTTATCGATCAGAAAGAGGAAATTAAAAGAGTTGAGAAACTGATTCAGGAAAATCATCTGGAATTAAATGCAACAGATAAGATTGAAGATATATCTGTCGGTGGACGTCAGAGAGTAGAAATTCTGAAGATGTTATACAGAAATGTAGACATATTGATTCTGGATGAGCCGACAGCCGTACTTACACCACAGGAAGTTGATGAATTGATTGCAACGCTCAAAAATCTAAAAGAGCAAGGAAAAACAATCATTGTTATTACACACAAATTAAGGGAAGTAATGGAACTGGCAGACAGTATTACTGTAATAAAACAGGGAAAAGTTGTTGGAAATGTATTAAAGAAGGACACAAGTGAACGAGAACTGGCACAGATGATGGTCGGAAGAGATGTTGTTCTTACTGTAAATAATGCACGAAAACAACAAGTTGAATCAGAGATTATGTACAAAGCAGAAAATCTTACGACGGTGAATGACTATGGAAAAGAAGTTGTATCAGATATGTCATTTGAAGTGCATAAAGGTGAGATCCTTGGAATAGCCGGTGTTGAAGGAAACGGACAGTCAGAGCTTGTAAAGCTTATGACTGGTTTGATGGAATCGACGAGAGGAACAGTATTTTTTGACGGTAAAGATATTACAAACTGGTGGCCGGAAAAATTAAGAAAAGCAGGAATTGGAATTATTCCTGAGGACAGATATGCACAGGGATTGTGCCGGGAAATGACGGTCTCCGATAACTGTATAGCAGGATATCACGGAGAAAAAGATGTTTGTAAACGCGGACTTTTTAATAAGAAAATAATCAATGCCAAAAGAGATAAATATATTAAAGAATTTGATATCCGTCTTGGTGATGTGAATGGCAATATAGGCAATTTGTCAGGAGGAAATGCACAGAAAGTTATCATTGCAAGAGAGCTTTCTGCAAATCCCAAACTTCTGATTGCCTGCCAGCCAACGCGAGGCGTTGATATCGGATCTATTGAATTCATACATAAACAGATTCTGAAATTCAGGAATGCAGGAAATACTGTTATCCTGATTTCAAGTGAGCTTTCAGAAATTATGAGTTTATCTGATCGGGTAATTGTTATTTATAAAGGTTAGATTTCAGGTGAAGTATCACCGAAAGAAGTGTCTATGGCTGCCATGGGACTTTTGATGGCTGGAATTGGAAAGGAGGAACAGGATCATGAAAAAGAAAGATAGTATTATAAAAGGAATCGTCAATTCTGTACTTCCGGTAATTCTTGCATTTGCATTTGGAGCAATTATTATTGCGGCGATCGGGGAAAGTCCGCTGGAAACATACGGGGTACTGATCAGAAAATCACTTTTAACAGAGAAAGGATTTATGAATACATTGCATTATGCATCACCTCTCATTCTGACAGGGCTTGCAATTGCAATTACATTCAAAGCAAATCTGTATAACATGGGTGTGGAAGGCCAGATGCTTTTAGGAGGATTCTTTGCAGGAATCACTGGAGCATATCTTAATATTTCCAATCCATTTATAAGCAAACTGATCTGCTTTTTAGTTGCAATTGTCTGTGGAATGTTATTTGCGCTGATTCCGGCAATTTTAAAAGCGAAATGTAATGTAAATGAGATGGTTGTGACTTTGATGTTAAACTATGCAGTTTCAAAGACTCTGGAATTTTTAACAACTGGTGTATTCAAAGATAAGAGTGCAGGTTATGTGGCTACACCTACGATTAAAGAGAATGTGATGTTCAAAAGATTTGGAGCATCAAGAATGACCATGTTTTTTGTGATTGCAATGATTATTCTGGTAATTATGTATTTTGTTATGAAGAAATCAAAACTGGGATATGAAATTACAGCTATTGGAAAAAATCCGGAATTTGCAGAAGCAACAGGTATGAATGTCGGAAAGAAAATCATTATTATGATGTTGATAAGTGGTGCACTTTCCGGTGTGGCTGGAGCAGGATGGATGTTAAGTGATCAGTTTAAATATACACTGACATTTTCTGCAAACCCTGGTCTTGGATGGGATGGTATGCTGATTGCTCTGCTCGGTGGACATTCGCCAATTGGAATTTTGATCGCGGCAATCTTTTATGCTGCATTAAAAACCGGTAGTGACAGCATCAATATGTATACTGCAGTTCCGAAAGAAATCGTTGCAATTATTCAGGGAATGATCATTCTGTTCCTGGCAGTTAAGTTTATTGGTGATAAAACAAGCGTATTTAGTCGTTTTAAAAAGGCGAAAAAGGAGGATGCATAATGGAATTATTAAATAGTATTTTGTATGACACAGTATACCATAGTGCTCCTATTATTCTATGCGTGATCGGTGGAATATTTGCATATAAAGCAAATGTATTGAATATCGCACTGGAAGGAATGATGCTGAATGGAGCATTTATTTCAGTGTTAGTCGAGTATCTGACAGGAAGTGTGGCTCTGGCAGTGATTGCCGCAATCGTAACGACTTTATTGTGGGGACTTGTATTTTCATTTTTAGGAATTACTTGTAATGGTAATGTTATTGTTATCGGTCTTGGAATTAACTTGATTGTTCCAGCGATTGCAAAATTTGTACTGAAAGTTATGGAGCTTGCTAATATCAGTCTTCAAGATGTAGGAGTTGCAGATTTTAAGATCAATATACCGGGCATCAAGAGTATTCCGCTGATTGGTGGAATCGTAAGTGGTCATCCGGTTATTACATATCTGGCATTTATTGGAATTGCGGCAGCAGCTATTCTGATGTACAAAACAAAATTTGGAATCTATGTCAGAGTTGTTGGTGAAAATGAAGATTCAGCGATCAGTCTTGGACTGAAAACACAGAAATACAAATATATTGCTGTTCTGATTGGAGCATTTTGCTGTGCATTAGCCGGAATCAATTTATCAATGGAGAGAATGGCAATGTTTACAAGTGATATGACAGCAGGACGAGGCTTTATTGCAATTGCAGCAATTTATTGTGGACAGGGGAAACCGGTACAGTCTTCACTCTATGCAATCTTATTCGGTGTTGCAAGATCACTTGCAGTCAATTTAAGTGTATATGCAGGACCGGCAGCAGGAATGTTCGATACAATTCCATATATCATTATGGTAGCGGTGCTTGCAGTTGTTTCATTTATGAAATTTAAGGATGTTAAGGTAAGAGGATACAAGTTCGACTAAGGGGGAGGAAAATGGCAAAGACAGCATTGATTATTGTGGACATGGTTCGCGATTTTACGGATCCGGAAGGTCTGGTATTTTATCCTGAGAATCAAAAGATTCTTCCACGGATTAAAAAGGTTCTGGATGAAAGCCGGAAACATGAACTGCTGATTGTTTTTTTACAGCACTGTAACAGAAAAGATAAAGTAGATAAAAAAGCACAGTCCATGAGACCAAATTGTATAGAAGGGACTTTTGGAATTGAAATTGATCCAATGTTGGAAGTTGATGAAAAGAAAGATTATGTCATCCGAAAGAGAAGGTACAGTGGATTCTTCGGCACAGACCTGGATCTGGTATTGCGGGAAAATGAAGTGGAAAATGTAGTCGTTGTTGGAACGAAAACAAACTGCTGCATTCGGGCAACGGTGACAGATGCATTTTATCTGAATTACAACCCATATGTTATCCGGGAATGTGTGGCAACGAATTCAGAAACAGTTAATGAAGTTCATCTGACAGATATTGATAAGTATCTGGGAAAAGTCATCGATATGAATACATTCAGCAAGATGCTGGAAGAGGGACAGTTGTAGGAGGCACGGATAATGAAAGTAGATGTTCTGACAAGCGGCTATGTAAGTATGGATCACATTATAAAAATAGCAACACCTGCCAAAGTGGGATTTACATCACTGGTTACAAATAAATCCAATTCAAAAATTTTTTACGGAGGCTGTTCTGTAAATATTGCCTATGCACTTTGCCGGCTTGGAATGAAGGCAATGCCAGTTTTAAGAGTAGGCGGAGATTATGAAAGTAATGGTTTTAAAAAGTTTCTGGAAGAAGGAAATGTACCACAGGATGGGATTACACAAATAGCAGAGGAAGCAACCAGTGTATGTTATTTGTTACAGGATAATAATAACGATCATATTACCATATTTTATCCTGGAGCAATGGATGGAAGATATGCACAGAAAATGAAAGACAGCTTGTTTGAAACGGCAAAGCTGGGAGTGATAACCGTTGCATCAAGACCAGACAATGAAGAGTTTTTTGCAAAATGTAAAAAGCATCATGTACCGGTAGTTTTTGGAATGAAAGATGATTTTGATGCATTTCCAGAACCATTTTTGAAACAGTTGTTAACAGAAAGCAAAATCATTTTCACAAATGAAGTAGAATGTGAAATTATTGAAAAGCTTTTCGGACTAAATACGATTACAGAGCTGTTTAAAATTGGAAAAGCAGATATTATTGTGACAACTCTGGGAAAAGACGGAAGCATTTGTTATGTGCGGGAAGACGGAAAAATACGGAAAGAAGAGATTGGAATTTGTCAAGTGGAACAGGTAGTAGATGCAACTGGATCGGGAGATGCTTACATGGCAGGATTTGTTTATGGATATTTACATGGATATTCTCCGGCAGACTGCTGTAGGCTTGGAAGTGTATTATCTTACTTTGTTTTACAGGCAGAAGGGTGCTGTACAAATGCGCCAACAGAACAGGAATTATTACAGAAATTTGAAACATTACGCTGAAAGGGGAAATGCAGATGAGTACATTATATATGGGAGCAAGCGAAGAAACGGTTGCGAAATATGTACTTTTTTCGGGAGATCCATGGAGAGTAGAAGTTGTAAAAAAGTATTTGGATAACCCCAAAAAAGTTGCATTCATGAGAGAGTTCAATACATATACAGGAACCTATAAAGGAGTAGAGATTACAGTAACGTCGACGGGAATCGGGGCACCGTCCGCAGCGATTGCGATGGAAGAGATGTATGAGTCTGGAATGCAGGTCGCTGTAAGAATGGGGACAGTAATGTCTATGCAGGATGATATGCTGGGACATTTTATGATTCCGATTGCCGCAATGAGGCGAGAAGGAACCAGTCAGAGTTATGTAGATTTGAGTTATCCTGCAGTCGCAGATGTTGAGCTTGTTAATGTGATGAATGAAACAGTTCAGCAGATGGGAAAACGTTATCTGAATGGATTGAACTGTACGATGGATGGTTTCTACAGTTGCATGCATGATTCCAAGTTTTCTCTGGAATGTGGACGGGATATGTCAAAGACATTTGAAGAGGTTAAGAAACTTGGAGTAACAGGAATTGACATGGAATCCTCCTGTATTTTGACGCTGGGACGTTTGATGGGAGTTAAGACCTGTATTTTAACAGTTGTTACAGTGCTTGAAAATTTGAAGGAAACTTTAAAAGGACAGGATCGGGTGGATGCAGAGGATCTGCTTTGCAGAACAGCATTGGAAGGAATTTATAATTATCATATAAAAAGAGAGGATGGTAAAAATGAGTAAAGAAATACTTACCTTAAATTCACAGACAGTAATCGGAATGGTGCATTGTCTTCCTCTTCCGACGACAGCAGGATTTGATGGAGATTATCAGCGAATTATTGATCGTGCAGTTCAGGATGCAGTTACGCTTGAAAAAGCAGGGGTAGATGCTGTTATTGTAGAAAATATGGGGGATACACCTTTTTCCGCTTTTTTAAATAAAGCACAGGTAGCGGCGCTTACAGCTGCAGCATATGCTGTGAAACAGGCAGTTCAGATTCCAGTAGGACTTGACGCAGCGTTTAATGACTGTGAAGCAGATATTGCGATTGCTGCAATGGTAGGAGCATCCTTTATCAGAGTTCCAGTATTTGTGGATACAGTATTGTTTACAGATGGAATTATTCAGCCATGTGCAAAGAAATGTATGGAATATCGCAAGATGATGGGACAGGAAAATGTTAAAATTCTTGCCGATGTGCAGGTAAAACATGCGCATATGTTAAGAGAACATATTACGATTGAGCAGTCAGCAAAAGATGCTGCATCAAACGGAGCAGACGGAATTATTGTTACAGGTACACAGGTTGGAGAAGAGACACCACTGGATCTGATTAAGAGAGTGAAAAATGTTGTAAATCTTCCGGTGTTTGCAGGAAGTGGTGTAAATGCAGAAAATATTCATGATCAGCTTCAGACAGCAGATGGTGCGATTATCGGTTCTAGCTTGAAAGAGGGAGGAATTTTAACAAATCCAATCTCTTATGAACTGGTTAAGAAAGTATTAGACGGATTGAAATAGAGAAAGGCAGGAAGATAAAAATGATGCGACCAATGAAACTTGCAGGATCAGAATTGATGTTTGGAGAAGGAAGTCTTGCATATATTAAGACAATTAAAGCAAAAAAAGTCAGTATTGTTATTGGCGGACATAGCATGGAAAAGAGTGGAATGCTGGCAAAGGTAGAAGGATATTTTAAAGAAACCGGTGCTGAAACAATGGTTATCAGAGGCGTAGAACCAGATCCGTCTTTTGAAACTGTACTCAGAGGAAGAAATGAAATGCTGGAATTTGAACCAGATCTGATTGTCGGACTTGGCGGTGGATCAGCAATGGATGCTGCAAAAGCAATGTGGATCTTTTATGAACATCCGGAACTGACTCAGATGGAAGATATTCTTCCGCCGAATGAATTTCCGAAATTACGAGGTAAAGCAAGAATGTGTTGTATTCCTTCAACAAGTGGAACAGCAAGTGAAGTTTCACGTTCTATCGTAATTTCAGATAATGAAAAAGGATTAAAGCATGGTGTTGGAAATATGGAAATGATGCCGGATATCGCAATCTGTGATCCGGAAGTAACAATGTCTATGCCGGCTAAGATTACCGCAGAGACAGGAATGGATGCGCTTACCCATGCACTGGAAGCACTTGCTTCAAACCGTGCAAATTATCTGTCAGATATTCTTGCAAGCCAGGCAGCCCAGGATATTATGGAAACTTTACCGACTGCATATGAGAATGGCAATGATATAAAAGCAAGAGAGACTATGGTACAGGCATCTATGGTAGCTGGAATTGCATTTACCAATGTATCGCTTGGAATTGTACATTCTATGGCGCATACAATCGGTGGTATTTTCCATGTATCACATGGTCTGGCAGACGCCATTATTTTGCCGTACATCATCAGATATAATGAGCAGAATGAAACTGCGAAAGAAGTTTATGCAAAATTTGCAAAGAGAATCGGAGCAGAAAATCTTCATGAAGCAGTAGAAGCGTTAAATGAAAAGTTAAATATTCCAAAATGCTTTAAAGAGATCATTCCGGATGAAGAAAAATATATGGCAAAACTGGATGAGATGGCTCCGCTTGCAAAAGCTGATGGATGCACAAAAACAAATCCGGTTATTCCGGAAATTGACGAATTTAAAGAATTATTTATCAAGGTGTACAGAGGAGAATAAAAATGGAGATTATTTGTTATTTATCAAATGGATATCCTACAATTGAAGCAAGTTATAATATGGCAGTAGAATATGCAGATGCAGGATGCAGAATGATGGAAGTGGATTTTCCATCCAGAAATCCATACCTGGAGAGTGATTATATTGCAGGAAGAATGAAAAAAGCACTGGAGGCTTGCGATGATTATGAAAAATATATGGATTCAATTGTTGCCATTCAGAAGAGACTTCCAGATGTGAAGATTCTGGTTCTGGCATATGAAAATACAGTTGAAGAGATTGGTGTAGACAGATTTATTGAGTTCTGCCTGACAAATAATTTAAAAGATATTTTGCTTGTTGGCTTAAAAGATGATATTATTAAAAATAAGATAATTGCAGCGGGGCTTCAGGTATCTTGTTATGTACAGTTCCATTTACCGAAAGAAGAAGTGGAAATGGCAAAACAATCAAATGGATTTGTATATTTACAGGCGAAGCCGTATGATACACAGCAAAAAAATGAGGAATATCCTACATTAAAAGATTGTGTAGAGTATTTAAGAAGCTGTGGAATTGAAAGACCTATTTATTGTGGGGTAGGCGTTCATGCACCAGAAGATGTAAGACTAGTAAGAGAGGCAGGCGGGGATGCAGCGTTCGTTGGCAGTACAATTCTAAAACTTCATGAAAATATTCCTGCAATGAAAGAAAAGATCAGGGAATTTAAAGCTATGTGTTAACACTTGGAATATTCTGTGATCAAAAAAGGTGAGATGGGGTGAAGGAGATGTTCGACGAAAAGTTACCTAAATATTATCTTGTGAAGAAGGCAATCGTAGAGAATATTGATAATGAAGTTTACGATTCAAAGGAGCCGATTCCGAGCGAAAGAGAATTGATGGAGACTTATCAGGTCAGCAGAATTACGATCCGGAAAGCGATTGATGAATTGGTCACAGAAGGATATTTGTACAAAGTCCAGGGAAAAGGAACCTATGTAAAGACGGATGAAGGAAGTAACAATCTTTTTTCAATTACGAGTTGTACGGAAGATGTATTAAAGCTGGGACTGACACCAAGTAAAAAAGTTGTTGTTTCAGAGCTGGTTGATGCGAATGTAAAGAGAGCAAAAGCACTTGAGATTACAACCAGTGATAATGTTTATATGATAGGAAGAATCTTATATGCAGATAAAGAGCCGCTAAACTATACGCTGACTTTTCTGCCGGAAAAGATTTTTCCGAGTTTATCAAAGTATGATTTGAAAAAGGAATCCCTTTATCAGATCATAACAGAAGTTTATGGTGTTAAGATAACAAAGGCAAGAAGAACGATTGAGGCGATCGGGGCACAGGATGAAATTGCCGAGTATTTGGACATCGAGGAAGGAACACCGATTATTCTGTTTCGTTGTATTACATATGGCATTGTGAATGGAAGAGAAATTCCGATCGAGAATTTTAAATGCTATTATCGAACAGATAAATTTAAATTCTATATTGATCAGGTGAGATAAGAAAAGCAAAGGGGAACGGTATTTTTTATGAGATATCGTTCTCCTTTTATGCAAAAGAGAAGATTTATACGTCGTTGTAAATATGTAGTCTGGTTTGAAATTTTATATTTATAAGAAAAATGTTACAAATACTATTTGAAAAACAAAGAAAAATGTGGCAAACAGGTATAGATAAAGGTGGAAAAATGTTACAAATATATGGAAAGCATATAAAATCGCGGAGATTTCTATATGAAATGAAAATGTTGGCGACTTTTCAAATTTCCACTTGACATTCCCCCACTTTCAGCATAACATTTTGTAGAATGTTTATTGTTATGAAAAGTGGACTTACAGAAAAGGGGAAAATCACAGATGAAAAATTGGAATCAGGTTAAGCTGGTGCCGGAATTTAATGAAC
>RRZT013000299.1_pt1 | contig 11311 bp, 14 predicted proteins | sample 2165551 | NCBI WGS metagenome assembly RRZT01 (sample SAMN10456910, study PRJNA506462) | wastewater metagenome | biome: wastewater; feature: sludge; material: wastewater sludge; isolation source: wastewater sludge with Escherichia coli K12::gfp cells carrying plasmid... | place: USA: Moscow, Idaho...
CCTGATTACGTTCGGTGTGCTCGGGTAAATTCATCCCGCAGTTTTCACACACCGATTGCTCGGCAGGATTGTCGTGTTGGCAGTACAAACAGGTTGTCATAAGCATGCCCTCCTTTTTGCAGATCCTGTCATAGCTTGCACAGTAGAGGGCTTGATAGCTATCAAGTAACAGCTTTATTCGTAATTTTCGAGACGATCACGGTTTAAAATACAGATTAAACGACCATCAACTTTGATAATGCCTTCATCACTGAGGTGGTGAATAATCCGCGAAAAAGTTTCCGGTTGAATTGATAAATGGCCAGCGACTAAACGTTTAGCCATAGGTAATTCAAAACTTGGCGTGCTGCATTTGCTACATGAGCGTAACGCTTGCGCCAAAATATAGCGAATCACCCGGTGGGTTGCGTTTTTTAAAGAGAGGATTTCAATTTCATTTAAACGCTGATGCATGCGTACAGAAAGTGCGGCTAACAAGGCCATGGCCGTTTCGGTATTTTCACGCAGTAGGCGGGTATAAGTGGCATTGGATAACAGCAGTAATTGCGTGGGTAGTACAGTTTGTGCGGTCGCCACATAGGTGCCGGTGCCCATAAACATCATGGCTTCAGCAAAGGTGTCGCGGTCGCCGATCACTTCAAAGACTTTTTCTTGTCCGTCTGGGGTTAACCGATAGATTTTTACACTACCTGAAATCACAAAACCAAAGTGATTGCAGGGATCGCCTTGGCGAAAGACGTAAGCCCCTTTTTCTAAATTCACCAGCTGACTTTCTTCGATCAACTGGGTAATTTGCGTGTCATTGAGGGCTACGAAGAGATGATGTTCACGTAGAATCTTTTGATATAAAGGATGCGGTTCCATTGTATGCTCCACTGGTATAAGTGAGTGGACAGCCTTTTATAGCCGTATTGGTTGCGCGAATCCTAACACAATTTAGTCAGCTGTCATTTGTCAAGATTCTGCTGCCAATCACAAAAACAGCCTACAGCCAAGGTGTTTGCCGCATTGACCGGCCGATTATTAATTAAGGCATCTAACACCGGTTCGATAAAGCTATTGCTGGAGTTACACACCGCCCCTTCGCTATAAGGACCAAAATAAGCTAATTGGCCCGCGCGATCCCAAATGGCCACAGCAGGGCTGGCGGGTAATTGTTCAGCACCGGGCAAACCGCTTAAATGACGCATAGCGCTTAAAACTTTGGGTAACTGCCCGCTACTGCCAGGTTTTTGCAAGTGATAAAACTCAACCTCATCAGCGTAGCGCTCCAGCATTTCCACAAGATGCTGCTGATTGCCGACATTGCACGGGCAGGCTGGATCCCAAAAATGCACAAAACGTATAGCGCCGCTGCCAGCAATGCTGTTGGGCAAGCGTAGTTGTTGACCGCTAAAGACAGCGGTCGTTTCACTAAACGGCCGGATAAAGCGGGTTTTATACCACCATAAGCCGGTCAGCATAGCGCCGAGCCACAAGAATATGGCTAGGCCAATAAGCGTTTTTTTCAAAGTAGATGTGTTCATAAAAAATCGACTAACACGGTAGTATAGGTTGCCATGAGTGACAAAAAACAGATATGTCCATGATGCCGCATGGCGTTTGCAGGAGTCACGCCGATGATCGAGACCTTTAATCCAGAGCAGTTACAGCGTGCTTTACCCGCATTGCAACGCAACAGTGTTGATCCTGAGTTGGCGCAGCTCTGGCGACGCTTTTATCAGATTGATTTTGCTCAGCAGTTCTCAGATTTAGACGCTCGCTTAGGCAGGGTTGACGTCGCAGGTTATCGCCTTGCCATGCAAGTCTTACGACCGCCGCAGGCCTTGGCAACGGTGATTGTACTGCATGGCTATTATGACCACATGGGTTTGTATGGCCATGTTTATGACTGGGCGTTGCGCCAAGGTTTTGCCGTGCTCAGTTGCGACCTCCCAGGGCATGGCTTATCCAGCGGTGCGCGCGCCAGCATTAACAGCTTTCAAGAGTATCAGCAGGTACTGCAAGCCTTACTGGCTAAAGCTCAGCAGCTGCAATTGCCTAAACCTTGGCATGTGCTTGGCCAAAGCACTGGTGCTGCGATTGCTGTTGATTATTTGCTCAATCAGTCGCCCGTCTCACAACTGGGCGAGACGATTTTGCTGGCGCCGTTGGTGCGCCCACGCGCATGGCAACAATCCAAGTTGCTTTATCAATTAGTCAAACCCTTTCGGCGCAGCGTACCAAGGAGTTTTTCTAATAATTCCAATGATGCCGCCTTTGTTGAGTTTGTCCGCCATGATCCATTGCAAGCGCGTATTTTACCAACCGCTTGGGTGGGTGCGTTAGCCCAATGGATTGGCTATATCGAGCAAGCGAAGCCCAGCGCTCACAGTCCGATTATCGTGCAAGGGGATGCCGATATGACGGTGGATTGGCAGCATAATCTCAATGTCTTAAATGAAAAGTTCAATCAGCCCAGCCTACTTTTACTACCAGGAGCGCGGCATCACTTGGCCAATGAGCACAGCGCCATGCGTGAGCAGTACTTGCAGTTTTTAACCGAGCAGCTGAGCTAGCCTGCTCGTTGTTAATTATTGCGGATTGCGCAAACTGGCTTGCAGCGTTTTAAAGGCCGCTTGGTAGTAGGCTTGGCCTTCAGGCGATTGCGCAAAACTAACAAACTCTTCCAGTTCAGCGTCAGATAAATCCCGATAAACATGCAGCAAAGTGTTATCAATATTGGCCTCTATTTCTGTCAGTAAGCGCTGACGCTGGCTTTCCAGTAAGGCATTGGCTTGTTCTGCGCCCATCAGGCCGGGCAACATTTGGCTTAAACTGTCAGCGGCGACACTACCAAGGGCCAATGTGACTTCTGCACCTGATTGACTGGCCGGCAGTGCATTGGCCAAATGACGGATCAGCAAACGTCGCGTGGCATCTGCTGCAATCGCTGGTAAGCCAGCGGCATAGCGTTGCAGCTGTTCGGGATGTGTTGCGGCCACTTCTGCGGCACTGACTTTTTGGCCAATGGCTGAATTAAAGAACGCTAAAGCACTGTTAGGGTTGTCAAGGTTTTGCCGTAGTGCTTTTTGTCCACGCTGATGCATTGCAGCGGTCGCAAAACGCTTATTACTGTTTTCCAGTAATGTTTGATAAATCGCAGTGGGTAATGTGTTTTTATAACGCAGCTGTGCCTGCTCTAGTGCGCTGGCAAAATGCCTCTGCTGTTGCGGCCAGCCTGCTTTTTGGTACAGTTCAAGGTAGGCGTCAGCAAAAACACTTGAACTGCCCAGTAGCATGCATAACACCAATAAAAAACGCATAAATTTCCCTCGAAAAGTAAAATAAACAACGCTGAGCATGCGCTTGAGTCAAGGCACAGGCGCAGATTAACGCAGCGCTCAGAAAAATCGTATGTGGCCAGCAAAAATCAGCTTATTATGCAACAAATGCGTGCCAGTAGGCTGGGCTAACCCTTACGAAGCAGCGTTCAACATGAACACTATTGAGCTCTACACTTGGGTTAAAAATGAACACACAACCAATTGCACCACTGTTTGCACGAATTGTTGATGATTTAGCGACACATGGCTGGTCACAGCAAACTATTTTTCTCCCTACCGATCTGACCACGTCGTTAGCCGAAGAGTGCCACAAACGTGCCCAGCGCGGGCAGTTGGAGTTGGCGGGTATTGGTCGCGGCGTGGCTAAAGTCGTGCATGCAGGGATTCGAGGTGATCAGATCCAATGGCTAGAAGCGGGGCAGCATCCAGCTGTCGACCGTTATTTAGCCTTGATCGAGCAGCTGCGTCGGGCGATTAACCAAAGCTTATTTTTAGGCCTAGAAGATTTTGAGGGTCATTTTGCTTTATACCCACCGGGGGCGTTTTATAAAAAACATTTGGATCGTTTCCGTGACGATGATCGCCGCGTAGTGACCTGCGTCGCCTACCTGAATGAGCAATGGCTGCCCGAGCAAGGTGGTGAGTTACGCATGTATTTAGATGATCAGCAAACGCATGATGTGGTGCCGCAGGCGGGCACTTTGTTGGTGTTTATGTCAGAGAAATGGCCGCATGAAGTCTTGCCAGCAACCCGTGATCGTCTGTCGATTACCGGCTGGTTACGCCGCCGCGCTTAGTTACACCCATTCGAGCCGGGCATCCTTGGGGGTATGCAACTGCATTGACGAGACAATGCGATTGCATTACCATTCAGGCATCAACCCAGATCCGCAGGAGACTGCCATGGCCGCGACCCTCGAAGTCGAATCCACACTCACCGATCGCTACCAGACCACGGTGCCGGAAACCGTGCGTCGTGCCCTTAAGTTGGGCAAGCGCGACAAGATCCACTACACCATTCGCCCCAGCGGAGAGGTGGTGCTGACGCGCGTCGAAGCCTCCGACGGTAACGACCCGGTGCTCGGTCAGTTCCTCAGCTTCCTGGCCGCCGACATCACTCGCCATCCGGAGCGGCTGCAATCTGTGGATGCCGGCCTCGTCCAACGGCTCCAGTCGCTGGTCGGCAGCGTCGACGTCGATCTCGATGCTGCTCTGTCGGAAGACGATGAATGAGCGCAGGGAAGCCTGAGCCCTTGGTCATTCATGGCTGGACGGTCTTCGCCCATCCGCTGTTCCTGGCGCAGATTGAAGCGCTGGCGCGGCAGGTCGAGACCCTGAAGCAGAAGGACCCGGCCGGGTACGTAAAAAAAAACGCCAGCAAGCGGCTGGCCGCGATCACCAAGCTGGCGTTCGATGTCATTCCGCAAGATCCGACGCGACCGGAGTACCGCCAGGGTGGGACGCTCGGTGACGATCACAAGCACTGGTTCCGGGTCAAGTTCTTCCAGCAGTACCGACTGTTCTTGCGCTACCACGCCCCAAGCAAGGTGATCGTCTACGCCTGGGTGAATGACGAAGACACCAAACGCGCCTACGAGAGCAGCGACGACGCCTACCGGGTGTTCCGCAAGATGCTCGACAGCGGGCATCCACCTGATGACTGGGATCAGCTCCTGGCTGAGGCGCAGAAAGAATCGCAGCGGAAGCAGGAATCCCTGGCGAGGGCGGCAGCAGCGCAGTGAAGGCCGTACGCGGCATTCTGAGTGCGGCGAGTCTGCTCTCCAATCTCCGCTACTTCTGCGGCGAATAGTCGACGCCTACGTATCACTTGGCTTGCGGGCGGAACAGCGCCTTCATTGACTCCTGCCAACTCATTCGGAAGGAGACCAAGATGGACGTCGTCCACCTCAATCAAAAACAACTGGCCGCCCGCTGGAGCATCAGCGAGACCACCCTGGAACGCTGGCGCAGTGAAGGGGATGGGCCCCAAGTTCCTTAAGCTCTGCGACCGGGTGCTCTATCGACAGGTCGACATCGAGGCCTACGAGGAGTCTTGCCTGGCGACGTCGACCAAGGCGGTCGAGACGAAGGTCAGTGCTGGTTGAGATGTTCCGTTTCGTCGGTAGATATCGACAAGTACCGACTATTTGCAACGTGGCGGCACCGGCCGCCGTCGGGGCGAGCCAGATTTCGGGCCAACTGAAAGTCCGCAGTCCGCAAGCGCGGACCGATCAGGCAGTTTGTTGAAAATCAGCGGCTTGGCATCAGGCCGTGTGGGCTGGTGAGGGTTCCTGCGGGTTCGTGCGGAAAGATTCGAACTCCTGCGGGGTCTCGGTGCTGTAGGACGCAGGTTCAACTCTCAAAACAGGAACTGAATTGGTTCATAAAACCGGCACTTCACCTGGGGTTCTACCCCGTTTTCATGGACGTTTTAATAAAGCACTAAATCTCTGATCTTGTGCTGCCAATCTACGTCTCATTCTCGGGTTATGGAACCTTTCGATGTAGTCAAAAATATCCGATCTTGCTTCATCCTGCGTGCGGTAATTTTTGGGGTTGATCCGTTCTCGTTTCATCACACCAAAAAATCCCCTCACAGGCCGCATTGTCTGCACAATGGCCAACCGCACTTATACTGCTTATCAGGTCATGCTGCTTCAGCAATCGTTGATAGTCGCCACTGGTAAACTGTGAACCGCGATCTGAATGCAGGATTGATGAACCGGTGCCCTGTTTTTGCCAAACCGCCATTTCGACTGCACGCATCACCATTTGCCGATCCTGCCGGTGATGCATCGACCACCCGTCAAACGGGCAGCGGATCGTCATCGATACCAAGTTCACCTCGATTGTGACGAGCGGCTGGTACCGTGAGGAGACCCTACGCAGCGGATACGTGTACCAGATCTACGCCTATCTGCGCTCCCAGGTTGGGTGCGGCGATGCGCTTGCAGATCACGCGAGTGGATTGTTGTTGCATCCCGCGATCGGCCAGATGGTCGACGAGACAGTGCTGATCCAGGGGCACGCCATTCGATTTGCCACCGTGGATCTGACTGCGTCGACGGCGGATATTCGAGCGCAACTGCTGCGATTCTTTGACCCGATCCAGTCAGTGACAGGCCAGTGAAGAGCATGGATCGAATCGATATCGACACCTGGGCAAACATCAGCGCTGAGGGTTGGAGCTCCCACCTTCTGGGCAACGGCGCCAGCATCGCCATCCACAAGGAGTTCGCATACCCAACACTCCATGGCATTGCTGATGCAAAAGGACTACTCGCCACTACTGCCCAATATTCGCGAAGCTCGGGACAACCGACTTCGAGCATGTTCTGCTCGCCTGTTGGTATGCCGTGCATGTCAACGGGGCATTGGGGACGCCGTCGGCCGCCATCTCCGCAGCCTATGAGGACGCTGATCGAGGCCGTGCATCCGGTGCATGCCGTTGTTGCCACCGACCTACAGCGGGTCGGTGCGTTTGCAAGCGCGTTTCCCACGGTCGTCAGCCTGAACTACGACTTCACCTTGTACTGGGCCATGCTGCTGTTCAACGCGGCGCAGGGAAGTTGGTTCAAAGACGCATTCCACGACGGGGAATTTCAGACGGATTGGGAATATCTGCGGCGACCCTATGGGCACGCTGCCGGAGCAACATTAGTTTTCTATCCTCACGGCAGTCTTGCGGTTGCGCGTGACTACCTGGGTGATGAGACAAAGCTCGCTGTTGGCGCGAGAGCCGCAGGTGAATTGCTTGGCACCATAACCCGGAGGTGGTCGTCCGGGCACTACGTGCCAGTGTTTGTTAGCGAAGGAACCAGCAAGGAGCAAGTCGCTGCGATTCTCCGAAGTCACTACCTGACGAACGTCTACGAAGAAGTCCTGCCAGCGATCGGGGAGAGTTTGGTCGTTTATGGCTGGAGCTTTGACGAACGGGACCAACACGTGCTCAATGCCATCTCAGCGAATCCACCGAAGCGAATGGCCGTATAACGCCGACAACTAACTGACAGTTATAGAGTAGAGCATACTTGACGCAGAGGTCAGGTATGAAAAAGGGAAGCCTAAGCTTCCCTTGATGACATTCTCCGCGGCGCTGCTTAGTAAAGAATACGGCAGCGCATGGTGCCTTCTACTTCTTGCAGTTTGCTTAACGCCAGCTCTGAATGCTCAGCATCAATATCAATCACTACATAACCAACAGTTTCGTTAGTTTGTAAAAACTGACCAGACACGTTGATTTTGTTGTCGGCGAACACCTTGTTAATGGCACCCATCATGCCTGGGATATTCTGGTGAATATGCAGGATACGGTGTTTGCCAGGGTGGGATGGCAGAGCAACTTCTGGGAAGTTAACCGAAGACACGGAGGTACCGTTATCGCTGTATTTCACCAGCTTCTCAGCCACTTCTAGGCCAATATTGGCCTGTGCTTCTTGAGTGGAACCACCGATGTGCGGGGTCAAAATCACGTTGTCAAAGCCACGTAATGGGCTTTCAAACTCTTCGCCGTTGGCACGTGGTTCAACTGGGAATACGTCAATGGCGGCGCCTAACAGGTGCTTGTCTTTGATCGCTTCAGCCAATGCTTCAATGACAACGACAGTACCGCGCGCCGCGTTCATTAAAATACTGCCTTTTTTCATGGTGCGAATTTCTTTCTCACCAATCATCCACTGCGTTGATGGCAGTTCAGGTACGTGCAGTGATACCACATCAGACATGGCTAACAATTCATGAAGTGTTGCCACTTGTGTTGCGTTGCCCAGCGGTAACTTAGCCACGACGTCATAGTAGTAGACCTGCATACCCAGTGCTTCGGCCAATACTGACAGTTGCGTACCAATTGAGCCGTAACCGACAATACCAAGTTTTTTGCCGCGGATTTCATAGGAGTCAGTGGCACTTTTCATCCAGCCGCCACGGTGGCACGCAGCGTTACGCTCTGGGATGCCGCGAATCAGCATAATGGCTTGCGCTAACACCAATTCAGCGACTGAGCGGGTGTTGGAGTAGGGGGCGTTAAACACGGCAATACCACGCTCACGAGCGGCATTGAGGTCAACTTGGTTGGTGCCGATGCAGAAACAGCCGACAGCAATTAGTTTTTGTGCACACTCAAAAACCTCTTCAGTTAACTGAGTACGCGAGCGGATGCCAATAAAATGAGCATCAGCAATTTTTTCTTTTAATTCTGCTTCTGGTAGTGCGCCGGTAATATACTCAATATTGGTATATCCAGCCGCATGCAGTGTATCTACTGCGTTCTGGTGAACACCTTCAAGAAGAAGAAAACGGATTTTGCTTTTATCAAGCGATGTTTTACTCATCTGCGTAGACCTGTTGTCCTAATGTGAATGGCAAGTTGACGGACAGTGAGAACTGACCGGAACGGCAAAAAAATAAAGCCGGCCCGGGAATCGGCGTGAGGCGCGACTAGCGGGGTGCCCATGCTACCATAAGCAACAGAAAAAACAGCCAGCCTTATGACGTGAAGAGTCTTCAGGCAGACCATGAATAGCGTGAGAGTTCCCAAAATGACCGATCTTGCCCTTATAGAAGAGCTAAAAACCCTTGTTGATGCCGGTAAAGTACTGACTGATGCGGATTCATTAGAGGCTTACGGTAAGGACTGGACCAAGCACTTTGCTCCAGCCCCCGTTGCCATTGTTTTTCCAAAAACCACTGAGCAAGTGCAAGCGATTGTGCGCTGGGCCAACCAACATAAGGTGGCGTTAGTGCCCTCTGGTGGACGCACGGGTCTCTCTGCAGGTGCTGTTGCGGCCAATGGTGAAGTGGTGGTGTCCTTTGACAATATGAATCAAATTCTCGCCTTCAACGAGATGGATCGCACCGTGGTGTGCCAGCCCGGCGTGGCCACCCAGCAGCTGCAAATGTTTGCTGAAGATAAAGGTTTGTACTACCCAGTGGACTTTGCCTCAGCCGGTTCCAGCCAAATTGGCGGCAATATCGGTACCAATGCTGGTGGTATCAAGGTGATTCGCTATGGCATGACCCGTAACTGGGTGGCTGGTATGAAGGTCGTTACAGGTAAAGGCGATCTATTGGAGCTCAATAAAGATTTAATCAAAAACGCTACAGGTTACGATTTGCGCCAACTGTTTATCGGCGCTGAAGGCACCTTGGGTTTTGTTGTGGAAGCGACCATGCGTCTGGACCGTGCACCAAAAAACCTCACCGCTTTAGTGCTGGGTGCGCCCGACTTTGATTCCATCATGCCAGTGCTGCATGCTTTCCAAAACAGCTTAGACCTGACGGCGTTTGAGTTCTTCTCCGATAAAGCCTTGGCCAAAGTACTGGCGCGCGGCGATGTACCCGCCCCGTTTGAGACCAATTGCCCGTTTTATGCCTTGATTGAGTTTGAAGCGCTCAGTGAGGAAGTCTCCGAGCAGGCTTTAGCCACTTTTGAGCATTGTGTTGAGCAAGGTTGGGTGCTTGATGGGGTCATGAGTCAGAGCGAGCAGCAATTAGAAAATCTATGGAAACTGCGCGAATACATTTCTGAAACCATCGCCCACTGGACACCCTATAAAAACGATATCTCGGTGACGGTCGGCCAAGTGCCAGCATTTTTGCGTGATATTGATGAAATTGTTGCGAAAAACTACCCAGACTTTGAAGTGGTGTGGTTTGGTCATATTGGTGACGGCAACTTACATCTCAATATCCTCAAGCCGGACAATCTCAGTAAAGATGAGTTTTTTGCTCAATGTACGACTGTTAACCAATGGGTTTTTGAAACGGTGCAGAAGTACAATGGCTCCATCTCAGCAGAGCACGGTGTGGGTATGACTAAGCGTGATTACTTACATTACAGTCGTTCTGCTGAAGAGGTTGCCTACATGCAGGCAATTAAAGCGATTTTTGATCCCAATGGTATTATGAATCCGGGTAAAATTTTCCCAGTTTAACGGTTGGGCCGGCTGTTAGCGCAGTCGGCCACTTCTAGGACATTAAGGGTTTTTTATGAGCTATCAACATCAATACATCGACGGTACACGGATTCATTTTCCTGTGGGTAAAGTGGTTTGCGTCGGTCGTAACTATGCCGCACATGCCAAAGAACTCAATAATCCAGTGCCAACCGAGCCTCTGTTGTTTATTAAACCGGCCAGCTGTGTGGTGTCGCCAGAGGGTGGCTTTAATATTCCGCAGGACCGTGGCGCGGTGCATTATGAAATTGAAATTGCTGTATTGATTGGTAAGCCTTTATCACGTCAGCCGAGCGAAGAAGAGGTTTTAGATGCGATCTCAGGTTTCGCCCCGGCCTTAGATTTAACTCTGAGGGACGTGCAAGAACGCTTAAAAGAAAAAAGCTGGCCATGGGAAGTGGCGAAATCCTTTGATGGTGCCTGTGTGTTAGCGCCTTTTGTTTCAGGTTTTGCGGTTAAAGACACAACCGATATTGACGTGCGTTTGACCATTAATGGTGACGTACGCCAAGACAGCAACAGCCGCGAAATGCTCTATCCGATCATTCCTCTGATTCAGCACATGGCTGGACAGTTTGCTTTGCAACCAGGGGATGTGGTGTTGACCGGTACGCCAGCGGGTGTAGGTCCATTGCAGCCCGGTGATGAGCTGGTTATGGAGCTACCGGGTCACACTGCGGTGACGACTCGTGTATTGCAGCGTAACTGACCGTGCCTGAACTACCTGAAGTTGAAACCACCCGCCGCGGCATTGCTGCGCATCTTATTGGTCAGCGTGTACAGCGCGTGCTGGTGCGTAATGCGCGTTTGCGCTGGCCGATTCCTGAAGATTTGGATGTGCGCTTGTCGGGGCAGCAGATTGTTAGCGTTGAGCGCCGCGCCAAGTATTTACTGATTGGTGCTGAAGTGGGCACTTTGATCAGCCATTTAGGTATGTCGGGTAGCTTGCGTATGGTCGAAGCAGGTTCGCCAGCGGCCAAGCATGATCATGTCGATATCGAGTTGGCGTCAGGCTTGGCTTTGCGCTACACC
>RRZT010042307.1_pt1 | contig 11310 bp, 9 predicted proteins | sample 2165551 | NCBI WGS metagenome assembly RRZT01 (sample SAMN10456910, study PRJNA506462) | wastewater metagenome | biome: wastewater; feature: sludge; material: wastewater sludge; isolation source: wastewater sludge with Escherichia coli K12::gfp cells carrying plasmid... | place: USA: Moscow, Idaho ...
ACGCTGTCGTTCCGACGCTCCTGCCGCGAAGGCGTGTGCGGCTCGGACGCGATGAACATCAACGGCAAGAACGGCCTGGCCTGCCTGACCAACATGCGCGACCTGCCGGGCGTGGTGGTGCTCAAGCCGCTGCCGGGCCTGCCGGTCATCCGCGACCTGATCGTGGACATGACGCAGTTCTTCAAGCAGTACCACTCGATCAAGCCCTACCTGGTCAACGACACGCCGCCGCCCGAGAAGGAGCGTCTGCAGTCGCCCGAGGAGCGCGACGAGCTCAACGGCCTGTACGAGTGCATCCTCTGCGCGAGCTGCTCGACCAGCTGCCCGAGCTTCTGGTGGAACCCGGACAAGTTCGTCGGCCCGGCCGGCCTGCTGCAGGCCTACCGCTTCATCGCCGACAGCCGTGACCAGGAAACCGCCGGGCGTCTGGACAACCTGGAAGACCCGTACCGCCTGTTCCGCTGCCACACGATCATGAACTGCGTGGACGTGTGCCCGAAGGGGCTGAACCCGACGAAGGCGATCGGCAAGATCAAGGAGCTGATGGTCCGCCGGGCCGTCTGATCCTGCGCGATCCGTCGACCGCAGCGCGGGCCGTGCCTTCCACCCCGGCACGGCACCGGCTGCGGTCAGACCTCTGAAAGAACTGCAATGGACACTCTGCTCGACGAGCGTGCACTCAGCAAGCTGCGCTGGCGCTGCCGGCGTGGCCTGCTGGAAAACGATCTGTTCATCGAGCGGTTCTTCCAGCGCTTCGAGTCCAGCCTGACCGTGCGTCAGGCCGGCGGCCTCGAGGTGCTGATGGATCTGGCCGATAACGATCTGCTCGACCTGCTGCTGTGCAGGAAAGAGCCCGAGGGTGACATCGATCGTCCGGACGTCCGGGACGTGCTCGCCATGCTGCGTCAGCGGCCCTGAGCATCCCCAGGCGACCGGAACCCAGGACTCCACCCCCATACCAACCGACCTACCGAGGAAACAGCCATGATCCCCTCCGACGTGAAGGCCACACTCTCGTTCTCCGACGGCAGTGCGTCGATGGACCTGCCCATCTACAAGGGCACCATCGGCCCGGATGTCCTGGACATCCGCAAGCTGTACGCGCAGACCGGCAAGTTCACCTACGACCCGGGCTTCCTGTCGACGTCGTCGTGCAACTCGACCATCACCTACATCGATGGCGACAAGGGCGAACTGCTGTACCGTGGCTACCCGATCGAGCAGCTGGCGGTGAGCTGCGACTACCTGGACACCTGCTACCTGCTGCTGTACGGGGATCTGCCCAACGAGGCCCAGCGCAAGGACTTCCACGCCCGCGTGACCAACCACACGATGGTCAACGAGCAGATGCAGTTCTTCCTGCGTGGCTTCCGTCGTGACGCGCACCCGATGGCGGTCCTGACCGGTCTGGTGGGCGGTCTGTCGGCCTTCTATCACGACAGCACCGACATCAACAACCCGCAGCACCGCGAGATCGCGGCGATCCGCCTGATCGCCAAGATGCCCACGCTGGTGGCGATGGCGTACAAGTACTCGGTCGGTCAGCCGTACATGTACCCGAAGAACGACCTATCCTACGCCGGCAACTTCATGCGCATGATGTTCGCCACGCCGTGCGAGGACTACAAGGTCAACCCCGTGATCGAGCGCGCGCTCGACCGCATCTTCATCCTGCACGCCGACCACGAGCAGAACGCCTCGACCTCGACGGTGCGCCTGTGCGGCTCGTCGGGCACCAACCCGTTCGCGGCGATCGCCGCCGGTGTCGCCTGCCTGTGGGGTCCGGCCCACGGCGGCGCCAACGAAGCCTGCCTGAACATGCTGGAGGAGATCCAGGCCAACGGCGGCGTCGCCAAGGTCGGCGAGTTCATGGAGAAGGTGAAGGACAAGAACAGCGGCGTCAAGCTGATGGGCTTCGGTCACCGCGTCTACAAGAACTACGACCCGCGCGCCAAGCTGATGCGCGAGACCTGCCATGAAGTGCTGAACGAGCTGGGCCTGCAGAACGACCCGCTGTTCAAGCTGGCCATGGAACTCGAGAAGATCGCGCTGGAAGACGACTACTTCGTCGCCCGCAAGCTCTACCCGAACGTCGACTTCTACTCGGGCATCGTGCAGCGCGCCATCGGCATCCCGGTGCAGCTGTTCACCGCGATCTTCGCGCTGGCCCGCACGGTCGGCTGGATCGCCCAGCTCAACGAGATGATCGCCGACCCCGAGTACAAGATCGGCCGTCCGCGCCAGCTCTTCGTCGGCTCCGAGCGCCGCGACGTCAAGCCGCTGGACCAGCGCTGATCAGACCTGCACCCACCCGGCTGCGCCTGCAGTCGGATCAGGCGTGATCAAGGGCCCTGCGGGGCCCTTGTCTTTTTCCAACGCCGCTTTTCAGGCACATTTCCCGCGAGCAAACCCACGGGTTTACCCTAAAATTGCTGCACAGCAGCAAAGCTGCAAAAAATACACCCTCTGCCAACCACCGTCCGTATCAGGTCAGCCCATGACACTGCAGCAGCTGCAAGATCTCAAGCAATGGCACCGCCATCATTCCGGCGGTCGCGCCATGGAAGCAGCTCTGTGCGATCTGGTGCTCTGCGTCTGGGCAGCAGGCTGGACGCTGCTGCTGGCCCTGGCCGTCATCGATGCGCCGGCAATGATGCCGGTGTCGCTGCTGATGACGCTGACGCCCTCGTTCTACGCCGCAGCACGGCGCCAGCTGCACCAGCGCGGCCTGCTGCGCTGCGACTGGCTGGCCGCGCTGCAGTCGCCTCAGAACCGGTAACCGATGCGCAGGCCGCCCCAGTGGCGGCCCTGCACGATGATCGGAGCCGAGGCCTCCTTGAGCATCACATGCTTGCCGCCGCCCATGTCGCGGCGGTAGGTCTGCACCAGGAACGGCCGCTCGTTGCGCGCCGAGGCCAGACCGGTCCGGTCGTTGAAGATGCGCCGGTAGCGGCTGTTGGCGGTGTTCCAGGCCACATCGCCGGGACGCTGAGGCTGGCAGTAGATGGTGTTGTGCACCGGCACATAGCCGTTGCGATCGACCGCGATGCAGAAGGCGATCTTGTCGCTGCTGCCCAGCACCTTTTCCTGGATCGCCGGAAAGAGCCTTTCCGCCAGCGGCGAGAAGGTGGCCAGAAACTGCTCCGGCTGCGTGCCCTCGAGCGGCTGATAGCGCACATCGAAGAGCGCCTGCGCCGAGATGTGCCCCTGCTGGACCGCCTGCTCGAGCAGCCGGGACATGTCGGCAGCCGCACGCTGGGCCTGCGCGATCATCGGCGTGTCGGTGGTCTCGACACCGCAGCCGGCCAGCTCGTCGATCAGGGTCTCGGACACCGACAGGAAACGGTCGCTGCAGTCCAGCGCCACATCCAGGCCGTCGAAGGCATGACGGATGCCGCTGGAGAGCTGCTGCGAGCGCTCGCAGACCTGCTGGACGGTGGTGGCGCTGCGCCCGGCGGTCTCGTCGATCCGTCCGACCGAGACCTCGACCTCGGCGAACGCGCGGTGGATCGCGCCCTGCGCGGCGCCCTCCCCGCCCGAGCGGATCTCGCGCGAGAAGGACTCGATGCGCCGGTCCAGATCGGTCAGCGTGCCCATGATGGTGCGCGAGGAGCTCTCCACCCGGCCGGCCAGATCCTTGACCGCATCGGCCACCACACCGAAGCCGCGCCCGGCCTCGCCGGCGCGCTTGGCCTCGACCGAGGCATTGAAGGCGACCAGCCGGGTCTGCAGCGCGATCTGGCCGATGTCGCTGGCGGCCGAGGCCACCTGGCGCAGCACCTCGACGATGCTGGCCACCTCGCCGGCGACCTGCTGGACCTCGGTGCGCGCCCGCACCACGGCCTCTCGGGTGGCGCCAGAAGCATCGCCGATCGCACGCTGGGACTGCTCGACCTCGCGCAGCCACTGCTCGAGCTGCTGCAGCGAGGCCAGATGCACGGCCGCATCACGCTTGGCATCCTCGATCACGCCGCGGGTCTCGGCCGCATCGCGGCCGATGTTCGACACCTGGGCGGCGATGCGCTGGACCACGCCCTTCTCGGACGACACCGGCGGCATCGCCGGCCCGTCGGACGCCGGGTTCAGGGCCTTGTCGGCATCCGCACGCCGACCATGCAACAGCTTCCACATCTCGGATTTCCGGCTGAAGGGCACCTCGATGGAGGTGCCCTGAATCTCACCAGGCCCGCAGCTTGGCGCGCAGCCGGGCGATCGACTGGCTGTGCAGCTGGCACACCCGCGACTCGGTCACGCCCAGGACTGCGGCGATTTCCTTCAGGTTCATGTCGTGCTCGTAGTACATGCTCATCACGTACTGTTCGCGCTCGGGCAGGCCCTTGATCGCCTCGACCAGCGCCTCGCGCATGCGTCGGTCGTTGAGCCGGGCCAGCGGATCGGCGTCGGTGTCGGCGACATGGCGATCCAGATAGTCGCTGTCGCCCTCGTCGCCGCTCATGTCCTCGAGATAGACCAGCTGCGTGCCACGGACCCGGTTGAGCAGGTCCTGGTAGTCGGGCAGCGACAGGCCCATCTCGGCGGCGATCTCGCTCTCGTGCGGCGCCCGGCCGAGACGCTGCTCGAGCTTGTGGACCGCGCCCTCGATGTCGCGCTGGTGCTTGCGCCCGCTGCGGCTCATCCAGTCGCCGCCGCGCAGCTCGTCGAGCATGGCGCCGCGGATGCGCTGGGTGGCGAAGGTCTCGAACTGCACGCCCTGCTTGATGTCGAAGCGGCTCATCGCGTCGGTCAGCCCGATCATGCCGACCTGGATCAGGTCGTCGAGCTCGACGTTCGCCGGCAGCCGGGCGATCATCTGGTGCGCCAGACGCCGCACCAGCGAGCTGTACTGCTCGAGCATGGTCTTGGCGTCGAGCTGGCCGTTGGAGTTGTAGATCGGTTGGCTCCGTGACATGGTCAGACCATCGGCTGCAGACTGGGGGATGAAATCGGGCGCGGAGCTGCACCCGGACGCGGACGCCTCTGGCTGGCGGGCACGAAGGCCGCCCCGGCCTGCAGGGCACTGTCCATGAAGGCGGCCAGCGCCTCGGCTGCTCGCCAGGTCGCCGGGCGGGTCGGAACGATCTCGATGCAGTCGTTCTGCACGCCCCCGAAGAACAGGTCGGCACACTGCGCCAGCCGCCCCGGCACATGCCAGGAGGCCGGCGCATCGATCTCGGCGCTCATCAGCATGTCGTGTTCGCGCCAGCCGACCTCGGTGGCCAGCCGCTTCAGCGAGGCGTAGGCATGGGTGACCGCATCGGCGCGCTCGTCGCACAGCACCAGCGGGCGTGGCCGGCTCAGGCCCTGCTCGCCGCTGCCGAACAGGCGAGCCAGCTCGGCGGCACTGGCATGCAGCAGCACCGCCTGCGACAGCGGAGCCGCATCGATGATCGCCCGCAGGAAACCGCGCGGGCCGGCCACGCTCTCGGACCAGCGCTCGGGCAGCCCCCGCGCGGCCAGATAGGCACGGCGGTCGGAGCGCGGCTCGATGAACTTCGCCAGACCGTCGAGGCCGCCGTCACGCGCCCGCGGGGCCCGCTCGGAAGCGTCCACCATCAGCGTGTAGAGCCCCAGCGACTCCAGCGCGACCATCATCCGGTGCAGCAGCTGGTCCTGATGCTGGACAAACGGGTTGGACACCACCGGAATGAAGCGGACGGAGCGCACGGAGAAGAGGCGGCGCAGCCCGTCGGCCTGATCGGCCGGCTGTGCCTGGCGGAAGTCGCTGGGAAAGGCCATCGCGTGCTCCGTTGCGGTCTGGGGCGGGCCGCTCAGGCGCCCAGGTCACGGACAGCCGCGGACGGCTGGCGACGTGCAGGAGGGGCCGATGCATACGCAGCGGCCGAAGCCGCCGGCTTGACGGCCGGTGCAGGCTCGGTCGCGGCCGAGGCGGGCCGGGAGAAGATCAGGTTGACGTCGCCGGTGTTCAGGCGCCAGGCCTGGGGTCCGCCGCTGCGCAGCGCCCGGTTCACCAGCGCCTGGGCGCTGAGGCGGTGCCAGTCCTCGGGAACACGCTGGCCGTTCGAGATCGCCACCACCTTCAGATGCTGGCGGATCAGCGCGTCGAGCGCCGGGCCGAGCTTCACCGCCTCGTCGAGCTTGGACAGGATGATGCCGCGCGCCTGGTTGGCGGAGTAGGCATTGAGCACATCCTCGATGGTCTCGCCCTGCTGCGCGGCGTTCACCACCAGCAGCCGCTTGATGCTGCGGTGCGAGAGCATGTCGAGCAGGTCGCGGGTGCGCGCGTCGCGCTGTGCCAGGCCCGCGGTGTCGATCAGCACCATCTTCTTGCCCGACAGCAGGTCGAGCAGATCCTCCAGCGCCGCGCGGTCATGCGCGGTGTGCACCGGCACGCCGAGAATGCGGCCATAGGCACGCAGCTGCTCGTGCGCGCCGACCCGGTAGGCGTCGAGCGTGATCAGGCCGAGATTGGCCGCGCCATGGCGGGTCGCGAACGAGGTCGCCAGCTTGGCGGTCGAGGTGGTCTTGCCGACGCCGGTCGAGCCGATCATCGCGTAGACGCCGCCCTGGTCCTCGATGTCGGGCTCGTTCTCGCCGGTCAGCACATTGCGCTGCAGCACGTCGGCGGCCCAGACCATCTCGTCGGTCACGTCCTCGCTCAGGCTGTCGCAGAGCTTGCGGATCAGGCCGGGAGAGAAGCCGGCATCGAGCAGCCGGGTGGTGAGCTGGGCATGGCGCGGGCTGTTGTTGAGCCGGTCCATGAAGGCCATCGTGTTGAAGCGCTCCTCGATCATGCCCTTCATGGCACGGATCTCGTTGAGCATCTCCATCGACGAGGGCAGGATCGAATCGGCCGGATCGATGCCCCGCGGGCCCGCGGCGGAGCGCACCGGCGCCGCGTTCATCGCCGCCGAATGCGCCGGCACGTCCAGGCGCGGCATCAGGGTGCTGTCGTACAGATCGGCATCCGAGGTGGACAGCTGCTCGTCGTCATGCAGGCTCATGACCGGCGGATAGGAGCGCTCTTCGGTCGTCGCGGCAGCAGCCGCAGCGGCGGCAGCAGCCGCCTCGTCGCGCTCCTGCTGGCGCATCCAGTCGGCATAGGTGGCCGGGGGCGGCTGCATGCCCGGCATGGCGCTCTCGCCAGCCCGCGCGCTGCCAGCGCCGGAATCGCGGCGGCTCTCGCCGGCCCGCGTCGGTGCGGGCATCGGCCGTGACTGGCCGCCCGATGCCGCCTGCGCCTGCGCCTGCATGACAGAGCCCGAAGCGGATGTGCCGGGTGCGGCCGGATCATCGTCGCCATCGCTGCGGGACTTCATCTCGGCCTGGCGCTTCTTCAGCATGCGCTCGCGCACATAGTCCTGGAAGGACAGCGTGCTCATCGCCAGCGTGCCGACATCTTCCTGGACCTGCGCGCTGGCATCGGTCGGCGCCGCATCGAAGCTGTCGGGCACCGGCTCGGCTTCGTGCAGATCATCCTCGAAGCGCTCGTCGGCCTGGGCGGCCGGTCCGGACTCGAAGCGCTCGATCGCATCGATGCTCTCGGCCGGCATCGCCACGATCTCGATGCCGGAGCTGCTGGGCTTGGTCGACAGCACGACCGCGTTGTCGCCGAAGGCCTGACGAACCTTCTGCATCGCCTCGCGCGAGTTGCGCCCGAAAAAGCGCTTCACATTCATGAGTGGGCTCCAATGATCGAACCGATGCGGATCGAGTGGGTATCAGGGATCTCGCTGTGCGCCAGCACCTTCAGCCGGGGCGCCGCACGGCGCAGCAGCCGCGCCAGCGACGGCCGCAGCGGGTCAGGCACCAGCAGGCAGGCGGGCTGGCCCAGATCCTCCTGACGACGGGCGGCGTCGATCGCGCCGCGAGTCAGCTGCTCGGCAACGCCAGGATCCAGCGCCGGGCCGTTGGCCGAGATCAGCGCCTGCGTCAGCAGCCGCTCGAGTTCGGGCTCCAGCGCGATCACGTCGAGCTCGCGCACCGTGCCGTAGATCTGCTGCACCACCGCCGGCGCCAGCGCCACGCGCAGCCGGCGCGTCAGCTCGTGCGGGTCGGTCACGCCGGCGGAGGCGTGCTCGGCCAGCGTCTCGATGATCGAGCGCATGTCCCGGATGTGGACGCCCTCCTCCAGCAGCATCTGGAGGATCTTCTGCAGTGGAGCGATGCCGATCATCTTGGGAACCACGTCTTCGATGAGTTTCGGGGCCAGCTTGGTCACATGATCGACCAGAGCCTGGGTCTCGGCGCGGCCCAGCAAGCGGGCTGCGTGTTGTTGCATCAAGTGTGAAAGATGGGTCGCCACCACGGTCGAGCAATCAACAACCGTGTATCCAGCCATTTGGGCTGTTTCGCGCTGACGCTCGTCGATCCAGATCGCCGGCAGCCCGAAGGCCGGATCGGTGCCGCTCTGGCCGTTCAGCGGGATCTGCACATGGCCCGGATTGATCGCCAGGAACATGCCCGGATAGGCTTCGCCCTCGCCGATGACCGCGCCGCGCAGCGTCAGGCGGTACATGCTGGGCTTGAGCTCGAGGTTGTCGCGCACATGCACCACCGGCGGCAGGAAGCCGACCTCCTGCGCGAACTTGCGCCGCACGCCGCGGATGCGCGCGAGCAGGTCGCCGCCGCGCTCCTTGTCGACCAGCGCGATCAGCCGGTAGCCGACCTCCATGCCCAGCGCGTCGACCGGCTGCAGGTCGTCCCAGCTGGCCTCCTCGCCCGGCTGCGGACGGGCCTGGGCGGCGACTTCGGCCTCGCTCGGCTCGGCCGCCTTGCGCTCGGCCTTGCGCGCCAGGTGATGCGCCAGCCAGCCCAGGCCGGCGGCGCTGCCCAGGAAGACCAGATGCGGCATGCCCGGCACCAGCCCCAGCAGGCCGATGACCGCCGCCACCATGCCCACCGACTGCGGCGAGCGGAACATCTGCCCGGCGATCTGCGAGCCGACCGCCTCTTCCTTGCCGACCCGTGAGACCACCATCGCCGCGGCCACCGAGATCAGCAGGCCAGGAATCTGCGCCACCAGCGCGTCGCCCACCGCCAGGATGATGTAGGAGTTGGCCGCCTGCGCCGCGCTGAGATCATGCTGGGCCACCCCGATGACGAAGCCGCCGACGATGTTGATGAACAGGATCAGGATGCCGGCGATCGCGTCGCCGCGCACGAACTTGGAGGCACCGTCCATCGAGCCGAAGAACTCCGCCTCGTTGCCGACCTCCAGCCGGCGGCGCTTGGCCTCCTTCTCGTCGATCAGGCCGGCACCCAGATCGGCATCGATCGCCATCTGCTTGCCAGGCATGGCATCCAGCGTGAAGCGCGCGCCGACCTCGGCGATGCGCTCGGCGCCCTTGGTGACGACGATGAAGTTGATCACCACCAGGATCGCGAACACGATCAGGCCGACCGCGAAATTGCCGCCGATCAGGAAATGCCCGAAGGCCTCGATGACCGCGCCGGCCGCGCCGGGGCCGTTGTGGCCCTCCATCAGCACGACGCGGCTCGAGGCCACGTTCAGCGACAGCCGCAGCAGCGTCGTCAGCAGCAGCACCGCGGGAAAGGCCGCGAAGTCCAGCGGCCGCACCATGTAGGACGCCACCACCATCACCATCAGCGCGGTGGCGATGTTGAAGGTGAACAGCAGGTCCAGCAGCAGCGGCGGCAGCGGCAGGACCATCATCATCAGCACCATGATGATGAGCAGCGGCGCGGCCAGCCCGCTGAGCAGGGCGGCGTCCGGCGCCCCGAACAGGCGCTTGAGCTGGAGGATCTGGGCGTTCATGGGGTGGCGGCGCCTCGGCGGGCGGCCCTCGGAGAATGCCGGGGATCGGCGGGATCGAGCTCGGGAGGCACCGCGATGTCCTCGAGCGAGCCGGGATAGGGAGCGCGGCCGGCCATCGCCTCGCGCAGCCGGTAGACATGGGCGAGCACCTGGGCCACCGCGCTGTACAGCGGCATCGGTATCTCGTGGTCAAGCTCGGTGGTGGCGTAGAGCGCGCGCGCCAGCGGCGGCGCCTGCAGCACCGGCACTTTGGCGCTGCCGGCCACGTCGCGAATGCGCATGGCCAGATCGTCGGTGCCCTTGGCCACCACCCGGGGCGCGCCGGGACCGTCGGGGTCGTACTTCAGCGCCACCGCATAGTGGGTCGGATTCATCACCACCAGATCGGCCTGGGGCACCGCGGCCATCATGCGCCGCCGCGAGACCTCGCGCATGCGCGCCTTGATGCGGCCCTTGACCTCCTGGTTGCCCTCCTGCTGCTTGAACTCCTCCTTGACCTCCTGATGGCTCATCTTCAGCCGGGAGGCATGCAGGAAGCGCTGCAGCGGCACATCGACCACCGCGAACAGCGCCAGCACCAGCACCAGCAGCCACAGGCCGGACACCAGCAGCTCGCCGGCGTCGGCGAAGCCCTGGGCCAGCCCGCCGCCCGACTGCAGCCGCACGAAGTCCTCGTGATGCGTCCACAGATAGGAGGCCCCGACGATGCCCAGCACCAGCGCCAGCAGGCAGGCCTTGAGCATGTCGCCGATCTGGGCCTTGGAGACGATCCGCCCCAGGCCGGAGATCGGGTTGATCTTGCTGAACTTCGGCTCGAGCACCTTGCCGGTGAACACCCAGCCGCCGGAGCCCACCGCCGCGGCCAGCGCCGCCAGCGCGGTCACCAGACCGAAGATCAGCACGATCGGCAGCACCGACAGGCCCATGTCGTGCAGGCGCTCGAGCATGCGCTCCGGAGACTTCAGCGTGACCACGTCGAAGCGCAGCGCCGCGGCCATCAGGTCGCGCAGCCGCTCGGTGACCGGCCCGATGGTCGCGGCGATCACGCCCAGCGCCGCCGCGACCACCGCCAGATGGCCGAGATCGCGCGAGCGCGGAATCTGGCCTTCCTTGCGCGCCTTCTCCAGCCGCTTGGGTGTGGCGGGTAGCTGCTTGTCTTGCGAGCCGTCGGACATCGTGCGGGAGGGGGCAGGGTCGGAGGATGAGGATTCGCCATTCTTGCGACGCCACCGAGCGGCTTGAGGCCGATAAGCGCCCCGAAGCGACAGGTATTCACGCCCGGAGCCGGCAAGATCCAGCGCTGCCACGCCCGACCCGAAGGCGCAGAATCGAAAAGACAGCCAAAAGCCAGCCTCATTCGAACCCGGACAGATTGACATTGCTCAATCGCCCCGAACCGTACCCAGGCACAGTCACGATGATGCAAACGCGCACCCAGACCGAATTCACCCTGCCGATCGACGGCATGACCTGCGCCTCCTGCGTGGCCCGCGTTGAAAAGGCCCTGAAGAAGGTGCCCGGCGTGACCGAGGCCGAGGTCAACCTGGCCACCGAGCAGGCCACCGTGCACACCC
>RRZT010871175.1_pt1 | contig 11309 bp, 14 predicted proteins | sample 2165551 | NCBI WGS metagenome assembly RRZT01 (sample SAMN10456910, study PRJNA506462) | wastewater metagenome | biome: wastewater; feature: sludge; material: wastewater sludge; isolation source: wastewater sludge with Escherichia coli K12::gfp cells carrying plasmid... | place: USA: Moscow, Idaho...
GCCACCAATTGCTGCAGCAAATTTCCCACCTTCGTATTTGTTAAATACTGCGGCAGCTATTCCATAAGTAAAGATCATTGTTCCGACTATTTCGGCAACCATAACCTGCCACTTAAAAGTTGGGCCTGCAATATTTTGAATGTCACCAGCAGTTAGGTATAGATAAAGTTTGTACGTTGCAGCCGCGCCAACAAACTGTGCAGCAATGTAAGCGACAGCCCTCAGGTGGCTGATTTTTTTTATTGACCATAGTCCAACTGTAACGGCCGGATTCACATGCGCACCAGAAGTCAGCCCAATCGATAGTGCCAATACTGCCATAGTCAAGCCTACGCCTAGAGCGACAAAATATGGCACACCGACTGCAGACCTAGATACAGCTAATATACTAAAAGTTAAGATTGCCGTGCCTAGTGCTTCGGCTACTAATATTGCTAAATTCTTACGAGAAAACATACTTATTGATCCCTTCATTAATTTTGATTCTATATTAGTATAACCTAAAGTTGCAGGCAAGTGGCTACTGATTGCGCCTTCGTCGTCGTTTTAACTCAGAAACTTTCAGCCTGACAGCGCTGCGGTCCAGCAGGCTTTGAGCTTTATCTAGCGATACCTGATCTTCTGCAGTTCGTTTTAGCTCCAGAGCCTCTTGATGAGCCTTCTCGGCCTCTTTTTCGTTGATCTCGTCTGCAGTATCGGCTTCATCAACCAATACTCGGATACCGTTATCCGCTATCTCGATAATACCCCCGTTAGTTGCGTAGGTCGTCATCAGATCGTCAGGATCATTAGCTTTTTTGCGAACGTTGATTATCCCAGGAACAGCAATGCTAATCAGTGGCATATGATGTTGAAAAACAGCAATAATACCCTGTGGGGTCGGCAAAAGCACCTCGTGCGCCTCGCTGGCAAATTTTGTCCCGTTTAGTGTTACTAGCTCAAAATGTATCACTATTTGACCTCGCTTATCGTGCCTTTCATATAGAACGCAGATTCAGGTTTGTCGTCGTGCTTGCCATCTAGAATTTCACGAAAACCGGCAATTGTGTCTTTTAGTGAAACATATTTTCCAGGGTTGCCAGTGAACTGTTCGGCCACACTAAATGGTTGAGTCAAAAATCGCTGGATTCGGCGTGCCCGGGCTACTGTTTGTTTGTCTTCATCTGATAGTTCTTCCATACCTAGAATCGCAATAATATCCATTAGGTCTTTATACCGTTGCAGCACTCTCTGGACTTCACGGGCAACTTCGTAGTGCTCTTTGCCAACAATTTCTGGGTCCATAATAGTCGAGCTAGAGTCCAGTGGATCAACTGCTGGATATAGTCCTAGCTCAGTTAATGCACGGTTCAACACGATAGTCGAATCCAGGTGGGCAAAAGCAGTAGCTGGGGCAGGGTCCGTAAGGTCATCAGCAGGTACAAAAACTGCCTGTACTGATGTAACCGAACCAGTTTTTGTACTAGTAATACGTTCCTGCAAAGCACCCATTTCCTGGGCTAGGTTAGGCTGATAACCAACAGCTGACGGTAATCGTCCGAGTAGCGCAGAAACCTCTGAACCTGCCTGTGTGAATCGAAAAATATTATCAATGAACAACAACACGTCTTTACCTTCGTCTCGGAAACCTTCAGCGATGGTTAGACCGGACAGCGCCACACGCAAACGAGCACCAGGCGGTTCGTTCATCTGACCGAAAACCAGGCTAGTCTTGTCTAAAACCCCAGACTCTTCCATTTCATAATACAGGTCGTTCCCTTCACGGGTCCTCTCGCCAACACCTGCGAACACAGAAGTTCCACCGTGCTCTTTAGCGATGTTGTTGATGAATTCCTGGATTAGAACTGTTTTTCCAACGCCGGCACCACCGAATAATCCAACTTTTCCACCTTTTGTTATTGGTGCAATCAGATCGATGACTTTGATGCCAGTCTCCAAAATTTCTGTTTCACCAGATTGTTCTGAAAGTGGTGGGGGAGTCCTGTGAATTGGAGCAGTTTTGCTGGTTACAGCTTTTTTGCCATCGATTGGTTCGCCGGTAACGTTGAACATTCGCCCTAATGTATCTTTGCCTATAGGAACGCTAATTGGCGCACCTGTGTTAGTCACTTTGGTGCCCCTGGTAATACCGTCGGTTGATCCGAGTGAAATTGCCCTAACAGTAGTCTCAGAAAGGTGTTGTGCAACCTCGAACGTCAGCTTTTTGCCGTCTTTCTCTATTAGAAGTGCGTTGTATATAGCTGGTAGTTTTCCTTCTGGGAAACTAACATCTACTACCACACCTACAACTTGGGTTACTTTACCGATGCTCGTTTTAATATTTCCTTTTGTTACTGTTGTCATCATTTCTCCTTATTTCTTTCATTGATATCTAAATGTATGTCGGTCATTTCATGGCCTCCGCTCCGCCCGTTATTTCTGCTAGTTCCTGGGTAATCGCTGACTGCCTGGCGGTGTTGAACGCAAGAGTCAAATCTTCCACTAAGTCATTAGCGTTGTCTGTGGCGTTTTTCATGGCCATCATGCGCATTGATTGCTCGCTAGCTTGTGACTCAAAAAATGCCTGAGTCAGGTTAGCTTCGATTAGTCGCATAGTTACATTTTCTAAAACGGCTTGAACTGATGGTTCAAAATCAGCAGATTCTAGGTCACTAGATATGGGCACTTCACTGTAAGCAGCAGGCAACAGGCGGTCAGAGCGCACAACCTGACTGATACTAGATTTGAAATCCGTATACAAAATATCTACCGCATCAACCTCGACATTGGCATATTTGTCAGTAACTGTGGTTAATATGGGGCGAATGTCATTCGGGGTGGGGTGTTCTGGAAATTCTCGGTAAACTGCAATTACCTCTATGTCGTCAAACCTGGTTATAAACTGAGCGGCTTGTTTGCCAACAACTATGACTTGGTTTTTAATTTTATCGCTCTTGTCTGCCTGAAGCTGTTTGGCTAACTGGCGCAGGACGTTGCTGTTATAAGCACCAGCCAACCCACGGTCACTAGTAATCACAATATGTAATCTAGTTTTGATATCTTTTCTGGTGGCGAATAGTGGATGTTTTTCAACATCTGTTAGTTCACGGAGTCGAGTCAGAATCTGACTAGCTAGGTTACGGTAATCCCGAGAACGAAAGGCATTTTCTTGGGCCTTGCGCATCTTGCTCGCCGATACTAGCTCCATAGCCTTGGTAATCTGCTTGGTGTTTTTTACACTGGTAATCCGCCGTTTAAGCTGGGTAGTATTAGCCATTAACTGTGTATTCCTTGGCTATTTCTTTGGCTGACTTTAGGATAGCTTCCTTGGTTTTTTCGTCTGGTTTGTCGCCTTTATCTAGCACTTCCATGGTTTTCTTATGCGCTGATCGTAGGTTGTTCAGTAACGCATCCTGGGCTTTTTTGATACTTTCAACGGGAACCTTGTCGAATGCACCTTCATTGGCTGCTAATAAGGTTGCGGTTTGTTGCCAAACGGAAAGTGGGGAATACTGTGGTTGTTTCAATAGTTCCGTTAAGCGCTGACCTCGTTCGATGCTCTGTTTAGTTTCTGGATCTAGGTCAGTAGAGAATTGACTAAACGCGGCAAGTTCGCGGAACTGTGCCAAGGACAACCGAAGGTTACCAGCAACGCTTTTTACGGCTTTTGTCTGGGCACTTCCACCCACGCGGGAAACTGACAATCCTACAGAAATAGCCGGGCGAATTCCTTGATAGAACAGACTCGTCTCTAAGAAAATCTGTCCGTCAGTGATCGAAATAACGTTAGTAGGGATGTAGGCGCTAATATCTCCTGCCTGAGTTTCGATGATAGGCAAGGCAGTCAAACTACCGCCACCTAGAGCATCGCTCATTTTTGCTGAACGCTCTAAAAGTCGAGAGTGGAGATAGAAGACATCACCTGGATAAGCTTCGCGGCCAGGTGGGCGTCGCAGTAGAAGTGACATTTGTCTGTATGCGGTAGCGTGCTTTGAAAGATCGTCATAAATAATCAGTGCGTGCTGGCCGTTATCGCGGAAATATTCACCCATGGCAGTACCAGAATATGGTGCTAAATATTGCAAACTGGCGGGGTCAGAAGCTGATGTGGCAACAATGATTGATTGATCCATAACTCCTTCGCGCTTTAGTCTTTCTGCAAGGCGAGCAACTTTTGACAATTTTTGACCAATTGCAACATAGATATTAATCACACCCGTGCCTTGTCTGTGCTGGTTGATCATAGTGTCCACTGCTACGGCTGTCTTACCAGTCTGTCGGTCGCCAATAATCAATTCTCGCTGCCCACGGCCGATAGGGACCATTGCGTCAATAGACATTAGGCCCGTCATGAGTGGTTCATGTACTCCCTTGCGGTCAAGTACCCCCGGGGCAGTCCTTTCGATAGCTCCCGTAGATTTTGTCTTTATTGGACCACGATTGTCTAGGGGGTTGCCAAGAGGGTCAACCACTCGACCTATTAGTTCTGGTCCGACAGGGACTTCTAGAATCTTTCCTGTCAGGCGAACTTTCGCACCAGCACGAATGTTAGTGTCATCGCCCAAAATTACAGCACCGATTTCGTCTTCCATTAAGTTCAACGCAAAAGCGGAGACCTTGTTGCCATCGATACCATCAATCTCGATCATTTCGGAATAGCCAGTGTTATAAAGACCATAAATCCAAGCCACACCGTCACCAATGCGGGTTACGACGCCAACTTTTTCGACGTCAGGGCTAGTTTTCAGAGCATCAATAGCCGCCTTGATGTCATTTGATAATTCTTTTACGCTCATATCTTTCATTAAACTTTTACTCCTTTTAGCCGATTCAATCGGTTGCGTACGGTTAGATCTAACTGCTTTTCGCTAGTCTCCAACCGAACACCACCGAGCATTTCGGGGTCTATTACTTCATTAATAATTGTATTTTCATCTCCTAGTAGGGCAGAAATGGCTTTTTTAGTTGCGTCGTTAAGCCTGAAAGCGCTTGTTGCAGTAACTTCTATCACGCCACTATTCGCTTCTCGCTGGCGCATTACTTCCCGCATTATTGAGTCTAATTCGCTACTGCGACGATTCTGTACTAGATAGGAGGCCAACATTTCACCGAGTCGCTTTTGCGAGGTCTTTTCGCTCAGTAACACAACTGCGTGCGCCAAGTCTTTTCGTGTTGGCGCACTCATGCCCGACCACCAACCTTTGCAAACGCGCGCTTGATAAGTGATTCATCTTTTTTAACATCCAGTTTCTCGGCAATGATAACTTCTGTTGCTTCGGCAACAAGACTGCGCATCTCATGTTCGAGTTCTTTTCTAGCACGTTCTATGTCGGCATCAATTTTTGCATGAGCATCAGCTAATAAAGCATCTGTTTTACGTACTGCTGATTCTTCGGCCGCTTTGATTATTTCGCCAGACTCCTTCTGGCCACCAGCTATTATTTCATCCGCCTGAACTCGAGCTTTTTGAAGTACTGACTCGAACTTTTCATCGAGTTTTTCTTTTTCTACTTCCATTTCTCGGCCCAGTCGAACGCCGTCATCAATAGTTTTCCGGCGTTTTTCCAGTGTGGCTACAATTTTCTCTAATGCAAACTTTTTGATAATAAGAAACAGAATCAGAAATGTAGCTGCCTGAGCAAGAATAGCCAATGCATCAATGCCGAGCGCTCCAATACCCTTGGTTTCTTCCGCTGCTCCAAAACTAGTCAATAAACTTAATATTTCCATCTTCTCCTCTAATTATCTTATCAGACATCTGTTATATCTCTAGTGAATAAGTCACTTCTTGTAATCGCTTTTGAGCTTTGTATCTTTGTCGTAGAACGAGGCGCCGTTCCGGTCCAACTCTTGCTACACATTTGTGCTCAGTTTAGGTGATTTATATGAGTGCAGTACAAGGCGTTGCTGGAAGCCACAAACGAGCCGTATGTTGGCATACGGTGAAGTGCGGAATGTCCAGCAACAACAAAGTACTGTGCCATATAAATTAGCTTAGCAAGAATGCGCCTAGCAGGAATGCCAGTAGCGCCGTAACCTCGATCATCGCCGCAATGATGATGATCTGGCTAGCTGCTTTTCCGGCTTCTGGGTTGCGACCCAAAGCTTTCATGTAGCTAGATCCAACCCAAGCAAGACCAAAAGCAGCCGTACCTAGTGCTATACCAAGCATGATGCCTTTAGCAACGATAGGGGTGTCGCTAGCTGCTGCTTCAGCAGCGAATGTTGTTAATTGTGGAACCATTTTTTCTCCTTGCCGTGCCTTCGTTGAAACGAAAACCCGGACTTAAATTTTACCTTTACGTTTGTTCCTCACGACGCAGATGCACCTTCGACCTTTTTAGGTGTATCAGTTATGTCATGATTCTTATCATTGTGGCCATGGTCATCTGAATGGGATATAGCCAGACTCAGGTATGTAGCGGCTAGAACAGCAAAAACATATGCTTGTATGCCGGCAACAAGTAATTCGAACAAAATAATTGGAATAACAGCCAACGGTGTTCGGCCATGGGAAACAATCAGGGACGTAAACACCGCAATTAAAATCTCGCCAACTGCTGTGTTTAGAAATAGCCTAAGGCTAAGGCTTAAAATACGCGTCAACTCTCCAAAAACCTCTAGAATACCAATAAAAAAGTTAATGGGGTTAAAAGGTTTGTCGCTAAAATAGTGCTGGATATGTTTCTTTCCACCTTGCTCTTTTATCGACAGGTACTGAACTAACAAAATTGCGGTTACGGATAACGCAATCGTACCGTTAAGGTCGGCAGTAAAGGCACGAAAAAGTGGAACTGCTCCCTCGGCGGTATTGTAGGTAAGTGCTGGGCCTGCCCATGGGAATATACCAAGGATATTATTGAAAATAATGAATATGAAAAATGTTCCAAATATTGGGGCGAACTTAACAGCCTGTTTTCGGGAACCAAAAGCTCCTTCGAGCAAACCTATGATGAATTCTGTAATCATCTCAATAAATTGGGAAAAACCCTTTCGCGGCTCAACCTTTATTTTCTTTGCGGCGATTACCATTACTAGGATAATGAAAACCGAAGTAATCACCCCGTAAAGCATAGAATTAGTGACTGTTAGTGGCCCTATGTTGAATAAAGGCTCGGCCTTTAGACTGACGTGTACTTCTGTTTTTGCGAAAAAATTAAGTAGACCTAGCAAGATACAACCCCCAGGGCCAAAACAAAATTAAAACCGTGCGTCGATGTTTTTTCGGCGTATTTACTCATTTACTGGCATTAGTATATACAACATCACCCCTGTCCGCAAGACGTATTTATAACGACAGTTTATAGCGTGTGCATGGTATAATAGAGTTATGGAAATTTTCGCACATGTTGTTGGAGAACACCAGATTGATAACCCCTTAGGACTAGTTATGCATCTGGCGACTAGCTGGGTCATGATTTTGGCAGTTCCATTTCTAATAGGAGTATATGGCGCTTACTTTATCATCAAAAACAAGCTCAAAGTCGCAAGACAAGAAAAGAGGAAAGAATGATAACCGTTTATACAACCCCGACATGTGTTTTTTGTAAGGCCGTCAAACAATACTTAAAGGACAAAAAAGTCGAATTCAAAGAGAAGGACCTAACCCAGGACCAAGAGTCAGCGAAATGGGTTTATGAGAACACGGGGCAGATGGCTGTACCTGTTACTGTCATAAACGACACTATTATTGTTGGTTTTGACCGTCCACAAATAGACGCTGCACTAGCTAGCTAAGTTTCGCGGATCCATTACGGCCAACCCTTCGTCCAATAGCGCGTAACGTTCAAGTTGTTCAAAAACTCTATCAAGTAAATATGTAGTGCCTAATGTTCCATCTAGTGGAAAAATGAAATCCGCTTCTCCTTGGCTGGGAGTTTTATGCTTTTTAAATCCTTCATGCATGATATCTACTGGATTGCGCCCATCTTTAGGTGTCTCTAACGAACCATCGGCGTCCCATTCTTTGACACGTCGCTCAGCAATACTTTCGTCAGACCAGATAGACAAACAAATTGTAGTCGCTCCAGTTGCTCTTGCGATTTTTGCCAAACTCGCCCGATCATCTTTACCGTTGAAATTTTTCTCAATAACTACATCCTCGCCTATTTCTAATAGACTATTAGCCGTTTCGCCGATCTTTGGTGGTTTTTGTTTTTTCTGCCCCTTAACCATTTTTTGCAATATTGTTTCTCTGCCTACAAAGCTGGCGCCTAATGCACCGGCAAGTTTTTTCATGAAATCAAGCTTTACAGCCCCAAAAAACGAAACGGGATAAATTAGCCTAGGTAACTCCAGGATGGACATTGAAGGCGCATAAGTAAAAGTTTCCTCTGTTTCTACACTTACTTCATTTATCATTGTCATTACTAACGCTACTCCGACTAAATTATTGTTTATTGCAGTAATTATATAACTTTATTTCTTTATTTACCAATACATATTGGTGTATTAAAAATCGTCCCGGCGCGAAGCTTAAGATATACTTTATCTTACGAAAGGTACATATGGGAGTTTTTGATGATTTCAAACAAAAAGATGCTGTCTGCATAGTCTACACAGGCGAAGGGAAGGGTAAAACCAGCGCCAGTATGGGACTGATGACCAGGGCGTTGGGAACTGGATGGAAAGTGGCCTTTATTCAATTTATTAAACATTGGGAAGTCGGTGAACATACTTTTATTCACAAAATTCAGCCACTTTTTAAAGACGATTTGTACTTTTATAAAGGCGGTAAGGGTTTTTATAACGCGCCTGAAGGCATGGGTGAAGAAGGGGTTACAGAAGAAGACCACAAAAAAGCAGCAAAAGAAACATACGACGAAGCCTACAAAGCCGCGACTAGCGGAAAATTCGACCTAGTAATTTGTGACGAGATAAACAATGCTGTAAATAATGGACTACTGACGGTAAAGCAACTAGAAAAGTTAATGAAAGATAGGAAAAAAAATACTAGCCTTTGCTTGACCGGCAGAAACTTCCCCGAATCGTTAATTCCACTAACCGACATCGCAACAAACATGACCAAAATAAAACACCACTTCGACGACAAATACCTGGCCAACAAAGGCATCGACTACTAATTTTAATGGGTATACTAAACTAATGAGCGATAATATTCCTAGTGATAGCGAAAAATTAGCGGAGGGGCAGCAGGTAATTACTGCGTGCGCATTGGTCCACGATAGTGTGAATAACGTCAAAAAAGTTTTTTTAGCAAAACGTGCTGACACGAAAAAATTTTTACCCGGAGTCTACGAAATCCCGGGTGGGCACATTGACTACGGAGAAGGATTGATAGAAGGGCTTAAACGTGAATTCAAAGAAGAATTCGGTGCGGACATAATCGTTGGGGAACCATTTGCAGCTTTTACGTATGTTAACGATGTTAAAAAATCACATTCCGTTGAAATCGTGTACTTTGCTAGGCTTGCACCTGGCTCAAAAATTAGTTTAGACCCATCTGACCATTCTGCTTGTAAATGGGTTAGTGAAAACGAATTAGAGTCGATTTATTCAGATTTAAAAAGCAAAGATGACGATGAGTTTGTTGTTCTAAGAAAAGGTTTGGCCATTTTGAACGGCAAATCACTAGATCTCGGTTAATTTAAGCCACGGGCGATAACATCGCCGTTTGAGCTAGGTAAGAACGAGAAATATCTGGATTTGTAATTCCACGGACTAACCCATCGTAAACCTCTAAACGATGTTCCCAGTCACTAAAACCTGATGAGATATTTGTATGCTGCAAAGCTTCAATCTCGCCCTCAGAATACCTGGTCACCAACTCACCAAAACGATGAACCTGGAAATAGCTTGATTCAACCCCCGTCGTAAGTAGAAGGGTATCAGCCGTCATCATTTTGTCTTGGCTTAGTACAGAACGACATTCTTCACATGGGTGCAAAGTCGGCGTAGGTAAGCCCGTGACTTCGGATATTTTTTGCCTGTCTGTTGTAGCAGTGATAACTAAGCCTATTGCCTGAGTGAACCCAGCCTTGCGCGCCCTGATCAAAAGTCTTTGTTCCGCGCAAAATTTTGGTTTTCCTTGTTTTTTTAGGTTCCCTGCAGATAGAAAAACAGTATCCTGAGTGTCAGGCACCCAAAATAAACCAGTAACACCGACTTTGAATCCCCTGTAAGAGTAGGTTTCGTCTTCGTTGGCCAAACGAGATTTTCTAACAAGTTCTGGTACACTGGCAACAAATTCCCTGAAAGGGTCAAACCCAGGATTATCGTAAGCCCGACGATTATAAGCCATAGTTATAATATAATAACACTTTTTGGAATATAATCAAGATTTATTCGCTTGATTTAGCGAGCAGCTAGCGAGTACTCTGTACTAATGAACAAGCCAACGCTTTTTTTGATGTTAGGGTATCCTGGCGCGGGCAAGACCACTGCTGCCCACCACATAGCCAATCTGACAGGAGCAGTGCTTTTGACTTCTGACAAAATCCGTTTAGAACTTTTTCCAAACCCGACTTTTTCACCAGAAGAACATGCCAAACTTTACGCTGCAATAGATCACAGAGCAGAGCAGCTACTGGCAGGCGGAACAAGCGTAATTTATGATGCCAACCTTAACAGATATGAGCACCGCAAGGAAAAATATAATATATGCGACAGAACTGGGGCTAGACCTGTTCTGGTATGGCGCAAAACCCCGCGTGATATTGCTAAAATCCGTGCTACTGACGAAGCACGCAATCATCTAGTGCCAACAGGTGAAACAGCCGAGCACATGTTTGAAAGAATTGCCGGCATCATAGAACCCCCACAGGATAACGAAAATGCGGTTGTCTTGTCGGGTGAAGACGTAACCGAACAAGAGATAAAAGCCGCACTCGAGCTATAACAAAGTGACAAAACGCCAGACAAAAAAATTAATAAATTTGACACTGTCTCTTTTGGTATTGCTAGCCGGCACATTTATCGCCCGGAACGCAGAAATCCAAACACCGGTTGCATTACAAGCCGGGACTTATCGTGTTGCAAAATTTGATGACGGCGACACTATTGTTGTCGACATGAACGGCAAGAACGAGACGATTCGTTTTATCGGAGTCGATACCCCGGAAACTCACGACCCGCGCAAGGCCGTACAGTGTTTCGGTATGGCTGCTGCAGATTTTACAAAAAAGTTGATAGGAGATAACCCGGTTAGATTAGAGGCTGATCCAACAAACACTAACCGAAGTCGTTATAACAGACTTCTGAGGTATATTTATTTACCAAATGTTACTTTGGTAAATGCCGAGATAATTAGGCAAGGCTATGGTTTCGCCTACCTCAGCTTTCGGTCACAAAAATCTGATAAATTCAGGAAA
>RRZT010216775.1_pt1 | contig 11308 bp, 8 predicted proteins | sample 2165551 | NCBI WGS metagenome assembly RRZT01 (sample SAMN10456910, study PRJNA506462) | wastewater metagenome | biome: wastewater; feature: sludge; material: wastewater sludge; isolation source: wastewater sludge with Escherichia coli K12::gfp cells carrying plasmid... | place: USA: Moscow, Idaho ...
CGGCGACCTCGCCGAACCTCAACGCGCACCAGGCCGCCAGCTCGATCATCAGCCGCAGTCGCTCAGGCATCGCCGCCACCAACAGCGCCAACTCGTCCAGGGTCGCCGGCTCTCCGATATGACGGACAGGCTTGCGCATCCGCTCGCGACAGGGGTTCCGATCCAGCAGTTCGTCCTGGACGGCCGTGGCAAAGATCGTCTTCAGTAACGCGTAGGCGTGCTCGTTGATCCGCGGCGTCCTCGCATTGAGCTTCCCGATCCACGCCCGCACCGCTGCCGGCGTGATGTCCTTCAGGCGCATGTCGCCCAGCGTCGGGTAGATCAGCCGATCGAGGTAGCGCTGGTACTCGCTCACCGTCTTCGGCTTCAAACCGCGCACCGCGGTCCGCTCCGGCAGCCAGGTGTCGGCGTACGTCCTGAGAGTCTGGGTGTCGTCGTGAAGCTGCTTCGCCCTCCGCTGAGCCGGCGGCACCCACTCGTCCCACTCAATCAGCCGGCGTTACATCGCGAGCCACGCCTCGGCGTCGGCCTTGTTGGTGAAGGTGCCGGGTGCGTTGTGGCGGGCGATGTCCGGCCCGATGTAGCTCGCCTGGTATCTCTTCGACGGCAACCTGCGGATCGTCCCGAAGGGTCGCTTCGCTCGTGCCATGGCTCTCAACCGCCCGTTCTACCGGCGTTCGTGCATCTTGCGTGCATTATGAGGGCCTATTTCTCACCTCATCTGCCTACTTCTGACCACCTGCTCGACCTGCTCAGAACAAGCATAAGCCCTAGTCAGGGAGGCGGGAAGTGGGGTGCGTGGATCTCATCGAGGTCTGGTGGGCCTAACTGGACTTGAACCAGTGACCTCTGCCTTATCAGGGCAGCGCTCTAACCGTCTGAGCTATAGGCCCGCTTGCGGCGGGAACACCGAGAGACAACATTACCGACTCACCCGGCACCCGCTCAACTCGACGCGGGATACGGCTCGGCCGCCCCTTGTCGGGGCGGCCGAGTCACACGATCACGGACGCTCGCCGGTGACCTTCCAGGTGCCGTCCTCAGCCACGGTGCCGTAGACCCGCACCAGCGAGTCGTAGCCCCGGTAGCTGCCCTTGCTGCCCTTCATGGTGCAGGTCCAGCTGATGCTCAGCGACGCCGAGACCGACAGGTCCGAGGTGTCGAGGGTCGGCTTCATGCGGTTGATCGAGTTGGTGCCCGAGGGGGTGCAGGCGATCGTGCTGGGCTTCGCCTTGTCGCCGGACGGCTGGCGGAACCGAATGCCGCAGTCGTCCCTGACCAGGCTGCCGGGCTTCTTGCACGAGTTCACCAGCTTGGTGGTGGCCGCCTTGAAGTCTTTCAGTGCGTCGTCCGACAGCCCCACCTTGATCTCGAACATGTCGGTGCTCGACGACGACACCGCCTCGACCACGACCTTGTCTTTGCTGAACGTGTAGATCGGGCTGGTGGACGCCAGCGTGTACCCACCGGGAAAGACGTCGATCGAGTCGGCGTCGCCGGGCACTGCGACACCGTTGACGGTGAGGCCGGTGTCGGCCGGGCTGAGACCCTTGACGTAGAGGCGTCCGGTGATCGTGCTCAGGTAGAAAGCGCCGTCGCGCGCGCTCACGTAGAACTTGTCGGTCTTGGTGCGGCCGTTGATCGTGTAGCTGGCCTGCACCTCGGCGCTGTACTTCGTCTCGTCCTGCACGGTCAACTGCAGACCGGTGATCGGTGCGGCCTGCACGGCAGCGGTCATGACCTCTTTGGTGAGAAACGTGCGATCGGGCAGATCGCCACGCACGAGCGCGAAGATGGCGTCGGGGTCGGACGCGGCGAGCGCGTCGTAGTACTTCTGCACGACCTCGGTGGCCGACGCAGCACCCACCCCGGTGCCCTGCGAGGCGGTCGCCGAGCCGGTGGGGGTGCCGGTGCCGGCGTTGTTGTTGCCACGGTTGAGCTGCATCAGGCCGAAGATCAGGGCGACGATCAACACCACGGCGCCACCGATGATGAGCGGCATCTTGTTGTTCTTGGCCGGCTTCGCTCCGGGCACGGGCGCCTGGCCCCACGCCGGGGGCTGACCCCCTGCGGCGCCGTACTGACCCGGGCCGGACGCCGCAGCACCCGGTGCCTGGTAGCCGCCGGTGGGTTGACCGTAGCCGGGCTGCTGACCCTGTTGTGCGGGCTGCTGCTGGCCGTAGGGCTGCTGCCCCTGCTGACCGGACGGCTGCTGGCCGTAGCTGGGCTGCTGAGCGGACGGCTGCTGACCGAAGCCCGGCTGGCCGGGTGCGCCATAGCCCTGTTGACCCGGAGCGCCGTAGCCGGGCTGCTGACCAGGGGCACCGTAGCCCGGCTGGTAAGGACTGCCGGCCGACGGCACCTGTGGATTGTGCGGCTGGTTCGGGTTCTGCGGGTTGTTCGGGTCGGTCATCACACACGCCTTCAGTTCGGGATCACTCAACTTTACGGGTTCAACGGGCCGCAGAACGTTCCGTGGGCAGTGCTACCCGTGGGCCCGCCCAGCCTCTGCGGGCGCCGTGGGTTCGCACGCGCCGGCACCCAGACGTATGTTCGCTCGCCGATCAGCCTGTGAGCACCGATACCGGCCGGGATGCACGCGCGCGGACTCGGCGCGAGCCCGCTGTGAGGCGTCGGTCGAGCGTGTCGAGACCCTCGTTGGTCAGATGGGTTTCGACAAGCTCAACCAACGTGGGGGTTCGACACGCTCAACCAGCGGCAGGGCGGATCAGCGGCCGAGGTTCGTCCACCGTTCGCGCAGCAGGTGCGCAGCCGCCTTGGGCTTGCGGTCTTGGGTGAAGACGCCCTTCTTGTTGCCGCCCACCCTGAAGATCGCGTTGCTGGTGCGAAAGTCGGCGAAATTCCAGACGTGTTCGCCCACCACCTGTTCGTAGTCGTCGAACACCCGGTGGTTCATCTCGAGGTAGTCCCTCTGGTACTCCTCAGACCACGGATCGCCGTTCACCGAATGCATGCCGGCGATCGTGTCGGCACCGTATTCGGTGATGATGATCGGCTTGTTCTCGCTCGCCCAGCCGTCCATCTCTTTGCGCCAGTTGCGCTCGGCGTTGCCCAGGTCGGAATGGTCGACGTACCAGCCGTAGTAGCGGTTGAGCATCAGCACGTCCGACATGTCGGCCACCTTGCAACCGCCGTGGGGGCTCATCATCACGTTCACGAAGCCGACCGGACGGCTGGGGTCGAGTTCGCGGGCCAGCTCGAACAGCGGCCTGAAGTACTGCTCCGACGCGTCGGTGTGCGATTCGGGCTCGTTGGCGATCGACCACATCACCACACAGGGATGGTTCTTGTCGCGCTCGATGAGTTCGCGAATCACCTGCCGGTGCGCGTCCTGCGCGACCTGCCCCAGGGTATCTGGCGAGAACGTTTCGAGCTTGATGCCGCCGAACACGCCGCCCATCAGGCCCAGGTTGAGCCCGACCGCCGTCGTCTCGTCGATCACCACGATGCCCTGCCGGTCGGCGTAGTCGTACACCTCTTCGGCGTAGGGGTAGTGCGACGTGCGGAACGAGTTGGCGCCGATCCAGTTCATCAGGTCGAAGTCGTGCACCAGGAACGCGTCGTCGTGCCCCTTGCCGCGCACCGGGGTGTCTTCATGCCGGCCGAACCCGGTGAAGTAGAACGGCTCGCCGTTGATCAAGAACTTCGCGCCGTCGACCTTCACGGTGCGAATGCCCACGGTCTGCTCGTAGCTGTCGACCACCTCATCACCGTCGACCAGTTCGACCACGGCGGTGTACAGGTAGCCGTCGCCCGGGGCCCACAGGTGCGCGTTCGGCACCCGAAGCTGACCGGACGCCCCGGCGCCGGTCGCCACCTCGGTGCCGTCGGCGTCCAGCAGCCGCACCCGCACCTCGGCCGTGCCGTCGCCGGCGACGTCGACCGCGTAGTCGACCACGCCGTCGGCGCCGTCGATGTCGGTGACCACGGTGATGTCGCCCACGTACGTGGTCGGCGTGGCGTACAGCCACACCTGCCGGTGCAGGCCGGCGAAGTTGTAGAAGTCGTGAAAATAGACCTGCCGACGACCCTCGGGGGTGTCGTTGATGATGCCCGGCGGAACCGTCTCGAAGGTCAGTTCGTTGTTCACCACCGCGGTGATGCGCACCTTCTGGCCGGGTTCGACCAGGCTGGTGATGTCGGCCTCGAACGGCGTGTAGCCGCCCGAATGCGCCATCACCTCGACGCCGTCCACCCACACCACCGCGGCGTGCGTGGCCGAATCGAAGCGCAGCACGATGCGCTGCCCGGCCCAGCCACGCGGCACGACCGCCGTGGTCTCGTACCAGGCGTCGCCAACGTGGTCGCGGCTCTCGGCGCCGGGAATGATGTCGTTGTAGCTGGCCGGCACCGCCATCTCACGCGCGTCGGCCAGAGGGGCCGCGAACCACTGGTCGCGACGTCCGTCACCGGCGGCGTCGAGACGGAACGACCACAGGCCGCCCAGCGGTTTGCGTTCGCGGGTGGAGGTGTCTTGGGGTCGCAGCATCGTTGCTCCTTGTTTCGAGTCAGTTCTTCTCAGTGTCGCGGCAGCCGCTGCGGGTCTACGAACGGTTGCCATCATTTGTCGTGGGGGCGGGTGCGGCGATCTGGGCGGCCAGGTGGCCGGCGCCGTAGCCGTTGTCGATGTTGACCACCGCCACGCCGGGCGCGCACGAGTTCAGCATGGTCAGCAGCGGTGCCAGCCCGTCGAACGCTGCGCCGTAGCCCACCGAGGTGGGCACCGCCACCACCGGGGCCGCCACCAGCCCGGCAACGACGCTGGGCAGGGCGCCGTCCATGCCGGCCACCACCACGACCGCGGCGGCGCTGCGCAGCAGGTCGAGCCGGGCCAGAATGCGGTGCAGGCCCGCCACGCCCACGTCGACGACCAGTTCGGTGCGCCGTCCCAGTAGTTCGGCGGTGCGCTGCGCCTCGCGCGCCACCGGCAGGTCGGACGTGCCCGCTGCCGCCACCACGACCAGTCCCCCGCTGGCCTGCGGCGGCTCAGCGGGCCACCACAGCAGCCGCGCTTCGGGGTCGTGACCGGCTTGTGGCAAGGCGTCCAACACCGCCGTGGCCTGTTCTGCGGACGCCCGCGTGAAGATGGTTCGCGCCTCACGCCGGCCCACCTCGGCCGCAATCGAACGGAGCTGCTCGGGCGTCTTGAACTCGCAGTAGACAGCCTCGGGGTACCCGCGCCGCCGGGCCCGGTCGAAGTCGAGTTCGGCAACGCCGGTCAGTTCGGCCGGCGGACGCCACGCCCCCTCGTCGGCGCTCAACGGGTCACCAGCGGCAAAGTGAAGGCCCCTGACTGGACGCCGCCGAGATCGAGACTGACGAACCGGAAGCCCGCCGCCCGCACCCCGCCCAACAGCCGGCCGCGCAGCGGTTCGGTGACCGCCCGCACCAGGTCGGCCGCCGGCACCTCGATGCGCGCCACGTCGCCGTGATGCCGCACCCTGGCCTCGGCGAAGCCCAGGTCGTGCAGCACCTGCTCGGCCTCATCGATCTGCTGCAGTTTCTCGGCCGTCACCGGCTCGTGGTGCGGAATGCGCGAGGCCAGGCAGGGCGCAGCGGGCTTGTCGGCGCAGGGCAGCTCGAGCGCCCGGGCCAGCACCCGGACGTCCGCCTTGGTCAGCCCGGCGGCCGCCAGCGGACGCAGCACCTGGTGGTTGGTCGCCGCCTGGGCGCCCGGCCGGTCGGGGCGCCGTGCGTCGTCCGCGTTCTCGCCGTAGGCCACGGCGGTCAGGCCGTGGGTCTTGACCAGCTCGTCGTCGATGCGTTCGAACAGTTCGGTCTTGCAGTGAAAGCAACGGTCGGCGCCGTTGGCCCGGTATTCGGCCCGGTCGAGCTCGTTGGTGGTCAGCTCGATCAGCGGTGCCCCGATGCCGGCTGCCACGGCGTGCGCGGCCCGCCGTTCGGCCGCGGCCAGGCTGGCCGACACCCCCAGAATCGCCAACGTGCGGCCCGGGCCGAGCGCCCGGGTGGCCAGGGCGAGCAGCACCGACGAGTCCACGCCACCCGAAAAGGCGACCCCCAAGCGCGCCGGGTCGCCCAACGACGCCGTCACCCGGTCGGCCAACGCGGTGGCCGCAGGGCTGAGTTCGGTGGTGCTCATGGGCGTCTCCTGGGTGCGCTCGCCGATCGGTGAAGTGGTTTCTGCCATCAAACAGCGCCCGCGGTCGCTCGCCAAGCCGTTGCCATCGGTTGCTGCCGCCTGACGAGCAGTGACCGTTACCATGAGGCCGTGACAGAGCAGTCGCGTGCACCTGTGACGATCTACGACGTCGCCAAGGCCGCCGGAGTGGCGCCCTCGACGGTCAGCCGCACCTTCGCGCGCCCCGGACGGGTCAACGCCGACACCGCCGAACGGGTGCGCCAGGCCGCCGAGCAGTTGGGGTACCGGTCGGCGCAGATTCGGCAGGGGCCGTCCACCACGCGCACCAAGCTGCTCGGCGTGATGGTGTCGGACGTCGCGAACCCGTTCTTCAGCCAGCTCATTCGGGGCGCCCAACTGGCCGCCAACGAGGTGGGGTACGAGATTCTGCTGGCCGACTGCCGCGAGTCGGGCACCCGAGAGCGGGCCGCGCTCGAGCGGCTGATCCCGGTGGTCGAGGGCTTCGTTATCGGCAGCTCACGCATGCCCGACTCGACGCTGCGCATGATCGCCAAGCAGCGGCCCATGGTGTCGATGAACCGTGCCATGGTCGACGTGCCGAGCGTGGTGACCGACAACGCCGGCGGCGCCCGCATGGCTCTGGAACTGCTGCGCGAGCTGCACCACGACGACGTGTACTACGTGGCCGGCCCTGAGGCGGCCTGGCCCGACGGCATGCGCTTCAGAGGGCTACGCGACCACGCCCACACGCTCGGCATGACGGTGCACCGGGTGGGGCCCGTGCTGCCCACCTTCGAGGGCGGACTCGCGGCGGCGCGGCAGTTGGCCGAGCGCCGTCCGACCGCGGTGATCGGCTACAACGACCTGGTGGCCGTGGGCGTGATGCACGGCCTCATGCAGGCCGGCCTGCGGGTGCCCGAACAGGTGAGCGTGATCGGGTTCGACGACATTCTGATCGCCCGGCTGGTGCTGCCCACCCTCACCACGGTCGCGGCCCCGATGCGGCAGATGGGTGCCAACGCGGTCGGCAACCTGGTCGCCATTTTGAACGGCGCCCGCTCGCAGGCAACCGATGCGATGGTGATGCCGGTGCAACTGCGGGTGCGCGGCTCGACGGCTCAGCGCAGCCAGAGGGTTTCGCCTGCGATGGGCGTCGGCCGGGCGTCCGGATCAAGGCCCCAGTAACCGCTGATCGTTGGTCGAGGCGGTTGCCTGGTCCGGATCGAGAACCGTCCCCGTTCCTGTTCAGGCTGGGCCGCCACCCTGGACCGGCCAGGACGACCTCGCGTCAGTCTTCGGCGAGCGTCAGCTCGAGACCACCCAGAATGTTGGCCGACAGGTTGTACAGAAACGCAGTGAGCGTGCCGATGGCGGTGAGCAGCACCACGTTGATCACGGCGATCAGCGCCGCGATGCCGAGCACCTTGTTGGTGTTCACGAAATCTTCGATGCGCACCTGGGTCTGGTCGTTGGGGTTGCTCAGCAGGGTTTGCAGAATGGCGTTGACCGAATCGAGCAGACCCGACGCGCCCACCACCGACCACACCACGTAGGTGGCGAACCAGAACATGATGCCGAAGGCGATCGAGAACAAGAACGACGTCTTCATCACCGACCACGGGTCGATGCGCGACAACCGCAGCCGGGCTTTGCGGGTGCGCCTGGCCACCGAGCGCGGGCCCGCCGACACCACCGTTGGACGGGCGGCGGCCGGCGGCTGCTTGTCGGCCGCCGGCGCCTTGTCGGTGACGGCCGGCTGCACCCGGGTCTCGTCCGGCTCTTCGAAGTCGGGAGGGTTCGGCAGCGTCGGCCGATCACTGTCAGGACGGTAGAGGTCCGATGCGCCTGCACCGGCGGGGGCCGAGCTCCACACGTTGCCCGAGGCGGACGTGCGGGTCGTGCCCTGCTGGTCGCTCATAGTTCTCCTCGACTTGCTCAGTCGGTCGGCTGCGGCTCGTCAGACGCGTTCGGCCCAACCGTATCCGACTTCGGCAAGCTGTCCGTCACCGTCGTTTGGGACGATTCTTCCTCATCGGCGCCGGATTCCGGGTAAAGCGCGATCACCGACACGGCGTCGTCGCCATTGACGGCAACGAACTTCACGCCCATGGTGTCTCGGCCCTTGGCCGGAACTTCGCTCACCGACGATCGAATGATCTGCCCGGAGGTCTTGATCGCCATGATCTCGTCGTTCTCCTGAACGACCAGCCCACCGACCAGCGACCCCCTGTCTTCGTTGAGCTTCATCGCCTTGATACCCAGCCCGTTACGGCTCTGCGGACGGTACTCCGAGACGGTGGTGCGCTTGGCGAAGCCACCGTCGGTGACGGTGAACACGTACCGGTCGTCCTCGGGCATGTCGGCGTCGATCACCGACATGCTGAGCAACGAATCGCCCGGCCGGAACCTCATGCCGGCCACGCCGGAGGTGGCACGGCCCATCGGACGCAACGACTCGTCACTGGCGGGGAACCGGATCGCCTGGCCCTTGCGCGAGATCAGCAGCACGTCGTCGGCCCACGAGCACAGCTCGGCGCCGATCAGTTCGTCGTCGGCGTCGCGGAACGCCACCGCGATCACGCCGGCCTGCCGGGGCGAGTCGTACGCGGTCAGCGACGTCTTCTTCACCAGTCCGCGCCTGGTGGCCAGCAGCAGGTAGGGCGCGTCGGTGTAGGTGCGCAGGGTGAGCACCTGGGCGATGTGCTCGTCGGGCAGAAACGACAGCAACCCCGCGACGTGCCCGCCCTTGGCGTCACGGCCGGCCTCGGGCAGTTGCCACACCTTGGCCCGGTACACCCGGCCCAGGTTGGTGAAGAACAGGATCCAGTGGTGCGCGGTGGTGGCGAACAGGTGCTCCACCTCGTCGTCGGCGCGCAGCGTGGCGCCCCGAACACCCTTGCCACCGCGCTTCTGGGCGCGGTACTGATCGGTGCGGGTGCGCTTGGCATAGCCGCCGTGGGTGATTGTGACGATCATGTCTTCGTCAGGAATCAGGTCTTCGTTCGACAGGTCGCCGTCGGCCGAAATGATGCGCGTGCGGCGATCGGTGCCGTACTTTTCGACGATCTCGGCGAGCTCGTCGCCGATGATCTTTCGCTGCCGCTCGGGCCGGTCGAGAATGTCTTGTAGGTCGGCGATCTGGCGCTCCAACTCGGCGAGCCGGTCGATGATCTTCTGCCGCTCCAGCGCCGCCAGCCGGCGCAACTGCATTTCGAGAATCGCGTTGGCCTGCGCCTCGTCGATCTCGAGCAGCCCCATCAGGCCGGTGCGAGCCTCGTCGGCATCAGGGCTGCGCCTGATCAGCGCGATGACCTCGTCGAGGGCGTCCAAAGCCTTCACCAGGCCGCGGTAGATGTGGGCCATCTTCTCGGCTTCGGCGAGCCTGAAGGCCGTGCGGCGCTGAATGACCTGAATCTGGTGCTTGATCCAGTGGCTGATGAACTGGTCGAGCCGCAGGGTGCGCGGCACCTCGTCGACCAGGGCGAGCATGTTGCAGCCGAAGGTGTCTTGCAGCTGGGTGTGCTTGTACAGGTTGTTCATCACCACCCGCGGCTGGGCGTCGCGCTTGAGCACGATCACCAGGCGCTGGCCGGTGCGGGCCGAGCTGTCGTCGCGAATGTCGCTGATGCCGGTGAGCTTGCCGGCGTTGACGAGTTCGGCGATCTTGGTGGCCAGGTTGTCGGGGTTGCACATGTAGGGCAGTTCGGTGACCACCAGCAGGGTGCGCCCCGACTTGTCTTCTTCGATGTCGATGACCGCCCGCATGATCACCGACCCGCGCCCGGTGCGGTAGGCGTCCTCGATGCCCTTGCGCCCGACGATCAGGGCGCCGAGCGGACAGTCGGGGCCCTTGATGCGCTCGATGGCGGCTTCGAGCAGTTCTTCTTTGGTGGCGTCCGGGTGTTCGAGCGACCACTGGACGGCCTCAGCCACCTCACGCAGGTTGTGGGTGGGAATGTTGGTGGCCATGCCGACCGCGATGCCCGTGGAGCCGTTGACCAGCAGGTTCGGAAACCGGGCCGGTAGCACCGTCGGTTCGGTGTCGCGGTTGTCGTAGTTGGGCCTGAAATCGACGGTGTCTTCGTTGATGTCACGAACCATCTCCATGGCCAGCGGCGCCATGCGGCACTCGGTGTAACGCATGGCGGCTGCGGGGTCGTTGCCCGGCGAGCCGAAGTTGCCTTGACCGGCCACCAGCGGGGCACGCATCACCCACGGCTGCGCGAGCCGCACCAGGGTGTCGTAGATCGCCGAGTCGCCGTGCGGGTGGTACAGACCCATCACCTCGCCGACCACGCGCGAGCACTTGTTCCAGCCGCGGTCGGGCCGGTAGCCACCGTCGTACATGGCGTACAGCACCCGGCGATGCACGGGCTTGAGCCCGTCGCGGACGTCGGGCAGGGCCCGTCCGACGATCACCGACATGGCGTAGTCGAGGTAGGAGCGCTGGATCTCGACGTTCAGGTCGATCTCGTCGGTGCGGGCCGTGGTGGGTTCCACCGCACCGTCGCTCGCCTCGTCAGGCACCTCGGCAGAGGCGTCGTCGATCGGACCGTCAGTCATCGGTCAGTCTCCAATCGTGTGTGTCGCTGGTCGAGCGCGGTCGAGACTCGCACTCTGGTTGGTCGAGCTTGTCGAGACCCCTGGGCGCGGGTAGAGAGCCCGGCGTTCGCCGGGATGACGACGGACGCCCGCTGGTCGAGATCGGTTCCACGGATTCCGAGCGAAGCGAGGTCACACTCGGAATGCAGGCGAACCGCCAAGGCCCTCCGCTCGGCAGGAGTGTGGTGCGACCGGCCCATTCGCAGCCGTGACACTGAAGCGGTCGGAGAACATGCCCGAGGCAGGTGGGTGGGCGTTCGGAAGATGGGCGGCTCGGGCATGTTCTCCGGCCGCGGCACCTCACGTGAGTGCGAGATAGGGGCACGAGCATCAGATATCGAGGAAGCGGACGTCCTTGGCGTTTCGCTGAATGAAGTGCCGGCGGGGTTCCACCTCCTCGCCCATCAAGATCGAGAACATGGTGTCGGCCGTCGCCGCATCTTCGAGAGTGACCTGCAGCAGCGACCGCTTGTCGGGGTCCATGGTCGTGTCCCACAGGTCGTCGGCGTTCATCTCACCCAGACCCTTGTAGCGCTGAATCGGGTTGTTGTTCGGTGCCGGCAGCTTCTTGCCCGCCTCGAGCCC
>RRZT010679138.1_pt1 | contig 11307 bp, 15 predicted proteins | sample 2165551 | NCBI WGS metagenome assembly RRZT01 (sample SAMN10456910, study PRJNA506462) | wastewater metagenome | biome: wastewater; feature: sludge; material: wastewater sludge; isolation source: wastewater sludge with Escherichia coli K12::gfp cells carrying plasmid... | place: USA: Moscow, Idaho...
AAGGAGTAAAGTATGTCTTATCGATTATCACAGCGCAGTCTGGACCGCTTAAAAGGTGTTGATGATCGTCTAGTTAAGGTCGTTAAACGTGCGATTGAAATTAGCACCCAAGATTTTGCAGTCAATGAAGGCTTGCGCACAAAAGAGCAATGTATGGTCAACTATGGGAAAGGTCGCACCGTCGCACAGTGTAGCGCCAAGGGTGTGCCTGCTAAATATGCTAACCCATCTGCCGCCAAAGTCACTTGGCTCAACAATCCGTTTGCCAGTAAGCATTGTGACGGTAAAGCCGTTGACCTTGTGCCTTATCCAGTGGACTGGCAAGATTTGAAAAAGTTTGATGCCATTGCAAAAGCCATGTTTGCTGCCGCCAAAGAGTTGAATATAAAAATTCGATGGGGCGCAGACTGGGATGGTGATGGTAAACCTCGTGAGCGCGGTGAAACTGATAGCCCGCATTTTGAGGTCTAGTCAATCACATTTTACGATTTTTGGGCAACAAACCATCTTGCTGCGGAAGAGTGATTAACAAGAAAAATAACGCCATATTTACGCCTTAAAAATTCAAATATAACCTAAAGTATTGATTTTTAATACATATTTTCAGATACAGACACAATCAATCATCGGTGCGGTTGATAGTCGCTTATCTTTCATAATATCAATCATTTAGCTTGAATACCTTGTAAATACTGGCGTTGAGCAAGTATCGGTTAATTGTGTTTACTTGCGTTTATCTGTTTTTACTTGCGTTTATCTGTCATTTTATTGCACCATATTTACGCCATTTTTAAAACAGGAGTAACGGCGTAAATGGGCACAATATCACAGCGTAAAAATAAGGATGGCGTAACGCGTTATCGTGCTGAAATTCGCATTACCAAAGAAGGTATGCCGAAATTCAGTGAATCAAAAACTTTTAGCAAAAAATCATTGGCAGACGCTTGGATAAAAAAGCGCGAAGCCGAGATTGAGCTTAACCCACAATTATTACATAAGTCCGATGTTAAATCCATGCGAGTAAGTGACGCGGTGGCAAAGTATCTGGCTGAAACAGAAGGGCGGTTTGCCCGTACTTGGGTATCAAACCTAAAACTTATTGCAAGTACGCCTTTCGGGGCAAAGTATCTCGATAAGCTTGGGCGCGATGACTTTATGAAATTTGCCCATGCCAGACTCAATGGAACTTATCCAAATCTTAATCCAATTTTGCCGCAGACACTCACCCATGATATTGTGTTGATTCGGGCTTTGCTCACTCATGCGGAAAATGTGTGGGGGATAGCGGTTAAGCTTGATGATTTTGAAAAGGTGGTGCGGGGTTTAAAATTTGCTAGACAAATTAAACACAGTGACAAGCGCTATCGGCTACCGACCAATGCCGAGATACAACAACTCACTAACTATTTTTATCGCAGTTTTATGCGCCGCGACACAGGCACGCCGCTGCACTTGTTAATGTGGTTTGCCATTGAGACGGCTAGACGGCAAGAGGAAATTTGCCGTTTGCGCTTGGATGATTACCATGATGGCTGGTGGACAGTGCGAAACGCCAAAAACCCTAATGGTAGCCATGGTAATCATAAGATATTCAAGGTCAATGCAACGGCTCAAAGAATTATGCAAATGCTCATGGATACTGATTTGCGAGATATACAAAAAAGGCAGTTTAAGGCATTTGACGATGGGCTGTTATTTTCAGGTAAACCCAAAAATCTATCAGCGCGATTTACAGAGACGTGTAAAATTTTGGGCATTGAGGATTTGCATTTCCATGATTTAAGGCACGAAGCGGCGACAAGGTTAGCTGAGCAGGGACTTACGATACCGCAAATTCAGCAAGTAACTTGCCATGATAGTTGGTCGAGCCTTCAGAGGTACGTAAACAACAAAAAGCCCCGTCCAACTGTATTAGAGTTTGACGAGGCTATGAGGGTGGCTAAGGCTGATTTTGATGGTTAACCGATTAAGGCTTGGTGGTCTTTTTCGGCTTCTTGTCTGCGATTATCTAGCCATTTAGCAAGTGACTCGATATTGACAAACCAAGCTGATTTTTTGTTGCTTGGATCCGCTTTGTAGCAAGGGAAAGGGATTTTACCTTCGTTCGCGTTGCGGTTGGCTTGCGCGTCATCGACTTCAGGATTGAGATAATCGCGCACCGCTTGCCCTAGTGGAATAGCGGTTTTAAAGTCATATTGCATGAGTAGGGCTTTGGCTGTATTAATCATTCCTACATTCTCCTTTTCATTGCTTCAAGTAATAAGTCTTGCACGGCTCGTTTTGATTCACGGCGTAGCATGATGATTTCATCAACAGTGTCTTTGGCCACGATATGGTAAATAAAAACAGGGCGGTTATATCCTGCTTGCGCCTGACGCGTGGCACCAATGCGCTCAACAATCTGCTGATATTCTTCTAAGTTCCACCAATGACCAAAAAACGCTAGGATATTGCCGCCATCTTGCAGATTTAGCCCATGCCCCGCGCTCGCTGGGTGAGCAAAAAGCACGGGTATTTTGCCTTGGTTCCAATCGCGGATTGTCTGCGGATTGTCGTCTAACTCCTTGCCTTGGGGGAAGGCTTTAAGCAGGCGCTCAAGGTCAGATTTAAAGTGATAGGCAACGAGTACCGGCATACCGCCACTTTCGTTGACGATAGATTCTAGGGCTTGTAGCTTTAAGTCATGCACTTCTTGCCAACTGCCTTGACTGTCTGTATAAATTGCCCCGTTGGCAAGCTGTAAGCACTTAACCGTTCGGCTTGCAGCGTTCATGGCTTCAACTTCATGCTTTTGACCAAGGGTGGCAATCTCGAAAAACATTTCTTTTTCCATCTTGTCATACAGCTCACGAGCTTTACTGGGCAACTCAACTTCAATGGTAAAATTCAATGTATCGCCTAGGTCAAAGTAGTCTTTGGCGTCAAGCGTCAGGCAGATATCACGTAGCGCACATTGTATTTGCAGTTGTGCGTATTCTTGCGGTTCGTAGCGTTTGGCAAACTGATTACCGCCGATAGATATCGATTTAAACCACCTATCTAAAAAAGCGGTGTAGCTGCGTCCTAGCCGTTCGCCTGCGTCCAAAAAGTAAATTTGACCCCACAGGTCAATCAAGCCGTTTGGGCTTGGCGTACCGGTCAGCTCGATAAAGCGTTTGGCTTTGGTGTGGGCTACCGTTGACAGCGCCTTGGCACGTTTTCCGCCGCTGCGTCCTCGGTAGCTTTTTAGGCGTGTGGACTCGTCCGCAACAATGGTGTCAAAGTTAAAATCCTTGCCCATTTTTTCAATGAGCCAAGGGAGGTTTTCATAGTTGATGGTAAAGACGTTGGCGTCCGCTTTTAGGGCGCTGATTCGTTGGTCTTGCGTGCCGATGATGGGTGATACTTTGATGTTATCTAGGTGATGCCATTTTTCGGCTTCATCGACCCAAGTTGACGCGGCTACGCGCTTTGGGGCAATGACTAGGGTTTTGGTCGGCTCAATCATGTTGAGCCAATCGAGGTAGGTGAGGGTGGTGGACGTCTTGCCCATACCCATTGACGCATAAAGCGCACAGCGTGGGGTATGGAGCATAAATTCTAGGGCAATGGTTTGGTAGGGGCGCGGGGTGAATTGGCGTGGGGTCATAGATTTAGCCCCTTAATACAAAATTTACCGAATTGCGATTCACCGACAATCAAATTACTTGCCGATATGGTCGGGTTATTAGCATAGGTCAGTTTGAGATTGTCCCCGTTGCAAGCATCTTGCACATACCCTGCGTAAAAGCGTAAGCCGTATGCTAATTCGTAATACTTGGTTATTTTTTTATCATAAACCTGTGTGCCTGTTGCGGTTTCAGATAGCAGCACGCTTTCACAATCAAAACGGCTAATATCAAGCAAACTATCAATGGTGCTATCTGGTAGATATCTTAAATCGCATTTTGTGGGTAGTAGCGTTTTTGGGCAATAATAACCGTCTGCTAAATCGACTTTCGCTTTATGTATTCTGGCACCATCTGAAGCAGTGGCAAACCCGTTGGAGACATGTATATAAAGTAGGTGCTGTCTAACATCTTTTACTGCTGCCGCTTTTGCAACCCATTCCATGGGTGTTTTAACTTTCTTTGGGTGAGCAGGGCAAAAATATAGTAAAAGGCTGTCTATTTCTGCTTCGCTTAATTCTGCCCCTAGTTTTAGCGCAGTGATAAGGTCATAAGCTTCTTTTTTAGTAGCTGGTGTATCATGGGTTAGTTTCATAATTCACGTCCTAAAATTCTGATTAATTCGTCAACCGATTCTTTGCTATCGACAACGTAGATGATTTGCCCATGCTTACGCATACGGTCGTGTTCTCGTTGCTGTCCTGCCCGTGGCTTTTCACCTGGGGCTTTAACTTCTACCCATACCGTTATTTGCGGTAGCATGATAAGGCGATCAGGGCAATGGTTTATTCCTACCCACGTGGTCTTACGCACCAAAGCCCCTAAGGCTTCGGCTTGTTTCACAAGGTAGGTTTCGATGTCTTTTTCACGCATATCAGTCCTTAATCTTTTTTGTACCTTGTTGATTCAAACCCACCGCTTGATAGTGGCAGGCCAGTTGCCCAAGGGGGTACGGTTGAGAGTAGTTGGCTTAAGTGGTCAGCGTTAAAATCTGCTGTGTCGGGGGCTTCGCAGATAACCTCATCATGTACTGTTAAGACGATTTCATATCCTGCGGCTTCAATCAGCGGCATATTGCTTGCCAGTACGTCACGGGCAACGGCTTGGCAAACATTTTCAAAGAATTTGCCGCCATAACTTGATATTGCTTGCCATTTGCGTGAGTATTGGTTGATACCTTTATAAAAAACGGTATCGCCTTTGATGACTGGGTTTGGGTAGCAAAGATAACGCCCACTAGGCAAACGTATGCGCAGCCACATACCATCGCGTCTGATAGCCAAACGCCCTGCGCGATATACCACGCCGCTGTTATTAATCACATTTCGCACACCGTTATCTAGGTCATACCAAAGCTGATTGATTTTGCTATGCGCTTCTCGCCACATGACCTTGAGCCCATCAATGGCGAGCCAAGTGTGCTTACGCATATCCGGCTTACCGTTGTTTTTGCAAACCCAGTCGTAAGTCTTTTGCGATTTTTCGATGACGTGGGCAGGTAGAGTGGGGTAAACAATGTTGCCTAATTCGTCTAGGTCAATGCCATACACCAATGCCATGGCAACAAACGCCCCAACACCGCCTTGGTAGCCAAGTGCCAACTCCATCACCTTACCGATTTGGCGTTGTGACTTGTCAACGTCTTGGGGCTTGATACTAAATGACTTGGCATATGCAAGTTTATAAAGGTCATGCCCTGTACCGTTGTCATATTCGCCAAAGGCTTTAAGCTTCCAGTTTTCACCCGCAAGCCATGCTTGTACGCGCCCCTCAATGTTGCTAAGGTCAGTTACAACTAGCTTTTTGCCTTGTGGGGCAACAATGCAGCCGCGGATCATGGATGAGCATAGCTCCATCAAGTTATCAACGAGTAATTCAGGGTGCCCAAGTTTGATAAGGTCAATGCCGTGTTCGATGGTCTCATTATCTAGGGCAGGGCGCGGTAGGTTTTGCGGCTGAAATGTGCGACCGCTCCATCGCCCTGTGCGACTGGCTCCGTTAAACTGCAACGTGCCTCGTAGTCTGCCGTCTAGGTTTACACCGTTGATAAGGGCTTTATATTTGGCGGTGGATGTGGTGCTTGACCACAGGCGGTTACGTAGTAGGTCTTTGGCTTCATCGGGGATTGCCCCATCGAGCAGGGCAGTTTCCACGGTGCTTTTTTGCAAGTCCAAAAGCTCAATGCCAAACTGGCTTAAAATAAACTTTAAGGTTTCATCGCGCTGGGTGGTGCTTGCTACCGCGCCGCTGGTCATTGTGCTTGCTTGCTCGGCAAGTCGGATTTTCTCGGCGTCAATGGTAACTAGCGCTTTTTCGACAAGCTCGGTATCGATACATACGCCGCGGTCATTGATGGTTTGGTCAAGGTGCCAGAGCGCAAGCTCATCGCCTTTGTAATTCCAGTCGGGTAATTTGCGGTCAATGGCACGCATGGCTTCAACGTCTAGCCGCGCATATTCGACAAACTTTGCCCACTCTGACGGGTGTGTTTCTCGGGTTGCTCGGTCAAGTTTGCGGTTTTTGCCTAGGGGCTTACAAAACAGCTGGACAAGCTTTTTGCCGTCTTTGTCTTTGGCGTGTTCAGCGTCTATCTGTAAGATATCGCACAAATCACCCAATGCACCTTTAAGACTCAATGACATGGCTTTGACCATGGTGTCTTGCCATTTGTGGATTGGTGTTTTAAAGCCGTTGGCATTGAGCACACTGCGGTCAAACATAGAATTGTGAGCAATGATGATATCGGCTTCGGCAAGTAGCTGCTCAATAATCAATGAGTAGTTTTTTTGCCCTGTTAAGTCTAGCACTTGGGCAGGGGCATCATTGACAGCATACGCAAAAAGCATAATTTCAGCGTTCTCGGCGTATTTATAGGTGCCGTGTTTGATTGGCTCGGCACTGTACGTTTCTAAATCACAAAAAAGTATGTTTGGCATGCGCCCTCCTTAGTTTGTTTTTGGCATAAATCAGTAATCCATCCCAAAAACAAACTAACCACCGTAATGGTGGTTAGCTTTTGGCAATTAGACAAAATCTTCTGCGTCTGCGCCTTCTTCAATATCGTCGAAGTCGTCTGCACTGGCGACACCGCCACTGCTGAACGCTTCACCGTCTTTGACAAATTGAATGCCTTTTAAGCCTGCGCTAATGCCAACGCCTTTACTGTCATATGCATAGATATCGATGATGGCATTGACGTAACACCCAGAATAGATAACACCGTCGGCTTCAGTTAAGGGGCTACGATTCTTATTCACGATAGTCGGGCGCACTTTGCCGCTTGCGCGGATGAAGTTATTATTGGCGTACCCGTCATAATCTTGAGTATCACCGTCGCGATACCCTTCCTTGTTCGGATTGCCTTTAATTTTTGCTAAATTGCTATCTGCTTTAGCACCCCATGCTTCTTTAGCAACTTCTTTAATTGCTGCTTGAATCGCCTTGTCGTTTTCACTACCTTTCTCTACAAGGAAAGTTGCGCCATATTTTGGTTCAGCACCCTCTTCAAATGCTCGTGCTGTCCAGATATCAGCGAATGAAAGACGGACGTTCTTAAGTTGGATTTTTTTTCCCATGATAAATTTTCCTAAGTTAAATAATTTTCGGGTTGAGGGTTGAGGGTTGAGGGTTGAGGGTTGAGGGTTTAAGTTAAGCGGTCAAGTCGTCAAACTCATCCGCAGTGGCGGTTAATGCTATGGCAGGGCGTTTGTCATCGGCTTTGGCGATGGTTGGACTGCCCTGCGGTTTGACAATTAGGTCTTGCAGTTTGCCCCATTGGGTGCTGCCGATTTTGTCAGTCTTGGCAAGTCTTTCGGCAGAAGTTGGGCTGATCAGCTTTTTGTCATACATTAAGTCAACTTTGACACGCATTGACTTAAACATGGCTTCTGCTTCAGCTTCATCCGCCCATTTGCGTGAGCCTGCACGACCTTCTACCAATTTGAAACCTTCGACGTTCCCACCTTTTGCAAGTTTGTCAAAGGTTGCTTGCTCAATGGCCTTGCACCAAGTCTTGATAAAATCTAGCTTGCTATAACATTCGGCAAGGCGGTCATTCTCAAGCTCATCGCCGCAGTCATCGGTTAGGTCGTCAAAATCATTGGCAACGGCTTCAAACACTTCTTTTTGCGCTTGGGGGCAAGTCGGCAAGGCTTTGCAAAACTTGCAAGTATCATCGCTGACACAAAAGTCGTCATCGGCGATACTATCGGCGTCGAGCGTGGCAATGTAGTTAGCTGCCCGTTTGACCTGTTCGCCGAAGGCTTGCAGGTCCTCAATGCTAATAGTCCATTCACTCACATGGTTAAGCCGCGGCTGGTGTATGACTAGGCGGGCTTGCTGAAACTCTGCATAAAAATCGTATTCAGCAAGGGCGGCCAAGGCATAAAGCATAAGTTGCTGGTTGTTTTCAGCATCAACTTTCACGCCCATGCCATATTTCAAATCAACAATGATGATTTCATTGTCTGTCAAAATAACGCTATCCGATGTGCCTTTGGCACCCGGCTCACCGGTGATATGCTCAAGGCTAAGTGACTGCTCAACAAACAAAGTGCCTTTAGTGTCTTGTACGATTTTTTGCACATAATCAAGGTACTTTTGCACGTGCTCAGCCATTTCGCCTTCAGCGTTGAAGTAGGGGAGGTTGCCTGCCCCAACTGCTAAGGTAGTGAAATAACAATCGCCGTTATCTTCCACAGCGATATACTTTTCAAAGTAACTGGCGGTGACGTCTTGGGTCAGACATTCACTTGCCAAAAAGTGGGCGGCTGTGCCTTCTAGTGCGTAGCTACTGCCCTTGTCCGTGATACCTTCGCTTACAATCACACTGGCGGGGCAGTTAAGCCAGCGGTTGGCGGATGAAGGTGATAATTTAGCGTGTGCCATTTATGCCTCCTATGCCTGCAGCGCTTGTTCGAAGTCGGCTAGGGCTGCAGCTAAATCGCGGCTGTCTAGCTCACTGACTTTGACCACGCCATATTTGGTTAAAATGGCTTTGACCGCGCCGCCTCCGACAACGGGCAATGCTGATTTCATGGCCGCAATAACATCGTTGATGTGAACCTGAGGTTTTGCTACAGGCTCATCGGTCACGGGTGCGGTAGCTACTTCGTCAGTAGTTGTTGTGGTTGCGGCTTCAGGTTCGTCGCTATTGTCATCGTCGTTGCTGGCGTCTTGCTCAGTATCAGCTTCAACGGGTGCGGCTGCAGTAGGCTCGGCAGTGACAACTTCTTCACGGTCTTCTTGTGGCACCCAATCACCGGCTTTTGGTTCAGCTGGCGTGATGTCTGCCACAGTTGGCATGGCGATGTTGGCTTGTTTAATCGCCTTGGTGTTTTCTTTGACCGCGTGGATAAGGTCAAGGATGAGATTTTCTAGGCTCATGGCTTAGGCTCCTTTTTTGGTAAATAGTCTTTGGCACAGTCACGGGCGTGTTCTGCGGCATGGGCTTGGGTTTGTAATGCTTCGTCTAGTTGCTCGGCAATTTCTTTTGCCCAGTCTAGGATTTCTGTTTTGGTGAGTTTTTTGGACTTGGATAGGCGGTGTAGATCGTCTTTGACTTCTGCCAAAAAGTCTTCATCTGGCATTTGTGCAAAAACTTCGGTAAAGGTGTATGAGACATCTTCAAAAGGTACAGAACCGCCTTTCTCATCTACAAAGTCACGGAGCTTAATCATCAAAGCTTCTTCAGTGCTTGATGTGACAAGCTCATCAAATTGGTTTTCGCAATAGGTGAGTAAATCGGCATCACTCATTTGCGATAAGAACAGTGCTGATGGGCGGCTCATATCACTCCTTAGCTTGGCTGTATTTCAGCTCGCGTTGATGGTTTTGAATGTAGGCTGCTTGCCCTGCGTCCTCTCGGTCCCACGCATCGCCGATGGCTTGGGTGCATTTTGGGATGACAAGAAAGGCTAGGCAGATAGCAGCGGCTATTAAAAGTTTGGCAAGTAGCTTGCTGTATATTGCAAAAGCGCGTATTCGCATGGGGGTATCCTCATGGTCAGTTAATCCGTAATCTCTACTCGATAATTTAGTAAAGCTTGGTATGCTCTAGGGTCAATTTGGCTTTTCCATTTTTCTGCTAAGTCTCGCAAATATTGTTCTTTTGCTGACTTATAGGCGTTGAATGCTTCAATTTCAGTTTTGAAATATCCTAAATTTTGTCGTTTACTATACTTATTAATTTGTGCGACAAATCTTCCTGTTTTCTCATGAAAATAAACTCCAATTGGGTGCTTTCCTCTCTTACTATCATTTTTTGTCAGAAGCAAATTTAATTCTCTAGGTATAAATACGCAGTTTTACTCGCTATATAATCTGTTGCCTTTAACTAATAAATCTTTATCTAGAGAGTATCTTGCTAACCCAAAACCTATTTGCTTCTGCACCCATTCATAAAAATAATCATACGATTTAAAATTATCCGAAACGGTACACCCTGCATATGTTGGGCGTTTCAATTGGCATTTATGGCTATAGCATCTATGGAGCATTCCTACCCAAAGGCTGTATTCGATTAGGTGTTTACCGTTAACGAACGCAGGGTATCTAACACCTCTATCACCTACGCCGTACAATAATCTGCTAGTCATTTTGAGAATGGTCTCCTTTAATTAAACTCGCATAGATAACTAGAGAATTATCTATAAGTGTTTAACTATCTATGCCTTAGATAACTAATCTAAGTTTGTCTGAGTCGAAATTGAGTAAAATCCGCAAAATTCGGCAAGTTGCGTGTTGATGTGGGAATATTAGCAAATGCTAATGGATAAGTAAACAGCATTTGCTAATTATTTGTTGAATATTTGCTAATTTTTGCGGATTTGATTAGCATTTGCTTTTCTTTAGGCAATAAAAAAACCGCATTGATAGCGGTTTGGAGGTATTACTAGATACGTTTTATTTGTCGGATTTAATTTCCATTATAAACTCTATATTTTTATCAATCCTATTTTCATACCATTTTGTGTGGACTTCTAATGTATCAACTCTTTCAGTCAGCTCCCGTACACGAGTATTTAAAGCCCCAATATCTTTAAAATTTTTGTCTTGAAGTTTGATAAGGCTAGACGTTAAGTACCTAATTTTGGTGAAAGCAGAAAAAAGTAAAATGGATAGAACAAATATAATTGCCCATAGCATTTTATTATCCATTGTTTTTATCTCAACTTTTTACTTTGACGAACGGCTGTAGCTATGACGGAGCAATTAATACATCGGCTATCGTAATTTTCGTGGTCTTCATTTAAAGATACTAGTTCGAAATATTCTTTGCCGTTTTGGTCAAAGCCTCTAGGACGATACTTTTTAAAAGTAGTGGCATACCCCTCAGGTAATTCACACATAGCGATGACAAAATCCCCAGGGTTAGGGGCAATGTCAGGGTCAACAAACACTACATCGCCTGAGTGAAAATCGGGCAGCATACTATCGCCATTTAGCAACACGCCATAAACAAAATCCCCATAGTCCCCAACTAAAGGCTCAAAGTTATCCGCAATTGCCTCGTCAAAATACTTACGCCAAGAGCCTGCTTGGGTGATATTTAATACATGTACTTGGCGTATTTTGTCTCGCCCTACGCGTGTTGCGTGTGCTTGTGGTCTTGTTCTTTTATCAAAGTAGGGAGGCCGCAGCCCAAAAACTGCCTCTCATT
>RRZT011240537.1_pt1 | contig 11307 bp, 11 predicted proteins | sample 2165551 | NCBI WGS metagenome assembly RRZT01 (sample SAMN10456910, study PRJNA506462) | wastewater metagenome | biome: wastewater; feature: sludge; material: wastewater sludge; isolation source: wastewater sludge with Escherichia coli K12::gfp cells carrying plasmid... | place: USA: Moscow, Idaho...
CAAGGCACGCATGGCCGCTTCCAGCTGCCCAATACTCTCTACGGTTTCCCGGATATTGGTCTGCAGTTTGTCCATAAAGCGGTTAAAGGCGGCCGTCAGATCCCCCATCTCGTCCTGGGCGGAACTATGCAAACGCAAAGTAAGATCAGCGTTGCCAAGCGACATCTCATTGAGCGAATTCGCCACTTTGAGAACCCGGAAGCTGATGCCGTTTGCCGTCCAGATAGCCCAGGAGAGTCCGCCAACCAACAAGATGCTCCAGATGATCCAGAGCAAGGAAACCGTTTGTTCACTACGTTTATCGGCATCGCTGACCAAGGAGGTAAAATCTTTCTCCCGCTCCTTCTGGAATTGAGTAAGGGAAGCAGTCAATGCCTGCAATTTCTGGCTATTGCTGGCGGCGATATCCGCCACCTTAGCCATATCGGCCTTACCCTCGATAAGAGACTTGGCCAAATCCGACGCAGCCTGGTAATAAGCCTTGGTATCATCCGCCAGCTTGGCAATCTCACCCCTTTGGGTCGGAAGCAATACCATCTGCTCCTTGAAGCGCTTATCCATGCCCTGAAGAAATTGCCCGGTCGCCGCCAGAGAGTCCAACTCACCTATAGTCACCGCCGTATTAAAGGTTTCAGCCATCCTCTCTATCGGTTCCCGGTTCGCCTGGGCAGTCACCAATACCGGATAATAGACGGCCTGCATCTGGTTCAACCCCTGGTTGGTCGAACGCAATGCCATCATGGCAATCCCGAGCAGGGCAATAAAACCTAGCGATAACCCGAGTGAGAGACCGAGAATTTTCCAACGAATAGATATACCTGTGGTTTGTCGCTATTTAATTGACAACAATAAGAATAATCATGATGCAATTAAGGTGTTTTATTGTAAAAAATCTGTAAAATTAAAAACCACTGATCATTTATTCTTTTGACCTAATCAAAGATTGCACATCATCAGATCAATAAAAAACGTGCGAGGCTGGTGTCTGGATGAAAAAAAACCTCCCGATGGGAGGTTTTTTGCGCACTAAGTGAATAGCTTAGCTGCGGGTATCCAGCGGTTCGAAGTTTTTCACCAACTCGTCAATGGCCTTCATCTGGGCCAGGAAGGGTTCCAATTTGGCCAGCGGCAGAGCACTCGGACCATCGCAACGAGCCGCATCCGGATTCGGGTGTGCTTCAATAAACAGACCCGCCAGACCAACGGCCATGCCGGAACGGGCCAGTTCGACCACCTGCTCACGACGACCACCAGAGGCGGCACCCAAGGGATCACGGCACTGCAGGGCATGGGTCACATCGAAGATCACCGGTGAACCATTGCTGGCCTGCTTCATCACGCCAAAGCCCAGCATGTCGACCACCAGGTTGTCATAACCGAAGTTGACGCCGCGCTCACAGAGGATGACGCGCTCGTTACCGCATTCGGCAAACTTCTCGACGATATTCTTGACCTGACCCGGGCTCAGGAACTGGGGCTTCTTCACATTGATAACATTGCCGGTACGGGCCATGGCCTCAACCAGATCGGTCTGACGCGCCAGGAAGGCCGGCAGCTGCAGCACATCAACCACTTCGCCTACCGGCTTGGCCTGGGAGATCTCGTGAATATCGGTGATGATGCTGACGCCAAATGTTTCTTTGAGTTCCTGAAATATTTTCAGTCCCTCTTCCATCCCTGGACCACGATAGGAGTGAATGGAGGAGCGGTTAGCCTTGTCCCAGCTGGCCTTGAAAACAAAAGGAATGCCCAGCTTCTGGGTTACCTTGACGTAGGTCTCACACATGGACATGGCCAGATCGCGAGACTCCAATACGTTCATACCACCAAACAGCACAAACGGCTTATCGTTGGCAACGTCAATTCCGTTGAATGAAACTACCTTCTGCATTGTCGCGACTCCCTCTTAATGTAATGTTGGCGCTCGACTATCCAGTCGGGCCACTTGTTCCTTGAGCAGTTCAGACACCGGGTCATGAGGACACTGCTCGATAAAAAAACTCAAATCATCCACAGCACGATGCTCACACTGCAGTTGTTCATATAACAAACCCCTATCCCGAACCTCATAGGGATCATCCGGATTGAGGCACAATAGAAGCTGACTGCAACGCAGCGCCAGCAGATTCTGCTCGGTCTGCACGGCGGTGGCCTTGCTCACGTTCAGCAAGCGCCCGAGGATCTCTCCCCGCGAGGCCCGCTTGAGATGAACCTCCTGCAAACTCGCTCCATTTCCCAATGATCCTCGCAGCATTAGCGACAACTGCTCCCGATCCAGGAACTCCCCGGAGAAGGGATCCAGGATGCGCGACGCCTTACCAAGACCCAATCGCACCATAAAATGACCAGGGAAACAGACCCCTTCGGCAGGGATAGCCAGCCAATCCGCCAAATGGAGCAGCAGTATGCCTAAAGTGACAGGTATTCCGCTACGCTTGGCGATCACACGTTCGAGCAGACAGTTCTCAAAAATGAAAAATTCCCGCCAATTTCCATGAAAACCCAGTCCATCAAAGAACGCATTACGGAACTCCATGATGCGTTCGTCGCTATCGGTAGCCGTGACCAGTGGGGCAATTTCCTCACGCAGTATCGCCAGCGATGAGGCCCCCGCCATCAGCAGTGGCTCCTGTTGCAGATCTTCGGATACCATCAATGCCAGCAAGGCAATATCCAGCGACTCGAACTCCATATCAGCACGCAGGTTCATGACTTACCTCCATCAACCATTGCCCCAATGTCACTCTCTCGTTCCCCGCATAATCCGGCGCCGTCATCACATGGCTAAACCCACGGCCAAGCAGCAACTCGCGTACCTCTGCTCCCTGCTGCCAACCATGCTCCAGCAACAACCAGCCCTCTGAATATAGGTGAACAGGGGCCATTTGAATGATTTGTGCCAGATCCGCCAACCCCTCACCGGGCGCCACCAACGCCGAAGCGGGCTCAAAACGCACATCCCCTTGCAAGAGATGAGGATCCTGCGCATCGATATAGGGAGGATTGGAGACAATAAGATGAAACTGCTCATCGCCCAAGGGTTCAAACCAGCTACCCTGGCGGATATCCAGATCCAGTCCCAGACGCCGGGCGTTGGCTCGGGCCAGCTCGCACGCCTCATGGATACGATCCACGGCCACCATTACCAGTTCGGGTCGTTCCGATTTCAGCGCCAGAGCAATGGCTCCGGTACCTGTCCCCAAATCGACCACCCGCCATGGCTGCCCCACTTGAGGTAAATGGGCCAGAGCCTGTTCAACCAGCACTTCGGTATCCGGACGGGGGATCAGGGTCTGGGGATTGACCATCAACTCCAGCGACCAGAATTCGCGAACCCCGACCAGATGAGCAACCGGCTCTCCCTGCTCACGGCGATGAGCCAGTGCCTCGAGCCGCGTCACTTGCTCCGGTAGCAGCTCAGCCTCGGGCCAGGTCCGCAGCCAGGTGCGGCTCTTGTTCAGCACGGCGGCCAGCAGACAGTCGGCATCCAGCGCCGGTGAGTCACTGGCACTGAAACGGGCAATCAGCTGCTTGCGCAGCTCATCGAGCCGCATCAGCTGTTTTCCGACAAGGCAGCCAACTGATCAGCCTGGAACTCATGCTGTATGGGTTGAACCAGGACATCCAGATCCCCTTCCATCACTTCGTTCAACCGGTAGAGGGTCAAGTTGATACGATGATCCGTGACTCGTCCTTGCGGATAGTTGTAGGTGCGGATCCGATCCGAACGGTCACCGGTACTGAGCAGGCTGCGACGGGTATTGGCTTCTTCGGCCCGACGCTTGTCCTCCTCGAGCTGTGCCAGACGAGCCGCCAGCACCGACATGGCGCGCGCCCGGTTCTTGTGCTGGGATCGTTCATCCTGACACTCCACCACCAGACCCGAAGGAAGGTGGGTAATACGAATGGCAGAATCGGTCTTGTTGATATGCTGACCACCAGCCCCGGAGGCACGGAAGGTATCGACCCGCAGATCGGCAGGATTGATCTCGGGAGCCTGGGATTCGGGCACTTCAGGCAACACCATGACGGTACAGGCAGAGGTATGGATCCGCCCCTGAGATTCGGTCTCGGGAACCCGTTGCACTCTATGGCCACCCGATTCAAATTTCAGCACCCCGTAGACGCCCTCGCCGTCAACCTTGGCGATCACCTCCTTGAAGCCACCATGTTCCCCTTCGTTGGCGTTGACCACTTCAATTTTCCATCCCTTGCGTTCGGCAAAGCGGGAGTAGAGGCGGAAGAGATCACCGGCAAAGATGGCCGCCTCGTCCCCACCCGTACCGGCACGGACTTCGATATAGCAGTTGTTGTCATCCTTGGGATCCTTGGGCAACAGCAGGATCTGCAGTTCATCGGCTATCTGCTCGACCCGGGCCTTGGCATCCGATAGCTCCTCTTGTGCCATGGACTTCATCTCGGGATCATCGCCATCGAGCATCTCCAGTACCGTCTGCAAATCTTCAGACGCCTGTTGATAACGCAAGAAACCGGCCACCACATCACCCAGTTGGGCGTACTCGCGGGTCAGATTACGGAACTTATCCTGATCATTGACCACATTCGGCTCACCCAACAGGGCCTGAACCTCTTCGTAACGCTCACGCAAACCTTCCAGCTTTCTAATTACTGACTCTTTCATCTGATATCCATAGAAATAGGGGCGAAAGCCCGGCTATCACAAACGAGATCCAAGCCCCAGACTCTGGCAAAGAATGGCCAATGTTTCCTGATCACCAGCAACACCGGCCTGACGCAGTGCGTCTGTGGGCGCATGAATTAGCTTATTGGTCAGACGGTGGGCCAACTCCACCATCACTTTTTCCGGATCCTGGCCCTGCTGCACCAGGAGTAAGGCTCGCTCCAGCTCCAGCTGTTGCGCTTGTTCTGCCTGTTCTCGATAACGCCGGATCTGCTCTCGGGACGGCAAGGAGTGATACCACCCCATGAAGGCATCTCTTTCCTCTTCGATCATCAGCTCGGCCTGACGTGCCGCTTGCTGACGGGCCGACTGATTCTCGGCCACGATGCCTTGCAAATCATCGACGGTATAGAGATAGGCATCGGCCAACTCTCCGACCTCCTCCTCCACATCACGAGGCACCGCCAAGTCGATGAGCAGAATGGGTTTATGGCGCCGGATCTTCAACGCCCGCTCCAGCATCCCCTTGCCCAGGATCGGCAAGGGGCTCGCCGTTGAACTGACCACTATGTCGATACGGGGCAAGACTTCGGGGATCTCGTCCAGGGTAATGACATCGGCATTCCACTCCTTGGCCAGCAGTTGAGCCCGAGCCAGGGTACGGTTGGCAACCGTCACGCTCCCGGGCACATGGCCCTGAAGATGCCTCCCTACCAGCTCTATGGTCTCCCCAGCCCCAATCAGCAACACATTGAGCCCAGCCAGGTCGGCAAAGATCTGGCGCGCCAAGGAGACCGCCGCATAGGCAACCGAAACCGCATTGGCGCCAATTCCCGTATCGCTTCTGACTCGCTTGGTCACGGCAAAGGTTCGCTGGAACCAGCGTGACAGCAGGGTTTTGATGGTGCCAAGCTGCTGGGCGCGAGCTACCGCCTCCTTGAGTTGCCCCAGGATCTGGGGTTCCCCCACCACCAGCGAGTCCAGGCCACTGGCCACGCGCATACCATGGCGTACCGCATCGCCATCCTGATGCAGGTACAGTGCGGCGGCAAACTCCTCCAGCGCCAGCTGTTGTGTCTGGGCCCACCACTCCTTGAGCAGATCACTGGAACCGCGCTCCAGCAGGCAGTAGATCTCGGTGCGATTACAGGTCGAGAGAATGCAACACTCCCGACTCCATGGCCGGGAAAGCAATCCTTGCAGCGCCGCATCAATTTTCTCCGGGCCGAACGCCAGCCGCTCCCGCAAGGAGAGCGGAGCTGTCTTGTGATTGATACCGAGGACCAGAAGTTGCATGCAGGCACTAGCAAGGTGAGGTAAAGATGCATTTTACGAAAAAAGGGTAGGCTTTGAAAGCAATCGCCTGAAGCCTATACTGTCGCCGGTCGTCAATCCGGAGCCAGTCATGACTTTACCGTCAACAATATCACGAATAGTTTCAGCGCCGCTTTTGCTATTGCTCGCTTTTTGTCTGTTGCTGGCGGGGTGTTCCGAACCCATGGCGCCAACCCACTATAACGAGCTGGTCTGGCGAGGCCAACGAGAAAAACTCGAACAACTCAAGCACTGGGAGTTGACGGGAAAACTGGCCATCTTCACCTCCGAGAAGAAAGGCTCGGCCAGAGTCAACTGGCAGCAAGATGGCGACGATTACCACCTGGTGCTCACCACGCTGATAGGCACCACACTGCTGGAGCTCAAGCATACTGCTGGCAAGACGCTGATCATCGACAGCGATGGCATTGAACACAGGGGCGATGATCCCGAAGCGCTGATACAGCAACTGACTGGCTGGCCCATTCCCATCAAGCAGCTTCCTGTCTGGATAAAGGGGCTTCCCGGTGACGCCGACTATAGCCTGGGCGAAGATGGTCGCATCACCGATCTCAAGCAAAGACAGTGGCAGTTGCACTACCAGGATTACGCCTTGACCCGTCTGTGGCTGCTGCCCACCGCCCTTGACTTTACCGGCCCCCAGACCCGCATCAAATTAGTCATCAGCGAATGGAAGATCCCATCATGAGCCGCACCTGGCCCGCCCCTGCCAAGTTGAACCTCTTTTTACACGTCAATGGCCGTCGTCCCGATGGTTACCATGAACTGCAGACCCTCTTTATTTTCCTGGATCAGTGCGACCAGTTGGCATTTGACACCAATCTGAGCGACACCATCACGCTGGAGCCGGAGATCGCCGGAGTACAGCTGGAGCAGAACCTGATCTACCGTGCCGCCATGCTGCTCAAGGCCAAAATGGACAAGCCTGTGGGCGTCCATATCCGGCTGGAGAAACAACTGCCCATGGGCGGCGGTCTCGGTGGGGGATCCTCGGATGCGGCCACCACCCTGGTTGCCCTCAACCACTTATGGCAAGCAGGGCTTGATCAGGAGGTGCTGGCCGAGATGGGACGCGCATTGGGAGCCGATGTTCCTGTATTTGTGCGCGGACAGGCCGCCTTTGCCGAGGGTGTGGGTGAAAAATTGGTGCCGGTCAGCCTGCCCGCAAAGTGGTATCTGGTGGCGGTGCCGCCGGTGCATGTGTCTACCGCATTGATTTTTCAAGATCCTGATCTGGTTCGCAATACCCCCAAGCAGAGCTGGACGGAACTGAGATCTGGATCATGGAAAAATGACTGCGAAGCACTGGTGAAAAAGCAATACCCCGAGGTTGCCAAGGCATTAAGCTGGTTGCTAGAATACGCGCCGTCGAGGATGACAGGGACAGGTGCCTGCGTTTTTGCTGAATTTGCAGACGAAAAGACCGCCCGGGAGGCCTTGGCTGAGATGCCGGATTGGTTGCAGGGATTTGTTGCCAAGGGGTTAACCCTATCACCTCTGCAAACAGTTTTGCAACAGGTTCAATCTGAACCTAATTGATGCCTGAATATTGTTCAGGTGGCTCCATCCCGCCCCGCAACAGGACGCAACCCAGAGGTTTATACCGTGCCTGACATGAAGCTGTTTACCGGTAACGCCACACCGGAACTGGCCCAGAAGATAGCAGATCGTCTTTTCACCAAACTCGGCAATGCTGCCGTAGGTCGCTTCAGCGATGGTGAGATCAGTGTGCAGATCAACGAGAATGTACGGGGTGGTGACATCTTCATCATTCAGTCCACTTGTGCACCGACCAATGACAACCTGATGGAATTGATTGTCATGGTGGATGCGCTGCGCCGCGCCTCTGCAGGCCGTATCACCGCAGTAATCCCCTACTTCGGTTATGCCCGTCAGGATCGTCGTGTTCGTTCTGCCCGTGTGCCAATTACTGCCAAGGTGGTTGCCGATTTCCTCTCCAGTGTCGGTGTGGATCGCGTACTGACCGTTGACCTGCACGCCGAGCAGATCCAGGGTTTCTTCGATGTGCCGGTAGATAACGTCTTCGGTAGTCCGGTACTGCTGGAAGATATGAAGTCTCGCGGTCTGGTTGATCCTGTGGTGGTCTCTCCGGATATCGGTGGTGTAGTACGTGCCCGTGCCATTGCCAAGCTGCTGGACGATACCGATATCGCCATCATCGACAAGCGCCGTCCCCGTGCCAACGTCTCCCAGGTCATGCACCTGATCGGTGATGTTGCCGGCCGTGATTGCATCATTGTCGATGACATGATCGATACCGGTGGCACCCTGTGCAAGGCCGCCGAGGCCCTCAAGGAGCGCGGAGCCAAGCGTGTGTTCGCCTATGCGACTCACCCTGTCTTCTCCGGCACAGCCGCCAAGAACATCAGTGAATCCGTCATTGACGAAGTGATGATCACCGATTCCATTCCGCTCTCCGAAGAAATGCAGCAGATTGGCAAGGTGAAACTGCTGACCCTGGCTCCCATGCTGGCCGAAGCCATTCGCCGCATCAGCAATGAAGAGTCTATCTCGGCCATGTTTGAACATTGATCCCGAGCATGCCTCTTGCAGAACCCCGCCCTCTTGCGGGGTTTTTTTATGGCCAAAAATAGAGAGTGGAGAGAGCTGGTGGCAATCCCGCCCAGCATGAGTCATCAAAAAAACCAATAAAATCAAATACATATAAAAATAACAATAAAACCAACAAGATATAAGACATTGATTTTATTGTATTTTTTATTGACATCACTGCTTATGCCTTATCTGGAACCTAAAACAGATAAAAACCCGGATATCACCACAGCCTAGAACAGCCTCTCCAGACCATCTGCCTGACACGTCAGCAGGCTACCAACCGCCCCGGAGATCGAGAAGATCCCCTGTTGTGTACGCCGATCCGCAAATCGATTTCGTTTGTATCCGACACAAAGCATTAGTCACGCCTACGAACTTATGTAATAAAATTTCTTGTTATACCGCGACTTCGGACTCAAAAAACTGTCACATTTACCTATTACTGTAATTATGAAACATAAAAAGTTTGCATGTGTCACACTTTACGCATAGGATCACTCCCGATCCAGGAAGGATCCTAACCAACCCACTAATAAAGGAGTCATACCATGTTGAACTACGATCTGCTTTGCCTCGCTGCCCTCAGCAATCTCTATTACCAACGCAATCGTTTTGTTGAACCGGTAGAGCGCGACTAATCATCGCTCTTGCTTATATAAAGACACTTCCAGATAAATGCCCGATCAGGGCCCAATAGCAGTACTCCAATTGTCATCCTGCATAAAAAAAGGCTCCCGCAGGAGCCCGTAACCAATACCCGTCATGATCCCTTGATTATCCCTTAGTGCCGGATCCCCGTGCCCCGTTTTAGCAAACGCCAGGCTAGGCCGTACAACAGGATAATCACGGAGATGATGAGCCCGTAGGCCACACTCAAGGGCACATCACTGATCCCCAGAAAGCCGTACCGAAACGCGTTGACCATATAGAGCACCGGATTGGCATGGGAGATCCCCTGCCAGAAGGGCGGCAGCAATTCTATCGAATAGAATACGCCGCCCAGATAGGTCAAGGGGGTCAGCACAAAGGTGGGAATGATGCTGATATCATCAAAGCTCTTGGCGAAGATGGCGTTGATAAGCCCGGCCAGGGAGAAGAGCGTTGCCGTCAGCAGCAGGGTGAAGAAGACACTGACCGGCGCATAGACCTGCAGGGGAACAAAAAAGAGTGACACCATGGTGACGATGGCGCCCACACAGAGTCCCCGCGCCACACCACCGGCCACCACCCCTATGATGATGACGTAATTGGGCACAGGGGCGACCAGCATCTCCTCCAGACTGCGCTGAAACTTGGCGCTATAGAAGGAGGAAGCCACATTGGCATAGGAGTTGGTGATCACCGACATCATGATAAGACCGGGAACAATAAACTCCATGTAGCCCACACCGTGCATCTGACCGATGCGACTGCCGATCAGCGTCCCGAAAATCACAAAATAGAGGGTCATGGTGATGGCCGGAGGCACCAGGGTCTGGACCCAGATCCGGCTAAAACGCGTGACTTCCTTAATCACTATGCTCTTGAAGGCGATCCAGTAGATACGACGGTTCATTGCCGTCCCCCCTCGACCAATTTGACAAACAACTCTTCGAGTCGATTGCTCTTGTTGCGCATACTGAGCACCCTGATCCCCCGGTTAGTGAATTCGGTAAAGAGGGCATTGAGTCCCTGACTCTTTTCCACCTCGACCTCAATGCTGTTTTCGTTGACCAGATGCCAGCTAAACCCCTCCAGAGCCACTGAGGCTGCGCAGCACTCCAGATCGAAAATAAAGGTTTCCACCCGCAGCTTGGCCAGCAGTGCCCGCATGCTGGTATTTTCGACAATCCGTCCCTGATCTATGATGCCGATATTCCGGCAGAGCATTTCCGCCTCTTCCAGATAATGGGTCGTCAATATGATGGTGACGCCCTGGCGGTTAAGCTCCTGCAGAAAACTCCACATGGAACGCCTTATTTCGATATCCACACCGGCGGTCGGCTCATCGAGGATCAGCAGCCGGGGTTCATGCATCAAGGCCCGGGCTATCATGAGCCGACGCTTCATCCCGCCGGAGAGCGCCCGCGCCTGCACATGACGCTTCTCCCACAGATCCAGCTGCTTGAGGTACTTCTCGGCCCTCTGGTAAGCCAGCTCACGGGGCACCCCGTACAGTCCCGCCTGATTGACCACAATCTGTTCGACTTTCTCGAACTGGCTGAAATTGAACTCCTGGGGGACCAGACCAATCTGCGACTTGGCCAACTCCAGTTGGGTGTCGATATCGAAACCGAACACCTTGACGCTCCCGCTACTCTTGTTAACCAGAGAGCTGATGATGCCGATAGTGGTGGACTTGCCCGCCCCATTGGGTCCCAGCAGGGCATAGAAGTCCCCCTCTTCCACCTCAAGATCTATCCCCTTGAGCGCTTCCACGCCACCATGATAGGTTTTGCGCAGCGCACTGATGGTTAATGCCTTCATTTCCCCCCCCGCTATCCGGTTACTCATGATCACAGCGCTTACTCAAGCAGTTCCACCTTGCCAATAAACCGCAGATTGCGATAAAGCTGGGCGTAGTCGATGCCGCATCCCACTACAAATTCATCGGGAATGGCGAAGCCCACCCACTCCACCGGAACCTGAACTTCACGACGGGAAGGTTTATCCAGCAGAGTACAGATAGCCACCGACTTGGGTTCACGCAGCGCAATAATCTCCCTCACCTTGCTCAGGGTATGACCTGTATCTATGATGTCTTCCACGATCAA
>RRZT011056620.1_pt1 | contig 11301 bp, 9 predicted proteins | sample 2165551 | NCBI WGS metagenome assembly RRZT01 (sample SAMN10456910, study PRJNA506462) | wastewater metagenome | biome: wastewater; feature: sludge; material: wastewater sludge; isolation source: wastewater sludge with Escherichia coli K12::gfp cells carrying plasmid... | place: USA: Moscow, Idaho ...
AGGTTCGCCGAGGGCTCGAAAGCCTGCGCGGCGTCGGCGGCAGGATGCAACGCTTGCGGGGCCGACACGGTGGCGCGGTCATCCACGACGCCTACAACGCCAATCCGGCGTCGCTCGCCGCCGCCTTGCATTCGGTCGGCGCCGAACCCGGTCGCAAGTGGCTGGTGCTGGGCGACATGCTGGAGCTGGGGCCGGCGGCGGACGACCTGCACGCCCGGTCTGGCCGGGAAACCCGAGCCGCCGGATTCGAGCGCTTGTACGGTATCGGCGAGCATAGCCGGGCGGCGGTGGCCGCGTTCGATCGGGGCGGCCGGCATTTCATGGACGTGACAGATCTGATCGCGGCGTTGGCCGACGATCTCGAACCCGGCGGCGAACTGCCGGTGGTGTTGGTCAAGGGCTCGCGAGGGATGAGGCTGGAACGGGTGGTGGCGGCCTTGGTGGAGCCCGGCGAGATGGCTTCGAACCGGGAGGGTCATCGCTGATGCTGACGCTGCTGGCCGAGTGGCTGACGGATAATTTTTATACCGGCTTCAACGTCTTTCAGTATCTGACTTTTCGGGCGATTCTGGGCGTGCTCACGGCGCTGTTGATTTCCCTTCTGGTCGGTCCGGGCATGATTCAGCGCTTGAGCCGCTATCAGATCGGCCAGCAGATCCGCGAAGACGGCCCCAAGAGCCATTTTTCCAAGGCGGGAACGCCGACCATGGGCGGGGCTTTGATCTTGGTGGCCATCGCTATCGCCACCTTGCTGTGGGCGGACTTGCGCAACCGTTATGTCTGGATCGTGCTGCTGGTGACGCTGGCGTTTGGGGTGGTCGGCTGGGTGGACGATTACAAAAAACTGATTCTACGCAATTCCAAGGGATTGTCGGCGCGAGCGAAGTACTCCTGGCAATCCAGCGCCGGGCTGACGGCGGCTCTGGTGCTGTTTTTTACCGCTCAGACGCCGGCAGAGACCCAGTTGATCGTGCCGTTTTTCAAAAGCGTGGCGCTGGATCTGGGCTGGTTGTTCGTGCCGCTGGCGTATTTCGTCATCGTCGGTTCCAGCAACGCCGTCAATCTCACGGACGGCTTGGACGGCTTGGCTATCGTGCCGACCGCCATGGTCGCGGGGGCAATGGCGGTGTTCTGCTACGCCTCCGGCAATCGGATCTTCGCCGATTATCTCGGCATTCCGCATGTGCCGGGCGTGGGCGAGATCACGGTGTTTTGCGGAGCGATGGTCGGCGCCGGGTTGGGCTTTCTCTGGTTCAACGCCTATCCGGCTCAAGTCTTCATGGGCGATGTCGGCGCGTTGGCGTTGGGAGCGGCGCGGGGCGCCGTCGCGGTGGCGGTGCGGCAGGAGCTGGTGCTGTTCGTGATGGGCGGGGTCTTTGTCATGGAGACCGTGTCGGTGATTTTGCAGGTGGCGTCGTTCAAGCTGACCGGGCGGCGCATTTTCCGCATGGCGCCCTTGCACCACCACTTCGAGCTGAAGGGCTGGCCGGAACCGAGAGTGATCGTCCGTTTCTGGATCATCACCATCATTCTGGTGCTGGTCGGACTGGCAACCCTGAAGATCCGATAAGGAGGAGAGGCTCGGATGCTGCGACTGGATGGAACTACGCTGGTGGTCGGGCTGGGCAAAAGCGGCCTGTCGGCGGTGCGGGCGCTGGCGGCGCTGGGCGCGACCGTCGCGGTGACCGACAGCCGCCGCGACCCGCCGGGGCTGGCGGCGTTGCGCGCGGAGTTTCCCGAGTTGCCCTGTCATCTGGGTGGTTTCGAGCCGGCGGTGTTTGCGGATGCGGCGCGGCTGTTGGTCAGTCCGGGAGTCGCGGTCGCGACGCCGGTCATCGCCGAGACGGCGGCGCGGGGCGTGCCGGTCTGGGGGGACATCGAATTGCTGGCCCGGCTCACCCGGACTCCGGTGGCGGCCATCACCGGCTCCAACGGCAAGAGCACGGTGACGACCTTGCTGGGGGAGATGGCCATCCGCGCCGGCGCCCGCGCGGCGGTTGGCGGCAACCTCGGCACTCCCGCGCTGGATTTTTGGCTGGCGGAAGAGCGGGGCACGAGCGCGGAGAATGCGCCGGAACTGTACGTGCTGGAACTGTCGAGCTTCCAACTGGAGACCACCCACAGCCTGAACGCGCGAGTCGCGACCGTGCTGAACATCAGCCCGGACCACATGGATCGCTACGCCACCTTGGACGACTACATCGCCGCCAAGCGCCGGATTTTTCGAGGCCGCGGTGCGATGGTGATCAACGCCGATGATCCGGCAGTTGCGGCGATGATCGAGCCGGGTCGCGAGGTGCTGCGCTTCACCCTGAACGAACCGGGCGAAGGCGAGTTTGGCCTGCGTCGGGAAGGGGGCGAGACCTGGCTGATGCGGGGACGAGAGCGCTGGATCGCGGCGGCGGAATTGAAGATCAGCGGCGACCACAATCTCGCCAACGCGCTGGCGGCGCTCGCCATGGGAGGCGCGCTCGGCTTGCGGCGCGAGGCGATGCTGGCGGCGTTGCGCGAGTTCGCCGGGCTGGCGCACCGGACCACCCTGGTGCTGGAGCGCGACGGGGTGCGCTGGTTCGACGATTCCAAGGGCACCAACGTCGGCGCGACGGTGGCGGCGGTGCGCGGCCTGCCGGGCCGGGTGGTCCTGATCGCGGGCGGCGACGGCAAGGGCCAGGATTTTGCGCCGCTGCGCGCGGCCTTGGCCGGCAAGGCGCGCGGGGTGGTGCTGATCGGACGGGACGGGCCGCTGATCGCCGCCGCGCTGGGCGACAGCGTGCCGATCCAGTCGGCGGCCGACATGGAGCAGGCCGTGGCGCGGGCCGCGCAATGGGCCGAGCCGGGCGATAGCGTCCTGCTGTCCCCGGCCTGCGCCAGCTTCGATATGTTCAGCGGTTACGAGGAACGCGGCGCGCTGTTCGCCGCCGCCGTGCGGGGGTTGGCCGGATGCTGAGCGCCACCCTCTCCAACAGCGGCAATCGGAGTCGGCTGCCGAGCGCGGGCGAGCGTCGCACCGCACTGCCGTTCCCCGATCCCTGGGTATTGATCCCCACCTTGCTGCTGCTGGCGCTGGGGTTGTTGATGGTCGCTTCGGCTTCGATCCCGATCGGCGCCGACCCCAGGACCGGCCACGGTCAGCCGTTCCACTTTCTGATCCGTCAGGGAGCGTTCGTGTTGATCGGTCTGCTGGTCTCTGGCGTGGTCTTTCAAGTGCCGATGACGCGCTGGCGGCGGGCCGGGCCTTTGCTGTTGCTGGCGGCGATCGGCCTCTTGGTGGCGGTGCTGATTCCCGGCGTCGGCAAGGAAGTGAACGGCAGCATCCGCTGGATTGGCGTCGGCCCCATCAATGTCCAGGTTTCGGAAATCGCCAAATTGTGCGCGCTCATTTTCGTGGCCGGCTATCTCAAACGTCACGGCGCCGAATTGCAAGCATCCGATTTCAAAACCTCGGCCTTGGCGCTGGCCCGGCCCATGGGGGTGCTGGCCATATTTGCGGTCCTGCTGTTGCTGGAGCCCGATTTCGGCAGCATGGTGGTGCTGATGGCGACCGCGCTGGGCATGGTGTTCCTGGCCGGGGTCAATCTCTGGCAGTTTGGCGCCTTGCAGGCGGGCACGGTGGCCGTTATGGCGCTGCTGATTCTGTCCTCGCCCTATCGGCAAAACCGGGTGTTGAGCTTTCTCAATCCCTGGGACGATCCCTTCGGTAAGGGGTATCAGTTGGCGCAGTCGCTGATCGCCGTCGGCCGGGGCGAGCTGTTCGGGGTCGGGCTGGGGCAGAGCGTGCAGAAGCTGTTTTATCTGCCCGAAGCGCACACCGATTTTCTGTTCGCGGTGTTCGCCGAGGAGTTCGGGCTGATCGGTATCCTGGCCGTCGTCGCCCTGTTCATGATCGTGGTGACGCGGGCGTTCGGGATCGGGCGGCGAGCCGAGCGCTCGGGCATGCAATTCTCGGCCTATCTGGCCTACGGCATCGGGCTCTGGTTCGGTATCCAGGCGCTGTTCAACATGGGGGTCAACATGGGCATCCTGCCGACCAAGGGCTTGACCCTGCCGCTGATGAGCTACGGCGGGAGCAGCGTGGTCGTGATGTGCGTGGCGCTGGCGATCCTGCTGCGCATCGATGTCGAAACCCGCGCCGGTGGAGCGCGCGGCGAATGAGCGAAGCGCGGCCGGTGTTGATCATGGCCGGTGGCACGGGCGGCCATGTTTTCCCCGCCCTGGCGGTGGCCGAGCGGCTGCGCGAGCGCGGGGTGCCGGTGGTGTGGATGGGCACCCGGCGCGGTTTGGAGGCGACGCTGGTGCCGAAAGCGGGCATTCCGATGGAATGGATCGGCGTCGCCGGGTTGCGCGGCAAGGGCGTTCGCCGCCTGTTGGCGATGCCGCTGATGCTGGGGCGGGCCTTGTGGCAGTCCCGGACGATTCTGCGGCGCCTGCGGCCGCGAGTGGTGTTGGGCATGGGCGGTTTCACCAGCGGCCCCGGAGGGTTGGTGGCCCGGTCGCTGGGGATTCCGTTGGTGGTGCACGAGCAGAACGCCATCGCCGGATTGACCAACCGCTGGCTGGCGCGGATCGCCGACCGGGTGCTGGAGGCGTTTCCTGCTACCTTCCCGGCCGAGCGGCAAGCCGCGACCGTCGGCAATCCGGTGCGGGCGCGCATCGCGCGGCTGCCGCCTCCGGCCGAGCGGTTCGCCGGGCGCGATGGTCGCCTCCGGCTGTTGGTGGTGGGCGGCAGCCAAGGCGCCCTGGCGCTGAATCGGCTGGTGCCGCAGGCCTTGGCGCTGTTGGGGGAGAGCGACTGCCCGGAGGTGTGGCATCAGGTGGGCGGCCAGTTGCGCGAAGCGGCGGAAACCGCCTACCGGGATGCCGGGGTGACGGCGCGTTTGACGCCGTTCATCGAGGACATGGCCGACGCTTACGGCTGGGCCGATCTGGTGCTGTGTCGGGCCGGGGCGCTGACCATCGCCGAACTAGCGGCGGCCGGCGTCGGTTCGATCCTGGTGCCGTTTCCGTTCGCGGTGGACGACCATCAGACCGCCAACGCCCGGTTTCTGGAGCAGGGCGGGGCGGCGCTGGTCCGCCAGCAGGCGGAACTGACCGCCGAGAGTCTGGCCGCGATTCTGCGCGAGTTGCTCGGCGACCGCGCTCGCTTGTTGCACATGGCCGACGCGGCGCGACGGCTAGCCAAAGTCGAAGCCGCCGAGCGGGTGGCGGCGGCCTGTCTGGAACAGGGGCGCTCGTGACCGATGGATACAACGATGAGTCTGGGGGAAGACGATATGGGTAAACCCAGCTTGGCGGCGATTCCCGAAGCTTGGCGCGACATGCGCCGGATTCGCCACATTCATTTTGTCGGCATCGGTGGCGCCGGCATGAGTGGCATCGCCGAAGTGCTGCTGAATTTGGGCTACACCGTTTCCGGGTCCGACCTGCGCGCCAGCGCGGTCACCGCGCGTTTGACCCGGTTGGGGGCGACGATCCGCCAGGGGCATCTGGCCGGGCATGTCGCCGGCTGCGATGTCGTGGTGATTTCCAGCGCGGTCGCCGACGACAATCCCGAGGTGATAGCGGCGCGGGCGGTGCGCGTTCCCGTGGTGCCGCGCGCCGAAATGCTGGCCGAACTGATGCGGTTCCGCTACGGCATCGCCGTCGCCGGCACCCACGGCAAGACCACCACCACCAGCCTGATCACCAGCCTGCTGGCCGAGGGCGGTCTGGACCCGACCTTCGTCATCGGCGGCCGCTTGAACAGCGCCGGCGCCAACGCCCGCTTGGGCGGCGGGCGCTATCTGGTGGCCGAAGCCGACGAGAGCGACGCCTCCTTCCTGTTTTTGCAGCCGATGCTGGCGGTGGTGACCAACATCGACGCCGACCATTTGCCGACCTATGGCGGCGATTTCGAGCGGCTGCGCGAGACCTTTATCGAGTTCTTGCACCATCTGCCGTTTTATGGGCTCGCGGTGCTGTGCACCGACGATCCGCAGGTGCGGGCGATTTTGCCCCGGATGAGCCGGCCGATCCTGACCTACGGCACCGGCGAGGACTGCGACGCCCGGGCGACCGAGATCGTTCAGGAAGGTTTGCGGACCCGGTTTCTGGCGCATTTGCCCAATCTCAAGTCGCCGTTGCCGATCACCCTGAATCTGCCGGGCCGGCACAGCGTGCTGAACGCCTTGGCCGCGCTGGCGGTCGCCCACGAGCTGGGGGTTTCCGAGACCGCCATCCGCCGCGCCTTGCAGAGTTTCCAGGGTATCGGCCGACGCTTCCAGCAGCACGGCGAACTGCGGTTGCCCGGTGGCGGGCGCGCGACCGTGATGGACGATTACGGCCATCATCCCCGCGAGATTCAGGCGGTGCTGGCGGCGTTGCGCGGCGCTTGGCCGGAGCGGCGTTTGGTGCTGGCGTTTCAGCCGCACCGCTTCAGCCGGACGCGCGATCTGTTCGACGACTTCGCCCAGGTATTGTCCGAGGTGGATACCCTGATCCTGTTGGATGTGTATCCGGCCGGCGAGAAACCGATCCCCGGCGCCGACGGCCGCAGCCTCAGTCGAGCGATCCGAACCCGGGGCAAGGTGGAACCGGTTTTCGTCGAGCAGACCGCCGATCTGCCGGGAGTGTTGCCGGATTTGCTGCGCGATGGCGATTTGCTGCTCATGATGGGGGCGGGCGACATCGGCGCGATGGCGGTGCAACTGGGCCGCGACGGTTTGCCGGGCGCGCGCTGAGCGGGGCGGGTTTCGATGTCGATTTCAGGCGGGGAAGCGAGGGGGGAGCGGATGCGACAGACGCGGCGAAATGCGGTGACCGATCCGGGAGTCTTCGGCAAGGTGGCGGTGCTGATGGGCGGCTGGTCGGCGGAACGGGAGGTTTCGCTCAAGAGCGGGGGAGCGGTGCTGGCGGCGCTGCGCGGGCGCGGCGTGGACGCCCACGGCATCGACGCCGACCGCGCGATCCTGAGCGCGCTGGCCGCCGGGCAATTCGACCGGGCTTTTATCGTCCTGCACGGGCGCGGCGGCGAGGACGGCGAAATTCAGGGGGCGCTGGAAATTCTCGGCTTGCCTTACACCGGCAGCGGGGTGCTGGCCTCGGCGCTGGGGATGGACAAGCAGCGCACCAAGCAAATCTGGCTGGGCGTGGGTTTGCCGACGCCGCCCTACCGCTCGGTCGAAAGCGCGGCCGAACTGGCCGCCGCCGCGGCCGAACTGGGCCTGCCGCTGGCGGTCAAGCCATCCCGCGAGGGCTCCAGCATCGGCGTGAGCCGGGTCGACGATCCCGCGCAGTTCCAAGGCGCGTGGCAGCGGGCCGCCGCCTGCGATTCGCCGATCCTGGTCGAGCCGTGGATCCAGGGGCAGGAGTACACCGGCGCCGTGCTGGATGGCGAAGCCCTGCCGCTGATCCGGCTGGAGACGCCGCGCGATTTCTACGACTACGAGGCCAAGTACCACGCCAGCGATACCCGTTATCTTTGTCCCTGCGGCCTGCCCCCGGAGCGGGAGCGGGAATTGCGGGAACTGGTGTGCCGGGCCTACGCCGCCGTCGATGGCTACGGTTGGGGGCGAGTGGATTTGCTGGTGGACGACCGGGATCGGCCCTGGTTGCTGGAAGTCAACACCGTGCCCGGAATGACCGATCACAGCTTGGTGCCGATGGCGGCGCGAGCGGCCGGCTTGAGTTTCGAGGATCTGGTGTGGCGGATTCTGGAAACCAGCCTGGCGCGGCCGGGCTGAGCGGTCGCCGTCATGTGGTTTGGCAAGAAACGCCGGCGCCGGGGCGCGACCGCCCTCAAGCGCGAGCCTCCGGACCCATCGGGGCGCTGGAAAGCGGTCTGGGGACCGCCGCTGCGCTGGCTGGGCGTGGTGCTGGCCTTGGTTGCGGTCGGTTACGGCGCGCGGGTCGGCAGCGCCAAATTGCGCGAACCCGGCGCGTTCCCCTTGCGCCAAGTCCGCGTCGAGGGCGAATTGCGCAACTTGGCCGAAGCGGATTTTCACACCGTCGCCAGCCGGTATCTGGGCCAGAATTTTTTCGTCGCCAACCTGGACGATCTGAACGCCGATCTGGCCGCCAATCCCTGGATCGAAGAGGTCTCGGTGCGGCGCTGGTGGCCGGATACCGTCGAAATCCGGCTGCGCGAGCGATCGGCTTTCGGCTACTGGGGCGAGCGGGAAATGGTCGATGTCAACGGCGTCCGATTCCTGCCGACCACGCTGCGTCAGCCCGGTCCCTGGCCTCGGCTCGCCGGTCCGAGCGGCCACGAGAAAGCCCTGATCAAAATTTACGGAGAAGCGCGGGCGCTGCTCGACCCCATCGGCTTGAAGCTGGTGCGGCTGGTCCAGGACGACCGGCGGGCGTGGTGGCTGACCTTCGACAACGGCCTTGAAGTGTACGTGGGACGCGAGCAGCTCGAACGGCGGCTCCAGCGATTGGCGCGAGTCTATCCGCGGTTGCTGGCCGCCCAGATCGACCGGATCGCGGTGGTGGATTTGCGGTATGTCAACGGGTTCGCGGTTCGCTGGAAGGCGGAACGGCCGGCCCCGGCGGCCGGCTAGGCAGCGGTGGGAAAGGGAGCGGTCAATGTCGAGAAAAGAAGACAAGAATCTGATTGTCGGGCTGGATATCGGCACCTCGAAGGTGGTGGCCATCGTCGGCGAGGTCAACGCCGAGGGCGCGATCGAGGTGGTCGGTATCGGCTCCCATCCCTCGCGGGGGTTGAAGAAGGGGGTGGTGGTCAACATCGAATCGACCGTGCAGTCGATCCGGCGCGCGGTCGAGGCGGCGGAGCAGATGGCCGGCTGCCGGATTCATTCGGTGTATACCGGCATTTCCGGCAGCCATATCCGGGGGCTCAACTCCCACGGCGTCACCGCCATCAAGAACCACGAAGTCACGCCGGAAGATGTGGACCGCGTGATGGAAGCGGCGCGGGTGATCGCGATTCCGGCCGACCAGAAGATCCTGCACATCCTGCCGCAGGAATTCATCATCGACAACCAGGAAGGCATTCAGGACCCGGTCGGGATGTCCGGCGTGCGGCTGGAGGCGCGGGTGCACATCGTCACCGGCGCGGTCAGCGCGGCCCAGAACATCGTGAAATGCGTGCAGCGCTGCGGGCTGGAGGTGGATGACATCATCCTGCAACAGCTCGCGTCCAGCCGGGCGGTCCTGGCCCAGGACGAAAAGGAGCTGGGGGTCTGCCTGATGGACATCGGCGGGGGCACCACCGATCTGGCGGTGTTCACCCACGGCGCCATCAATCACACCGCCGTGATTCCCATCGCCGGCGACCAGGTGACCAACGACATCGCCGTGGCCTTCCGCACCCCGGCGCAATCGGCCGAGGAGGTCAAGATCAAGCACGCCTGCTGCCTGAAGCAACTGGCGCGGCAGGACGAACGGATCGACGTGACCAGCGTCGGCGACCGGGCGGCGCGCTCGCTCTCCCGGCACGCGCTGGCCGAAGTGGTGGAACCGCGCTACGAAGAGTTTTTCGAGCTGGCGCAGGCGGAGCTCCAGCGCAGCGGTTTCGAGAATCTGATCGCGGCCGGCGTGGTGCTGACCGGCGGCAGCTCCAAGATGGATGGCGTCGTGGAGCTGGCCGAGGAGATCTTGCACCTGCCGGTGCGGCTCGGTTATCCGCACGATGTGGCGGGCTTGCCGGACGTGGTGCGCAATCCGATTTACGCCACTGCGGTGGGCTTGTTGCTGTTCGGCAACGAAAACCGGCCGGTCAGGCCGAGCCCGGTGTCGCGGGTGGGCCGCAAGGGGTTGTGGGCGCGGATGAAGAGTTGGTTTCAGGGCAACTTTTAAAACTTGAGTCGAGATTGAAACGGGAAAGCCAGTTTGATAAACCATCGATTGAGGAGTGTGTCGCCATGTTTGAGTTGATGGAAGCCAAGGCGGAAAACGCCGTGATCAAAGTGATCGGGGTGGGCGGCGGCGGCAGCAACGCCGTGCAGCACATGTTGAGCGCCAGCGTCGAGGGCGTCGATTTCATTTGCGCCAACACCGACGCGCAAGCGCTGAAAACCTGCACGATACCCATCACCTTGCAGATGGGCGCCAACATCACCAAGGGCTTGGGAGCGGGCGCCAATCCCGATGTCGGCCGCCAGGCCGCGCAGGAGGACTGCGAGCGGATTCGCGAGGTGCTGCAGGGCGCCGACATGGTGTTCATCACGGCCGGCATGGGCGGCGGCACCGGAACCGGGGCCACACCGGTGGTGGCGCAACTGGCGCGGGAGATGGGCATTCTGACCGTGGCGGTGGTCACCCGGCCGTTTCCGTTCGAGGGCAAGAAGCGGATGGAAGTGGCGATGCGCGGCATCCGCGAACTGGGCGATACCGTGGATTCGCTGATCACCATCCCCAACGAAAAGCTGTTGACGGTGCTGGGCAAGAGCGCCAGCCTGCTGGACGCCTTCAAGGCCGCCAACGACGTGCTGCTCGGCGCGGTGCAGGGCATCGCCGAGCTGATCACCCGGCCCGGCCTGATCAACGTGGACTTCGCCGACGTGCGCACGGTGATGGCCGAAATGGGCATGGCGATGATGGGCACCGGCCGGGCGGTCGGCGACGGGCGCGCTCGCGAGGCGGCCGAGGCGGCCATCGCCAGCCCGCTGCTGGAGAACGTCAATCTGTCGGGCGCCAAGGGCCTGTTGGTCAACATCACCTCGGGCATGGATCTGACCATCGGCGAGTTCGAGGAAGTCGGCAACACCATCAAGGAATTGGCTTCCGACGACGCCACCGTGGTGGTGGGCACCGCCATCGATCCCGAAATGCACAACGAGATCAGGGTCACCATCGTGGCGACCGGCATCGGCCAGGGGGTGCCGGCCAAGCAGTCCGGCACGAAGGAGAAGGAGGCTGCGGTTCCGCCCTTCAAGCTGGTGCAGCGGCCGGGCGAGGGAGAGGCGCATTTCCGGCACGATCGCGCCAGCGTTCGCCCGAAAGCGGTCGGCGACGGCCTGAGCGAACGGGAACGGGCCGACGAGCTGGACTATCTGGATATTCCGGCGTTCCTGCGCCGTCAGGCCGATTGATCGGGGTTTCGGCCCGGCGGCACCTCGACGGCCGATTTGCCCGTCGGCATCGCTGCCGCGCGCCGAGAGGTTCCGGTCGGCGTCGATTGTTGGAGCTATCATTCGCAACTTAGCAACACTGTTAGTTGCAAATGAGAAACAAAAGTTGCAAAATCGCTACGAGCTGTGGTATCTTCATTGCAACGCATGAAGGTGCGCTGGATGTCGGCCGGTCGAGTGCGCGGGTCGGCTTTTCCGGGGATGCGCGACCGCGCGTTCGCGCAGCGATCCA
>RRZT010689713.1_pt1 | contig 11299 bp, 7 predicted proteins | sample 2165551 | NCBI WGS metagenome assembly RRZT01 (sample SAMN10456910, study PRJNA506462) | wastewater metagenome | biome: wastewater; feature: sludge; material: wastewater sludge; isolation source: wastewater sludge with Escherichia coli K12::gfp cells carrying plasmid... | place: USA: Moscow, Idaho ...
ATTTCTCATTTCGACAAAAAAGTGGAAATTCTAGCTCAAACGGGCAATTCAGTTCAACAAGAGCCCGAAGCAGAAACAATTATTGCGCACGAAAACACCGAAAATGAACACAATAAAAACAAAAAATCGTCGGTACTTATAGTAGAAGACGATGCTGACCTCCGACAGTTTATCCGAAGCATTATTGAAAATGAGTACAGTATTTTGGAGGCCGAAGACGGAATGGAAGGCTGGATATTAGCTCAAAAACATTGCCCCGATTTTATTGTCAGCGACATAATGATGCCCCGTATGGACGGTGTGGAATTACTTGAGAAAATCAAAACCACTTTGAGCACAAGCCACATTCCGGTAATTTTACTTACCGCAAAAACAACCATTGAGAGCAAACTCGAAGGCTTGTCCTGTGGCGCCGACGATTATATTACCAAGCCATTTAGTGTTCCCTATTTCAAAGCCCGTATCGTTAATCTAATTCAGCAGCGGAAACAATTACAGGAATTATTCCGCAACAACCTGAATACCGCAACCGGTAATGTCGAGTTTTCGCCACAACCATTCACTTTTAGCTCGCAGGATGAACAAATGATGAATAAAGTGCTTGCGTTAATTGAAGAAAACATGGACAATACAGACTTTAGTGTTGAAGAATTAGGGAAAAACCTGATGATGAGCCGCTCCGTTTTCTTCAAAAAAATTAAATCGCTTACGGGCTTAGCTCCTGTAGAATTTATACGCGATATGAAAATGAAACGTGCTTCACAAATTCTGTTATCGGGTGAATATATGGTAAAAGAAGTGTCGTATATGGTAGGTATTTCCGACACTAAATATTTTGCAAAATGCTTTAAAGCAAAATACGGAGTTACCCCGGCCGAGTTTAAAAGCAAAAAAGGAATAATTTAGCTGATACTACGCTTTAGGAAAATTCACCAAAAACACCGATTCCGAGGCTCTGGTTAATGCGGTGTAAAGCCAGCGATAAAAATCGCTGTTCAAACGCTCATCGGCTACTTGTCCGGGATCGATAAATACTTTTTTCCATTGACCTCCCTGCGCTTTATGACAAGTTACTGCATAAGCAAATTTAATGTGAAGCGAGTTGAAGAATTCGTTTTCATAGATGGTTTTTATCAGTAGTTTTTTATTGGTTATTTCAGGATAATCCTCGGCTACTTTTTCGAACAATTGCTGGTGCAATTCATTGGCTTGCTGTGGCGTTTCGCTTTGTAAAATATCAAGCCAAACGCGGGCGTCAATTTCCCACCCATAATCAAGCGAACGGAGCGTGAGATCTGCAAAACGGAATCCATACATTTCACGGTATTTTCGGACACGCATCACTTCCAACACATCGCCATTGGCAATAAAATCAATTTCTTTATAAGGCTTATTCCAAAAATAATTGTTTTTTGTAACCATCAACAAATCACCGTTGGTCAACTCATCTTCCTTCATCATCACACGGTTCCGAATGCCGTTATTGTAAAGGTTTGCCCTCTTATTCGAGCGGGTTACCACTATCGTATCTTCCACACCGACCCCGTTATAAGCACGTTGAATTTCATCAATCAGATCCGAACCTTCCAAATAGCTGATATCCGGAAACGATGTCGTTTCGAAAACCGGAAACGAACTTGTTTTATCATCGAGCAACATTTCGCGTATTCGGGTTGCATTGTGAAGTATACCACTCTCCAATGCCTGACGAACCACATGCGTCAGAGCATATTCATACACCTTCAGGCCATATCCGGCCAGTTTGTCGTGTTCGAGTGCCGGGCTATGAGCTTGCATAACAGGAGGCAACTGAGCTGTATCACCCAACAAAAGCAAACTGCAACCATCGCCACCATACACAAAATCAACCAAATCGTCGAGTAAACGACCCGAACCAAATTCGCCATCACTACCCGTATTCGATATCATTGAGGCTTCATCCACAATAAACAAGGTGTTCTGATACAAATTATCGGCCAACTGAAAGCGGAAATCGCCCATGGCTTTTTGCCTGTATATGCGCTTGTGAATGGTAAATGCCGGAAAACCTGAATAGCCCGAAATCACTTTGGCAGCTCGCCCTGTTGGCGCCAGCAACATGGTTTTCTGTTTCAAACTATTCATTGCACGTACTAAAGCACTTATTACCGAAGTTTTACCCGTACCGGCATATCCACGAAGCAAAAACACCTTCTCAGTATCCGTAGCCATTAAAAATTCGCCCAACTTCAGCAACAAATCGGCTTGTTGCTCGGTAGGTTCAAAGGGTAGCTCTGCCCTGATTCGCGATGTAATAAAATCTGATAACATGCGGGCAAAGATACTGAATAAATTTTCGGACTGCAAGAATGCTTTACAGTCATTCAATGTAAAAAAATAGTACTTCAAAATTCATTTACAACCATACATCTCACAACAGAATGTCTTGTTCCGTTTTTTTTCTAACTTTGCGTCAGTAAACATTCATTTCAAAAAACGCGTTTTAGTTCGTGTAAATTTTCACAAACATGAAGAAACTATTTTTAATTGCATTTATGATGACAACAATCATGGCAGGAGCATCAAAAAAAGAAAAAAATCCAACAACTACTAATTTCAAGTATTCAGTAGATAAATTTGCGGATGTTGAGATATTGCGTTACAGAGTTCCCGATTTTGAATCTCTTAGTTTAAAACAAAAAGAACTGATTTATTATCTGAACGAAGCCGCACTACAGGGTCGCGATATTTTATTTGACCAAAACAATAAATATAACCTCACCATCCGACGTACCCTCGAAACAATATATCTGAATTACAAAGGCGACAGGAATTCAGCAGAATTCAGCAAGCTAACCACATTCATGAAACGTGTTTGGATGGGAAACGGTATCCATCATCACTATTCCGAAGATAAATTCACGCCTGAATTTTCAGTCGGCTATTTTGCAGAAGTGATTCAATCTATTCCTGCCGAAAAATTTTCGGCCGTACTCGGTGCAGGCGAGTCGAAAGATGATTTATTGCAAAAACTAATACCCGTATTGTTCGACCCTACCATTTATCCAAAGAGAACAAATCAGGCTGATGGTGTTGATTTGATTCTAACTTCAGGCAACAACTACTATGGCGATGGCATTACGCAGGCCGAAGTAGAGAACTTCTATACCAAAATGAAAAAAGCCGACGACCCAACCCCCATTTCGTACGGACTAAACAGCAAATTAGTGAAGGAAAATGGTCAATTGGTTGAAAAAACATACAAAGTGGGTGGATTGTATTCAGCAGCCATCGAACGCATCGTATATTGGCTCGAAAAGGCTGCTGCCGTAGCCGAAAACGACAAACAAAAAGATGTAATAAACACATTAATAGAATATTACAAAACAGGAGATTTACGCACTTACGATTTATATTCAATAAAATGGGTGGAAGATTTGGCCTCGCAGGTTGATTTCGTAAACGGATTTACCGAAACTTATGGCGACCCTCTTGGCATGAAAGCCAGTTGGGAATCGCTTGTGAATTTCAAAAACATCGAAGCCACTAAACGTACCGAGATTATCAGCAAAAATGCTCAATGGTTCGAGGATCATTCTCCGATTGACAAACAATTCAAAAAGGAAACCGTAAAAGGTGTTTCGGCAAAGGTTATTACGGCAGCTATTTTAGCCGGCGATTGTTATCCGGCTACGCCAATTGGTATTAATTTACCAAATGCCAACTGGATACGTGCCCAACACGGTTCAAAATCGGTAACCATCGAGAACATTACCGAAGCATACGACCAGGCATCGTTGGGCAATGGTTTTTCAGAAGAATTTATGTGGAGCGATGTAGAACGTGACCGGGCAAAAAAATACGCTTCGCTCACCAACAACCTGCATACCGATTTGCACGAATGTCTGGGACATGGCTCTGGTAAACTTTTACCCGGTGTTGACCCTGATGCCCTGAAAGCATATGGTTCAACCATTGAAGAAGCCCGCGCCGACCTGTTCGGACTTTACTACATGGCCGATGCAAAAGTAGTTGAACTGGGATTACTCCCAAACAACGAAGCTTACAAAGCTGAATATTACCAGTTTATGATGAACGGACTGATGACACAACTCACACGTATTCAGCCCGGCAAAAACATAGAAGAAGCGCACATGCGTAACCGTCAGTTAATTGCGGCCTGGGTATACGAAAAAGGGAAAGCCGACAATGTTGTGGAAATGAAAGTACGTGATGGTAAAACCTACATTGTTATAAATAATTATGAAAAACTCCGGTCACTTTTTGGACAATTGTTAACTGAAATTCAACGCATTCGTTCAACCGGCGATTTTGAAGCTGGCAAAGCAATTGTGGAGGCATATGCCGTAAAAGTTGAACCAGCGCTTCACAACGAGGTTCTTGCGCGCTACAAAACTTTAAATCTGGCACCATACCGTGGCTTTGTAAACCCTGTGTATACTTTGGTTAAAAATAAAGCAGGTAAAATTACCGATGTAAAAGTTTCGTACACCGAAAATTATCTCGACCAAAATTTAAGGTATTCAAAAGATTATTCGGTATTGCCAAGTATTAATTAATTTTCATTTCTACGTTGCCTCCATTAGGCTAAAATATGCAACCACTCGCTGAACGACTTCGCCCCCAAACGCTCGATGAATACATCGGTCAAAAACATTTGGTAGGCCCTAAGGCCATACTCCGACAAATGATAGAGTCGGGGCACATTGCTTCGTTCATATTGTGGGGGCCTCCCGGTGTAGGTAAAACAACACTGGCAAAAATTATTGCCAACCGACTTGAACGCCCGTTTTACACCCTTAGTGCAGTCACTTCGGGTGTAAAAGACGTTCGGGAAGTAATTGAAAAAGCCAAACAAAGCCGTTTTTTTAATCCGCAAGGAGGCAATCCAATTCTTTTTATCGACGAAATACACCGTTTCAGCAAATCGCAACAGGATTCGTTGCTTGGTGCAGTTGAGAATGGTACTGTTACGCTTATTGGCGCTACAACCGAAAATCCATCGTTCGAAGTTATCACTCCACTCCTCTCCCGCTGCCAGGTATATGTTCTCAAATCGCTCGAGAGTACCGACCTTATGGAACTGGCACAACGAGCCATTACTACGGATAGCGAACTCAGAAAACGCGAAATTCATTTCGACGAAACAGAATCGCTGATAAGATACGCAGGTGGAGATGCACGCAAACTACTGAATATCATTGAACTTGTAGTAAGTTCTGAAAATGAAAAAGTGGTTCACTTTAGCAACGAAGTGGTTACCGAGCGATTGCAGCAAAACCCCATGGCCTACGATAAAGATGGTGAAATGCATTACGATATTATATCGGCCTTTATCAAATCCATCAGGGGTAGCGACCCCGATGCCGCTATTTACTGGCTGGCACGTATGATAGCCGGAGGTGAAGATCCCAAATTTATTGCCCGCAGATTAGTAATATCAGCGGCCGAAGACATTGGATTGGCCAACCCTAATGCATTGTTGCTTGCCAATTCCTGTTTCGACGCCCTCACTAAAATTGGCTGGCCTGAGGGGCGTATTATTTTAGCCGAAACAACCGTGTATCTGGCTTCGTCGCCAAAAAGTAATTCGGCTTACCTGGCCATTGATGCTGCGTTGGCATTGGTTGAGAAAACCGGTAACCTGCCTGTTCCGCTTCACTTGCGCAATTCTCCGACAAAGTTAATGAAAGACCTGAATTATGGTAAGAACTATAAATACTCACACGATTTCCCAAATAATTTTGTGATTCAACAGTTTATGCCCGATGAATTACAGAAAACATCTATTTGGAAAGTACAGAATAATCCGGCCGAAAAAAAACTGGGCGAGTGGTTGCATTCACTTTGGAAGGATAGATATTAAAAAACAATACCGCCCTCACATTTAACATGTTAGAGCGGTATTTTTATTGAATTACAAAAAAGTGCTTTTAAACAAAGCTATATAAGAAAACGATATTTGCTTCAAATGCTGGTTTTTTACTACCCTCAATTTCCAATACTACATGTAGTTCGGCTTTCGTAGTGCCACGTAAATTTACTACCGATACAAGTTTTACGCGCACCCTGACAAAACTGTTTACCGTTACAGGCTGCATAAAACGCAGTTTCTCAATACCATAATTCACGGTCATTGTAGAATTCCGGATTTCAACAATCTGATCCCAAAGATGCGGCAAAATTGACAAATTCAGATAGCCATGTGCAATTGTAGTTTTAAAGGGACCATTTTTCGCCTTCTCTTCATCACAGTGTATCCACTGATGATCCAGCGTAGCATCAGCAAATAAATTTATTTGCTCTTGCTTAATTTGAATATATTCCGACACACCCAGTTCCTTACCTTCGAACTGTTTAAATTCATCAAAACTGCTAATAATTATTGGATTCATGAAACTCTCTGATTTTGATTAGAAAACTGCTCACACACTGCTTATTTGTGCAAATTTAATGTTTTTTTTCGCAATATAGAAGATTTCGTGTAAAAATTTGATGAATATTTTGATTGTTTTATTTAGATAATTTATTAATTCTATTTAAAAACTTTCCTTCCAAAAAAACAATTCCCCGGTTGTAATAGTTAATAGTTTTAAAAGTTATTCGCAGTACAATTATACTTATTTTTCGACAAAAGTATTTTTTTGTATCTTTGTCAACAACTTAAGATTTATAATCATTACAAAAAAGTTTTAAAATTAAACATACATAAATTCAGAAGAAAATGGAAGAATTAAATGCTGTAATCCAACAGGTTGTACAGGTTTCCCCAATCATGAAAGTATTCAGAATCGCACCGCTTGGATGGGAACTACCGGATTTTAAACCAGGTCAGTTTGTGGCAATCGGACTCCCTCCAACTGCCGAGAAATGCGCAGAAGCTACCGATGAGCCAGTTGAGCCGGATCAGGAAAAATTAATAAAAAGAGCTTATTCAATTGCTTCGTCTAATTTATCAAAAGAATACGTAGAGTTTTACATCACTTTAGTGCATTCAGGTGCATTAACTCCACGTTTATTCAACTTGAATATAGGTGACAAAATTTGGTTAGGCAATAAATTTGTTGGAATGTTTACTCTCGACCAGATTGACGAAGATCAAAACATTGTTTTAATTGGAACAGGAACAGGTGTAGCACCTTATATGAGTATGTTACGTACCGATGCCCTTCACCGTAAAGGCCGTATTGTTGTAATACACGGAGCTGCAAATTCATGGGATTTAGGTTATTCATCGGAATTAAATCTGCTACAGGTTCTTTCGCCAAAATTCAATTACATTCCTACAATTACAAATCCTGAACGCGAACATGTTGAATGGAATGGTCGTAAACAATTTATTCAGGATATTTGGGATGAAGGTGCCATTGAAAAACTTTGGGGATTTAAACCTACTGCCGAAAATACGCACGTTTTCTTATGTGGTAATCCACGTATGGTTCAGGGTATGGTTGACGCACTTGAAGCCGATGGCTTTAAAGAACATACACGCAAGGAAGCCGGACAAATCCACGTTGAAAAATTCTAACAGAAATTTGAATATAAAAATACACCCGGGTTGTTTCACAACCGGGTGTTTTTGTTTTAAATAGTTCAAATTTCAAACATTTATTATCTTTGTAAGGTATTTTCCGTTCAATTTTTGAATATATTTCCAAATATCCATCAATAGGAGAGCTAAAAATTATGAATTATGGATTTATTAGGGTGGCTGCAGCTATCCCCGACATAAAAGTAGCCGATTGCAGTTACAATATTTCACAAATAATAGATATTGCTCAAAAAGCAGACAATCAGCAAATTCAGGCTATTTGCTTTCCTGAACTATGTATTACCGGATACACATGTGCCGACCTGTTTTTTCAAAGTGAATTACTACATCAGGCCGGTAATGCATTGCATGAATTGCAATTACAAACAGCAAAATTAAATTGCGTTATAATAGTTGGAATGCCATTCGAACTAAAAAACCAACTCTTCAACGTAGCAGTTGTATTACAAAGAGGCAAAATCCTGGGCATTGTTCCCAAAACTCACTTACCAAACAACAACGAGTTTTACGAAAAAAGATGGTTCACTCCATCTGCCTCCATCACCGACCAGTCAGTAAATTTCCGCAATCAGGATATTCCATTTGGAACTGACATGCTTTTCTCATCCGGCGCTTTCAGTTTTGCGATTGAACTCTGCGAGGATTTATGGGTACCCATACCACCAAGTTCGCAACATGCCGTACAAGGGGCAGAGCTGATATTCAACCTGTCGGCCACCAACGAGCTAATCGGGAAACATCAATATCTGCGTCAGTTAATTGAGCAACAGTCGGCCCGTTGCAATGCCGGATACATTTACTCATCAGCCGGATATGGCGAGTCGACCACTGACGTGGTTTACGCCGGCAATGGAATTATAGCCGAAAACGGAAAAATTGTAGCTTCCACTAAACGTTTTGTGTTTGAACCACAATTGGCAGTGTCCGAAATTGACGTAGAACGCTTGCGTTCGGAACGAATACGCAACAGCAACTTTGGTAATAGCCGTACTGATAAAACCTATCGTAAAATCAGTTTTGAAACTGTAGGTTTCGATGTACACAGCATACATCGTGTGTTTGAGAAACACCCATTTGTGCCTTCGCTTACCAACCGAAATGAGAGTTGTGAAGAAATTTTCTCAATTCAGATGGGAGGTTTAGCCAAACGATGGAAACACACCAATGCAACCACGCTCATTCTGGGTATTTCGGGAGGTCTGGACTCTACACTTGCACTTTTGGTATGTATAAAGACAGCGGACAAACTGGGTTACGACCGGAAAAGAATTGTAGGTATTACAATGCCCGGTTTTGGCACCACCGACCGCACCTATACGAATGCCTTGAGCCTGATGAAGTCCTTAGGGATAACCGTAAAAGAAATATCGATAAAAGACGCATGCATACAGCACTTTAAAGACATTGAACACGATGCATCGGTGCACGATGTAACTTACGAAAATACGCAGGCGCGTGAACGAACACAGATATTAATGGACTACGCCAACAAACACAATGGAATAGTGATAGGAACAGGCGACTTATCCGAATTAGCTTTGGGTTGGGCTACATACAACGGCGATCACATGTCGATGTACGCCGTTAACAGCGGCGTACCAAAAACTTTAGTACGTTATTTGGTAGATTGGGTTTCGCACCAACTGGATGCCTTTTCAGAAATAATTTTGCAGGATGTGCTCGACACACCGGTTAGCCCGGAACTATTACCCGCTGATGCCAACGGTGAGATTGCACAAAAAACAGAAGATCTCGTGGGACCATATGAACTGCACGATTTTTATTTATATTATTTTGTTCGTTTTGGTTTCTCACCCGAAAAAATTGCTTTTTTAGCAAAACGCTCATTCGAAGGTTCGTACGATGAACCAACCATTGAAAAATGGTTAAAAGTATTTATTCGGCGATTTTTTCAGCAACAGTTCAAACGCTCCTGCATGCCCGACGGCCCTAAAGTTGGTTCAATAAACCTATCGCCCCGTGGCGACTGGCGCATGCCCAGCGACGCAATTGCTTTTAAATTTTAAGATTATATTAAAAAAACTTCTAACATCAAATTAAAAAAAAGATATGTTTTCTCAGATTTACTACGGCAACACCCTGAAAGAGTGGCTTATATCATTAGCAATAATTGTAGGAGCTGTTTTATTAAATAAAATCATTATTCTGTTTAACAAACACATCCTTGTAAAGTTAACTGCAAAAACAAAAAACAGAATGGACGACATTCTGTTTAAAATGTTACAAGCACCAGTATTACTGGGTGTTATGTTGCTGGCCATCTGGATAGCCAGCAGCCGACTTGAACTCGACACTAAAATCGACAAATTTTTCAGCATGTCGTATCAGTTTCTGATAGTATTAAACATTACCTGGTTTTTAGTCCGTTTTGTAAATGCTGTTATCGAAGAATACATGGTGCCAAAAGCTGATGATAAAAGTTCAAAATACCTCGACAACACACTTATACCAATAATCCGCAGAGCAATTCTGGGTGTTATTTGGGCAATTGGCATCATGATGGCACTCAAAAACGTAGGTGTTGATGTGGGAGCCTTAATTGCCGGACTTGGTATTGGCGGTTTGGCATTTGCATTAGCTGCTCAGGATACCATTAAAAATATCTTCGGCGGAATAACGATATTTACCGATCGTCCCTTCCGTATAGGCGATAGAATTATTGTGGATGGATTTGATGGCTTTATCGAAGACATAGGTATACGAAGTACACGACTTCGAACACTTGAAAAAAGACTTGTTACCATTCCAAATTACAAGATTGTGGAGGCTTCAATCGAAAACATTTCCAATGAACCCATGCGCAGAGTTATACTGGACTTGGGCTTAACATACAATACAAGTCCTGAAAAAATGGAGAAAGCACTTGAAATACTAAAGGGCATGCCTTCAAGAGTAAAGAATGTGGATTCAAAAGAAGTAATTGCCTATTTTTCGGGATATGGTGCATTTTCACTAAATATCCGATTTATTTATTGGATTAAAGATGTAGCGAAATTTCCGGAAACGAATTCAAACGTAAATCTGGATATACTTCATTCATTTAACGATGCCGGACTTGAATTTGCATTCCCTACTCAAACAGTATATATTGAGAAAGATTGAAAGAGTTGACTGGTTTCTTCAAGTAAAACAAACCATATTACAAATTATAGCCCGAAACTGATAGCAATTCATTTTCGAGCGAATTACCAACATGATAAAATCATAGCAGAATAAAAACATGGAAGAAAAAGTTACGGGACTCCCGGAAAATGCCTCGCGCGAATTACGCGAAGGCGAAGAGTATAAACCACTATTGTCGCCTCAAAATGAATATCCGGAAGTGAACTTCCGCTCAATAAGTTGGGGTTTACTGATGGCTATTCTTTTCTCAGCAGCCGCCGCCTATCTGGGACTTAAAATTGGTCAGGTTTTCGAAGCAGCCATTCCAATAGCCATTATAGCCGTAGGCCTATCCAGTGCATCAAAGCGTAAAGGAGCCTTGGGCGAAAATGTGATAATTCAATCAATTGGAGCCAGCTCAGGTGTTATTGTGGCAGGTGCCATATTTACCCTGCCTGCACTTTATATACTTCAGGCAAAATATCCGGCTATCACGGTGAGTTTTATGCAGGTATTCCTTAGCTCATTACTGGGTGGTGTTTTAGGAATTCTGTTCATGATACCGTTTCGAAAATACTTCGTATCGGACATGCACGGGAAGTATCCTTTCCCTGAGGCAACAGC
>RRZT010632600.1_pt1 | contig 11295 bp, 6 predicted proteins | sample 2165551 | NCBI WGS metagenome assembly RRZT01 (sample SAMN10456910, study PRJNA506462) | wastewater metagenome | biome: wastewater; feature: sludge; material: wastewater sludge; isolation source: wastewater sludge with Escherichia coli K12::gfp cells carrying plasmid... | place: USA: Moscow, Idaho ...
CGAATTGAAATCTACCACAATTAAAAGCCAGGTTTTCAGCCTGACTTTTTTATTGCATTATCATTAGATCAAACCCCAAAACTTCACTTCAGTTGCTAAACTTTTCTTAGCGCCATAAAGTAAAGTGAACCTAATATGGTAAATTTTAGTTAACAAACAGTAGATGTTTGTTGTCAGACGCGTTATAATAATTAAGCATGCATTAACTCTTGATGCTGTAACCATTTATACTTTATCAAGTGATACCTCGAAAAATCAGGTTTGCTACTGTGCGAAATCTGGTTTTCGGATAAAATTAAAAACTATTTTTGAAAGGGGTTAAAATGAACGAAAATCAAGAACCACTGTTGGATCTGGATACTGGTTCCGATTCAGCACATGTAACCGCTGAAAATCCAGGTGTGATCTTTCAAGCTGGAGCTCACCGCAAATCCCGTATTTCCACAAAACTACTGCTGTTTACGGTGTCTCTGATTGCCCTGGCGGTGTTATCACTGGGGATTATTGCTGTGAATCTCGGTGCAGCGGCGTTAACTAACCAGTCCAACGCTGATGGTCAAGAGTATACCATTGAGGGTGCTTCTCATGTTGGTGCCATCATAACCGGAAACCTGTCCACCCTCAGCGAAGTTGCCTCGCGAGCCCGGGTTACTACAATGGACTGGCAAACCCAGGTCGATGCTGTTGCTGGGGATATTGAGCGTCTGGGCTACCAGGATATTGCGGTAATGAACCTCGCTGGACACGCCAAATACATTAAAGGTGGTGGTGAGTTTGATTCCTGGGGTGAATTCTGGTACGAAGACGGATTCAAAGGTGAGCTCGCTATTTCGGATGTGGCCATCAGCAAAGTCACCAAAGAACCGGTTGTCTTTGATGTTGCTCCGATTAAAAGCAATGGCCAGGTCTTAGGCTTGCTGGTTGGTCGACGAGATCCAACCTTTTTAAAAGATACCACCAATGCCATGGGTGATGGCGAACGACAGTACGGCTTTGTTGTCAATGAAAACGGTGCCATGATGGCACATCCTGATGATCAGATGATTCTGGATCAGGTCAATGTCTTTGATGATATTGAAAAAGACGGTACCTGGAAAAGCTTTGGTTTAGCTTTAAAAGAGCTGGGCCCCCAATCGACCGGGATGGTAACGTACACTGTCAATGGCGCGACAAAAATCGGCACAACTGCACCTATTCCCGGAACCAAGTGGACCCTAATTATTGCCCAATATGAAGATGACGTGCTGGCCCCAATCACCAATCTGAGAAATCTGATTTTGTTGATTTCATTAGCTATTCTCTGTGTTGGCGGCGTCGCTGCCTATGTTATGGCTCAAAAACTCGCTAAACCGATCATTAAGCTCAAAGAAGTGGCGGATCTGGTTGCGGTTGGAAAAGTCGATATCGATGTTGAAGTGACCACCTATGATGAAATCGGCGATTTGATGCTCTCTTTCCAAACGATGATTGAAAATAACAAGCAGCAGGCTGAAGCAGCGCGTTCGATGGCTAAAGGTGATTTTGAAGTTAAAATCACTCCAAGATCAGAAGATGATGTGCTCGCCTACTCCTTAATCGATGTTGTCAAAGCAATGAACAAGGTTCACGATGGGGTGATCAAACTTGGTAACGCTGCTTTAGAAGGTCAACTCAACTACCGCGGTAATACCACTGAGTACTCAGGCGCTTACAAAGACCTGATCATTGCCTTAAACAATGTCATCAATACCTTTGTCAAGCCCCTCAAAGTAGCTAACAAAGCGATTGAGCGAATCGGTAATGGGGTTATCCCACCTAAGATTACCACCGAATACAAGGGCGATTTTAACGATCTTAAAAACCATATCAATGCTTGTATTGACGGTTTGGGAGCTTTGACAGAAACTGGCGAAGTGCTTCACCGGCTCTTTATCAATGATTTTTCTGCAAAAATGGAAGGTAACTATTTAGGCGTCTTTGGTGATCTGGCTACTTCAGTTAACGAAATCCATTGGAAGCTTAATTATATTCATGCCATTGTCAACAATGTTGCCAATGGTAATATGAGTGATTATGACGAACTGGTCAATATTGGAAAACGAAGCGACGAGGATGAATTTATCCCCAGTCTGATTCAGATGATTGAGAATATTCATTCGCTGGTCAATGAAGCTGATGAAATGACAAAGCTGGCGGTTGAAGGCGACCTCGATCATCGCGGTGACCCTTCCCGATTCAGAGGCGAGTATGCCAAGGTCATCAGCGGTTTCAACCAAACCTTGGATGCCGTCATTGAACCAATCCAGGCAACCTCAGCAGCTCTGAATGAACTGGCTAAGGGTAATCTTAACTTCACCATGGATGGCGAATTTAAAGGTCAGCACGGACAAATCCAGGATGACATGAATCGGACCATCGATTTCCTCAAAAAATATGTTGGTGAAATTACCGCGACCCTTCAACAAATCGGTGAAGGTGACCTCAGTCAAGAAATTAAAACCTATTATCACGGCGATTTTGTTGCCATCAAACTTGCTATTAATGGTATCACCACACGTCTAAGTGAAGTGATGAAGGAAATTGATGATGCTGCCGGTCAGGTAGAAGCCGGTGCGATCCAGATCTCTGATGGCGGTCAGGCCTTATCCCAGGGAACCACCGAACAGGCCAGCGCCATCCAGCAACTCACCGCCTCCATTGAAGAGGTGGCTGCTGAAACCAAACGCAATGCCCAGAATGCCAACGAAGCTAACGAACGGGCCATTGAGGTTCGAACCAACGCCGAAGTCGGTAATTCGCAAATGAAAAAAATGGTCACTGCTATGGTTGAAATCAACGACTCATCGAATAATATCTCCAAAATTATCAAGGTGATCGACGACATCGCCTTCCAAACCAATATTTTAGCCTTGAACGCCGCTGTTGAAGCGGCCCGAGCCGGACAGCATGGCAAAGGTTTTGCTGTGGTCGCTGAAGAAGTACGAACCTTGGCTGCCCGTAGTGCTGAAGCCGCCAAAGAAACGACTGGTCTTATCGAAGGCTCCATCGATAAGGTGGCCGTTGGCACCAAAATTGCTGACGAAACTGCTGAAAGCCTGGTTGAAATCCTCAACGAAATCGAAAAGGTCACGGGACTGGTTGGCAATATTGCCCGGGCCTCCAATGATCAGGCTTCGGAGATTGCTCAAATTACCAAAGGGATCGAACAGGTTTCAAATGTTGTTCAAACAAACTCGGCTACCGCTGAAGAAAGTGCTGCCTCCAGTCAGGAGCTTTCCGGTCAGGCAGAAGTCCTTAAACAAATGATGAGCAGCTTTAAACTCAAAGCTCAAAACGGAGTTAGTCCGTTAGCTCAAAAAAAACCACTTACAAAAACAAGCGCTGATACTCCTAAATCCGTGACGCCACAGCCAGAACCATGGATCGCACTGGATGATAGCGAGAACGATAAGTATTAACAATCCTACCGAAACCTGCCGTCTCAAACAGCCCGCCTTATAATCAATTCTCCTGAAGACAAATGGCTTGTCTTCAGGATTTTTTATACACTTTTTGATCCTACTAAGCTACTATTCAGTATATTAATAACGACTTTATGTTCGATTGTAAGATTGGATTGGCTTTGTTTCTTCAATTAATCCTTCTTTTATATTTATTTGATTATTCTTTTTTTGTCTGTTTGTTTATTTCATATGCAATTTATGAAAATAAATTAGCGACATATTAAATTTTTGTTTCTTTTTTTAACCTTTTCCATTATAATCTACTAAATGGTCAACCAAGATCACGTTTTTCCAAATAATAAGACTTATTATTCATAATGTAAGGTGGTGTTTATTAAAGATAATTCTTGAAAAAGGTCTAACTCGAGGTTTCAGAATATTTTTCCTATCGTAAAACTATCTAATTTTATAAATTTCGATTTTTACAATATCCAAAAAACCTGTGAGAAATGACTCTGTCAATAAATTGTATAGCCCCAGATTAAAAACCGGAGGAAGATAACTTGAATTGGTTTAAAAATTTAAAAATTAAAACGAAACTACTGACCTCTTTCATACTCATAGCTCTATTGGTCGGCCTTGTTGGTTTCGTCGGTATCTTAAACACCTGGTCACTGCAGAAGTCTGATCAGGAGCTTTATGAAAACATGACCGTGCCCATTTCTCAAATGGGTCAGATATCCACCACCTTTCAGATGATGCGTGTGAACCTGCGTGATATGATTCTTGCAAACGATTCAAGCCAGATTGAGTCGATTAAAAAAAATATTGGCCAGGATCAGCAAAAAATCGATGAGCTGGCTGAAGCCTATGCCGCAACGATTCAATCTGACGAAATGCGACAGGCTTTTGAAGTCTTCGAATCAAGCCGGAGTGAGTACAATAAACACCTTGATTCGTTAATGAATCTGGCCACCCAGAATCGAGACCCTGAAGCTTTTAGCCTGATGAGTGCTGACGGAGCGGCGGGCAAGGCCACTGCTGCAATGCAATCAGCGATTGACAATTTATCGAGCTTGAAACTTGCTGATGGACAAACTAAATCAGAAAACAATATCGCCCAGGCCGCCAGTGCCACAACGACGATGACTGTCATTATGGTGATCAGCATGATCTTAGCTGTTGCTCTGGGTTTACTACTGACTTCGCTAATCTGTGGCCCACTGCGCAAGGCCAGCCATATGATTAAGGAGATGAGTAAGGGGCATTTGAGTATGCGACTTGATATCGAGGCCAAGGACGAAATCGGAGAAATGGCAACAGCCATGAATCACATGGCTGACGGACTCCAGTTCATGGTCATCGGCACAATAAACCGGATTTCTGACGGCGATGTTGCCATAAACGTCGAAATCACTGATCCCGAGGATGAAATCGCACCAGCTTTGAAAAAGACCATTGAAACCATCCGCGCCCTGATTACTGAAGCTAATATGCTGTCTCAGGCAGCTGTCGAAGGCCGACTGGCAACCAGAGGAGATGCCGAAGCTTTCAACGGCGGCTTCCGGGAGATCGTAACTGGTGTCAACAATACCCTGGATGCTGTTGTGGGGCCTCTCAACATCGCTGCCGAATATATTGAGCGAATTGGTAAAGGTGAGATCCCACCTAAAATTACCGATGAATATTATGGCGACTTCCGCGAAATCAAAAATAACCTCAATGCCTGCCTGGATGGTCTAAGTGCCTTATCAGTGGCTGATCACACCTTGAAATTGATGAATAAAAACGATTTGACCCAACCGATTGAGGGTAATTTCGACGGTATTTTCGGAGAGATTTCCCAATCAATCAATGGCGTCCACGCCCAGCTTGGTCGGATTGTCGATATTTGCAACCATATCAGCAATGGTGATTTAAGTGATCTGGACTTCCTCCGCAGTATTGGAAAACGCAGCGAAAACGATCATTTAGTACCGGCCCTGCTGGGAATGACCGAAACCATTCTGATGCTGGTTGAAGAAACCCGATCGATGGCTCAAATCGCCATCGACGGTGACCTAAACAACCGCGGTGATATCACAAAATTCCAGGGTGAATATGCAACAGTTATTGAAGGATTCAACCTGACCCTGGATGCCGTCATCGACCCGATTACAGCCGCTTCAGCGACGCTTAATGAATTGGCCGAGGGCAATCTCAACATCACCATGGAAGGTGACTTTAAAGGTCAACACGGTAAAATCAAGCATGATATGAACCAGACCATTGAATTTTTAAGAGCCTATGTCGAAGAAATAACCGATACCCTTGAAGAAATGAGTCAAGGAAATTTTGATCTGGAAATTACGAACCTTTATTGTGGTGACTTCCTGGCTATTAAAAAAGCCCTGAACCATATCGCAGCCAGTTTGAGTATGACGCTGTCGGATATCAATGTTGCCGCCAGTCAGGTTGAAATCGGCGCTCAACAGATTTCGGACGGCGGCCAGGCCTTGTCTCAGGGTACCACTGAACAGGCCAGCTCGATCCAGGAACTGACAGCTTCGATTGAGGAGGTCGCTTCAGAAACCAAACGTAACGCCAAAAACGCCAACGAGGCTAACGAACTGGCTATTAACGTTCGTTCTAATGCTGAAGTTGGCAATACCCAGATGGTCAAAATGGTGGCGGCTATGAGCGAGATTAATGACTCTTCCCACAATATTTCCAAAATCATCAAGGTTATTGATGATATTGCCTTCCAGACCAATATCCTGGCGCTTAATGCCGCTGTCGAAGCGGCCCGGGCCGGACAACACGGCAAAGGCTTTGCTGTCGTAGCCGAAGAGGTGCGAACCCTGGCCGCCCGTAGTGCCGAAGCTGCCAAAGAAACAACTGGTCTGATTGAAGGGTCTATTGACAAGGTCGAAGTGGGCACCCGGATTGCCGATGAAACCGCCGTAAGTCTGGCCGAAATACTAAAACAGATTGAAAAAGTGACCGATCTGGTTGGCCGTATTGCCCGGGCTTCAAATGATCAGGCCTCAGAAATCGCTCAAATCAATCAGGGTATTGAAGCGGTTTCTCAGGTGGTTCAGACTAATTCGGCCACCGCTGAGGAAAGCGCGGCGGCCAGTGAAGAATTATCAGGCCAAGCGGAAATGCTGAAACAAATGGTGGATACCTTTAAGTTAAAAAACGTCAAACAGCAGCCTGTTAAAGCTGCTGTTGAAAGAGCTGAAATAGCTGCTACACCTGTCACCTCACTCCCATCTGAAATAATTTTAGATGATCTTGATTTTGATAAATACTAAACATAACATCCAAAAAACCGGTCTGAGTTTAACAACGTGGACCGGTTTTTTTCAGGACTTTTATTTAGCTGATTTTCGCCATCTTAAGGCAATTATTAGGCTATTTTTGCTGGCTGCATTCTTTAAAACCACTACCTCAGACCAGCAGTTTGGCAAAATCATTGTATCGCGTTCGGGCCTTTTTCTGGGCTTTGATTCGGGCTTTGTTGATGTCTTGATAATTTGCGATCAGAATCGTAACAATATCAGCATCAAGTTTGTAGTCTGCGACCATTATTTTGAGTACCTCAATCACTTTTTCCTTGTCCATTCCCTTGCGGTAGGGACGGTTTTCGGATACAGCTGTAAAAATATCCGCCACTGCCATAATCCGGGCTCCCAGGGAAAGTTCAGTACCCTTCTTTTTAAATGGGTAGCCGGTGCCATCCAGCCGTTCATGGTGCATCGAGGCGAATTCATTAATTTCTTCAAAACCGGCAATCTGAAACAACAATACATAGGTATGATAGGTATGCTCTTTCATCACGGCAAATTCTGCCTCAGTGAGCCCCGCCGGTTTCTCCAGAATTTCAGTGGAAACGGTGAGCTTACCAATGTCATGGACGTATCCTGCGGCCTGAATTTTCTTGCAGGTTAGCTCATCACATTTTAAATGTTGGGCCAGGCGTTTGGCTACTGCTGAAACCCCTTCACTGTGAACCGCAGTAAAGTTACTCCGAAAATCAATGACCCGGGCAAAAAGTTTGGTGATCCCGATTAATGCATCAATATCCAGTCTCTGATCCTGGAATTTTATTTTTTTATAGTATCGACGACCATTGGAAATAGACTCCAGATCGTACCAGAAAAATTCTTTTTCTTTTAATCGTTCAAAAGCTTTAACGTATTCGGGATTAAATTTTCGTCCTGAGGCACTTAGTATTTTTTCAAAAATTCGATCTTTTTGATTGATCGTTTTATTATCCCGGGATAACTGGGTGGCAATCCGGTCTGCCAGATGAATAAGATGACTTTCCGGTTTCACCATTTCCCCACAAAATCTGAGACCTTCCCCATCGTTCCAATCGACATGATGAAATTTGATAATTCGGGCAATTTCTTCAAACTCACGGTAATCCTTCAGCAGCAGCCAGCCAATGCGGGCATGTTGATGGGGATTAATAGCTTCAAACTTCAACACATTGATTCGTTCCTGCATACTCAAACCACCAATATCATGGAGCACAGCGGCAACACAAACTTCATTCAGTTTCTTTTCATCAAAGTCCAACTCTTCCCCCAGGTTATTGGTAATATAGGCGACAAGACGTTGATGATGATTCAGTTCCGGGCTTACCATATCCGAAGCTCTTGATAGTTGGAGAGTTAACTCTAATAAAGAGACCATTTTTTTCCTTTCGCGAAAATATCCATTTTAGTACTATTTTGATATGATAGCATATTTTGATGATGATTGTAATAAAAATACCATCATTTTTTGATGCAACTAACTTTTTTTAATGCGGAACAGCTTTCAAATGCCACCATCACTGATGATCCTTGAAGTATCTGTTTTATCTTTATCGCCGATCTGGCTGCTTTCGCTATTAAATTAGCTCTCATTCACATTTTAGGCTGGTCAAAACAAATAGAAAAACTTATACTATTGATAGAGATTAAGTTTAGCAGATGTGAGGAGATTTAATAATGATCATTGACTTAAGAAGTGATACTGTCACCCAACCAACCCAAAGCATGCGGACCGCTATGGCCAATGCAACCGTGGGTGATGATGTTTATGGGGATGACCCCACTGTCAACCAGTTGGAAAAACTGGCTGCCGAACTTTTAGGCAAGGAAGCGGCGCTATTTGTGCCCTCCGGTACCTTTGGCAATCAGCTGGCCATTATGACCCATACCGTAAGAGGAAATGAGGTCCTGGTCGGTGATGCCTGCCATATCCTGATGCACGAGGTTGGAGCCGCTGCGGTTCTTTCTGGCGTTCAGATCAGAACTTTCCCGGTTGGGGACGATGGCATTGATGTGCAAAAACTGGCGCTGATGCTCCGAGGCGAAGACATCCACTTTCCGGATACTGGCCTGATCTGTATGGAAAATGCCCTGTCATCTGGAAAAACGGTAACCCTTGCCAATATGGAAGCCGTTTATGCACTGGCTCAATCTCGGAATATCCCGGTTCATATTGACGGCGCCCGGATTTTTAATGCCGCCCTGGCACTGGGTATAGCTGCCAAAGATATTGCTGCCCAGGGTGATTCGGTTAATGTCTGTCTTTCCAAGGGACTGTGTGCACCGGTGGGATCGCTGCTGTTGGGAACCGAAAAGTTTATCAAGAAAGCCCGAAAAAACAGAAAACTGATGGGCGGAGGACTCCGCCAGGCGGGAATCCTGGCTGCCGCCGGGATTATCAGCCTGACCGAGATGGTCACCCGACTGGAAGAAGATCACCAGAATGCCCGTTATCTGGCCAACCGACTGGAAGAAATTGACTCCTGTTCGGTCTTCCGGGATCGTTTAGACATTAATATGGTCTTTTTTACCCTGCCAGAATCAGTAATCAGTGAGACCACTCTGGTATCCGGTCTATTGGAAAAAAATATCAAAATCAGCGGACAGGAAGACGGCGAGTACCGCTTTGTTACCAACCACGGTGTCAGCTCTGACGACATTGATTGGGTCATTGAGAGCATAAAGACCCTTGTTTCCCGTTTTTCCTGATTTTTACCCTTTATTTTCATGAGCGAATGCATCAAAATCCTTTTATAGTTGGGCTTGACGTGGTATACTAATCTCACTACAAATGGAGGGTTCTTTATGACAACCACATTCTACGGTAACCAAGGTGTTGTGAACAGCATCATACTCGATATGGAAACCGATTTTGAGAAACAATTGAAGTTTTTAAACACCATTAAATTTACTGACGACTTCAAGCCGGAATGGCTACCGGACATCGTCAAAATTACTTTTATTATTGAGCCATCACTGGGACAGTTTGGCAAACCGAATCTGGTCATCATTGCTGAAGAAAAAAGCCTCCAGCGGCACGTGATTTTTGTGGAATCAAAGATTTCGGCTTATGATGACGCTTCTGAAAAACTGAATATTAAACTTTTTCCCAACAAATACAAAGATATCGGAGACAAACTGAATATCCGTCTGGCACTGATGTACCGTTTGGCCAAAGCTTATCACTATCAAAAAGACGGGGGCTTTATTGAAGACGTTGATGAAGCCTACAAGCTCTATCACGACTTGCCCAAGGTACTTAAAAAACCCGTCATGATCAAACTCTGTATTGATAAATTCGGATATAATCCGGATTTTTTATTTGTCGCCATGACCAACGATCCCACCGATATCCAGCCCTTCAAAAACGCCAACTTCCTTCCCCCCATTGGCGTCAGCGGTTGGCGGGCCGAAAAACAATCCTTTGGTTTAATTTCTTTCGCCATGCTTGAAGAGCAAAACCTGGTTGATCCCCAAAAAGGATACTATGCCCTGTCAAAAGAAAATGTCTTACATCTGCCTGCCGAAACCGGCTCCAGCAATAACGACCCTACCATTCGAACCATTGTTCTGGATCAGTGGCACCCCGACTTAAAACTGAATCTCGAAGAGTTTTTAGTGTCTCTGGGAGATCGCCTCACCACCAGCAAGGTCATCACCTTCAACGGTTCTTACAGTATCAAAGCCGAAGACGGGCGGACCCTGGTAAAACTATTTGCCGACAAAGAAAAAATGTACATTACCCTGAGAAATGACAATATTCCGGTGGCCTTTATCGATAAACCGCGAATTAAAATTGGTGTCGGTCTCAATGCCAAATCCTTTGTCTTGATTTATTCCGGAACCGACGATCTCACCGGAGATCACTATAATAAACTGGCTATGGATCTCATTGAAATCATCGTCGATTTTGTGGAACAGTAGCCGGTTGGTTCAAGTCTGGTCTCCGATCAAGCCGATGACGATCATCAAAAGCAATTGTTTGTAATTTTGCCTGTTGAGGCGATCCAGACAATTGCTTTTTTCTATTGATTGACCTATTTTTGCCGGTTAATCTTTTCAACTTAAAAGCTACCTGCCGGTATAATTGAACTAATACTCGAACGATTCTTTAATTAACTCTTACCCCAATAACAGACTTATTAGAGAAGGCAGTACCGATGTAGCGGCTGATTTTCAGGGCGGTTATCGAGAAATCGTCGAGGGTGTCAATGATACCCTCGACGCCGTTATCACGCCCCTGCATGTCGCAGCCGACTCTATTCAGATGATACCGCCGATGGCTTAAAAGAAATCCTCGAACAAATCGAAACGGTTGCCTTGCCGGTCTGATTGAGAGCATTGCCCGGGTCTCCAATGATCAAGCCTCAGAGATAGCCCAGATTACCATGGGTCTGGACAAGCTTCACAAGTAGTTCAGACTAACTCAGCTACGCCGAAGAAAGCGCTGCCGCCAGTCAGGAACTGTCCGGTCAGGCGGAGATACTTAAAGAAATGGTTGGTGCTTTTAATTTAAAAAATACAGCTGCTACTAAAATCCGACCAAGTCCGGTCTCTGAACCAGCAAA
>RRZT011141499.1_pt1 | contig 11294 bp, 7 predicted proteins | sample 2165551 | NCBI WGS metagenome assembly RRZT01 (sample SAMN10456910, study PRJNA506462) | wastewater metagenome | biome: wastewater; feature: sludge; material: wastewater sludge; isolation source: wastewater sludge with Escherichia coli K12::gfp cells carrying plasmid... | place: USA: Moscow, Idaho ...
CAACTGGGAGCGATCATTCGGGTCGATCCGACCCGGCCCCCGTGCACCAGCAACCGCGGGCGCGCCAACGCCCGAGTGGCTGCCGGCCGCCGCGCCACCGGCCGCGGCCGCGCGATGCGAATTCTTTGTGTGAGTCGTGAAGGACATGACCATCACCTCCGGAGCTCTATACCACATCGGCTCGGGCAGCTGCCCGACCGAACTATTAGTGAGGTTACCTTACTATGGGGTTACCTGTCAATGTTGCGACTAGCCTCACGTAAAAGGCCCGCGAAACGGGGCCGGTGCCTCATATAGTTTTTGCCCGCGAAAACTGGTGGCATGAAGATATGGAAACGGTGGGGTTGACCATGTCAGCAAGGTTGGAGATCACAGGCAAATATGCCCGCCAGTATGGCAAAGCATCGAAGAAGATACGAGGCCAGATCCTGGACGAGGTCGTCTCGGTCACGGGCTGGTCCCGGGACAACGCCAGGCGCCGACTACGTCGGGCAGCTAACGACACCACGGCACCACGTGGCCGGTCCCCGGCAAAGAAGCAACGCAAGGCGCGCCCGTTCAAGTACTCCTATGACGCCCGCAGAGTCCTGGCCAAGGTGTGGGCGATCAGTCAGGGACAATGCGGCAAGTATCTTGTGGTCTCCATGCCACTGCTTCTGGACGCTCTCGAATCCTTCGGGGAACTCGCCCCCGGTAAAGACCGTTACAGCAAGCAGGTACGGGCCGAGTTGTTGGCAATGAGCCCAGCCACCATCGACCGGTACCTCAAACCCATCAAAGACGCACACCGACCCACTGGTGTCGCCACGACCAAGGCCTCCCCGCTACTGCGTTCATCGATCCGGGTCCGTAAAGCCGGGGACGAGATCGAAGCTGCTCCCGGCTTTTTCGAGGGTGACACGGTGGCTCATTGCGGCCCGACCTTGAAAGGAGAATTCGCTCGGACGTTGAACATGACCGATGTGAACACGGGCTGGACCTTCACCACCAGTCTCCGCAACAACGCCTCCATACATATTATCGCCGGTCTGGATCGGGCGATCGAGGCTCTTCCGATCCCGATCATCGGGGTCGATTTCGACAACGGGAGCGAGTTCATCAACTACGACGTCGTTGCTTGGGCTCAAAACCTTGAACTGTATTTCACCCGTTCGCGTCCCTATAGGAAGAACGATCAAGCCACCATCGAATCCAAGAACAATCACGTGGTCCGCAAATACGCGTTCTACTGGCGCTACGACACCCAAGCTGCGCTGGGATTATTGAACCGGTTGTGGGTCAACGTCAACGACTTCATGAACTACTACGCCCCCACCATCAAACCCACCGGCTGGGACACCGATCAGGCCGGGCGGCGCAAGCGTGTCTACGACGAACCGAAACCACCCTTCGACCGCTTGGTCGCCTCCGGTGCCCTCACCGCTGACCAAATCCGCGAGATGAGGGCCTACCGGGCCAGTCTCAATCCCGCACAACTGGCCCGTAACATCGCCACCATCCAAACCCAACTCGAAGGCATAGCCAAAACCACCACCCTCAAACTCATCGACCGCACAACACCCCTCCTACCCGCCACCCAAGGAATCAAACACGCCAGCTAACCCAAACCTTCCCGGGCAAAAACATGTGAGGCACGGAACCAGTTTTCGCGGGCACATTGACATGAGGCATTACGGGGTTTCGCGAATCGAGTTGGTACCGGTTGGATCACGTGGAGAGAGCTGGGTGGGGCGGCGTGCTTGTTGACGCGAACCGGTGGGGGTGGAGGAGGTCCGCTTCGTCGTCGTCGTTCGAAACGGCGCTACTCGCTCGCCGGCAAGAACTGCACCACCCCGGCACGCAGGAGTTCGGGGAGCGCGGCCTTGATCTCGGCCCCGACCTGGGCCTCGTCCTGCTCCAGCAGCATGGCGATGGCCGGGATCACCTGCGCCGGGGCGAGTTCACCATCCGACACGCCGATCAGTGCCGCGACGGCGGAGGTGACTGCGCGTTCTCGGCCGCCCGCGCGGCCCTGCGTCACGTGGATGAGTTCCGGGTTCGTACTTCCCGGAACGAAGTAGCGCGCCTCGCGAACATCCGGGGCACACACGAGCGGAATGGTCTCCCACTCGGGCGGGAGGGAGAGGTTGCCGAGCGCCGTTCTGACCGCGGGGCCGTCAACGGGTGGGCCTTCCGGCAGATACTCGCAGACCACGTTGAGGTCGCCAGCATCTCCCGTCGCGACGGCTCGCTGCGCACCAACCCGCAGCGCGAGCGAACCCAACCCGACGAACGTTGTGCCGGCCGAGCTGAAGTCGCCGAGCCACGTTCGGTATTCGGCCCGCCACCGCGTGGGCGTCACGCGCGCCCCCAAACCGTCGCGAATCCACCACTCGGCATACTGCGCAATGTCCAGAAGGTCGCGCTGAACCAGCCACGCGTCAACGGATTGTCCGGCGGCCAGCGCTGCATCGGCAGCCCGCTCGATCCACTGCCGCGGGCGTGTGGCCCACTCGAACTCGTTGCCCTTCACCTCCCAGTTCGCCAGCATGTGCGAGGTGCCGTGGGGAGCCAGGTGCGCGATTGCCTGACGGATGATCATCGGGATGAGCTGATCGCGTTCCATGCCGCCGTCGCGATATTCCAGATTCGAGTCCACGCGAACCGCCTGCGGCGTGATGACGAATGGCGGGTTCGACGTGATGAGGTCGAAGCGCTCGCCCTCGACAGGCTCGAAGAAGCTGCCCTGCCGCACATCGATGGTCACGCGGTTCAGCAGCGCGTTGAATCGCGTGAAGGCGCAGGCGCGCTCCGAGATGTCCGTGGCGACGACGCGCTTGACGTGGCTCGCCAGCTGCAACGCCAAGATTCCGCAACCGCATCCGAGGTCCAGCGCCGAATCAACCGGATCCCGCAGCGTCAGGCGTGCCAGATTGTTCGACGCCGCCGCAATTCCCAGCACGTAGTCCTCGCGCGGCGGCTCGCCGGTCTGCGCCTGTGAGAGATCAGAAGCTACCCACCAGTGGGGAAAATTGGCCTCGTGAAGCTCTCCATCGGCGCGCACACCTTCGGGGCCCGCGCCGGCCGGCTCCCAGGAACCCGCGTACGGGCGCAGATCCAGGGTTGCCGAGAGGGTTGCCGTGCTCTGCGAATCGGCGCCAACCGCGGCCGGCACGTCCCTGACCAGCCCCAACTCGCTTGCGCCAGCGACTCCCAGAGACGGAAGTGCGCGCTCCACTGCCTCGGCCGCGACCGGTTCGGCCAGCATGAACAGGCGGGTCAACACGGCCGCCGCAGAAGCCTCGGACTCCAGCTCCATCGCGGCGGGAGTGAACTGATCGCGTCTCATCGCCGCAAGCGCCATGGGGGAGAGGAGCGCTTCCACACCCGTCACAGTCCAACCGGCTGCAGCGAGGTCATCGCGCAGGCGCGCGATCAACGCTTCGTTGAGCAGCGGCGTGGGCGAAATTGGGGCGGACTCGGGAATCGTCATCCCGAAATTCTAGATGATTGATTTCGAGGATGGCGGGGTTCTCTGGCCACGTGGCTACACAGCGTTGAACTGTGCCAATAGAGGCGCAAGTCAACGCTGTGTAGCCATCAAGGAAATTTGAACGCTCATCAGGCCCCTGCGCTTGTCTCAGCATCTGTTCAACGGCGCCGAAATCGCATCTCCTCCAACCGCCGAGCGGTAGCCTGCGTTTCATGCGAATGGTGATGCGCCCCGGCCATGGTCCTTCCGGTATTCTGCTTGCGATCCTGCTCTCCGCTCTGATGATGGGGTTGGGCGCGGTTCCAGTGGGTGCCGCAGCGGGCGCGGTTCCTGTGGGCGCCGTTCCGGCCGCACGGGCTCCGCTCGCCGCAACCGCGCAGGCCAGGTCTGTCGCGCAGACCAGGCCCGCCGGGCAGGCCCCCATTATCGCAACAGCAACAGCCCCTGCAACCACACCCACCTCACTTTCGACACCCGTCACACGTGCAACTCCCGCCCCACCCTCAACCCCAGCCCCACAGGCCACGCCACCGAACACGGACGGCTACGCCCCCGGGATAGGTGAGGGCCCGGCGACTGGCGGTGGCACCGCAACCATCTGGGCCAATTCGGGATTCGCGGAGATTGCCGCGTCCGAGGGCACCGCCGCGGCGCTCACTGCCGAGGGACGCCTGTACATGTGGGGCCAGCCCACCGGAACGGGCCTTGGCGGAAGTCAACTTCCGGTGCCGGTGGAAATCGAGCTTGCCGCAAACACCACGGCGGTGGACGTCGCAGTGTTCCAGAATCAGGCCGTGCTGCTCGATTCGGACGGCCAGCTCCAATTCGTCCATCTGGAACGCGAGGTTGAGGGTTCCGGCACGCTCGCCGGCAATCTGACCCCGCAGCACTCACTGCGAGGCACCGGAGACGCGAACATCAAGGATTGCGAGCAGCCGTATCTCGGATTCGTCGGCAATCTCGTACAGGATCGGAACGGCGCCCTCTGCGAGCTCTGGCCCGAAGCGGACAACGCGCTCTCGGACTCCTCCATGCCCACGCTGGACGGGGTGGCGGTCACCGCCGTCGTCATGTTTGACAACTCGCGGCCAGCAGAAAAGGGCGCCGTCGCGCTCACGGACGAGGGAACGATTCTCCACCTCACCCCGGGCGCCGATTCGCAGGGCTCCTGGCATCAGGACGCGCTCGCCCCGCAGACCCGGTGGAAGGCGATCGTGCCCGACCCGCAGCAGACGGGCGTGTATGCGGTTGCCGAGGACGGCACGTTGCACGACGTCGACGCCACGTCCGGCATCAGCACGCCCGTGGACGTCCCCGCCACGTTCGAGAGCGGCTGGTTCACCGAGCAACGAAAGCAAGAGGCAGGCTACCTGCAAACGACCGAGGGCGAGTTGTACCTCGTCGCCCCGGCAACCTCCGGCAGCGAGGCGCGCTTCGAGAAATTTGACATGGGGGAGTCCGTACTCGCGGGCGATTCCATTGCGGAACTTGCCATCGGGACGGACGCGATCGCGCTGTCAGAAAGCGGTGAGATCTTCTCCTGGGGCACGTCCGGTTGGATGAACGGGAACACGGATCGCGCGTGGAACCTCCGGATGGTTCCCTCGCCGGTGGGCCTCACGTCGGCGGACCGGCTGAGCGTGGACGGCGTCGACGTGCCCATCGAAGTGGACGACGACGGCGTGGTCACCTTCGAGGCGCCGCCACACTCGCCGGGGACGGTCCCCATTTCCGTGTGGGCGTACGGCAGCTTCGTACCGATCGCGGACTACACGTACTATCTGCCGGTTGAGGCTGCGGCGGCCGATATCAAGGCTGTGGGCAAGGACAAGGCGAGCGGCAAGCAACTGGTGGAAGCCGACGTGACACTGACCGTTCCGAAGAACATGCGCGACAAGCTGGGGACCGATCCGCTGTATGCGGTGGTGAGCGAGCCGTCGATTCGCCTGATGGCGGCCTCCGAGCAATCCCCTCTGGGCGGCTCCATCAAAGTCTCATTCAACGCGAACGGCGAGGCGCACATCCCAGTTCAGATCGTGGAAGGGCAGGAGATCTCCGTTGTGGTGGTGGGTGAGTCCACGCCGCGCGACTCCGTTGACGTCGAGGCCCTGGGTACGGCCGTGGACATCTCGACTCGCGCCGCGAACACGGTGTTGTATGTGGTGCTCGCGGTGGTTGCCGGAGCCGTCGCGGGCGTTGTGGCGATCGTGTGGCGTTCTCGCCGGGCGAAGCGGGTCACGGCCGGCGGCGAAGGCCCGGGGCCGATTTCTACAAATTGACGAGTCCGCTTCATCTGGGCGGGGGCAAGCCAGCCGGCGCGGATAGCCGATAGTTTTCCTCCGTGGGCACGCAGCGTTGAGCTGTGCCTCTATAGGCGTAGCTGAACGCTGTGTAGCCACTTGTTGGAGCATAGAGGTTCACAAGGCGCCGCTAGCCGAGAGAAGTCCCCACCTGCTGCCTGGCTCTGGTCCCCGCGCAATGCTGCCCAGTACGGTGGACGAAAGCTCTCGCGCCCGCCGCGGCGCCTTGCCGAAGGAGTCCCATGCCAACGCCTCCCTCCCACAACGAGCCACATGCAACCCGGAGCCCACGCCCCTCCCGCGACGGTCGCGGACTTGCTCCACGAGAGTTACACCGCCAACCCATGAGCCGACGGAAGGTCGCGATGGCGGCGGTGGGCCTCGCCGTCGTCGTCCTGCTGGCCGCCGGAATCACGATTGCCGTGGCGAAACTGGCCGGGGCAGAGAAGGAGGCCGCGGCAGGCGTTCCCCTGCTGTCCGGCACCTGGGCACGAGGAGCAACGCAATCCTGGGAGCTCGCCGGGGTCCCGGAATCGCCGGGGCAACCGTTGGTGGCCTCCGATGATCGGATGGTGGTCATGACCGCGCAGGAAGATGACGCCGCCGGCCGGGTCCTCACCGGATACGACATCTCGGGCGCCAGCGCGCGCCAGATCTGGGAACGGACCATCACAGTGGACATTGATTTCGAGGTTCCGCTCCAGCTCTGGGGCCGGTATCTCGTCTACGCGGGGCAGATCATCGACGCCGACACGGGTGACCCGGTCACTGCGCCGTGGGATGAGCGAGCCTCCGTCACGGCCACGCCCGGTGGTCCCTATTCGATCGCCTGCGTACCGGGCGGGCAATGCACTGGTTACGATCTGAACCTGAAGGAACTGTGGTCGATACCGTTCGAGGGAACGGACATCGCCGCGAGCGTGGAGGCCGGCGGCGAGTACTACTCCCTCATGTACTGGCGCAACACCTCCGATTCGCAGGCGCAGGTGATCAACCTCCGAACTGGTGAGACGGCACCACTGCGGGGCAGGCTGGACATGGTTCAATCGATGATTCCGTTGCGCGACGCGTGGGTGACCTATCGCGAATTCCAACCCACCCTGATCATGCTCGACGGCACCGTGAGTGCGTTGGCACCCAATCCCACCACCCGGGACGTCCAGCAGATCGCCATCACCCCCGGCGGCGGGCCAACGGCAGCCGACTTCAGACTGAAGTATGAGCTGACCGAGGAGCCGGCCAAGAATCAGATCCTCGGCGAGTTCAGTTGGGAGACCTGCATCTTCAGGCTCGACGGCGCGCGTGTGCACTTGACGCCGGGCGGTACCGAGGACGGGTGCGACACCCCGACCGCCTTGGTCGCGGCCTCGCCGGACGGCAACGTTGTTGCGGCGCTGGTGACCCCCGCCGCCACGGAGGCCGAGGTGCATTACGTGCTCATCGAGGTGGGCACGGGCGACGTGCTGTGGCGGCACCGGTTGGGCGGGGGAGTTGTCATCGCTCGGTCCGAGCTGTTGGTGAGCGTCATGGACGGCACGATCACCGGGTGGGTGCCGCGCTAGGGGCTTTGGCCGTGGGCCGGCGCGGCGCGCGAGATGTCGGAGCCTCCCTCTAGGATGGAACCGATGGACATCGAGAGCATTGCGCGATATCGCGAGCGGCACCCCGCATGGAAGCTGCTGCGTGCCACCAACGCGCCCCTGATACTGGCGTTTCTGGGAGAGGCGTTCATCGAACGCAACCGTGGGGAGGTGCCCGCCACCGAGCTGATCTCGGAGCTCGATGACTACCTCTTCGCGCTGCACCAACAGGATCCGGACAGCTACGCGGCGAGTGCCCACAGCTACATCGAGGACTGGGCCTCCTCGGAACACGGGTGGCTGCGCCGGTTCTATCCGCAAGGATCGGATGAGGTCCATCTGGACATCACGCCGGCCCTTGAGACGGCCCATCGCTGGGTGGAGGGATTGCAGGAGCGAACTTTCATCGGCTCGGAGTCGCGCATGCAGATTCTGGTGGAGTTGCTGCGGCAGATCGTGCACGGCTCCGAGACCAACCCGGAGGAACGGATCAAGGAGCTCAAGCGGCGCCGGCAGGCCCTTGACCAGGAAATCGAGCGAGCCGAGAACAACCAGCTGACCATCCTGGATGAAACCGCACTGCGGGATCGTTACCAACAGTTCGTCATGGGCGCCCGCGATCTCATGGCCGATTTCCGCCAGGTTGAGGAGAACTTCCGCGGCCTTGACCGTTCGGCGCGCGAGAAGATCGCGGTGTGGAGTGGAGGGAAGGGCGAACTCGTGGAGCAGCTCGTGTCCACGCGCAGCGACATCTCCTCCTCGGACCAGGGCAGGAATTTCAACGCCTTCTATGACTTCCTGGTGTCGGAGGAACGTCAGGAGGAGATCACGCGCCTCTTGGAAGCCGTCCAGGCAATGCCGGAGCTGGGCGCGGATCGCCGCACGCGCACGGTTCATCATGAGTGGGCGCTCGCAGCGGACAGGACCCAGCAGACTGTCCGCGACCTCTCGGAGCAACTACGCCGTTTCCTCGAGGAGCGCGTGTGGCTGGAGAATCGGCGCATCCTCGATCTGGCGCGCAGCATCGAAGCAAGGGCCGTGCAGCTGCGCGAGGCGCTCGCCGGCGATGCGGAGGGGATCGGCCTGGAACTGGACGAGATCGGGCTGGACATCGCGCTCCCGATGGAGCGGCCGCTCCACGCTCTGCGCCGGAACACCGAAGTCAACAGCCTCATACAACCGGTGCACGAGGAAAAGATCGATCTGGACATCCTGCTCGGTCAGCGCTACGTGGACGTCAGCCGCCTGGTGGACACCATCCGTTCAGAGGTCCGCCGCCATTCCAGCGCGGAGTTGGCGGACATCATCGCCGAACATCCGCTTGAGGATGGCGTGGCCGAGTTGCTCGGTTACCTCACCTTGAACGAGGAGGACGTGATCATGGAGTTCGACGACGACGCCCGTGTCGCCGTCGTGGTTGCGGACGATTCTGCTGAGGGTCGGCGCATCGTGACGATGCCTCGTGTCAAGGTGGTGCGTACGTGAACGAATCCGAATCCTCCGCGGTGAGCGGGGTCATCATCTCGCTGATGAACGAGGTGATCTACCGCGAGATCCACGAGAAGACGTGGCAGAATCTTCGCCGCTACACCCCGGCCGTGCGTGACCACTTCGCGCAGATCGGGATCGATGTGGTCATCGATGAGATGGAGGGCTTCGCCTACCTGCGCTCCCGGGAGCCGCTGGAGGATGAACCGCGGCTGCCACGCCTCATCCAACGGCGCAAGCTCCCGCTGGTGCAGTCCATCCTGCTGGTGGCGCTGCGAAAGCGCCTGCTGGAGTTCGAGAGCGGGGGAGGCGAGGGTCAGCTGGTCCTCACGCTGGAACAGATCGTGGAGATCCTGCAGGTGTTTCAACCTGCGGGCATGGACGAGGCGAAGCTGCGAACCTTGACGCAGCGCACGGTGAGCCGGATCAACCAGCAGGGATTCCTGCGGGAGCTGCCGAAGCAGCCGGGGGCCTGGGAGGTCCGGCGCATCATCAAGGCCTACGTGGATGCGCAGGTGCTGGAGGATTTCGAACAGAAGCTGGCCTCCTACGCGTCCGAATGGGGTGAACAGGATGTCTGACTCGCTGTTCTCTGTACTGGATGTTGCCCCGAATGCGGGAAACCGTGCCGGATACCGGCTGCACGCCGTCGAGGTGTACAACTGGGGCACGTTCGACGGCCAGATCTGGCGGATCACGCCCGCTCGCGACACCATGCTGCTCACAGGAGACATCGGATCAGGAAAGTCCACCTTGGTCGATGCCATCACCACCCTCCTCATGCCCGCGCACCGCATCTCCTACAACAAGGCCGCGGGTGCGCAGAGCAAGGAGCGTTCCCTTCGCAGTTACGTGGAGGGTCACTACCGGTCCGAGCGCAGTGAGAAGACGGGCGCTTCGAAACCGGTGGGTCTGCGTGATACTCACTCCTACTCGGTGATTCTGGGTACGTTCAGGAATGAGGGCTACGGCGAATCCGTTACGCTCGCGCAGGTGTTTCATCAGCGCGAAGAGGTGGGCCAGCCGGCTCGCTTCTTCGTGGCGGCCTCGTCCGAGATGTCCATTGCTGGCGAATTCGCCGATTTTGGCTCCGATTTCAAAACCTTGCGGGCGCGGCTGCGCAAGGCGGGAGCGCTCGTGGTGGACTCCTACCCGGAGTACGGCAGGAGAATGTGGCGTCTGCTCGGCATCCATTCCGAACAGGCCATGGAGCTCTTCCTGCAGACGGTCTCGATGAAGTCGGTGGGAAACCTCAATGAATTCGTGCGCAGCCACATGCTCGAACGGGCCTCCGTCACCAAGGCGATGGAGAATGTGGTGGGGCACTTCGAGAATCTCACTGAGGCCCATCGTGCCGTTCGCCGCGCCACACAGCAGCTGGAGATCCTCGACCCGCTTGCAGCGGCTCTCGACGAATATGATGCCGCTGTGGGCAATCACCGGCGACTGGCGGATCAGAAGCAGGCGGTCCGCCCCTACATCCTCGAACGATTGATCGATGCAGCGGGTTCGGAGATGGTCGCCGGCGAGGAGAAGTTGGCTCGGCTCGCGGCCACCAAGGAGGGGCTGGAACGGGAGAAGAAGGTACTGGCCGAGCAACGCGAACGGTTGATTGTCAGGCGCGCCCAGGCGGGCGGCAATCGCCTGGCCGAACTGGCTGCGGACATCGCCAACAGCAATCGTGAGTTGGCCGAGCGCGTGGAGACCAACCGGCGATACCAGAGCGAGCTTGCTCAGGCGGGCCTTGCAGAGGTCACGAACGGGGAGGAATTCCAGCAGCGCTCGCGGGAAGTGGCGCGCCTCGATGAGAACCTCGTAGCGGAGCGTTCCGGCCTCCGGGAGCGGCTGTACCCGGCGTTGCAGCGCCACCGCGAGATCGCGGGTGAGAAGAAGGAACTGGAAGAGGACATCCGGGGGCTGACCGAGCGGCCCAACAATCTGCCCGTGGACCTCATCAGGCTGCGTGAGTCGATGTGCCGGGAGCTGCGGATTTCTGCGGGGCAGGTTGCCTTCGCCGGGGAACTCATTGATGTGATGGCCGAGCACGAGGACTGGAGGACCGCCGCCGAGCGCACGCTGCGAGGTCTTGCGCTCTCCATGTTGGTTCCCGAACGGCTGTATCTTGACGTCTCGCTGTGGATCAATTCCCACCATCTGGGAACCCGCCTCGTCTACGAGCGCGTTGCCGAACGCCGTGTGAGGAATGAGCCCCTGCGTGGCGGCGCGGGGATGATGCTCCGTGACGTCCTGGAGGTGGAACCGGGCGGATTCGAGGAATACCTGAACGGTGAACTCGAGCGGAGATTCTCCTACCGTTTGGTGGATTCGGTGGAGGAGCTGGCGGATTCGGTGGATTCGGTGGCTTTGAAGATGTTGACTTAGGAGATATCTTTGGTTCTTTCTTTGGTGGAGGTGGATCTCGTCAAAGAAAAAGTGGACCAATGCGTGGTGAAG
>RRZT010204146.1_pt1 | contig 11293 bp, 12 predicted proteins | sample 2165551 | NCBI WGS metagenome assembly RRZT01 (sample SAMN10456910, study PRJNA506462) | wastewater metagenome | biome: wastewater; feature: sludge; material: wastewater sludge; isolation source: wastewater sludge with Escherichia coli K12::gfp cells carrying plasmid... | place: USA: Moscow, Idaho...
CCAGGCGTACGGTCTGGCCGATATGCTCCGCGCGCAGCTGGCCGCAGCTATGGGTGCGCAGAGAAGATTGGATATGATCCATAAAAAGCATCTCCTGATTCGTTTATGATAGATGGAGCGGAAACCGCGGGCGCAGTCCGCCATGGGGGGAGCAAAAGGGCTTTGATTTTGCGGTAGTCGGAGCTATCCCTCTGCGCGCTCCCGGATGGGGGCACCCGCCGGACGTCGAGCCAGGGCCTCTTTCACATAGGCCACCGCCTGGTCGGGGGGGAGGGAGACCTGCTCTCCGCTGACGAGGTCCTTCACGGCGACCACACCGGCCTTCACCTCGTCCTCTCCCAGGAAGGCGGCGAAGGGAATACCCAACTTGTCGGCATAGGAGAGCTTTTGCTTGAATTTTTTCTTCTCACTGTGGAGCTGGGCCCGTACGCCACACTCCCGCAGGGAGGTGGCGAAGGAGATGGCTGCCGAATAATCCTCGGTCATGGGCAGGATGAGCAGGTCGGCCGGGGCGGTGTTCAGGTCTGGATTGAGGAGGGCCTGCTCCTGTAAAACAAAGAAAAGACGGGTCAAGCCGATGGAAATACCGACTCCGGGGAGTTGTTTATCTGTATAATATTCCGCCAAGTTATCATATCTGCCCCCCGAGCAGATAGACCCTACCTCGGGGTGGTCCAGTAGGACGGTCTCGTACACGGTGCCGGTGTAATAGTCGAGACCCCGGGCGATGGTGAGGTCAATCACGAAATGGTCATGGGGCACGCCAAAGGCGGCCATATACCGGGCCACGGTCCCCAGCTCCTCTAGCCCCAGGTCCAGGAGCTGATTCTTCCCCCGGAAGTCCTCCAGTGCGGCCAGGGGGGAGGCGGACTGGAGAAGGGAGAGGAGGGTATCGGCGGTCTCAGGTGGGACGGCACAGTCCTCAGCCAGGATGACCTTTACCTTTTCAGGTCCGATCTTCTCCAGCTTGTCCACCGTGCGCATCACGTCCCCCGCCCGCTCCTCCAGCCCCAGGAGGGCAAAGAGACCGTTGAGAACCTTGCGGTTATTGACCCGCAGCTGAAAGCGGCGCAGACCTAGGGCAGTGAAGCTGCGGTAGATGACGGCGGGGATTTCGGCCTCGTTCATGATATCCAGTGCGCCATCCCCGATGATGTCGATGTCGGCCTGGTAAAATTCCCGGAAGCGGCCCCGCTGGGCCCGCTCACCCCGGTAGACCTTGCCAATCTGATACCGGCGGAAGGGGAAGGTGAGCTCGTTGTAGTGGAGGGCCACATATTTGGCCAGGGGAACGGTTAGGTCGAAACGGAGGGAGAGGTCGCTGTCCCCCTTGGTGAAGCGGTAGATCTGCTTCTCGGTCTCGCCGCCCCCCTTGGCCAGCAGAACCTCGCTGGACTCGATGAGGGGGGTGTCCAGGGCGGTGAAGCCGTAGAGGGAATAGCTCTCCCGCAGGAGAGCGACCATCCGGTCGAAGAGAACCTGCTCCCGAGGTAGTAGCTCCATAAAGCCGGAGAGGGTGCGGGGCTTTTGTACGGGCATGATATTTTCTCCTTTACGGTAGGGTAAAAACTGCTGCTTCGTCGCCGCAGACACCACTGAGGAGACTGTGAAAACGCAGTTTAACAGCCTGAGACGCTCCCGCCCCAAGGGATGGGGGAGGGAGCGTCTTTCTTATACGGTGAAGGGCTTGCTCTTTGGATTGAGGATTTCCCGCCAGTCCAGGTCACCCCGGGCCAGACCGTGGATCAGCATTTCGGCGGTGCCCACGTTGGTGGCGTAGGGGATATTATATTGGTCGCAAAGTCGGGTGATGTGGTTGAGGTCGGCGTCCAGGTCGCTGGATTGGGGGTCACAGAAAAAGAGGACCATGTCGATCTCATTATAGGCAATGCGCGCACCAATCTGCTGGCTGCCGCCATGGGCGCAGGAGAGGAAGAGGTGGACGGGCAGGCCGGTAGCCTCGGATACCAGCTTTCCCGTACTGCTCGTAGCGCAGACGGTGTGCTTAGAGAGAATGCCGCAATAAGCGATGCAGAACTGAGTCATGAGCTCCTTCCTGCGGTCGTGTGCCATCAGTGCAATATTCATGATGAAGTAACTCCTTTCAATTAATCGGGTCTTTTATCGCAGGCGCATCAGGGGAACCCGCTCCCCCAGGATGCGCCGGGCAATGTTCAGGTAGGCTAGGGCCGCACCCCGGCGGCTGGTGAGGATAAGGGGCTTGCCCAGGCTAGCCGCCAGAAGAACCTGTTCGTCGTCTGGCACCACCCCTAGGAGAGGGAGACCTGCGGCGTCCATGGCGTCGTCTATGGTGGTGTGCATCTGCTTGAGGAGGTGGGGGCGCACCTTGTTCCTCACCACATGAATATGCTCCATCCGCCGGGAGAGCTCGGCCACCACCCGCTGGGCGTCCCGTAGGGCGGAGGGGTCGGTGGTGGAGACCACGATGGCCCGGTCGGCGGCACATAGGGCCAGACGAAACCCTGCCCCCAGCCCGGCGGGGGAGTCCAGAAGGATATAGTCATAGCGCTCCTTGGCCTCCCGCAGAAGCTCGGCCATTCCCTGGGGGGTGACCCCGGGGGAGAGAGAGAGGGGGGCGGTGAGGAGATAGAGGTTTTCAATGACCGGGTGCTTAGCAGCCGCCCGAGCCAGGGTACAGCGCCCCTCCACTACATCGCTGAAATCCATGAGGACCCGGTCGGTCATGCCCAGGGCAATGTCCAGATTGCGCAGTCCCACATCCATATCAATGCAGAGGACCCTATGCCCCAGGGCCGCCAAGCAGGAGGCCACCCCTCCGGTGAGGGAGGTCTTCCCCGTGCCCCCCTTGCCCGATGTGATTGCGATGGCCCAGCTCATAATGTTCCCCCCCTGTGTATACGAAGTTATCCTAGCATAAATTCTATAGAATTTCAAATAAAATCCCGCTTCTTCACAGGGGAGCCTTTTGTATTCTGGCCCACCGGCGGGGGTAGCCCTTAGGTGTGGGAGCCGTCTTCTCTATTACGACCACCCGGTGGGTAATATCAGTACCCGGAATGACATAATCGTAGGGAGGGAGTACCTGTCCGCCCAGCAGTGCAATGGCGGCGGCGGCAGCGGCCAGCTCCTCGTCACTGCCGGTGGATTTGAGGGCCAGGAACTGGCCCCCCACCTTAACATAGGGTAGGCAGAGCTCACAGAGGATACGTAAATCTGCCACGGCCCGACTCACGGCAAAATCGAAGCTGTCCCGGTATCCGGGCTTCAGTGCATGCTCCTCGGCCCGGGCGTGAAGGCACTCCACGTCCTCTGCGCCTAGGGTGTCAGCCACCTCTCTCAGCCAGTCCACGCGCTTGCCCAGGCTATCCAGCAGGGTGAGGCGGATGCTGGGCTCCAGGATGCGCAGGGGTAGGCCGGGGAATCCTGCGCCGGTGCCCACATCGATGACCTGTTTACCCTTAAAGTCAGCGCATCCCAGCACAGCGGCGGAATCTAGGAAATGCAGGATGGCAACCTGGGAGGGGTCGGTGATGGCGGTCAGGTTCATAACTTGGTTCTTCTCCAAGAGGAGTTTCCCGTACAGGGCCAGCTTGGCCGGTACGTCGGGGGAGGGGAGGGGAAGGTTTAGGGACCGGAGCCCTGACATGATCAGTGATTCCATCATCTCACCCCAAAATTATGGATGAGGGCCGGGACCCCGCCCCACAGTCCAAGTATTGTAAGGGCGGTGCACAGCCCCAGGGTCAGGGTGAAAAAGGTGCTGCGCAGAGGGCTTCTCGCCCCCGTCCGCCAGAGATGGACCAGCGAGGCGGCACAGCCAGCCAGGGCAGGACAAATCATCAGTCCGCCAATGCCCCGGAGGTAGGAGGCGAACGCCAGCATATAGGTGACCAAGAGCACAGCGATGACCATGTATGCCACACCGACCCAGGCCCAGACCCGCTTAAGGGGGCTTGCGTACTCATTCTTGTTCTCATGCTCTGCCATGGATTAGTTCTTCTCCTTCAGCAGGTCGCGGATTTCGGTCAGAAGCAGCTCCTCCGTACTGGGGGCCGGGGGCGGAGTGGGGGCGTCCTCTTTCTTGCGGCGGAAGCTGTTGATGCCCTTCACCAGGAGGAAGACCACCAGCGCCATAATGAGGAAATTGATAATGGCCTGAATAAAATTGCCGTAGGTGATGACTGCGCCCCCTACATTCAGGTCTAAGGCGGCGAGGGAGGTCTTGTCCACAAAGATACCGATGAATGGCATGATGATGTCAGCAGTGAGGGAGTCGGCGATGGCCTTGAATGCACCGCCTACGATAACACCGACGGACAGATCCAGCACACTGCCTCTTGAAATGAACTGCTTGAATTCATCCAGCAGACCTTTGGCCTTACCTTCCACGGAGTTTACATCCATTTCGACGACCTTCTTTCGATTGAGATTGGTCTTAAAACCATTATTTCTTGGGGGTGAGCTGAGTTTTCCCGCCCATATAAGGCTGGAGTACTTTTGGGATAAGGACGCTGCCGTCGGCCTGGAGGTTATTCTCCAGCAGGGCGATCAGCATACGGGGAGGAGCCACGCAGGTGTTATTGAGGGTGTGTGGTAGGTAGTTCTTGCCGTCTTCCCCCCTCACTCGGATCTTCAGGCGGCGGGCTTGGGCATCGCCCAGGTTGGAGCAGGAGCACACCTCGAAATATTTCTGCTGACGGGGACTCCAAGCCTCGATGTCGCAAGATTTTACCTTCAGGTCGGCCAGGTCGCCCGAACAGCACTCCAGCTGACGCACGGGGATATCCAGGTTGCGGAAGAGCTCCACCGAGTACCGCCACAGCTTCTCGTACCAGCCCATGCTCTCCTCCGGCTTACACAGGACGATCATCTCCTGCTTTTCAAACTGGTGGATGCGGTAGACGCCCCGTTCCTCGATGCCATGGGAGCCTTTCTCCTTCCGGAAGCAGGGGGAGTAGGAGGTGAGGGTCTGGGGCAGAGAGCTCTCGGGCATGAGCTGGTCGATATACCGGCCGATCATGGAGTGTTCGCTGGTGCCGATGAGGTAGAGGTCCTCTCCCTCGATCTTATACATCATAGCGTCCATGTCGGTCTGACTCATAACGCCCTCCACCACATTACCGTGGATCATAAAGGGGGGAATGCAGTAGGTGAAGCCCTTGTCGATCATAAAGTCCCGGCCATAGGCCAGCACTGCCTCATGCATCCGGGCAATGTCTCCCAGCAGGTAGTAGAAGCCGGAGCCAGCCACCCGGCCGGCGGCCTCCAGGTCGATGCCGTCAAAGGAGTCCATAATCTCGGTGTGGTAGGGGATGGGAAAGGAGGGGACTACCGCCTCCCCGAAGCGCTCCACCTCTACGTTCTGCTCGTCACCCTCACCAATGGGAACGCTGGGGTCAATGATATTGGGAATGAGCAGCAATATCTTGCGGATATCCTCCGCCAGGACACCCTCCCGCTCCTCCAGCTGGGCCAGGCGCTGAGCGTCGGCGCTGACCTGCGCCTTGAGGGCATTGGCCTCCTCCAGCTTGGAGGGGTCCTTTTTACTCTGCCCCATGAGGACACCAACCTCCTTAGAGAGGGCGTTGCGGGAAGTGCGCAGGTCCTGGGCGGCCTGGATGGTATCCCGGTTTTCCTTGTCCAGGTCCAGCACCTGATCCACCAGGGGGAGTTTTACATCTTGGAACTTCTTCTTTATGTTTTCCCGCACCAGGTCGGGATTTTCACGAATAAGACGGATATCGAGCATTGGTCAACACCTCGTTTTTAAATTGTGGGAAATTGTTTAACGTGAAACATTCGAACTTTTATGGCTGGACAGTCTCCAGTCCCATGGCGGCGCGGAGGGCAGCATACTGGTCGGCTGGGGAGGGGCCGTCGGTCAGCGCCAGCGCAACTTTGGGAAGGGAGGCGGGGAGGCTGCTGGCATCAAAGGCCTGGGCCAGGCTCTTGGCCTCGGTGCCGGCACCCCGCGAGTATGCCCGCTGTATGCGCCAGAGCCAGTCCATGGCCATGAGCTGCTGTTCGCGCTCACTGGAGGTGCTGCTCTGGGTCTTTAGCTCCGCCTGTGCCTCCGACAGGGTCTTCTCCAGATCATCCACCTGCTTCTGGAGGTCTTGGTTTTTCTCCAGCAGTGCATTGTTCTGGTCCACTAGATTGCCCAGGGACTGAAGATTGTTTACGGAATCGGTCAGGTCGTTGTTGGCTTCATTTTGATTACGTATCTGCATGAAGAGAGTGAGGCCGAGGAGGAGGAAGGCGGCGGCAAAGAGGATGGTGAGATATCCCCAAACCGATACCTTCTCCTTATGCTGTGTATGCTCAGCCTCGTGCTGGAGGTGGACTTCCTCCTGCTTATCCTGTTCAGGGCTCAAGGTTGGCCCTCCTTTCGACGGCTGGAAATCTGCTCTAACAGGTCCAGCAGGGCGGTCAGGTCACGATCGTCATAGTACTCCAGTTCCACCTTGCCCCGCTTCGGTCCATGGACAATGCTTACCTTCCGCCCGAAGCGGGAGGAGAGCTCTTTGGCGGCGGCAGAGCGATAGATTTGGTTGGGGTCCTCAGCCTTGGGCGAGGGGGGAGCATCCTCTTGAAGGAGCCGCTTTACCAGGGATTCGGTCTGCCTGACGGATAAGCCCTCCTCCACAACCCGCTGGGCCAATCGCTTCTGTTCCTCCTTGCCGGGGAGGGAGAGCAGGGCCCTTGCGTGGCCGGCGGAGAGCTTGCCCTCTTCTAACAGCAGGTGTACTGCGTCCGGCAGAGCCAGGAGCCGCACCGCATTGGCCACCGCCGGGCGGGACCTGCCCACCTGCTGGGCAACCTCTTCCTGGGTAAGGCCGTACTCATCCATTAGTAGCTTAAACCCGGCGGCCTCCTCGATGGGGTTTAAGTCCTCCCGCTGGAGGTTCTCAATGAGCCCCAGCTCCATGACCTTTCGGTCGTCCGCTTCAATGACGGTGGCAGGCACCTCGTTCAGGCCCGCCAGCTTGGCAGCCCGCCAGCGCCGCTCTCCGGCGATGATCTGGTAATACCCGGAGGAGAGCCGTCGCACCGTGAGGGGCTGGATGAGCCCGTGGGTGCGGATGGAGTCAGCCAGGTCGTGGAGGGCGCTCTCGTCAAAGCGCTTGCGGGGCTGCTTGAGCCCGGGCTCTACCTGAGAAATGGGCAGGAGGACGGAGCCACCCTCCTGGGTCTGGAGAGCCGCATCGCCCAGTAGGGCACTCAGCCCCCGGCCCAGGCCCCGGTCTTTTCCAGTCGCCATATTGGCTATCCTTCCTTTCTATGATTGCGTTCTACCAGCTCCCGGGCAAGCTCCAGGTAGGCCTCCGCCCCCCGTGAGAGGGGGTCATAGGCTGTAATGGGCTTGCCAAAACTAGGGGCCTCAGCAAGGCGTACGGTGCGAGGGATTACGGTGGCGTAGACCTGGCCGGGGAAGTGGCGCTTGACCTCTTCCGCCACCTGAATGGAGAGATTGGTGCGCCCGTCGTACATGGTGAGGAGGACACCTTCGATGGCCATCTCCGGATTCAGGGACCTCTTTACAATTCGGATGGTGGATAAAAGGTCGGAGAGTCCCTCCAGGGCATAGAACTCACATTGCACAGGGATGAGCACTGTGTCCGCGGCACATAGGGCGTTTAGGGTGAGAAGCTCCAGAGAAGGGGGACAGTCAATGAGGATGTAGTCGTAATTGTCTCGCACTTGGGCAAGGGCGTCCCTGAGCCGGTACTCCCTCCGCTCCAGGGCAATCATCTCCACAGTTGCCCCGGCGAGGGCCTTGTTGGCGGGGAGCAGGTCCCCAAATTGGGTGGTGACAATGGCCTTCGCGCAGGGGACCTCCCCAATGACCGCGTCGTAGATGCTGGGGAATGCGGTGGACTTGTCCACCCCAAGGCCGGTGGTACAGCTCCCCTGGGGGTCAAAATCGCACACGAGGACCCTGGAACCCAGGGAGTTCAGGGCCGCGGTCAGGCTGACTGCCGTGGTGCTCTTCCCCACGCCGCCCTTTTGGTTTGTGACTGCAATGACCTTTGCCATAGGGCACCTGCCTTCTCTTTGTTTTGGATGACGGTTTAGAATCCATTATACCCAGTACAGAAGCTAATTTCAACAGGTAGAGAGAAAAAACGCTTCCCTATGTTTCATGTGAAACATGGAGAAGCGTTCCAGCCTGTCAAAAAACTTCGGCCAGCCTCGCAGATATTCTGCCGTAGACGGAAATAAAATGGGGCCAGTTCCGGACCAGGACAGGTGTCTGAAGGTTGAGCGGGATGTTTCATGTGAAACAATGCTACCCAGCTGCCTTTGGGATACGGATGGTGAGGAGGATGCTGTCCTCGGTCTCTTTACGTTCATAGGCTGCGTTGACTCCCGCCGTCTTCATCATGTTTAGCCCCCGACTTACGGTGTTGAGGAAGAAGCGCACATCCTTAATTAAAAAGGTGGGCTTTTTTCGGGGCTTGGGAGGTGGGGAAACGGTGGGGTGAATCAGTTCCTCCACCAGTTCCTCTGTTCGTAATACGGTGAGAGATTCCTCTACCACGGTCTGGGCGGCCTGGAGCTGGAGCAGATCGTCCCCCAGTCGAAGCAGAGCCCGGGCGTGGCGCTCGGTACAGCCTCCCTCCCGCAGAAGGGCAAGGACTTGGGGGGAGAGACGGAGTAGCCGCAACTTGTTGGCCACGGCGGACTGGCTTTTACCGATGCGGCGGGCTGCCTCCTCCTGGGAGAGGCCAAAGGTGCGGATGAGCCGGGCCAGGGCTTCGGCCTCCTCCACAAAGTCCAAATCCCGCCGCTGGAGGTTTTCTACCAGGGCCAGCAGGGAGGACTCCTCGCTGTCCACGTTTATCAGAATGCAGGGCACCTCCTGCAGGCCTGCCAATTTTGAGGCTCGCAGTCGCCGTTCTCCCGAAATAAGCTCGTAAAGCCCATCGACCTTACGGACGGAGAGAGGTTGGAGCACGCCGTGCTGAGCAATGCTGGCGGCCAGCTCCTCCAGCCCATCCTGAGAAAAGACACGGCGGGGCTGGGCGGGATTGGGGCGCAGCCCGTCCACCGGGAGGAAGAGCACCCGGTTACCCTCAAAAAGACCCCTCTTGCGGCCCAGAACCATGAGCTCGTCCTCCTTTTGCGGTGTTTTTGTTGGATAACCATATATTACCATAATCAAATAAAAAATCAGTCGTTTCCCGTCGGGTGGGAAATATTTTGCGGAAGAAAAAAGGGGCGTTGCAAAACATGAAGTTTTGTAACGCCCTTCTTTTCGGGGAATTAGATTACATTCGCAGGATCAGCGCGCTTTCCCGGGTTTCCCCCGGGGGACGCGCCTACGCGGTGGGTGCACCCTTTTTGACGCGCCAAAAAGGGTGGAAAAAGCGCCAGGGCAAAATGAGGGGGGTATCAAACTGGGTGTGGCCACAGGCCGCGCCCAGTTTGTATCTAGGGGGGACGCAATCCCCCCTAGAGGGGGCTATCTCTGGTTGGAGCGACGCCAAATGCCCAATGCCCCGGCCTGGCGGATCAGCTCTTCCCGGAAATCCGGGTGGGCTAGGCCGATGATGGCCTCGGCCCGTTGCCAGGTGGAGAGACCCTTGAGGTTGGCCATGCCGTACTCGGTCACCAGGTAGTGGAGATTGCTCCGGGTGGCGGTGATGACACCACCCTCTGTGATGGTGGGCTTGATACGGCTTTTCAGGCTGCCGTCCTTGCACTGGGCGGTGGAGGAGCAGCAGATAAAACTCTTACCCCCCTGAGAGCGGTAGGCCCCCAGGACAAAGTCCAGTTGTCCGCCCGCACCGCTGATGTGACGCGTGCCCGCGCTCTCGCTGGCCACCTGGCCGGTCAGGTCCACCTCCACCGTGTTATTAATGGAGATGAAGTTATCGTGGGCAGCGATCACGTCGGCGGCGTTTACATAGTCCACCGGCGCAGCCATCACAGCCCGGTTTTGGTGGATGTAGTCGTAGAGCTTCTGCCCTCCCGCAGCGAAGGCGAAAACTGACCGGCCCCGGTTGAGGGCCTTTCGGCTCCCGGTGATTTTCCCGGCCTCTGCCATCGCCACAAAGGCATCTACATACATCTCGCTGTGGACACCCAGATCTTTCAGGTCGGACTGGGCGATCAGACGGCCCACGGCATTGGGCATACCGCCAATGCCCAGCTGGAGACAGGCACCGTTCGGAATATGGGGCAAGATGAGCTGAGCCACCGTCTGGTCAACCGGGCTGGGCTCAGCCGCACCCAGTGGGGCGGGGGCGCTCTCGTGCTCCACAATCTTGTCAACCTGGGAAATATGGATGCCCTCCTCAAACCCACCCAGGCAGACGGGCAGGCGGGGGTTGACCTCTATGATAATGGTTTTGGCCACCTCACACAGAGCAGCCAGATAGGTTGCACTGGCCCCGAAGTTAAAAAAGCCATGCCCGTCCATGGGGGCCACCTGGAACATGGCAACGTCCACTTGGCCGATGTTTTCCCGATAATACCTGGGCAACTCGGAGAAGCGGATGGGGGAGTAGAACCCCACGCCGGTATCGCAGAGCCGCCGTTCAATGCCCGAGGTATGCCAGGAGTTCCAGGTCAGCCGTTCCACCGCGTCGGGCAGCTGAGTGACCTTGGGGGGCCAGAGGGCCAGGGCGCCCCGAACGTGGAGGCCGGTCAGCCGGGGCTCGGCTTCCATTCTCCGGGCCAGGGCTTCATCCAGCTCCACCGGATGGAGCAGGCCGAAGCCATAGTCCACCCAATCTCCCGGCTGGACGACCTCTACAGCTTTGGCCGCGGTGGTCAGCTTGCGGGTGTACTCCTCGTAATAACCCATAGTTGCCTCCTAATATCGTTAAAAATATAACATCTATACTATGCCATAGGGGAGGTACTCTGTCAAGCCCGGAAAAAGCCCTTGCCAAAGATTTCGCTGGAGTTGGAGGCCAGGAAAAAGGCACCCGGGTCCTCCTCTCGCAGGTGTCGGCGAAGGAGGACGGCCTGGCCGGGGCTGAGGACGGTGAGGACCACCCAGTGGGCCTGGTGGGTATAGGCCCCCTCGCCCTGCCAGACGGTGGCACCCCGGCCCAGCTCCTTGGTGATGTAGTCGCAGGCAACCTCCGGGTGGGAGGTGATGATGTTGAGGGTCTTGCGCCGGTTGATAGACTCGATTACATTGTCCACCATGATTGACTTGAGTCCCAGCCCCAGCAGGGAAAAGAGCCCGGTCTCCACGTCAAAGACCAGGAAGGCCCCCGCCGCGATGAGAATGTCGGAGCAGAGAAGGGCACGGCCCACATCCATGCCAGAGAATTTCTTTAAAATCAAGGCGGCG
>RRZT011122206.1_pt1 | contig 11292 bp, 8 predicted proteins | sample 2165551 | NCBI WGS metagenome assembly RRZT01 (sample SAMN10456910, study PRJNA506462) | wastewater metagenome | biome: wastewater; feature: sludge; material: wastewater sludge; isolation source: wastewater sludge with Escherichia coli K12::gfp cells carrying plasmid... | place: USA: Moscow, Idaho ...
CCCGCGACGTGATTCTCAAGGCCAAGCCGTACTGGGCTGCCTTCAACAACCAGAGCTACATCAAGGAACTGACGCTGGGCAACAGCTGGGTGTCGATGGGCTATTCCAACGATCTTTACCAGGCCCAGCAGGACGCCATCAAGGCCAAGCGTCCGTTCAAGGTCGGCTTTGGCTTGCAGAAGGAAGGCAACACCATGTCGGTGGACAACTTCGTACTGCTGAAGGACGCACCGCGCAAGGATCTGGCCTACAAGTTCATGAACTTCATGCTGGATCCGAAGCATGGCGCCGGCCTGAGCAACGAGATGGGTACCGGCAGCCCGAACCAGGCTTCGGCCCAGTTCATCAAGGCTGAAGTGCGCAAGAACACGGCCATTTTCCCGGATGCTGCTGCGCTGAAAAACCTGCAACAGCTCAAGGACATGAATGCCAAAGAGCGGCGCGACCTCAACCGCACCTGGTCGGAAATCAAGCTCAAGTGATGCCGGCAAAGGACTGACGGTAACCGGGGGAGCCTGCAGGCTCCCCCGGTTTTTTTGGCGATGCAGCATTCCCGGGACAATTCCGCTTGCGCATTTTACCCTTGCGTCATTTGACCTGCTGGAATAACAAACTACAGAATCTGTCGTTTACAAAATGTTACGCCAAGAATGAGGGTCGAATGACTAACGGGAAAACGTTCTCTCTGCAAATGTGGCAGAAAATTCTAATTGGCCTGATCCTGGGTATCGTGGCCGGTTTTGTCGTCGGCGAGCACGCCAAGCTGCTCAAGCCGATCGGTGACATCTTCATCACCCTGATCCGCATGGTGGTGATGCCGGTGATCTTCGTGTCGCTGGTCTGTGGTGTGACTGCCATGAAAGACCTGCGCAAGATGGGCCGGGTGGCAGGCAAGACCCTGCTGCTGTACGGCGTGACCATGGCACTGGCCGGCACCATGTCGATGCTGCTGGCCGGCGCTTTCGGCATCGGCCACGGGCTCAACTACGTGGTGAGCGGTGCCGAGCAGGCTGCCACGCACCCGTCGATGCTGGAAACGCTGATGCGGATTTTCCCGGCCAACCCGTTCAAGGCGTTTGCTGACGGTGACGTGCTGCCGATCATCGTGTTCGCGCTGTTTTTCGGTGTGGCAATCAACCTGGCCGGCGATGCCGGCGAGCCGGTCAAGCGCTTCTTCGATTCGCTGAACCATGTTGTGTTCAAGCTGATCAACATGGTGCTGGCTTTTGCGCCGTACGGCGTGTTTGCCCTGATGGCCTACGTGACGGCCGACAACGGCTTTGTGGTGCTGGAACAACTTGCCGCACTGGTGGGTACCATCTGGCTGTCGTGCATCCTGGTGCTGACCGTCGGCTACAGTGCCCTGCTGATCCTGGCCGGCCTCAAGCCGTGGCCGTTCCTGAAGAAGATGCTGCCGGTGCAGCTGTTTGCCTTCTCGACCACCAGCTCGAACGCCACCCTGCCGCTGAACATCAAGACCGCTGAAACCCAGATGGGCGTGCACAACAGCATTGCCTCGTTCGTGCTGCCGCTGGGTGCCACCGTCAACATGAACGGTCTGGCGACCTATCTGGGCGCTGTGGCCATTTTTGCGGCCAACGCTTACGGGATCGAGCTGACCCTGGTACAGAAGGTGATGGTGGTGCTGACGACCACGCTGGCCGCCATCGGTGCTGCCGGCGTGCCGGGTACCGGTCTGGTGGTGATGAGCCTCGTGCTGTCGTCGGTCGGCCTGCCGCTGGAAGTGATCGCCGCTATTGCCGCCGTGGACCGCATCATCGACATGGCCAATACGCCGACCAACGTGTCGGGCGACACCCTGACCGCCGTGCTGGTGGCCAAGAGCGAGGGCGAACTGGACCGTTCGGTGTACTACAGCGACCTGTCGGCCCATGACGACGACGAAATTCCGGAAGAGCTGGAGCAGCAGGTCAAGCAGGCCTGAGGCATCAATTGCTCATGCAGAACGGGCTCCCGCAAGGGAGCCCGTTCTCTTTGGACCGCTCTGCCGTCAGACACCGAAATAGTTGATGCCCATGGCGCCCTTGACCTCGGAGAGGGTTTGGGCGGCGACGGCGCGGGCGTTGTCGGTGCCGCGCTTGAGGATGTTCATGACCTCGGCCGGGTCTTGTGCAAAGGCTTCGCGGCGCAGGCGGATCGGCTCGATCATCTCCTGCAGGCGTGCCTCCAGCCGTTTCTTGACCACGCTGTCACCCAAGCCGCCACGACGGTAGTGGGCCTTGAGTTCTTCCACGGCGGCCTTGTCCGGATCGAAGGCATCCAGCCAGCTGAACACTACGTTGCCTTCCACTTGGCCCGGGTCGGCCACGCGCAGGTGGTTGGGGTCGGTGTACATCATCTTGACCGCGTGACGGATGTCGTCCGGGCTGGCGCCGAGGGTGAGCGAGTTGCCGAGCGACTTGCTCATCTTGGCCTTGCCGTCGATGCCCGGCAGACGGCCGACCTGCGGCACCAGCGCCTGGCACTCGACCAGCACTTCGCGGTCGACACTGGCGTTGAAGCGGCGGACGATTTCGTTGGTCTGTTCGATCATCGGGATCTGGTCTTCGCCAACCGGCACGACGGTAGCCTTGAAAGCGGTGATGTCGGCAGCCTGCGCGGCCGGATAGGTCAGGAAGCCCGCCGGAATGTCGCGTTCAAAACCGCGCTGGCGGATTTCGTCCTTGATGGTGGGGTTGCGCTCCAGCCGGGCTACCGATACGAGGTTGAGGTAGTACGACGACAGTTCGGACAGTTCCGGCACCAGGCTCTGGATGAATATGGTGGTTTTGGCCGGGTCGATGCCGACGGCCAGATAGTCGAGCGCCACCTGCAGGATGTTGTCGCGGACCTTGACGTAGTTGCCCATGTTGTCGGTCAGGGCTTGGGCGTCGGCGATCAGCAGGAACTGGCGGTGGCTGTCCTGCAGGGCCACGCGGTTTTGCAGCGAGCCGACAAAGTGGCCCAGGTGCAGCTGGCCGGTGGGGCGGTCGCCGGTGAGGATGACAGGCTGGTTGGATGACATGGGACGATCTCCTGAAGGAACCGGAGCCGTCTGCGAGAGCCTTGAAACGCACATGCCGCCCTCGCAGGCGGCATGTTGTCGGATTACGAAAAGTCCGCGCCGCCGGTCAAGGGCTGCGCCACCAGAAGCCGGAAAAGGGGCAGGACGATTCGGTAAGCATGGCCAGCATGGTGCGCTGCCGCAGCATGACTGTCAACCGTCAGAACCGGCGGGAAATGCCGGTGTGGTGCAGGATGGTGCTGGCGATTTCCTCGATCGATTTGTGGGTAGTGCTGATGAACGGCACGCCATGGTGGCGGAACAGCGATTCGGCCTCGTTGACCTCGCGCCGGCAGTTGTCGATCGAGGCGTAGCGGCTGTCGGGCTTGCGCTCGTTACGGATGTGGTGCAGCCGCTGCGGTTCGATGGTAAGGCCGAAAATCTTCTTGCGGTACGGCAGCAGCATCTTCGGCAGGGTCGGACTGTCGAGGTCTTCCGGCGTCAGCGGATAGTTGGCGGCCTTGATGCCGTATTGCAGGGCCAGGTACAGGCAGGTGGGGGTCTTGCCCGAGCGCGACACGCCGACGAGGATCACGTCGGCTTCGGCCAGATCCTTGAGCTTGACGCCGTCGTCGTGGTTGAGCGAGAAGTTCACCGCTTCGATACGGGTATCGTATTTTTCTTCGCTGATGATGCCGTGGCTCTTGCCGACCGTCAGCGTGGCCTTCTGCTCCAGTTCGTTTTCAAGCTGGCCGACAAAGGCGTGGAAGAAGTCGATCACCATGGCGCAGTCGTCGACCTGGATGGCTTCGCGCACGAACGGGTTGACGATCGACACGAACACCAGCGGGCGGAAATGGTCGGACTGCGCGCGCTGGCGGATCTGCTCGGCTACGGCCATGGCCTTGTCGGCGGTATCGATGAACGGAATGGTTTCGCGCTTGAACTCCAGCATGTCGAACTGGGTCAGCAGGGCGTTGCCCAGCGATTCGGCCGTGATGCCGGTGCGGTCGGATACGAAATAGGCGCTGCGGCGGTGTGGCATGGCAAGGTCTTTCGAGGTCGGTGTCGTCAGATAGGTGCGACTATAAGCCAGAAGGCCGGGGAGGGCGAAATGTCGCCCGTCCGGTGCGGATTCGATCTGCCTCAAGGTTGCGCCGGCAGGCTTGTCGTAGGGTGACCGCATGGACCCTGGCGCCGGCAACCCAGTGCACGGTGCTGACAGCGGTCGAGTCAGCGAAAGGTTTGCCATGCAGAATTTCATGTTCCATAACCCGACCCGCATCGTGTTCGGCCGGGGGGAAATCGCCCGTCTGCGGGAGCTGGTTCCCGGCGGGGCACGGGTGCTGGTGACATACGGCCAGGGCAGCGTGCTGCGCAACGGCGTGCTGGACCAGGTGCGCTGTGCGCTGGCCGACCATGCCCGGCTGTTCGAATTTGGTGGCATTGAGGCCAATCCGGCTTGCGAAACACTGGACCAGGCCATCGCGCTGGGGCGGGAAGAGCGGGTTAACTGGATTCTGGCTGTTGGTGGCGGTTCGGTCGTCGACGGCAGCAAATACATTGCTGCCGGCATGGCGCATCCGGGTGCGCCGTGGGAGCTGTTGACCACTGATGCAGCTTCGCGGCTGACCGGCGTCATGCCGATCGGCGTTGTGTTGACCCTGCCGGCCACCGGATCGGAATCCAACGACGGTGCGGTGATCAGCCGCTACGCCAGTTCCGACAAGCTGGAGTTCAAGACGCCGCTGGTCCAGCCGCGCTTCGCCATCCTTGATCCGCTGACCACTTTCTCGTTGCCGCCCCAGCAGACTGCCAACGGCATTGTCGATACCTTCGTGCACGTGACCGAGCAGTACCTGACCTATCCGGCCCACGCGCCGATCCAGGACCGCTGGGCCGAGGGCCTGTTGCAGACCCTGATCGAAACCGGCCCGGTGCTGATGGAAAAGCCTGACGACTATCATGCCCGCGCCACGGCCATGTGGGGAGCGACGCTGGCGCTGAACCGGTTGATCGGCATGGGGGTGCCGCATGACTGGTCGGCACACATGATCGGCCATGAGGTCACCGGCCTGTTCGGCATTGACCACGGCCGGACGCTGGCGGCATTGATGCCGGCGGTGCTGGAGGTGTGCCGTGACGACAAGCACGACAAACTGCTGCAATACGCCGAGCGGGTGTGGGGCATCAGGAGCGGCAGCGAACACGAGCGCATCGATGCAGCCATCGCTGCCACCCGGCGCTTCTTCAGGTCGCTGGGGGTGCCGGTGCGGCTGTCGGAATGGGGCATCGGCATTGATGACCTGTCACCGATCCTCTACAAGCTGGTAGCACACGGCATGACGGCGCTGGGCGAGCGGCGGCGCATCACGCCCGAGGTGGCCAACCGCATCCTGCTGGCAGCGCTGTAGCCGGCTGCCGCTCCGGCAATCAGCAAAAACGCCCCGGAAAACCGGGGCGTTGTCTTGTGCAGGCCGGGCAGTGGATTACATGTTGTCCGGCTTGGCGGTCTTGGCAGTCGAGGCCGGCAGGATCGGCAGTTGCAGGGCGGCGGTCGGAACGGTGCCGGTCAGCGACTTCAGGAAGGCCGTGATGTCGGCCACTTCCTGGTCGTTGAGCTGGATGCCGAGCTGGGTCTGGCCCATGATGCGCACGGCCTTGTCGAGCTCCCACACGCTGCCGTCGTGGAAGTACGGGTAGGTGCGTTCGACGTTGCGCAGGGTCGGCGTACGGAACACGTCCATGTCCGAATCCTTCTTGGTCAGGTCGTAGACACCGTGGTCGGTATTCTTGACGCCGGTGAAGTCGCTGTACGGACCCTTGACCAGACCGAACTTGAAGAAGTTGTCGCCGCCGATGGTGCTGCCGGCGTGACAGGCCACACAGCCCTTCTCGACAAAGGTCTTCACGCCGCGGACTTCCTGGGCGCTCATGGCCTTGGCGTCACCCTTGAGCCAGGCGTCAAAGCGCGACGGGGTCAGCAGGGTGCGTTCGAAGGCGGCAATGGCGTTGGCGATGTTGTCGTAGGTCAGCGGAGCCTTTTCACCCGGGAAGGCCTTCTGGAACTGGGCCTGGTATTCCGGGATCGAGGCGATGCGCTCGACGGCAAAGCCTTCGTGCGGAATGGCCATTTCCACCGGGTTCATGATCGGGCCCTTGGCCTGTTCTTCGGCATCCTTGGCGCGGCCGTCCCAGAAGTGCGGCTTGAGCAGGGCGGCATTCATCACGGTCGGGGCATTACGGCCACCGAACATGCCCTTGTGACCCATCGAGGTCGGCAGGTTGTCGACACCATAGGTGGCCAGGTTGTGACAGGTGTTACAGCTGACCGTGCCCCCCTTCGAAAGACGTGCGTCGAAATACAGTTGTTTGCCAAGTGCCACCTTGGCCGGGTTGAGCTTGTTGGTGGCGTGGTTGTCTGCCGAGGCGGGCAGGGGTGCAAACACGGCGCGGGCAGTTGTGAGGGTCGCATTGTCGGCGGCGACTGCCAGCAGCGGCAGGGCAAGCGTTGCAGCGGCCATTCCCAGAGCAATTTGACGATTCATGATTGCCTCTTTCTATGAGGGTGATAAACAAGGGCTATTGATCGGCCTTATGAATCAAGGCAGATTGATAGCCCGTATTTCTACCTAGTTTTGCCGGAAAGTATTTGATAAGCATCAACAAAAATGACAAAGAAATTGTTTTTTGGGTAAAAAAAGGACGTGGTCAGATCGATGGCAAGGCCAGTGGCAAGCAGGGGAGGAATGCGCGCAAGTCACGGATAATTCAGCTGTTGCGATGCAATATCGGCCATATTTTTTTTGTCATGTTTGGGCTAGAATCGCGACTTTCCGGTTTCCACCCTCCCTCTAAAACAGGAACTTTTCAGTAATGGCAGAGACTTACGTTGTCTGGTTCGACAAGCTGCGCATGACCGACGTGGAATCCGTCGGCGGCAAAAACGCGTCGCTTGGCGAAATGATCAGCCAACTGGCGGAATCGGGCGTACGCGTACCGGGTGGTTTCGCCACGACCGCACAGGCCTATCGCGACTTCCTCGCCCATGACGGCCTTTCCGACCGCATCAATGCGATGCTGGCCGCTCTGGACGTCGACAACGTGGTCGAACTGGCCCGGGTCGGCAAGGAAATCCGCCAGCTCGTCATCGATACGCCGTTCCCGCCGCAGCTCGAAGCCGAAGTGCGCGTGGCCTACGAAAAGATGGTGGCGGACGCCAATGCCGACATCTCGGTGGCCGTGCGCTCCTCTGCGACCGCTGAAGACCTGCCGGATGCCTCGTTCGCCGGCCAGCAGGAAACCTTCCTGAACATCCGCGGCTACGACAACGTGAAGGAAGCCATCCATCACGTCTTTGCCTCGCTCTACAACGACCGCGCCATTGCCTACCGCGTGCACAAGGGCTTTGCCCACGACGTGGTGGCCCTGTCGGCCGGCATCCAGCGCATGGTGCGCTCGGACGTGGGCGCCTCGGGCGTGATGTTCACCATCGACACCGAATCCGGCTTTGACAAGGTGGTGTTCGTCACCGCCTCGTACGGCCTCGGTGAAACCGTGGTGCAGGGTGCCGTGAACCCGGACGAATTCTACGTCCACAAGCCCACCCTCGAAGCCGGCCGCCCGGCCATCCTGAAAAAGAACATGGGCTCCAAGCTCATCAAGATGGAGTTCACCGACGCCAACCAGGCCGGCCGTTCGGTGCGCACGCTGGATGTCGAGCCCGAACTGCGCCGCCAGTTCTCGATCACCGATGCTGAAGTCGAAGAACTGGCCCGCTACGCCCAGATCATCGAAAAGCACTACGCCCGCCCGATGGACATCGAGTGGGGCCGTGACGGCATCGACGGCAAGCTCTACATCCTGCAGGCCCGCCCGGAGACGGTGAAGTCGCAGGAAAACCGCGTGGAAACCCTGCGCCGTTACCGCCTGAAGAACAAGTCGGCCGTGCTGGCCGAAGGCCGTGCCATCGGCCAGAAAATCGGCCAGGGCGTCGTGCGCCTGATCCAGAGCGCTGCCGAAATGGACCGCGTCAAGGCCGGCGACGTGCTCGTCACCGACATGACCGACCCCGACTGGGAACCGGTGATGAAGCGCGCTGCCGCCATCGTCACCAACCGTGGCGGCCGTACCTGCCACGCTGCCATCATCGCCCGCGAACTCGGCATTCCGGCCGTGGTCGGCTGCGGTGACGCCACCGACGTGCTGAAGGACGGCATGCAGGTGACCGTATCCTGCGCCGAAGGCGATACCGGCAACATCTACGACGGCCTGCTGGACATCGAAGTGATCGACCTCGCCCTCGACAAGATGCCCGAGTCGCCGGTCAAGATCATGATGAACGTCGGCAACCCGGAACTCGCCTTCGACTTCGCGCAGCTGCCGAACGAAGGCGTGGGTCTGGCCCGCATGGAATTCATCATCAACCGCCAGATCGGCATCCACCCGAAGGCCCTGCTGGAAATCGACAGCCTGCCGTCCGAACTGCAGGCCACCATCCGTGACCGCATCAGCGGCTACGCCAGCCCGGTGGACTTCTACGTCGACAAGATCGCCGAAGGCGTTTCGACCATCGCCGCTGCCTTCTATCCGAAGAAGGTCATCGTGCGCATGTCCGACTTCAAGTCGAACGAATACGCCAACCTGATCGGCGGCAGCCTGTACGAACCGCACGAAGAAAACCCGATGATCGGCTTCCGTGGTGCGGCACGTTACATCGCTCCGGAATTCCGCGACTGCTTCGAGCTCGAGTGCCGCGCCATCCGCAAGGTGCGCGAAACCATGGGCCTCACCAACGTGGAAGTGATGATCCCGTTCGTGCGTACCCTGACCGAAGCCGCCAAGGTGGTCGACATCCTCAAGGACTTCGGCCTGGAGCGCGGCAAGAACGGCCTGCGCCTGATCATGATGTGCGAACTGCCGACCAACGCCGTGCTGGCCGAACAGTACCTCGAGTACTTCGACGGCTTCTCGATCGGCTCGAACGACATGACCCAGCTGACCCTCGGCGTTGACCGCGACTCCGGTGGCCCGATCGCCCCGACCTTCGACGAGCGCGATCCCGCCGTGAAAGCCATGCTGTCGATGGCGATCCGCACCGCCAACCGTCTGGGCAAGTATGTCGGCATCTGCGGCCAGGGTCCGTCGGACCATCCGGACTTCGCCAAGTGGCTGATGGACGAAGGCATCCACACCCTCTCGCTGAACCCGGATACCGTGGTTGAAACCTGGCTGTACCTGGCCAAGGAAGCCGGCAAGTAAGACTGCCTGCTGCCTGAATCACGGCGCCGCCCCGGTAAGGGCGGCGCTGTTTTTTTGCCGTCACCGGAAAACACTGTATCAACACGGCATTTTTTCGTAGCATGGTGCGTTTATCTCAATCGGGTTGCCATTTCCATGCTGGCCTACGTTGCGCTGACCGTCGCCATGCTGCTGTGGGCGAGTTCGTACATTGCCCTCAAGTACGTGTTTGCCATCTTCGATCCCTACGTGGTGCTGGCGGCGCGCATGGCCATCTGTACCCTGTGCCTGGCACCGTTTGTCTGGTCAGCCTGGCGCCGCATCGACCGCCAGCGCGGAGACTGGCGCTGGCTGGTATTCATGGCACTGTGCGAGCCCTGTCTGTATTTCCTGTTCGAATCCGAATCCTTGCTGCGTACCTCGGCCAGCCAAGCCGGCGTACTGACTGCCATGCTGCCGGTCTTTGTGGCTGTCGGTGCCCGCATCTTCCTCGCCGAGCACATCACCCGTTCGCTGGCACTGGGCAGCTGCGTGTCGATTGCCGGCATCGCCTGGCTGACGCTGGCCAGCGAGGCCAGTGCTGATGCGCCAGACCCCATGCTCGGCAACCTGCTGCTGATCGTGGCGCTGGTCTGCGCCACGGGCTACATGCTGGTCGCCAAGCGACTGACGCGCCGCTATCCGGCCAGCGCCCTGACCCTGATGCAAAGCGGCATGGGCACCCTGTGGTTCGGCAGCCTGATGCTGCTGCCGGACGTGCAGCTGCCGACCGAACTGCCGTTGCTGCCGTCGCTGGTCGTGCTGTATCTGGGGGCCGGCATCACGCTGGGCGCCTACGGGCTTTACACCTGGGGTGTATCGCGCATCCCGGTATCGCAGGCCGGCATGTTCCTGAACCTGATCCCCGTCTTTACCCTGATGCTGGCCTGGGCGCTGCTGGGCGAGCATCTCAATCCGCCGCAGTGGGCGGCGTGCGGGCTGATTCTGGCCGGCGTGCTGTGGGGGCAGCGGCCGGATGCGCCGCGTGTGCAACAGACGGCCGGTTGCAGCGCATAATGCCGGCTTGTTTTTCGCCTGGAATGCCTGCCATGAACCGAGTGCTGTTTCCCGCCCTGCTGGGCCTGCTGCTAACCGCCTGCGCTTCGACATCGACCGTGCGCTCGATGAACGTGCGGCCGCTGGCGGTACAGGACATTGACCTCAAGGGCTGTGGCATGACGCTGACCCAGCCGGCCGGTGGCACGTTCTTCGTGGCCGATGCCCAGGGCGCTGCCCGGATCCGCCTCGGGGACGAGCGGGTGAAACTCAGCCGCCAGCAGGCCAGCGGTGCCAGCCTGCCGGGCGGGCAGCAGGAAGTGCAGCTGTTTGCCGATCCGACCGGCCAGGTGCAGGTCAAGGTGCAACTGTCGGTCGCTGGTGCCGCACATGCCGGCCGCCAGTCAGTGCTGGCGCAGCTGGAAGTGGATACGCCTTCGGGCTTCAACCTGCTCAGCATGGCAGGCGAAACCGGCTGCTGACCGGGCAAGGTTGACGCCCTTGCCGGCGGCTCGCACAATCGGGCCGTTTTGTTGCAACCGTGACTCGGGGTGTCGTGTGGCCTGGCCACCGGCTGAGACTTTACCCGCATTCACCTGATCTGGGTCATGCCAGCGTAGGGAGGTCACGATGGAAGCGGAGGGTCCGCTCTCCGTCCGTCCCCGCGGCATGCCGTGAGGACCTGTCATGTCGGACCTGCTTCCCCTTCCGCCCGCCGCCATCCGGCTGCCTGATCTCGTGCGCCAGCATCCGCCGCTGGTGCACTGCCTGACCAACCAGGTCGTTTCCCAGTTCACTGCCAATGTCCTGCTGGCCGCCGGCGCTGCTCCGGCCATGGTCATTGCCCGCGAAGAAGCCGGCGACTTTGCCCGCATGGCCTCGGCCGTGCTGGTGAATGTCGGCACCCTGACCCCCGTTCAGGCCGACGCCATGCGCGTGGCGGTGGCCGCCGCACTGGAAGCCGGCACCCCGTGGACACTCGATCCGGTTGCGGTGGGCGCACTGGCGTTCCG
>RRZT011304707.1_pt1 | contig 11292 bp, 9 predicted proteins | sample 2165551 | NCBI WGS metagenome assembly RRZT01 (sample SAMN10456910, study PRJNA506462) | wastewater metagenome | biome: wastewater; feature: sludge; material: wastewater sludge; isolation source: wastewater sludge with Escherichia coli K12::gfp cells carrying plasmid... | place: USA: Moscow, Idaho ...
ACGACAGGGGCCGGCCGCGGCACCAGCGCGGCGTCTCGGTCCAGAGGGGCCTCTATTTTCTGGGCCTGCCCTGGCAGTCGCGGCGCGGCTCGAGCTTCATCTGGGGGGTCTGGCACGATGCCGGCCATATCGCCGAGCAGATCGCGATCCAGAGCAAATACCGCAGCTATAAGTCACAGACCCAGCGTCAGACGCAAGACGCCTGAGCGCGCGGCCGGTCCAGCACCTTGCCGGGGTTCATCACCCCCGCAGGGTCCAGCGCGGATTTCAGCACCCCCATCACCGCCAGCAGCGGCGCCGGGCCGCGCCGCTCCAGCTCGGCCCGCTTGGCCAGCCCGATGCCATGTTCGGCGGAAAAGGACGCGGCCGGTGTCGCCGCCACCGCGTCGTAGAATACGCGGTCGATCGCGGCATGGTTGCTTGCCTCCTCGGGGGTCACCGACAGGCAGACATGCAGGTTGCAATCGCCCAGATGGCCAAAGACGAATGAGCCCGCCTGCGGGCAGGCTTGCGCCCGCGCCGCCTGCCAGCGCTCCAGAAAGCCCGCGATCTCGCCCGCCTCGATGCTGACATCATAGGACAGGATCGCGCCTCGCGGGCGGGCGATCAGGTCGCTGTCCTCGCGCAGGGACCAGATCATGGCCTGCTCATCGGGCGATTTGGCGATCACGCCATCGCTGACCAGCCCGGCCGCCACCGCATCCTCGAAAATGTCGATCAGCGCGGCCTCGGCGCTGTCGGGGTCAGTGCCGGCCACCTCGATGATGATCTTGAGCTCGTCGTCCGGGGGCAGCGGCTCGCGCCCCGGGCAAAGCCATGACGAGGTCAGCCGGTAATAGTCGGGCCACATCGCCTCATAGGCCATCAGATCGCCGCCGGCGCGGATCCGGGCCAGCATCAGCAGCGCCTGCGCGGCCTCGAGACCCGGACATGCCAGCAGCGCCAGCGCTGTTGCCGCCGGGCGCGGGAACAGTTTCAGGACGGCGGCGGTGATCACGCCCAACGTGCCCTCGCTGCCGATGAAAAGCTGCTTCAGGTCATAGCCGGTATTGTTCTTGATCAGCGTGTTCATGCCCTCGAGCACGGTGCCGTCGGACAGCACGGCGGTCAGGCCCAGCACATTGTCACGGGTCATGCCATAGCGGATCACCCGGATGCCGCCGGCATTGGTCGCGATCACGCCGCCAAGGGTGCAGCTGCCGCGCGAGGGAATGTCGATGCCGGTCATCAGCCCGTATTCGGCGGCGGCCTCGTTCATGGCCTGAATGGTGCAGCCGGCCTCGGCCAGGATCACGCCCTGCGTCGGGTCGACGCGCAGGATGCGGGTCATGCGCTCAAGGGACAGGGCGATCTGGTCGGGGGCTGTCGCGGTCCCGTCCACCAGCCCGGTCAGCCCGCCCTGCGGGACGATGCCGATGCCGGCGCCGCTGGCCGTGGCGCAGATGGCCGCGACCATGGCAGTGCTGTCGGGACGCAGAGGCAGCCCCGCCTTGCGGCTGTCCGCGCAATAGCCGGGGTCGCGCTGGCGCAGGGCTTCGGGCCCGACGATGGCCTCGGGTGGGCAGACGGCGGCGAAAATCTCATGCATGGGCGGAATCGGGTTGGGTCACGCCCGCCATGATCACCCGCGCGCAGATCAGGTCAAGATGCGCGTCGCCGGATCAGAGGTCGTCCTTTTCCAGCCGATCGACCAGCCGCGCCAGCATCTGGTCGCAGCGGGCAAGCTGGTCGCGGCTGACGAATTCGTCGGGCTTGTGGCCCTGATCCATGAAACCCGGCCCGCAAACCGCGGTCGAGATGCCAAGATCGCGGTCGAAAAGCCCGCCCTCGGTCCCGAAGGCCACTTTCAGCGCCGGCGCGTCATGGCCCAGCATCCGGCGCAGGAACTGCACGGCCGGGGCATCGGGCGGCGTGTTCAGGCCGGGATAGCCGGAGATGGTCTCGATCCCGATCCGGGCCTGGGGAAAGCGGCCCCGATGGGGCGCGGCGATCGCATCGGCATCGGCCTCGATCCCGGCAAGGATCCGCTGCGGATCGTCCTGCGCAATATTGCGGATCTCGAAGTCGATTTCGCACAGGTTCGGCACGATGTTCAGCGCCGTGCCGCCGCGCATGATCCCGGCATGGATGGTCGAATAGGGGATGTCGTAATCGGGGTCCTGCGGGCCATGGCGCTGCAGATCGTCCTGCCGGGATTGCAGGGCGGCGATGAAGCTGGCGCCCAGATGCAGCGCGTTCAGCGCGTTCGGGGCCAGCGCCGAATGCCCCTCGTGTCCATGGCAACAGGCGCGGAGCGCCAGCTTGCCCTTGTGGCCGGTGGCGATCTGCATGCCGGTCGGCTCGCCGATGATACAGAGCGCCGGGCGGTCGGGTCGCGCGGCCAAGGCCTCGATCATGCCGCGCACGCCAAGGCAGCCGATCTCTTCGTCATAGGACAGCGCCAGATGCAGCGGCCTGCGCAGCGGGCGGGTCGCCGCCAGCAGGGCGGCGCCGAGCGCGCTGGCGACAAAGCCCTTCATATCCGCCGTGCCGCGCCCGTAATAGCGGCCGTCTCGCTCGGTCAGGGTAAAGGGATCGGTGCTCCAGTCCTGACCTTCGACCGGGACGACATCGGTATGGCCCGACAGCACCACGCCGCCCGGCCCCTCTGGCCCGATACTGGCCCAGAGATTGGCGCGGCTGCCATCGGGATGGGCAAAGCGTTCGATCCGGGCGCCGGCAGGGCGCAGCAATCCTTCGACATAATCCAGCAGCGCAAGGTTCGGGCGGCGCGAGATCGTCGGCTGGGCGATCAGTCGGGCGAGGATGTCGGGGGTCTGGGGAATCATGCGCGGACCTGACTGCAAAAAGGGAAGGGCTGCCCGCACCAGGAGAGCGCGGGCAGCCGGGACATGACAGGGTTTACTTGCCCTGATAGGTGGCCCATGCGCCGTCGCGGACGGATTTCAGCTCGATGGCGATGGGGGTTTCGGTCTGGCCATTGTCGTCAAAGGTGATCTTGCCATTCGCGCCGTCATGCTCGATCGCGCGGATCGCCTCGGCCAATGCGGCCTTGTCCTCGACCCCGGTCGCGTTGACGGCCTGGATCAGGATGTTCGTCGCGTCAAAGGCGTATTTCGTATAGGGGCTGGCCGGTTCGGCAAAGCCCCTGGCGGCATAGTCGGCATCCAGCTTTTCCAGCTTGGGCGTCACGGCGGCGGCGGGATACGAGACGATGGCCATGGTGGCGGCATCGCCGGCGACGGTGATGAATTCCGGGTCATACATGCCCGAATTGCCCAGCATCGGGATATCCAGCCCGACCTCTTTCATCTGGCGCGCCAGAATCCCCGCCTCGGTGATGACGCCGCCAAAGAAGACCGCATCCACATCCTTGGATTTCAGCGCCGTCAGGATGGTGCGGAAATCGGTCGAGCCGACCGGGAACAGGTCGGTCGAGACGATCTCGCCGCCGGCCTCGGGCACGAATTGCGCCACCGAATCGGCATTCGCCTTACCGAAATCCGAGGTGTCGGCGATGATCGCGATGCGCTTGGCGCCCAGCGTTTTCACCGCCCAGTCCGACAGCGGCTTGTTCTCGGTCAAAAGCGTGGGCGTGACACGGGTGACCTGCGGCAGGTTCTGATCGGTGATCGCCGGCGAGATCGCGCCCCAGATGACCAGAGGCGTCTGGAAACGCGCGAAAACCGGCATGGTCGCCAGCGCCACCGGCGAGTTCCAATGCCCGGTCGCGGCGGCCAGTTCGGGGTCGTTGACCAGCTTCATCGCGGCGGAAACGCCGGTCTGCGGGTCCGAGGCGTCATCGACCACCACGCCCTCGAATTCATAGGGCGCATCCGCCACGGCATTGGCCTGTTCGATGGCCAGCAGAAAGCCGTTCCGTGCCCCCAGCCCCTGCTGGGCATTCCCGCCCGAAAGCGGCCCCAGAAAGCCCAGCTTCACATGGGTCTTTTCGGCATGGGCGGGGACGGCAAGGGCCATGGCGGAAAGCAGCAGGCCGGCAACCGCCGCACGGCGGGTGGTCAGGAAACGGGACATGAGAACCTCTCTGTTATGTCTTGCCCGCGGCGTTGCGCGCGGGCGGGGCTGCCTGTTTCCAGGGCGGGCGGGGCTATCGTCCAGACCGTCCCGGCACAGGCATTTCATTGCATCGCAAGGAAATCATAGGCGCGGGCCGCCGCCTGATTAAGACGTTTTTCCCGAGCCGGAGCTTCGGAAAAAACTACGCGCCGGGCCGGGTTTCGTCCGCTACATTCCCCATTGCGCGAACCGGGTCAGGCACCCGCTGCATCCATCAAACCATAGCAAGCACACAACACACCGCGAGGCCCATATGGACAGCCTTATGGTCCAGCACGTCATGAATTGGCTGGTGCTGGGCAGTATCTATTCGCTGATCGCAATCGGTTTCAGCCTGCTTTTCGGGCTGCTGAACGTGATCCACTTCTCACATGGCGATGTGTCGATGATCGCCCCTTTCGTCGCGCTGGCAAGCCTGCAGGTCGTCATGGCCATGGCGGGCATGGGCGGCGGCATGGCCATCCTGCTGGCAGTTCTGGCCGCCGCATTGGTCACAGGTCTGGCCGGCATCGCGGCCGACAAGCTGGTGATCCGGCGCTTTCGCAAATCCCCCGCGATGATGGCGCTGGTCGCCACCGTGGCGCTGGGGACCGTCATCCGCGAGCTGATCCGCGCCTTTTATCCGCAGGGCTCGAACCCCAAGGCATTCCCGGCCATCGTCGATGGCGCGCTGTCGCTGGGCGGGCTGCGGCTGTCCCTGCAGCCGGTGCTGATCATCGTGATCTCGGGCGCTATAGTGGCGCTGATCTATGTGCTGATGCAGCGCACGCCCATCGGCACCCGCATCCGCGCCGTGGCCGAGGATCGCGATACCGCCCGCCTGATGGGCATCTTTCCCGAACGGATCTTTGCCTTCACCTTCTTTCTGGCCTCGGCCGTGGGTGCGCTTGGCGCCTTGTTCTTTGCCGCCAATGTCGGCGTCGTGCGCTTTGACTTTGGCGTGCAGCTGGGCCTGATCGGCTTTTCGGCGGCGGTCATCGGCGGGCTTGGCTCGATGTCCGGCGCGATCCTTGGCGCGCTGGCCATCGCCGGGATCGAATCGCTGGTCCAGGCCAATATCCCCGACGGCGCATCCTATCGGCTGGTCTTCGTCTTTCTGCTGGTGATCGTGATGCTGTGCCTGCGCCCGTCGGGCCTTCTGGGCAAACCCGTGATGGAGAAGGTCTGAGACATGATGACCCAAACCGAAAACACCACCGCATCCGCCGGGCTGCCCGCTGCCCTGATCGTCTTTCTGGCCGAGGCCGCGGGCGCCGCCCTGCTTTGGGCGCTGCTGACGTCGGAAACCACCGCCGTGGTCCTGACGCTGCTGGCGGTGATGGGCGCGGGCTTTGCCCTGATGCAGGTCCGGCCCCAGATCGAGGAAACCATCGTCGGCGCCTTTCAATCGGCGCGCGGACTGGCCATGGCGCTGGGACTGGCCATCGTGCTGATCTATCCGTTCTTTCTGGGCAACAACACCTATGCGCTGCATCTTGTCATCGTGGCGCTGCTTTATTCGGTGCTGGCCTTGGCGCTGAACTTTCAGCTTGGCTCGGCCAATATCCCGAACTTCGCCACCGGCGCGACCTATGGCATCGGAGCCTATACGTCGGGGCTGCTCGCGATCAATTTCGGCTGGTCGCTCTGGGCCACGCTGCCGGCGGCGGCGCTGGTCGCCACGGCCTTCGGGTTTCTGCTGGGCATCCCGTCGATGCGCACCCGCGACAGCTATCTGGCGCTGGTCACCATCGCCTTCGGCATCGTCATCCACCAGCTTCTGAACAATTTCGACTGGACGGGCGGCGCGAACGGGCTGGTCGGCATTCCGGCGCCCAGCCTGTTCGGCCATTCCTTCATGCAGCCGATCGAGATCCTGGGCTTTCGTCTGCCCTCGCAGGCGAATTTCTACTATCTTGCCGCCTCGCTGCTGGGGCTGGCGATCCTGTCGGCCAAGCGGCTGCATGAAAGCCGCATCGGGCTGGCCTGGAACGCGATCCGCGCCGATGAGCTGGCGGCGCGCTGTCAGGGCATCAACGTCGCCTGGTACAAGATCCTGGCCTTTGCCGTGGATGCGTTTCTGGCGGCCTTCGCCGGCACGATCTATGCCTTTTACGTCTCGTATATCTCGCCCGACAACTTCACCTTTCTGGTGTCGGTGACGATCATGACCATGGTGATCGTGGGCGGCATGGACAACACCTTCGGGGTGATCGTGGGGGCGTTCCTGCTGACGCTGCTGCCCGAAAAGCTGCGGATATTCTCCGACTACCGGCTGCTCTTCGTGTCGGTGGTGGTGATCCTGTTCCTGATCCTGCGGCCCAAGGGCCTGTTCCCGCAACGCCAGCGCCATTACGGAGGCACGACATGACGACCGCAAACCTGCTGTCCCTGCGCGGGCTTGGTATCGAATTCGGCGGGCTTGTCGCCGTGGATCAGGTGGATTTCGAGCTGCCGGCATCGCATATCACCTGCATCATCGGGCCGAACGGCGCGGGCAAGTCCACGCTCTTCAACCTGATCACCGGCATCTACAAACCCAGCTCCGGCACCGTTGCCCTGAATGGCGAGGACATCACCGGCCTGCCCGCCCATGTCATCGCCGCCAAGGGCATCGCGCGGACCTTCCAGTCCTCGCGCCTGTTCGAGGACCTGTCGATCCTCGACAATGTGATGATCGGGATGCATGCGCGCACCCGAACCGGCGTCCTGTCGGCCCTGCTGACCCCGCGCCGCGCAAAGGCCGAGCTGGACGCCTGCGCCGATGAGGCGGGCGCGATCCTGCGCGGGTTGTCCGACCAGCTATATGCCCGCCGTTATGAGCCCGCGGGCATCCTGCCGCAGGCCGACCGGCGGCGGCTGGAGATCGCCCGGGCGCTGGCCTCGCATCCGAAGCTGATCCTGCTGGATGAGCCGTCCTCGGGGATGGACGACCGCGACACGGCCGATCTGATGGCCGATATCCGGCGGGTCATGGCGGAAAATCCCGGCCTGTCCTTTCTGATCATCGAACATGACATGCGGCTGGTGGCCGATCTGCCCGACGATGTCATCGTGATCGATTACGGCCGCAAGATCGCCGAGGGGAAATTTGCCGAAGTGCGCCTGCTGCCGCGTGTGCAGCAGGCCTATCTGGGACAAAAGGCGGTGGAAGATGCTTGAGCTTGAAAACGTCAGCACCTCTTACGGACAGGTCCAGATGCTGCGCGGGCTGTCGATGAACGTGCGCAAGGGCGAGCTGGTCTGCCTGCTTGGCCCCAATGGCGCCGGCAAGTCGACGACCTTCAAGGCGCTGTCGGGGCTTTTGTCGCTGGATGGCGGCGCGGTCCGGATGCTGGGCGAGGACGTCGCCCGCACCGGCACCGAGGGGCTGACCGCGCTTGGCGTCGGCTTCGTTCCCGAGGGGCGTCGGCTGTTTCCGTCGCTGACCGTGCGCGAGAACCTCAGGCTGGGCTATGACGCGTCACGCTGCGCCACCCCGTTCGAGGACCAGCTGGAGATGATCCACGCCATGTTCCCGCGCGTGCAGGAGCGCATGACCCAGCCCGCCCGCACCATGTCCGGGGGCGAGCAGGCGATGGTGGCCTTGGCCCGCGCCCTGATCGGTGACCCGGAACTGCTGATCATGGACGAGCCTTCGCTGGGTCTGTCGCCCAAGCTGATCGACGAATATTTCGATACCGTCGCCCGCATCCACGCTCAGGGACGCACCGTCCTGCTGATCGAACAGAATGCCGAAAAGGCGCTGTCCATCGCCGATCGCGGCTATCTGATCGTGCGCGGCCAGATCGCCGTCGAGGGCAGCCGTGCCGAGATGCTGGCCGATGACACCATCCGGCACATGTATCTGTAGCGGGTATCCCTGGCCGGTCCGACCCTGCCGCATCGACGCGGCGGGGGTCAGGCGCGCATGCTGCCATTTGACGGCATGGCTTCAGTGCCGGTCATCGCGCCGGTCTGTCTGGCCCCGGCAAGCAGATGTTCGACAAACCCCGCGACGGCGGCACGCTTGAGCGATTTCTGCCGGCAGTTCAGGAAATTGCCCCGCCCCGCCGAGATCGGGGCGGGATGGGCAAAGACCAGATCCCCGGCCAGCACATGCCGGGCGACCATGTGGTTCCAGCCCAGCATCACCCCTTCGCCCGCCAAAGCCGCCTGCATCAGCAGGCCGACCTTGTTGGTCGACAGCGCAAAGGGCGATTTGGACCATTCCCGACCCTGCGCCCGAAACCACTCGGCCCAGCCCAGCGGCTGCCAGCCAATCGCGCCGGCCGTCCAGTGGCGGTCGTGCAGATGCAGCAGGTTCACGTCGTTCAGGCTGCCCGCATCCTCGAAGGGACCGTGCCGGGCCAAAAAATCCGGCGTGCAGACCGGCTGCGCGACCTCGGGGAACAGGTAATGCAGCTGATCGCCGACCTCGCAGCGGTCATTCCCGCACAGGATCGCCAGATCGACATCGGCATAGTTGCGGATGGTGTCATCGGCGTCCGAGGCAAGGACCACAAAGCCGACCTCGGGATGGAGCGCGCGAAAGCTGTCGATCAGCGGCTTGAGCCAGAATGTCGCCATCCCGTCCGTTGCCGTGACGGTTACCGTGCCCGGCCCTTCGTCGCCGGTGATGGCCGAGACCGCGGCGCTGATCGTATCAAGCCCCGAGGCGACGGCGGCGTAAAGCGTCGCGCCCTCGGGGGTCAGTTCCAGCGCATTGTGCTTGCGCAGGAACAGCGCCACATCCAGCGCGCGTTCCAGAATGCGGATCTGCTGGCTGACCGCGCCCTGGGTGACATTCAGTTCCTTTGCGGCCAGCGTGAAGCTCAGGTGTTTGGCGGCCACCTCGAAGGTCGCGAATGACCCGAGGGACGGCAGGTATCGGCGCTTGATCGGCGGCATGGCGGTCTGCGTTCCCTGGGGGCGGGGGTCATTCTAACCGCGATTGCCATTCTTTCCAGCGCATATAGGCATTCGCGCCGATCGTGTCGAAGGGATGCGGCGGCAGGCGCGATGGTTCAGGCTCGGCGCCGAAAAAGCGGGTGATCGCGCTTTGCTGCCCGCAGGCCAGTTCCGCGGCGCCGATCCCGGTCAATGTGCTGCGCGTCGTGCCAAGGCCGTTATCGACGCATGCGGCATAAAGGCCCGGCTCAAGCTCGCGCATGACCGAGACGTTGTTGCGGCTCAGGCACAGATGCCCCGACCAGCAATGCTGGAACCGGACATGGGCCAGGATGGGAAAGCGGGCCGCGAATTTCCGCCGCATATGGCCGGCCAGACGCTCAAGATCGGCCTTGCTGGTCTGCATCCCGGGCCGGTAATAGCCGCCCTGCCGGATCACGATGCGGTTTCCGCCCTGCGCCTTGCCGATGCGGCGCACCGTCGTGCCCATCGGATCCGCGGGCGTCACCCCCCAGCATTCCCGACCGCCAAGCGCACGCAGCGCGTCCTCGTCCAGTTCCTCGGTGATGCAGGCGTTCAGCATGATGTGCATGAGCCGCCCGCGCTTGAAGCCAAAGCTTTCCAGATGGCCATTATTCGCCAGAATGACCTTTTGCGCGGTCACGGCGCCCGTATCCGTGCCAAGCTTCCAGCCGCTGCCCCGGCTTTCGATCCGGAGCACGGGCGAATTTTCGTGGATGACGACGCCGGCCCTTTCCAGCCCGGCGGCCAGTTCGCGCACATAGCCCGCAGGCTGGATCATCACCGTGCCGGGGGTGAACAGCCCGCCGCGATAGTAATGCGTGCCGGTGATCTCGTGCATGGCCTTGGCGTCAAGCATCTCGTGGCTTTCGCCCAGCTCGCGCAGATGTTTCGCATAGCTGATATTGGCCGCCGATCCGGCCTCCGAGGCGGCGGCGTTGATCTTGCCGGCGCGCTGGAAATAGGCGTCGGGTATGGCGAAATCGCGCATGTTTTCCGCCGCGAAGGCGATGGCGTGGCGGTTCAGCCGCGTCAGTTGCCGGTCATGGCTGTCGCCCGCGCCGGCATAGTCGCCCGAGGTCAGATCATGCGGCAGGTCGATCATGAAGCCCGAATTGCGCCCGGTCCCGCCCTCGGCGATCCGCGTGGCGTCGAGGATGACCACGCGCAGCGCCGGGTCGATCTGATGCAACCTGCGCGCCGCCGACAGGCCGGCGAAACCGCCGCCGACAATGGCGATGTCATATTCCGCCTCGCCCTCAAGCCGGGCGCGGGGTGCGAGGGCGGGCAAGAGCGCATTCCAGCCGGCGGGGCCGTTGAAGACCGGAATGCGTATGGCGCGCAGCATCGCCATCCTAGTCCAGCGCCTCATCCGCGTTGTCGCCGAGGTCGATCCAGATGGTTTTCAGCTGGGTATACTGGTCATGGGCGTGGATCGAATTGTCGCGCCCGCCAAAGCCCGACTGCTTGTAGCCGCCAAAGGGGGTGGTGATGTCGCCCTCGCCAAAGCTGTTGACGGTCACGGTGCCGGCGCGCAGCATCCGCGCGCCGCGCAGGGCCTTCTTGATATTTGCCGTGAAGATCGACGCGGCCAAGCCGTAGCAGGTGTCATTGGCCAGTGCGATCGCCTCGTCAAAGCCGTTCACGGTCAGCACCGACAGGATCGGGCCGAAGATCTCCTCGCGCAACTGCGGCGCCTCGCGGTCGCGGATCTCTAGGATCGTCGGCTCGATGAAACCGTCCTTTGTCCCGCCGCCCAGAAGCACCGCCGGACCCTTCTGCAGATAGGCGCTGACCTTGGCGAAATGCGCCTGGGAGACCAGCGCGCCGACACGGTTTTCCGGGTTCAGCGGGTCGCCCATCGGCCATTCGCGGGCATGGGCGATGATGCGCGCCATCAGCGCGTCCCTGATGCCCCGCTGCACGATCAGGCGCGAGGCGGCCGAGCAGTTCTGCCCCATGTTCCAGAAGGCGCCATTGACGACATGGGCGGCGACCGTGTCCAGATCCCCGGCATCGTCCAGCACGATGCAGGGATTCTTGCCGCCCATTTTCAGCGTCACCTCCTTGAGGTTCGATTCCGCGGAATAGCCCAGAAAGCGCCGCCCGGTCGCGGTTGAGCCGGTAAAGCTGACCATGTCCACATCCGGGTGCCGGCCCAGCGGTTCGCCCGCCTCGGCCCCGCTGCCCGGCACGACGTTGAAGACGCCCGGCGGCACCCCCGCCTCGGCCGCCAGTTCCGCCACCCGCAGCGCGGTCAGCGTGGTCTCGGCGGCGGGCTTGACCACGACCGAGCAGCCCGCGGCCAGCGCCGGGCCGATC
>RRZT012192803.1_pt1 | contig 11292 bp, 10 predicted proteins | sample 2165551 | NCBI WGS metagenome assembly RRZT01 (sample SAMN10456910, study PRJNA506462) | wastewater metagenome | biome: wastewater; feature: sludge; material: wastewater sludge; isolation source: wastewater sludge with Escherichia coli K12::gfp cells carrying plasmid... | place: USA: Moscow, Idaho...
TGATTTCATACCAGCAAAATATTCTTTTGAATCATGATCGTTTAATTGTTCGTGTGAAATAAGTAATAAGTATTCTGAAATCTTTTTATCTAATAAGTTGATTGCATTTTCTAATTCTTCGACTGCTTCTTTAGCAGTAGAACTTTTAGAAATAAAATATTCTTTAACATTTTCACAAGCTTCAACAGTAATAGTTCCCATTTCTAAAATCTTGTTTTTAGCGATAGCTAAAGCATGAGAAGGGAACAATTGAACCACATGAGGATCTAATTCTGATAAATCCATTTGTAATTCTTTTGAATGATTTGGAATAATTTTTTTAATAATAACAACAATCTTATTAATAAATGGAAAGAACAAGATGGTTGTTACTATGTTAAAGATACCATGAGCTACTGCAAGTTGTAATTCAGGAGACATTGTACTTACTGAATTAATATATTGAATCAACATGGTAAATGGTGATAAAACAATCATAAATAGAACAGAACCAATGACGTTAAATAAAACGTGGAAGAATGCTGCTCTTTTAGCGGGAATAGATCCACCAATAGAGGCAAGAACAGCTGTAATTGTTGTTCCAATATTTGATCCAAATAAAAATGGTAAAGCAATATTTAAACCAATAGCGCCGGCACCATACATTTGTTGAACAATGGCAATCGTTGCAGCTGATGATTGAATCGCACATGTAAGAATTGTTCCACCAAGTAAACCAAGCCAAGGGCTCTTCATTAAAAATTCGGTAATTTGTGTAAATTCTGGAACTTCAGAAATCATTGATAAATTGTTTCCCATTAAATCAAGTCCATAGAATAAACAACCAAATCCAAAAATAATTTGTGATAAATATTTTGTTTTTTTGTTTTTAGAAAACATTGAAACAAACGCACCAATAATAATGAAATAAACCGCATATTTAGAAATCTTTAAACCAACTAAAACAGAAGTAATAACTGTTCCAATATTGGCCCCCATGATAATTCCTACTGCTTGATTTAAATTCATCAAACCAGAACGAATCAATCCAATTGTAAGGGCTGTTGTTCCTGAACTTGATTGAATTAAACACGTAACTAAAGCCCCAATTAAAATTCCTTTTACAGGACTTGAGGTGTATTTATCAATAATGTCCTTTAATTTATCTCCGGCATAACTTTTTAAACCATCACCCATATAATCGATACCAAATAAAAATAAGCCAAGCCCTGCCAGAATTAAAGGCCAGTTGATATCTGCTAATGTCATAAAATCACACTCCTATACATCTCATTTTAAAGGAATGTTAATTTTGTGTAAAGATTATGTTAAGTTTCTTTACAAAACCTTAACAATTCTTTTTGAAACAACTTTCAATCAATGTAATTATAGGCTTATAAAAAGGAAAAATAAGGAGTGTAGTAACAATATTGAAGAAGCCATGAATAAAAGCGAGTTGCAGACGAGGTGAAATAGGAATATAAAAGCGAAATGTTAAAAAAAGATGATAAAAAGGAGTCAGGAAAATCATGAAAAAAGTTGTTCCAATTACATTAAATAAAAAATGAAAGAAGGCAGCTTTTTTGGCAGAAGAATTGGTTTTAAGGGCAGAAAGAAAAGCGGTAATGGTTGTACCGATATTACAACCTAAGATATAAGGAATAGAAACATAAAGGGAAATGGCTTTTAAATGATACATTTGTTGGACAATAGCAATTATCGCACTTGATGATTGAATAAGAGCAGTTGTGATGGCTCCACCAAACATGGCTAGAATTGGATGATTTGTAAAAAGTGTTACTAATTTCATAAATTCAGGAAGTTTAGTAATAGCTTCAAGATGCATTGACATAAGTTCTAATCCATAAAATAAACAGCCAAGCCCAAAAAGAATTTGTGCAAGGCCTTTTATTTTAGGATGATTAGAAAATAATAAACAAAAAGCACCAATAATTAAAAAGAAAGAAGCATATTGAAAAAGATCAAAACCTACAATAAAAGCGGTTATGGTTGTGCCAATATTGGCTCCCATAATAATCCCAATACTTTGTGAAAAGGTCATGAGATTTGCATTAATTAAACTGACGGTTAAAGCAGTTGTGGCAGAACTTGATTGAATAATACAAGTTATAAAACAACCAATTAGAATAGCCTTAAAAGTAGAAGAAGTACATTTAGCAAGAAGATTTTTTAAACGGGTTGGTGAAAGTTCTTGTAAAGAAAGAGAAAGATAGTCGATACCAAATAAAAAAAGTGCCAGACCGATTAGAATAGAAGTCCAAGAAACTTGGTTCATGAAAAAGCCTCCTTTTTCATATTTTAAAAATAATCATTTTTAACTAGAAAAAATAATCATTCTTTGTAAAAATATATGAAGGAGGTGTTTTAATATGAAAGGAAGATGGAAGAAATTTTTATCTTATTATACAAACTATAAGGTTTTGTTTTTTAAAGATATGTTTTGTGCGATGATTTCAGCAGCCATTACGATCGTTTATCCTATGCTAACACGCTATATTACAGGGACGATTTTAAATCAACCAAAGATTGATTATTCTAAGATTTATTTATTAGGACTTTTTATGCTTTGTTTGATTGTTGTTGAATATTTTTGTAATTATTTTATAGGTTATCTAGGACATGTCATGGGTGTCTATATGGAACGAGATTTACGTAATGAGTTATTTAGTCATTATCAAAAATTATCTTTTCGCTTTTATGATGAACAAAACACAGGACAATTGATGTCACGTCTAACGAATGATTTATTTTCTTTAACTGAACTTTATCATCATGGACCAGAAGATATTGTCATTTCAATTATTAAGTTTATAGGGGCCTTTATTTTACTTTCCTATATTAATGTCAAACTGACTTTAATTTTATTTGCAATCTTACCATTTATGTTTTTATTTGCTTGGTATTATAATAAAAAGATGAAAAAAGCTTTTAAAAGAAATAAAGAGAGAATTGGTGATATCAATGAACGCATTGAAGACAATTTATCAGGAATTCGTGTTGTTAAAAGTTTTGCGAATGAAGATCAAGAGTTAGAACGTTTTGATAAACAAAATGGACATTATGTAAGTGCTAAGAAAAATAGTTATTATTATATGGGAAGATACAATGCAGGACTTACTTCTTTTACAAGTTTAATTACAGTATCGGTTATCTTTTTTGGAACCTTATTTATTTCTTATGGAAGTATTAATGTTGCAGATTTAATTGCCTTTTTACTTTATGTCACGAACTTAATAGATCCTGTAAAAAAACTTTTAAACTTTACTGAACAATTTCAAGAAGGTGTTACTGGTTTTGAACGTTTTATGGAAATATTAGAAATTGAACCAGATATTCAAGATACAAAAAATGCAGTTGTATTACAACATGTTGAAGGGAATGTCATGTTTGATCATGTTTCATTTCGCTATAATGAACAAACACCTTATGTGTTAAATAATATTAACTTGGATGTAAAACCAGGAGAGTATATTGCTTTTGTTGGTTCATCAGGAGTTGGTAAAACAACGATTTGTTCTTTGATTCCTCGTTTTTACGAAGCAACGAAAGGAAATGTCTTAATTGATGGAATCAATGTCAAAGAAATCAAACAACAATCTTTAAGAGAAAATATTGGGATTGTTCAACAAGATGTTTACTTATTTACAGGAACCATCATGGATAATATTCGTTATGGAAATTTAGAGGCAAGTGATGAAGAAGTCATTGAAGCCGCTAAAAAAGCGAATGCTCATGATTTTATTATGGAATTAGAAGAAGGTTACGATACGGATTGTGGACAACGTGGGGTCAAACTTTCAGGTGGACAAAAACAACGTATCTCGATTGCACGTGTTTTCTTAAAGAATCCACCAATTCTTATTTTTGATGAAGCAACAAGTGCATTAGATAATGAAAGTGAAAGTATTGTACAAGAATCTTTAGAAAAATTATCTCAAGATCGTACAACTTTTGTTATTGCGCATCGTTTATCAACGATTAAAAATGCTAAACATATTTGTGTTTTAACGGAAAATGGCATCGAAGAACAAGGAAACCATGAAGAGTTGATGAAATTAAATGGAAATTATGCAAGATTGTATAATATGCAATTTAAAGGAGAAAAGTAACATGGAAAGAAAATATATTTTTTTTGATATTGATGGAACACTTTTAGATGATAATCCGGGAGGAAAGATTTTAGAAAGCACATATCGTACGTTAGACAAGTTAAAAGAAAATGGGCATTTTGTTGCTATTGCGACAGGAAGAGCACAATATATGGCGATGGATGCTGCTAAAGAAGCCCATATTGATTGTTTAGTAACAGATGGGGGAAATGGTATTACTTTACATAATGAACTTCAATATATTAAACCGATAGATTTTGTTCAAGACAATCGTGTCATTGATCAATGTATTGAACATCATTTACCATTTGCAGTTGCTTTAGGAAATGAAGCTGTTTTGTATACGAATCAAAGTGATCAAAAAGATCAAAAACTTCCGGTAAAATTAGTTGTTGATGAAAGTATAGACTTTCATCAAGTAAAGGAAATTTATAAAGTATTTATTGAATGTGGTGAACAAGAAGAAAAATTATTAGATTTAGGAACTTTGGAATATATGCGTTATTTTAAAGGACAAATCATCATCGAACCAGCAGATAAATATAAAGGTATTTTAGAAATGGTTCATTTATTAAAGGGAAATGAAAAGGATATTGTGGTCTTTGGGGATGGCTTAAATGATATTTCTATGATTGACCAAGCTCCTTTAGGTATTGCTATGGGTAACGCAATCGATGAAGTCAAAGCAGTTGCAAATTTTATAACCAAAAGAAATGATGATGACGGTATTGAATATGCTTGTCGTCATTTTGGCTGGATTGATTAAACAAAATAGGCTATACTAAAGATGGGTGAGATTATGGAACTAATTAAAGATTTTTTAATCATTATTGGTATTTTTGTATGTATGTCTTTAGGTATTTTCTTTTTACTTCATAGTGGTGATGCCAAAAAGAAAACCAAACAAACAATTCAAGATACAAGAGACAGTATTCAAGAAGCAAATCAACAACTCGATGATGTTTTAGAACAATTACAAGAAATGAATGCTCCTTTAGAAAAAGCGATGAAGGCAGTACGTTCTTTCAATGATAAAGTTTTATCAAAAAAATAATCGAGGAATGTTGACAAAGCTTAAATATTATCTATAATACAGGTATATAAATAAACTCAATGAAAAAGAGAGTAGTTTTATTGGATATGTTAGAGAGCCTATGTTGGTGGAAATTAGGTATTGAAAATAAAATGAAGCGCACTTTGGAGGGGGTTATCTGAATACATAGGATAACAAGCTAACCAGCTTTAACGGTGAGGTGGATATGTTTATCATATCAACAAGAGTGGTACCGCGGAATCTTTCGTCTCTTAGCAATCGCTAGGAGACGTTTTTTATTGGGTAGAAAAGGGGAAAAGAATATGAAAAAAGTATTAAAATTAATGTTAGCACTTGTGATGACTTGTGCTATTGCTGGATGTTCATCAAGCAGTAAAAATGATGCCGATGTGACAATTACAATTGGGACATCACCTGATTATGCACCTTATGAATCATTAAACAAAAAAGGTGAAATCGTTGGTTTTGACGTGGATATGGCCAAATTATTTGAAGGTTATTTATCTGATATGGAAGGTAAAACTTATTCTTTAGAATTCAAACAAATGGATTTTGATAACATTGTTACTCAAATTCAAGGGGATCAAATTGATTTAGGTATTTCTGGTTTTACTTATAGTGAAGATAGAGTTGTTGAATGGTCTGATCCATATTTAGGAACTCAACAAGTTGCTGTTGTACCAAATGGTTCTTCAATTACTTCAAATGATCAATTAGTTGGTAAAAAATTAGCTGCTCAAACTGGAGCTACTGGTGAACAAGCTGCCAAAGAAGTTGAAAATGCTGATGTTGTTTCAATGAAAAACGTACAAGATATTTTCAATGGTTTAGCAAGCAATCAATATGATGCAGCAATCGTTGACTTAGGTGTTGCTAAACAATATGTATCTAGTGGAAACTTTACACAATTAAATGGTTCATTAATGGATGAAAAGAACTATGTTATCGCTAAAAAAGGTAATACAAAAATGATCAAATTAATGAATAAATGTATTAAAAAATTCGTAGCTTCAAAAGATTACGATAAATTATGTAAAAAATATGATTTATCACCATTAGAAAAATAAAAAATTATAGAAAAGGGGTATAGAAATGTTTGTAGCTTTTTCAAAAGTGTTTACTCCTGAAAACTTACTTTACTTTGCTAAGGGTGCAGTAGTATCACTTTTACTCGCTGCTGTATCCCTTTTATTTGGTATTGTTTTTGGGATTTTAGGATCTTCAGCAAAAAGATCTAAATATAAAATTTTTAGAATTATTGGAAATGTGTATGTTGAAGTCATTCGTGGAACACCAATGTTACTTCAAATCTTGATTTTATTCTCAGTTATTCCATCTATTTATACAGCGATTACAGGAAATGTTTTAAGAATTAATGTCTTTTTAATTGGTGCTGTTGCTATGTCTATTAACAGTGGGGCTTATTCGACAGAACTTATTCGTAGTGGAATCAACGGGGTTGATAAAGGACAATGGGAAGCTTGTGAAACTTTAGGGCTTTCTTATAAACAAACAATGAGACTTGTTATTTTACCACAAGCCTTCAAAAGAATTATTCCACCAATGATCAGTGAATTTATTACATTAATTAAAGATTCATCGTTAATTAGTTGTATTGGTGCCGTTGAATTATTAAAATCAGCTCAAGTAGTGGGGGCACAATATTATGATGTTATGTCACCTTATTGTATTGTTGCAGTTTATTATTTAATTATGACAATTAGTATTTCTTATTTAGGTAGATATGTAGAAAAGAGGTTAGCTGAAAGTGATTAAAGTTGAACATATATCAAAACAATTTAAAAAAGTAAAAGCAGTTGATGATGTTTCTCTTGAAGTTAAAAAAGGAGAAATTGTGTGTTTGATTGGACCTTCTGGTTCAGGTAAGAGTACTGTTTTAAGATGTATTCATGGTTTAGAAGTACCAGAAACAGGACATGTATACCTTAATGGGGAAGTTTTAGATCCAAAGAAATCTAATTATCAAGAATTAAGAAATAAAATGGGATTTGTTTTCCAACATTTCAATTTATTTCCACATATGACAGTCTTAGAAAACTTAACACTTTCACTTACAAAAGTACGTCACATGGAGGAAGAAAAAGCCAATGAAATAGCTTGTAACTATCTTACAAGAGTTGGCTTATTAGATAAAAAAGACGAATATCCAAATAAACTTTCAGGTGGACAAAAACAAAGGGTAGCGATTGCGAGAAGCTTATGTACAAGCCCTGAAATCATGCTTTTTGATGAACCAACAAGTGCCTTGGATCCAGAAATGGTTATTGAAGTATTAGAAGTTATGCAACAACTTGCTAAAGAAGGAATGACAATGATTGTTGTTACTCATGAAATGGGCTTTGCTAAAACAGTTGCTGATCGTGTTATTTTCTTAGAAAATGGTAAAATCGTTGAAGAAAATGATGCAAAAGCTTTCTATGAAAATCCTAAAACTGAACGTGCTCAAGATTTCTTAAAGAAGGTTATGCACTAATGAAACTACAACGTTTTGAAGTAGAGTCTTATATGACTTTGCATGAAAATAACTGTCGCTATAACTTAGCAGATACAGTTGCTAAATCTTTAACTTTAAAGGAATTATTAGCGTATGATAAAAAAGATTCATTAGAAGATTTAATGAATCTTTCTTTAGATTATGGTGCTATTGAAGGTTCTCATGAATTAAAAAAAGGTATTTTAAGTTTATATCAAAGTGGTGATGATGAAGAAATTGCTATTTGCCATGGTGGTGTCAATGCCAATGAACTTGTTTTAATGACATTACTTTCAACAAATGATCATATTTTATCATTTTTACCAACGTATCAACAACTTTATAGTTTTCCTGAATCTTTAGGGGTAGAAGTTGATTTTATTCATTTAAAAGAAGAAAATGAATGGAAAATTGATTTTGAAGAATTAGAAAAAAATATTAGAGAAAATACAAGAATGATTTGTTTGAATTTACCAAACAATCCTACAGGAACAACTTTAGATCATGAAGAAATGCATCAACTGATTCAAATATGTAAAAAACATGATCTCTATGTTCTTGTTGATGAAATCTATCGAGGACTTTATCAAGAAGAATCCATTAGTGATCTTTATGAAAAAGGAATAGCAACCTCAGGACTTTCTAAAGTTTTATCAACTCCTGGACTTCGTATTGGTTGGATCAAAACAAAAGATAAAGAACTTATTCGTTTAATCAATGAAAGACGTGATTATTCAATTATTAGTAGTGGACCAATCAATGATTATTTAGGGGCACTTACTTTAAAATATAGTAAAGAGATTTTAAAAAGAAATCGTGAGATTTTAGAAGAAAATAAGTGTTACTTGAAAGAATGGTTAAAAGCTCATCCTCATCTTTCTTGTGTTATTCCAAAATATGGAACAGTTTGTTTCCTAAAATATGATTACAAAATAGATTCAAATACTTTCTGTGAAAAGTTACAAGAAGAAACAGGGGTCTTCTTTGTACCGGGATGTTGTTTTGATGTGGAAAATCATCTACGTTTTGGACTTGCAAATGATTCACAAATTGTCAAAGAAGGTTTAGAAGTATTTTCAAATTGGTTAAAAAAATTAGACACTTCAAGATAAAGAAGTGTCTTTTATTATTTTAAAACAATAAATTGCACTTAAAGTTAAGGTTGTAATCAATCCTGTAAATAAACTAATCAAAATAGCGTTAACATAAAGATAATGAGATAAAGTATAAGTTAAGATAATTTCTAAAGTACATTCAATCATAGAGATGATAAACATCACTTTATTTTTATTTTTAGCTTGTAAAATTGTAGAAAGGGGTGTTTGTAAATAAAATAGTAAAAAAGGAAAAGACATGTATTTTAATTGTTGATAGCCACTTGTTGTATTGTAAAGAATCATAAGGGATCGTTTTGGAAAAAAATAGAAAATTAAAGTAAAAGGAAGACCGATAAGAAAACAAATAAGTAAAGCATAAAGAAGATGTAAAAAAGTATTACTTTTATGATAATAAAGATCATCTGTAGCAATAGGCAAGTAGAGGCGATAGATGATCGTACAAAAAAAGGTAGGCGTGACAAGCATCGAGACGACATAGCCAGAAAGGATGGCATATTGGTCTTGGATAAAGTTTTGAGTTAAACCAAGTCGAGTTAAAACATGAATTAAAAGAATGGGCTCTAAAAAATTCATAAAACAATGGTAAAGTCGTGAACCTGTTAAAGGCAAAGAAATGTTTAAAAGATCTTTCATAATCAAGTTTTGCTTATTTATGTTTTTTAAAGGAGTAAAAGAATATCTTTTACGACTTAAAAGAAGTAGATAGATAATTGACATCAATTCACCAAAACTCATTGATAAATAAGCGATTGTTACTAAAAAAGGTAAGGATGAACTTAAAGGAGTTTCTAAAAATAAATAGGTAAATAATAAACGTGAAGTTTCTTCGACAATTTGGCTTTTAGCAATGACATAGACATGCCCTTTGGCTAAATAATAGTTTTTAATAATACCACTGATAGCAATCAATGGAATAAAAATTAAAAAGGATAAAATGGGATAAAGAGTATAATCGTTTTTTAATAAAGAATGAGCAATGAAAGGACTTAAAATAAAGAGGGTTCCACAAATAACAATGACAGAAAAAAAGGATAGAATAATTGCGGTAATAATGACTTTGTAGTTTTTATATTTTGGATGTAATATAAGACGAAAAACAGCAGAAGGAATCCCAACCTGTCCAAGTGTTAAACACAAAGAAAGTGTTGGCATAATGACAAGATATAATGACATAGCTTCTAAAGGAAGAAGCCTGGAAAGCAACATTCTATTTAAAATACTAAATATTTTAGAGATAGCTGAACTAGCGGAAAGAATAATGAATGAATTGATAAGTTTTCTTTTCATAAAAGACTTCCTTTATGTCGAATTTTCATCTATAATAGACGAAGTGGGAGTTGGTTTATCATGAATGAAAAACTGGATTATAAATTTGGTAAATATGATTTAGATTTTCTAATCAAATTAAAAGCTCATGAGTTTCGTAAGCAAAAAATAGATAATATATCCGAAAAAGAAATAAGAAATTATTTATTCAATATTAAATGGAAATCTCAAAAGAGTCTACCAATGTGTGATATTATTGATGATGTAATGAATTTACAATTTTCGGAAATTTTTGATTATTTAAGTATACAAGCAGTTAAAGAAGCAAGTACACTCGATTTAGCAGCATTTCAAGAATTCATTTCAAAATAGTTGGTAACAACTATTTTTTATTTAAGGAGATTTTATGAACTGGGATATAAAAGAAATACATAACTATAATGAATATATGCAAAAGTATTCAATACATTCTTTACTTGCAAAGATTTTTGCACAAAGAAAATATAATGAACAAGATGTTCAAGGACATACTTCAAAAAGATTGATTTATCATGATTTTTCATTGTTTTTAGATGCGGATTTAGTTTTAGATCGTATACAAGAAGCTTTGGAAAATGATGAAAAAATATGTATTTATGGAGATTATGATTGTGATGGAATCTTGTCAACAGCCATTCTTGTTCAAGCTTTTTTAGAATTAGGGAAAAAAGTAGGGTATCATATTCCTAATCGTTTTGAAGATGGTTATGGACTAAATAAAGAAAGAGTTCAACAAATGTATGAAAAAGGGTATTCTTTGTTAATTACAGTAGATAATGGTATTAAAGCGTATGAAGCTATTGATTTAGCTAATGAACTTGGTATTGATGTTATTGTTATTGATCATCATGATTATGACGAATTGCCGGATGCATGTGCAATCATTCATACAAAAATGTCACCGGATTATCCATTTAAAGAAATATGTGGAGGTTTTTTAGCGTATAAACTTGCCAGTAGTTTGCTTGGAAAACATGATAAATATTTATTTTCTTTAGCAGCTATTACGACGATTTCAGATATGATGCCTTTAGTTGATGAAAATAAATCGCTTGTTTCGCGAGGTCTGCAATTTATGAATGAAGGAAAATATCTTCAATTAGAACTTTTAATTGGTGAAAATCAAAAATATAATACAACAACTTTAGGTTTTAATATTGCACCTAAAATCAATTCCTTTGGAAGACTACCAGAACTTGTTAATCCAAATCA
>RRZT012732303.1_pt1 | contig 11287 bp, 7 predicted proteins | sample 2165551 | NCBI WGS metagenome assembly RRZT01 (sample SAMN10456910, study PRJNA506462) | wastewater metagenome | biome: wastewater; feature: sludge; material: wastewater sludge; isolation source: wastewater sludge with Escherichia coli K12::gfp cells carrying plasmid... | place: USA: Moscow, Idaho ...
GGTTTGGTAACGTCTCATAGGGTAGAAATGAAGATGTTAGGTGCAGAATCTCAGGCTATTCGTATGAGAGAGTATGCTGAATATTTTAAAAAGAGAGTCTTATCTGGTCTGAGAGCCTCTATACTTGATATTGGAGAGTCTGGTACCATATCTACTGGTGCTGCAGATTACATCTCAACTATTATGAAGGAAGATGTAGAAGCATATCAAAAAGTTATTGATAGATTCTTTACTACAAGATTCTTTAATGATCTACTACTAGAATCTCCTAAGTACAGGAATAAACCCAGAGTACCTGCAGGAGAGGAAGTGACATTAGTATTGGTTAATCCTGACATTAATGCTCAAATTAGATATGAATCCCATTTAGCTAACTTAGTCAGATATAACTTATTAACACCTGAAGAGTTTAGTAGGGAAACAGGTAGAGAAGTTCCTCCTCAAGTACCTGTAGAACAGCCTACTAATAAACCTGTTGACGGTACTTTCTCTGCTATTTCTACACCTGTTAATCAAAATACAGATGACTCTACAGTTGTTTTAGACGAAGTGGTCGTAGAAGATGAGGAGAAGTTATTCCCTAAAATGTTCTACTTTATAGAAGACAATATAAAGGATGCTTTACCTGACGAAGATAGTATAGAACTTGCCAGTCAACTCACATCTCTTACTTTAAAATATAAAAACTTAGGTGTTGATTCTAAGACTATTAGTAATACACTTTGGTCTTTACTTGAGGAGAAGATAGTAAGTCAATTACGCTAAGGAAGTATTATGACTAGAAAAGTAGATAAAGAGATACTAAGTAATACTGTAAATGTAACTTACAACGATGAGTTCATTGAAGTATCAGATAGTATTAAGTCTATTGGGGTAAAGATAGAGGCTGCAAGGTCAGGTAGAATCAATGGCAATTTAGTATTCTACACACCTAAAGCTATGACTCAAGGTATGAATAGCTTCTTAACCCCTTTTAACAAACACTTACAATCTAAACATAACGGTGAAGCTGTAGGTGTTATTAGAGAAGCAGAACACGTGCTTGAGATGTTTCCTAGTGCATCGCATGAGTTCTTAGAGATAATAAAAAGAGTTAAAGAACACTCTGAAGCTAAGAATGATAAGGAACTTGTAAAAGCCGTAAAAGAACTTATTAATACAGAAGAGTACAAGTCTCCTTCTTACAGGGGTTTAGGTATAGCCACCATTTATGGTGATATTTATGATCCTACCACTATAAGTAAAATACGTAGTAAAGAGAATGATATTGGTACTGTATCTATAGGCGGTAAATCTAAAGAGGTTTACTGTTCTATTTGTGCTGCTAGACACACTAAAGCACATGAGAAAGTACACAAAAAAGGAAATTACTACGACGGAGAATTATGTTTCCATATCAATAATGATCTTTATTTAGATCATTGTGGTTTTGTAACAAACCCTGCTGATAAGTTGACAGGTACTGAAATCGTTAAAGATGAAGCATCTGAAGATTTACTTAATGTAGATATAACACATTATAACGTACAGGACTCTACGGAGGTACCAATGACATTAGAAGAACTAAAACAGAAAGCTAAAGATCCTGAAGCTGTTAAGTTACTCATTGATGAGTATTTTACAGACAAAGATGTAGCTGAAGTTGCTTTCACTGAGTATCAAGCACACTTGAAAAACTCTCGTGCACCTCATCATTTGCTCTCAGAAGGTAACGTACTAAACTTGCGAACTCCAGTAGGTGTATACGTAGCTGAGAAACTTATCGAACAGTTTTCAGATGATGATCAAGATAAAAGTTATCTTAAAGATATCTTGGATAAAGCAAAGAAAACACTAGATATTGAAAATCTAGATCAAGCTCTACAAGAGTTCCTAGATAAGAAGACTGAGACTGAGCCTGAAGGAACACCTACAGACGAAGGTACTAAACAAACTGAAGAACCTACTTCTACAGAAGTTAAAGACTCAGAACAAAGTCTTTTTGAAAAGATTACTGCTTATTTTGATACTAAACTTGAAGAACTTACTTCTGAGTATCATAAAGCAGAGGACTCTGAACAGAAATCAGCTCTGTATCAAGAACTAAAAAGTCTAAGAGAAAATTCAGAAGCAGATGAAGCTGTTATTTCAGCTCTACGTTCAGATTTGTCTCAATCTTTGATTGATCAAATTGTTACCCTAAATGGTGGTAAAGTATCTCAAGAGTATCTTGACAAACTTAAAAACCGTCCTTTAGACCAACTTAAAGTTACTTTAGAAGATTTAAAAGAGTCTGTTCAAGCTAAAGCTGAAACTACAGAAGTAACACCTGACCTTCAAAAAACTTCTACCACTGATGTAATTACTAAAGTGGAGGACAGTCAAGATGAAGGTCTAGAAACTAAAACAGCAAATGAAGCTAAACCTGAAGATGATACTAAGACAGACCCTACAGAAGACGATAAGAAAGATGAAGGTACTGTAGTAGAAGATTCACAAGACCCTGTTCAATGGTTCCAACAACGAATAAAAGAAATTGGTCTAGCCAAAGCTTCTAAAGAATACAAAACTAAATTTAAAAATAAGTAAGGTATAAATATGTACGATTTTTCTCAAGTAGATCAGTTCATGCTAGGTGCTGCTCAAAAGTATGCAACAGACCCTAGTCGTGTAAACGAACATACAACCCCAGACAATAAATCTCATGAAGGTATTGACTCTGCAGGTGGTCATCAAGTAGCTCCTTGGCTACCTATTGTCCGTTACAGTGAGCGTTATAAAACTAATGTAGTAATCAGTTCTCAAACTCCTGTAGCTATCGCCACTCATAAAGACACTGGTGCTCAGTATATTGTTCCAGCTGGTCTAGCTTTAGATACTGCTGACCTTGCTTATACTGAAGAGGATGTACGTTTAGGTATTAAAAATGCTAAAGGTGAAGATGTTGCCGTTGGTATGCTAGTTAAAGATAGCTTTGGAGGTAATGTTGTAGTATCTGCTTTCGTAGGTATTGTTAACTACGATGTACTCCAAAATGCAGGTGGTGATGGTATTAACCCAACACAATTGAACTACTACAACTACAATCCTCAACCAGCTATCAGCTATAATATGGATTACGCTTACTGTTTCCCTCTAGTAAAAGATGCAGTTGAGTATAAGAAAGCTCCTCTTAAAGGTATTTCTGCTTTTATCGGTACTGGTGTGCTAGCAGGTCAGTTCGTAACTTACGATAAAGACTCTAAGTTTGTTGTAGCAGAGGCAGGTGGTTTCGGTTATGGTTCTACTAAACCTGAACATATTATCGGTCAAATCCAACGTGTAGATGTTATCAAAGACCCTAACACAAATGAGATTAAGAAAACATTTAACCATTTGAATCTAGTAACTAACAGCTCAGTATACAATGACGACCCTCGTAATGTAATGCCTGGTGTACGTAATCAAGGTATGACCGCACAAGTGACTTATGCAAATGCGTATGGTCTAGTACACTTTGCTTTACAACGTCGTTAATATAGAATATAAACTAAGATATAACTATTAAGGAAATATAAATGAAATATAAGTATACAAAACTTCCTTCAGGTACTGATGCCCAGTTAGACAATGCTAAGAATCTTCTTCAACATGGTACTGATGCTGAAGGCGAATTTATGACAGTAGAAGATGCACTGAATATGCCTAATGCAGGTGTGGTGTTTAAGCGTGCTATTGAGGAAGTAATTCTAGCACCTATGCAACCTAACCTAATCGGTGCTCAACTTATCCGTACTACTTTTGTAGAACAAGGCGGACGCTCTATTTCAGTTCGTACCCTAGGTGCTGTAGATTTGATTGACTTCACTGTACCAGAAGAAGGTGAATATAAAGAAATTTCAGCTGCAACTGGCGGCGGTTCAATCTTGGAACTTAAATTTGCTAAGTTCGGTTGTAAATTCAAAATCTCTGAAGAGCTTCTTGAGTACTCTACTTGGGATTTGATTAACTTGCAAATCCAACAAATCGTAAACGCTATGGCTCGTTTCCGTGACAAAGCTATCTTTAATATGTTGTTTAGTCGTGGTATTCGTGTATTTGACAACAAGAACCCTAGTGATGCTTTAGTTGGTCGTACTGTAGGTCGTGATATGACTGGTGCTGGTAATGGTTCAATGACTTTTGAAGACTTGATCACCATGTACTCTGTTGTGCAACAAAGCGGTTATACTCCTAACGTATTGCTATGCCACCCATTGCATTGGGCTATGTTTGCTAAGGACCCAATCCTACGTAATGCTGGTTTTATGAAAGGTGATATCAGTCAGTACCTAGGTACTATGATGAATGATAACTCTGCTTATAACCATGCACCGTACAGTCCTCAACTAGGTGTTCGTAGAGAACTTACTCCTGAAGAGCATGTAGCCCTAGATCGTTCTACACCTACATTGCCTTCTTACAACCCTATTAGTGGTATTACTATTTTAACTTCACCTCTAGTGCCTTATAATGAAACTGAGCGTACTGGTGACATCTTGCTATTAGATACTAATAACTCTGGTATCCTAGCTATTAGTGAACCTCTAAACTTGACTGAGTGGGACGAACAACGTAACGATTTGAAAGTTATCAAGTTCCGTGAGAAATGGGCTCTAGATGTAGTAGATAGTGGTAAAGCTATTGCAGTTGCTAAGAATATTAGCTTTGACTCTAACGAGATGTTCTATAACCCAATCCCTGTTATTGACAATATTCCACCTATCGCACGTAAGTAATCCCTAGAAGGATAACTAAACACAAGGAGTGAGGTATATCCTTGCTCCTTATTATTAACTAATAAGGATTAATTATGAAAGTCAAATTGACTCTTAAAAGAGGTTCATTCTATTTTATGAAGAATGTACATCTTCTTAGAGAAGTACCTGCTGAAGTAGATCTTACTGCTCTTACTAAAGTAGAGTTGTCTGGTCTTAAACTAAATATTAAAGGTGGTACTATTCTAGTTGATAAAGATATTTCTGCTTTTGGTGTAGAGGATGAAACCCCTGAACCACCTCCTGTTAATGGTGGACTAGAGGTAGCTTCAGGTTCTGAAGTAGTAGAACCTTTGCTAGTAAGTGAGCATCCACTGGTAGAAGACTCACAAACTGAAGAAGAATATCTACGGACTCTATCCAACAGAGAGTTAAAAGAGAAGTTAACTGAGTTAGGTGTAGAACCTACTTCTAACAAGAAAGATGATTTGATTGCCCAGATTCTTGAAGCTTCTAAAGTCCCAGAAGCTGACTAAGTAATCTGTTACCCTTTTTTGAGAGTAGAACTAAATGACAAAGACCCACAATACCAAAATAAATGATTATGTACGTTTAGACACATTAGATACTAACGTAGAGAAGTTTGTTGACGAAGGATATGTCAATTATATTAAAAGAACAGGTGGTCAGGTCAATCAGTTCTACTCTCTTTCTGATTCTGAAGATGATGAATCAGGACGTTACCGAGAAACAGAGGTAATTTTTAGTAGAGAAATCTTTCGGAGAGTGGTACTTACAACCAAACTATTCCCTATAGGTATTAAACCTGATGCCTTTACTACAAGTTTCGCTCCTCATAATAAAGATAGAGATGATTTCTATCTAAGAGATAGAATAAACCCTTCTACTGTAGAGAATACCTATGCAACTATGCGTTTTGTAGGAGGAGAATTTAAGAATATTAGACGAACTATGTCTACAGATGATAAGGTTAAAAATTCTTTTACATTTGTAGGAGGAGAGTTTAGACTACCTAGATTTGATTTGTATGCTGCTCCAGAGAGTGTAGCTCCTAAGTTTAGTTTTGTAGGCGGTGTTTTTAAGAAAGCTCTTATTACCACCCGTAACGATGAAAGTATTAGAGCCCAGGCATTTAGATTTACTGAGATGCTGTACAGTACTCGTAATAAGAATGACGTACTAGAGATAAACTTTAAGTCTAAGACCTTTCCACAAGAGTCTAATAAAGTTTCTATACAATATATTAATAATAATACAACTACAACGGATAGTGTCACTTATTTAAGTGAAGGGTCGTCTTTAAGAACTCTTAGTAAATCTTCTGGTGCTATTATCACTCATAAAGACGGTAGTTCTAATTCTTATTACGGTAAAATAAGTTTAGGTTTGGACTTCTTCTTAAGAGATACTTCTTCAGGTGGGTATATTTTAACTGTACCTGCTACCGAAGATGCTATTAAACTTAATGATTTAGATGGTACTCAGTTAGAAATAGTAACTAGTTATCTAAAAGGATCTTACAGAGAGACTAATAAGTATGTAACACCTCAAGGTACTCTAGAACCTAATAAATGGTATAAACTGATTGTAGAGACAGACGATAGTTCTGGACAAGATACTACTAAATACTACCTTAACGGAGAACTGGTATATCAAACTACAGACACTTCTTTTGTCAGAAATTTAGTTAATAATGAGAGATTTATACTAGGTAATAGTGCTACAAATAGACAAGGTGTTCTAGCTAATTTTGACAAACTCTATGTAGTTAAAAATACTAATTTGATTACTGATGGCATTCAAATAGATAAAACTACTGAAATAGTAGCTAGTGATTTAGACGTCTCAGGGAAGAATTTAAATGAAAAGATTCCTGATGTATCTTGGACTACAGATGGTCCTATAGAATGGGAAGAAAGAAAAGGTAGAAATGCTTATACATTGATTGCTAATTCTTTATATTCCAGTAACTCTCCAGATCTAACTATAAGCCCTGCTAATAATTATAAGATAGAGGTTGAGATAGAGTCTGCCAGATTACCAACTGTAGACAACATGAAGAGAACTATCTTAACAGATGGTTCAAGTAACGGGTATGAATTAAGTTTAGTGTATTATAATAACGGTACTAAGGTTAAGTTCATATATGATGGTATAGAACTTTTATCTTACTCGTTTATAAAAATAAATACAGTGTATAAGATATCTATCTATAAGATAAGACAATACTTAGTATTAGCAATCAATGACAAGTTTGACAATTTGGTCGAATATGAGCCTAAACCTGATCATGGTTCTAACTATATAACGCATATTAATCCTTTAACTATAGGCAAGGATTCTAATGATTCTGAAAATAACTTTTATGGTTATTTCTACAGTTTAAAAATGATTAACTTTTATAGAGATGAAGGTTTATTTGATAAGTATTATCCTGAAAATGTATCTGATATAGTTGTACTTAACTTTGAAGAAGAGTATTTAGATGAAGGTGGTACTTACAGAGAATGGAGAGAATCTAATAACGGTTTAATCTCTACAACAGATAAAAAGTTTGGAGACAAAGCCCTTAAATTAGGTTCTGGTATAGACACTATAAGTATAGAAAGAGATTCTGGTCTTTCATTAGGGACTAATGATTTTACTTTTGAAACTTGGTTAAAACCTACAGATTTTTCTAATGAAGGTGTTCTACTAACTAACGGACGAGATACTCTAAAAGATTATGCTGGTTTATACCCTAGAATAGTGTTAACAACAGAAGGTAAGGTAGCTTTAAGAACTAATGCTAGAAAAGGCAGTGGAGTATTCTTAGAGTCTGAGAACTCTGTACCTTTAAACCAATGGAGTCATGTAGCTGTTGTAAGGGACAATAAACAACTATACGTTTATGTAAACGGTAAAAGAGAAAGTGTGTCTCTAGTAGAACCTCCTTCTATAGACTTCTCTTATGATGGTACTTTTATAGGTAATACGAACTTATCTGACAACCAGAGTACTCAGTATAAAGGTTATATTGATTCTTTAAGATTGGTAAAAGGTATTCCTATCTATACAGGTGAGACTTATAATATACCTACCTTACCTGCTAGTACAAATATTAATACTAGTATATTAAGAGTTACTTACGAACAACCTGTAGACTATACCTTAACTCATAACTATTTTTATCCTGGATTTAACCCTTATTATAGAACATTCTCTATTGCTTCTACGAGACAAGATATAAGTAGAGGCTTCGGAAGTTATATTGAAGATATCTCCAACGCTAGATACAAAAAATCCTATGAAGTAACAGATACTGTGTATAGGTTCTTTAGAGACACATATGAAGTACCTTTCACTGTAAACGATTGGATATCAGGTACCTTTACCTTTAAAGCCTCTGTGTATATAGACGGAGATACTCCTGTTAGTGCCTTGCTGACATATGGGGGTACGTCTACACCCCATTGGGCACTACTACTTAAAGATAATCATCTAGCTATTTATGAAAATAATGGTACTACTAAACTTGGTTCTAGCTCCTCGTTACCTTTAGACTTTAATAAATGGTATGTAGTTACCTTAGTTAAAAAGGAAAACAGATTCTTAGTATTCTTAGATGGTACTTTGGTTTTAGATGAAGAGTTAGTATTAAACGTACTAGTAGCTAATGGTGGGGGATACCCTCTCCCTATGTTTAAAGGTAATATTAATGATATATACCTTTCAAGAAACACAGATTATTTTGATACCCATATAATTAGATATCCTTTGTACTTTAAAGATTCTTTTAAAAAGAATAATCTTAATATGTTGTATTCTTACCAAGGATTTAATAGAGATATTACAGAGCTTATCGAAGATAATGGACACTTTACAGAAAGTTTTTCAAGACCTTTAAAGAAAACCTTAGAGCAAGTGTACTCCTATCGTACTTCTAGTACTAGTATAGAAGATGAGTATATCAACATTAATACTAGTAATACTGACTTAAATATAGCTTACTTTTATAACAGTATGTCAGAACCACAAGTGTTCAAGAAAACTTGGGAACGAAATACTGAAGATTTGGTATATTTTACGGTTACTAGGAACGATGTTTCCACAAGAGTATATGTAGACGGTCAATTAACTCTAGAGTTCACTGATAAGCCTACCCTTTCTAAACCTTTGTCAGGCACTATAGGTGTACCAGATGGGTACAAAACTAGAGGTTTTATCAAGGGCTTGTCCCTTACAGGTACAACAATACCTAAATACGGTTCACATAATAATCACTTAGACAATAGTTTCCGAGAACCTCTAATAGCTATCGCTTCAGATACCTATAACATAGTGCCAAGAGGTAAAGTATTAGATGTCAAGTCAGATACAAAAACTGTTGTAAACAGTGTACCTGACTCTGTGTGGAGAACAGGGGCTTATTTTAAAAATAAAGCGTATCAAATAATTGAGAACTTTACTAGGCTACCTTCTAAGAGATTCTCTGTAGAGTTATGGATTAATCCTGAGAAGTTTGATTGTGATTTGATTAACTTATACTCTTTAGATAAACCAGGACTGTCTTACCTACAAGTAAGATTACTACAAACTGGACAAGTCTATTGCAGCCTGAAATCTGTAACAGAGGAAGCTTTAGGATCTACAACAGAGTCTAGGTTAAATTTAAATGAATGGCAACATATTAGAGTATCTTATGGAAACGGTTCTCTTTATATCTACATAAACGGTACTTTAGTTAAAACCGAGTTAGGGATTAATCCGGGATTCTACGAGACACAAGAATCTAATTTAGTGTTAGGTGTAGATCTTAACAATAAGAATAGTTTCTATGAAGGTATCATGGACTATATTAAGATTAATAGAGTACCAGAGTTACTAGACCTTAACAGTAATTTTAATCCTTTAGATGAAGTTATGTATGAAAGTAACATACCTAATGAAGACTTAGAGTTTCCTAATATAGACTTTACTTATGGTTTAACTTATTGGGACTCGGAGCAAGGGATATTAATTACCGACAATAAGGAGATAACCTCTTCTGTTGAAGAGCAAAGAAAAATAAAGTATTCTCTGGATTTATCTCAGTGTATCTTAGATAAGAATAACAAACTATGGATTAGTTACTTACAGTCTAATGAGAGTGAAAATTCAAAAGGTTCTCTTACAGTAAGATTTTATTGTACTACTAAAGAAGGTAAAGATGTATTGATAAATGAAAAAACTTTAATTCTTACCAGTTATTTAGAAGAGTCTTTGAGATACTTCATTGATAACCTGACAATAGGCGTTACTAAGGTAGAACTAGAGTTTAGTCTTAATAAAGGTACTACAGTCTCTAATATATCAATACTAATGGAGGAGATAAGTGGTGTTATACAAAGAACGCCTACGGAAACTCTCCCTACAAAACTAACAGTAAAAGACGAAGGTGTAAGTGATTATGGGTATTATTTCAGAAACTAAGTATTATAATACATTAAAACTTAAAAAGAAAAGTTCTCCTATATCATCTCATACCTTCAATGAGAAAAAAGAGTTGCTAATTTCAATCTTAGTAGATAACTTCTTATTTTTAAGAAACGAATCTACTAAGGAAACTAAGAAATTATTTCGTGTTAATAAGCTAACCTATCTAGATTTTGAATTTATATCTAATGGTTGTTTTTTGTTTGTTATAAAAGATATAGATGGGTTGACTTGCCAGATAAGAGATTTTAATAAAGGTACTCTTTTAACTTATAGATTAGAGATAGACTCTTATTGTAACCCTTGTATAATAATTAAAGATACTTTAAGTGGTGTATATTTTTCTAGAGAGAATAAGATCGTATATAAACCATTAGTTGATAACGAGTTAACTGATGAAGCAGAGGTTAAAGATATACCTGGAGAACATCTAGAATATGCTATTTATGATGAAACCAACTCTTGTGTTAAGTTAACAACTAAAGTTAACTATCATAATATGATACATCCAAGTATTATTAATTCTGATAGGGTTGAGAAAGAGTTTACTGAAGTGCCTCTAGAAATTTCTATGGAGAAACAAGATGCTTGATGTTACTCTAGATTTTAATGAAAGTTTAAGCCCTGCTAACATACTTAACTTTGGGGCTGTAGATAAGGACGAAGATGTACTTATTTATTATTATGATTTTGACTTAGAGTTTAGCGAGTATGAATCTTTATTTGTATCCCTGGATAAGTTATTTGTTGATGACAAGCAAGAAGTAAAAACTATCAGAGTATCTCTGCTTAACAGGAGTACTTTGAAAGCATCTAAGAGGTATTTTGGACCTCCTATAAAACCAGGAACCAGTGAGAGATATGTCTTCGAAGCAGTGTACAGTAAACACATTGGAAAGCCTCCCCAAGAAGAGTTTAAACAAAAATACTTGGTTAGATTGGAAGTGTTAGTTACGGATGTGGATAAAGCAGGGTCAACAGATATAACTAAGTTAGTAACAAATTTTAAGTTTTATTTAAAAAGAGGTAAACGTGCTTGATGTAAATTTTGATGTTAAGGTACAAGGTCTATTTAAGTTTGAAGTGCGTAGAGCTAA
>RRZT010286581.1_pt1 | contig 11286 bp, 8 predicted proteins | sample 2165551 | NCBI WGS metagenome assembly RRZT01 (sample SAMN10456910, study PRJNA506462) | wastewater metagenome | biome: wastewater; feature: sludge; material: wastewater sludge; isolation source: wastewater sludge with Escherichia coli K12::gfp cells carrying plasmid... | place: USA: Moscow, Idaho ...
AGGATGCGCCCGCCTGAACGTACCACATCCCCTGATTGCTACCGACGTTTACGGACACCTGCTTTTCAAGGCCGCTGGCGAAACCAATCTTGACGTCTCCTTCAAAGGCCGAGGTCGGCCTGCGTGAAATCAGGTTGATTGCGCCGCCCAGCGTATTGGGTCCGTAACTGACCGAACTAAAGCCTTTGGCAACCTGGATGGCCGCCAGATCAGCGGTGGTGAAACGGCTGAAATCGACGTAGCCGTCGTAAGGAACGTAGACCGGAATTCCGTCAATGAACAGCGGCGCCTGACGAACATCGAATCCGCGCAGGAAGATCATTTTTTCGTTTCTCTGCCCACCATTCGAAACGGTCACCCCGGACAACAGATTCAAGGCATCCCCCACGTTATCGCGATTGAACTGCTGCATCTCGGCATGGGTGATCACCGAACTAACCTGACTCTCGCCGATCTCGCCAATTTGCGGCTTGGTCGCCGTCACGGTAACCACCCCGAGTTCGAAGGGAGCTGCCGAAACGTTTTCCTCGGCAGCAACCGATGCGTACGCCAAGACGGAAAACACCGCCATCGCGGTTACTCTCAGGCGAGTTTGCGGAAATTCAAATGGTATTGCTAGCTTCAACATAACTTCCCCCGAAGTTCGTTATATGGTTCGCTATATATCGAAGCGCAAAAAGAACAGACTGTCTATCCACAGCACTGTTTTGCACACATCGATTTTTATCGATTTGCAGCAGACACACACAAGGGCCGATTCAGGGCACTACACGTCTTGGAGTGGTGTTGCGCTACGCAATATACTCCGGCATATAACGCAGCGCAATAGTCGGGATCATCTTTATTTTTCTGACGGAAAACCAGCGGACGAACGAAGAGTGTTTTCGTCAACAGGCCATTAACCGCCCGCCAAAGAATGCAAGAACGACTTCAGGCGATCAGGACAAGCACCGTGTTGTTACTACCGGCTACGCGACAAGGCTCATCATCCACCCTTGAACACCACCTGAACCCCACTTCAGCGATCAACCGCCCCCGTTGCAACTCCCAATGCGCATGGGCATACGCTGCCCAGTCGCGCGGATCGTGGCTGACAACCAGCGCAGAGAACCCCCATTCGCGCTGCAACTCGCCGATCCAGTCGATCATGTCGGCACGGCGCAGCCAGTCGAGGGCGCTGACCGGCTCGTCGAGCAACAACAAACGCGGACGGCGGATCAAGGCCCGCGCCAAAGCCAGGCGCTGCTGCTGGCCGCCCGACAGGCGCTCGGGATACACCTCACTCAAACCGGCCAGCCCGGCCCGTTCGAGAAACGCGTCGATCAGGGGCGATGCCGGCGCAGCAAATTCGAGTTGCCGACGCACGGTCATGTGCGGAAACAGGGCGTAATTCTGAAACATCACGCCCAACCGACGCTCACGCGCACACACCGCCGGCTCGTGTGGCGACAACCAGAGCTCATCGCCCCATTGCACCGAACCGCTCAAACGGCAAGGCAAACCGGCCAACGCGCGTAGAAGCGTCGTTTTCCCGCTGCCGGATTCGCCACTCAAAACAACGAGCTGCCCCGCCCCGAGTTCTCCGCGCAAATCCATCTCGATGGGCCCGGTCGCTCCATTGAGCTTGCCACTCAGGTCGAAAGACAGCGTACGTGCTTCAGATCGCGACAATCCGCACCTCAAGGTCGGCCGGCGGAGCGTGGTAGACGGAACTTAACACCAGGCCATGCACCCCGCTGAGCGCATAGTCCTCGACGTTGTCTGGGCGAATGCCGCCGGCGGCGAGCACGGCAACGGAGGGGGCGCCAACCTTGATCTGCTCGCACCAATCCATCAATTGCGCCGGACTCACCTTATCGAACTGAATGCCGTCGGCACCGGCCTCGATCGCCTGCATTGCCTGTGCCAGCGTATCGCACTCGACCATGATCTTCTTTTCGCACGCCGCAGCCCTCATGCCGCCGAACAACTCCGGCAAGCGAGCCCTACCACCCAGCAGATTCAGGTGGTTGTCAAAGATCAGAATGGTCTCGGACAAGCCCAGCCGGTGCGGCACTGCGCCACCGGCCAGAATGGACTTGACCAGAACTTTTTTGACCCCCGGCAGATGCTTGCGCGTAATCAGTAAGGGAATATTGGCAGCAACGCGAACCTTATCGACCATCTCGGCGGTGCGCGTGGCCACCCCGCAGGCATGTTCGAGCAGGTTCATCGCCACCTTCCAGCCACGGTGCAATGCGTCTGCCCGCCCACGCACGGAGAGCAGAGTATCGCCCCGATCCATGCGCTTGCCGCTGGGCGCCAGCAACGACACCTCGGCACCAAGCAGCTCAAAAAGCCGCCCCGCTTCCTCGGTCATGGCCACGCAAACAGGGTGACGTGTGCGCACCGTCAGCGCAGCAGGCTGGGCGCCGATACCCAGCAGGTGACTGGTCAGATCGAGCATCGGCGCATCCTCGTTGATCCAGGATTCGATTTCAGCGTTCGAAAAAAATATCATCGTCCCATCCTTTGTATTTTTTGCCTTTTATCAGCGCCGCAAACCGCGACCAAGCCGTTCAAGCACAACAAACAAGGCGAGCGCCAGAACGGCAAGAATAAATGCAAATTTTTCAGCGCTGGCAAAATTGCCTTCAAGCACGGCATTATAAATAGCCAGCGATAAGGTATCGGTCTTGCCGATCAGATTGCCGCCGAGCAACAGGCTCATGCCAACTTCGCCCATGCCGCGCCCGACGCCCAGCGCCAGACCGGCCATCAACGCGCCCGAGATGCTTGGCAAAGTGACATGCCAGAAAATCTCCGCATCCGTTTTGCCGAGCGTTGCGGCGGCCTCGGCAAACAGACGGCCTTCCCGTTCCAGCGCGGCCAGAACCGGCTTTACCATCAATGGCAAACCGGCGACGAAAGCCGCGACAACCAGCGCTTCAAAAGAAAAGATCAGGTCGAAATGCCAGGCATCAGGAAGCCATTGATTAAGCCACCCGTTCCGCCCCAGCAAAAGCAACAGAAAAAAGCCAAGGGCAATGGGCGGAAAAATCAGCGGCAAACTGATCAGCGCCTTGACCAGCGAGCGCCCCGGCCAGCCCGGCTTGCTCAGAACCAATGCTAGCGGCAAGCCAACAACAAACAACAGCAAGCCGGAAAACAACATGACTTTGAGGCTGAGAAAAAACGGCGCAAGCCCCGCGAAGTCGCCCATGCCAAACATCAGATACCGTAGCCCTTCAAAATAGCAGCCGCTTCGGGCGAGCCGATGAAGGTCAAAAATCCTTTGACCTGCGGGTTGTCTTCATAGCCCTTGATCACTCCGGCAACAATACGAATCGGCGCATAGCCACCTTCGATGACCCGGTAGCCGCCAATCTTGTCGCCCGCGCCAAGCGCATCGGTGATATTGACGAAACCGGCATCGACCTCGCCTGAAATCAGGTAGGAAGTGACTTGCGGAACAGTCGCCACCTCAATGAGCTTCGGTTTCAGGGTTTCAAACAGTCCCTTGCTTTTCATCCATTCGGTGGCGGCAATGCCGTAAATCGCCTTCTGTGCATCCGGGCAGGCAATGCGTCCAACGCCCGGCGCAAGAAGATCGACATCGCCAAGCAGCGCCGCCTTGCCTTTCGGCCAGGCAACGACGAGCTTGCCAACGCCAAGCGGCATGAGACTGGCAATAATCGGCAAATCACGCAAGTGCGCCCCATCCCCAAGCATCAGCCCGACATCCGGGGACGCTTGCGCCTGCGCCGTGATCTGCTGCATGTTGCCAAAGCCGCCGACCACCTTTTTCCCCGTCGTTACCCGATAGCGCTCGATCAGATCGAGCGTCGGCCGCTTGTAGCCTGCGGTAGCGACCACGAGCAAGTCGCCGGCCAGCGCAGAAAGGCTGGTCAAGCATAGGGCCATAAATACAAGCAGCACTGTTTGCAAGCGACAAGCTGCCGCCGCTGAATTCTCGTTGTTCATACCACCACTCCTGTCATCACAAACCTTTCGCCACACCAACTCAATACGGCATATCCATTACTACATGTCGCAAGGTGTTGATAGCTATTTACCTGACCATGCTTTATATACTATCGTATACGACGCAAATAAACGCGAACAACAAACTTCGATAACCAAAAAACTGAGGTACCTCATAATGCAGAAAGAAATTATCACCTTAGCCATTGCCGGGCTTGTCTCGGGCAGCGCATTGGCGCAAAGCAACGTCACGATCTACGGCATCGCCGACATGAGTTACGTGAATTACAGCGATGGCAACGCCTCCGGCCAAGGGGGAGGCCGCATTGACTCTGGGCAATGGAAAACATCGCGCTTCGGCCTAAGGGGGTCGGAAGACCTTGGAAATGGCCTGTCAGCGATCTTTCAGCAGGAATTCGGTCTGGACATGGACGTCAACGGCGGCCCAACCAAACAAAGACCGTCCTGGGTTGGCCTGCAGAGCAAGAGCTTGGGCGAAGCCAAAGGCGGCAATATCAACACCTTCGAAGATGACCTACTCGTAGCGACCAGCGTAATGCTCGAATACGGCACAATGGCTTCGCCCAAGTACGTCTATATCGAAACGGCCGGCAGCGAACCGCGAAACATGATCAGCAATGCAGTGCACTACTACTCGCCGGTTTGGGACGGTTTCCAAATCAAAGCCGGGATATCGACACACGCTTCCAATTCTGACGACACCGCTTCTGCACGTACTACAGCGACAGGAGCGACGGGCAATAACCGCGTCTTTGCCGCCGCCGTACATTACAGCAACGGCCCGCTCATTGCCGGCGCCACCTACGAATACAACAAGGCACAAAGCTATGCGGGCGTATCAAACCCCGATTCCGGCAACACCTGGAATCTCGCTGCTTCGTACGACTTCGGCGTTGCCCGAATCGGCGGAGCTTACGGCACGATCAACTACGCCCAGAACCCCGGCGTCACAAGAGACGACCGCAAGCAATGGCATGTTGGCATTTCCGCACCCATTACGCCGAAAGATCTGGTATCGATCAACTACGCCCACGCAACAATCGACTACAACAACGCCTGGAACGACGACTCAATCGGCTTCTGGGGTGTTGGCTATCAACACTCTTTGAGTAAGCGAACCACCCTGTACGCCGCCTACGGCGATATCAACCAGAGTGAGACGAATCAAACCCGAGCATCCCTGTCTAGCACGACGCCAGTCTCGGGCACCACAGCCAACGCGTTCGAACAAGCCTTTGCCGTGGGCATACGCCACAATTTCTAAAATTGTGGTCACAAACCGGCGCTACGGCGCCCGTTATCATTCTTGCATAGGCTCCTGGTCCGAAATGCCACATACCCCATGGCATCGTAAGGCACCAATTCTCCGATACAACGTCCTTTCACTCATCCCCAGTTTTTTTGCCAGCTCTTTTCTTGAACCTTGCTGCGCCCCAAGAGCTTCCATTAGCACCCGATCTGCGCATTCCACAGAAGCCTTCCCAAGATCGGTCTCCGACGATCCGGCATCTTTCGAGCGAAAATCCGTTGGCAGGTGAGCCAAACCGATTTCATCGCCATCACATAGCAAACTTGCCCGCTCCAACCAATTGCGAAGCTCACGGACATTTCCCGGATAATGGCCGCTCACCAAACGTTGCATGGCTTCTGCCGAAACACCGAGTTGCCGATCCGGCGCAACGCGTCCAAGCAGGGAGTCCACAAGCAACGGGATATCTGTCGCACGATCCCGCAATGCCGGCACAACAATCGGGAAAACGTTGATCCGATAGTACAAGTCTGCACGAAACGCACCCTGTTCAACCATCTCGCGCAATGATCGATGCGTTGCCGAGATCACACGGATATCCGCACGCCTGATTTCGGTCGAGCCAACACGGCGATAGGTGCCGGTTTCCAGCAAGCGCAATAGTTTCACCTGCATTGTCAGCGGAATTTCCCCAACCTCATCCAGAAACAAAGTTCCTCCGCTGGCTGCTTCAACCAACCCTTGCTTGCGCGAAGTCGCCCCGGTAAACGCACCACGCTCATGGCCAAAAAGCTCGCTCTCGAAAAGAGTCTCAGGAATCCCGGAGCAATCAACGGTCGTAAACGGCCCTTTCGCCCGGCTGCTCGACTGATGCAACGCATTCGCGACCAGTTCCTTGCCCGTCCCCGACTCCCCTTCCAGCAACACCACCGCTTCGGATTTGCCTACACGCGTCATCATCTCCAACATTTTCTGAAACGCTGGTGAGCGCCCGACCAGCCCATGCGTAGCAGTTAGCCCCTTGGCGTGATTCATCGCGACCATTTTTTCTACAAAATAGGCGACCTCACCGCTGGCATCGCGAACCGGCGTCAATTCGATATCGACATACTCCTCACCGCTTGGCGTGTGATGAAGATGCAATACCCGCTCTCGCTTCCCTGAACTCAGGCTGCGCGCTAAAGGACAGCTTTCACCAGCCTGATCGCATGGCACCGGATAATGGTGCGATATCTCGTAGCAACAACGCCCAACGACACGGTCTACGCCCATGCGCTCACGATAAAGTGAATTGGCGGCAAGAACTCGATACTGGCGATCAAACACCACGTAAGGCTCACCCGAGCTATCAAGAAAGGACAACAACTCAGTCAGCGGATGGACGGCAGGTGGCATGGCAAAAACTCACGGCAAAAAACAAGCATCGATTCTAACCCTTCTCTCGGGGAAAACTGCCACACATCTGCCATCTGCGCCACAAATCACTGCCACATCTCATATTTGGCAGACCTCTTACCCGACGCCGTTTATCCAACCCTTTGTTTCATATGCCTTCCCACCGCAGATAACAGGATGGCTCGCTTCTTGTATAGACAACAGCTTGATTTTCCATTCCACACAAAATGAACAAAGCCCATCCTGTTCAAAATCGCGGCTCCGGATCACAACGGATACACCCGGGTTTTGTTCACCATTTTGGAGCGGCTTAAAGCAAGTGGTCACGCAGCTTTTTTATAACGGTTGGACAGCATGGGAGTAAACAATGTTTGAACAATTTCTGAAACCTGCTTCGGTCGACGAAGCAGTCAAATTCAAGAGCCAGTTCAAGGACGATGCCGTATTCATGGCTGGCGGTAGCAAGCTGAATGCAGCGCCGACGCGCTCGACCAAGAGCGTAGCCATTTCCCTGGCCGGCTTGGGGTTAAGCGAGATCAAGGCGCAGGGTGGACAGGTGACAATTGGTGCCACCGCTACTCTGCAACAAGTGATTGACAGCCCGGTCGTTCCCGCGGCAGTTCGAGAAGCAGCGGGCTTTGTTTACTCGCGTAACGTGCGTAATCAAGCCACGTTTGGCGGCGAGCTGTTTGCCCTTCAAAACGAAGCCGTGTTGTTGCCGGCTCTTCTGGTTTTGAATGCCAAGGTGCTTCTTGCTGGCGGCGCTGATGCCGATCTAGCCAGCTGGCTGAACGGCCCGCGTGACGCCCTGGTGCTGGGTGTGGTTCTTCCAGAGGCGAATCTGTGTTGTGCGACGCGCAAGATTGCCCGTTCGGCGGGCGGTCTGACGGTGCTAACGGCTGCCGTGGCGCTTGCTGCCGACGGTCTGCAGCGTATTGCCATTGAAGGTGTGGTTTCAAGCCCTGCGCGCCTTGCCGCCGTAGAGCAAAAGCAACTGACAGGTGAGGCACTACAAACTGCGGTGAGCGAAGCGGTTGCGCCGGTCGCTGATTTACGCGGCAGCGTGTCTTACAAGCGCTATATCGCAGGCGTCGTGGTCGCGGATCTTCTTGCCGACTGCCAGCAGATAATCAAGGAGAAATAAGATGAAAATTCGTTTTACTCTGAATGGAACCGCACGCACTCTCGATTGCCGTGCCGGCGATAACGTCCAGGAGCTGTTGTATGGCTTGGGCATGCACTCGGTGCGCAATTGCGACGACGGCTATGGCTTTGCCGGCTCCGATTCAATCCTGTTCAACGGGGTTGTCGTCAACGCTTCGTTGCTGATTGCTGCGCAACTGGAAGGCTCAATGGTACTTACCTCCGAATCGCTGTCGGAGTGGAACAAGCTCAGCGTTGTACAACAAGCGATGATCGACGTCGGCGCAGTTCAAGGGGGGTACAACGACCCTGCGACCGCTTTGGTGATTACCGACCTGTTTGAGCGCCATTCGGCACCAACCCGCGAACAGGTTGAAGACGCGCTTTCCGGGGTTTACAACCGTGACGCCGGCTATCAACAGTTATTCGAAGTGGTCGAACTCGTTCGTGAGCGTTTGAACGGGGATTCAAACAAGGTCGCAACGGCTCCCAGCTTCAGGGAAGATCTGGTGTACGTCGGCAAGGCACATCCCAAGCTCGATGCCGCCAAGATCATGAAAGCCAAGCCGTGCTACGTTGAAGACGGCCTGCCGGAAAACACCGCAATTCTAAAAATGCTGCGCTCGCCGCATCCGCATGCGCTGATCAAGCGTCTGGATGTCAGCAAGGCCGAGAAGCTGCCGGGCGTGATCCATATCATCACGCACTTGAATTGCCCCAACGTGATCTACACGCCCGGCGGTCAGAATGCGCCGGAACCATCACCGCTTGACCGTCGCATGTTCAGCAAGAAACTGCGCCACGTCGGTGACCGTGTTGCCGGCGTTGTTGCCGAGAGCGAAAAAATTGCGCTACAGGCGATCTCGTTGATTGAAGTTGAATATGAGGTCTTGAAGCCCGTCATGTCGATTGCCGAGGCCGCAGCGCCCGGCGCTCCGATTGTTCACGACGAGCCGATCGAATACGTGGTTGGCGCACCTGAAGACTTGGCTGAGCAGAACAAGAATTCGGCGGCGGATCGTGACGAGAAGGTGGTTTTCAACTTCCCGCTCCATGGTCGCCCCCATGAAAATCTGGTCTGCCATGTTCATGGGCACCTTGGTGACACGGAAAGCGGTTTCGCCAAGGCCGATGCAATTATCGAGGGGACTTATACCTCAACGCAGGTTCAGCAGGCTCCTAATGAACCGCATGTTGCTCATACCTACATGGACGGTGACCGTGTGGTGGTACGCGCTTCGACACAAGTCCCCTGGCACCTGCGCCGCCACGTTGCACGCATCCTCGGCCTGAAGCAGAACAAGGTGCATGTGATCAAGCAACGCGTCGGCGGTGGTTTCGGCTCCAAGCAGGATATGCTGCTCGAAGAAGTCTGCGCCTGGGCGACCTACGTCACCGGTCGGTCCGTCTATTTCCGCTATACCCGCGAGGAAGAATTCATCGCCTGTTCGTCGCGCCATGTGGCGGAAGTGGATATCAAGATTGGCGCCACCAAGGATGGCAAGCTGACCGCCATCGACATGAGGCTTCGCGCCAACACCGGGCCTTATGGCAATCATGCCATGACAGTGCCGTGTAACGGCCCGTCGCTGTCTCTGCCGCTGTACCCATGTGATAACGTCACCTTCGACGTAAAGACCTATTACTCAAATATCTGTCCGACCGGCGCCTTCCAGGGTTATGGCGCACCGAAAGGCAATTTCGCGCTGACTATGGCGATTGCCGAGTTGGCAGACAAGTTGGGTATCGACCAGCTCGACATGGTTGAAATCAACCGCGTCAAGGAAGGTCAGACGCTGCCGATCCTGGCGAAGGTCAGCGAAGGCAAGGTGCCGGCAGAAATACCAAGTGCCGCCAGTTGTGCGCTTGAGCCTATCCTCAAGAAAGGCCGTGAGCTGATCGAGTGGGACAAGCCGCTTCCCCCGCAAGGTGATTGGCATTTTGGCCGTGGCGTTTCGATCATCCAGCAAAAATCGGGCATTCCTGATATCGACCAAGCCAACTGCTTGGTAAAACTGGAGTCGGACGGCACCTTCATTGTCCTTTCCGGTGGTGCCGATCTGGGTACGGGCTTGGATACTGCCGTTGCAAAAATTGCAGCGGAAGTGCTGAATGTCCCGATCGACAATGTTCACGTAATTTCCGGCGACACTGACCATACCGTGTATGACAAAGGCGCCTACGCCTCTTCCGGCACTAACTTCTCCGGCAACGCTGCCAAACTGGCCGCCGAAGATCTGCGTGCCCAAATCGTGCACCACGGCGCCAAGATGCTCGGCGAACCGGAAAGCGACGTGCAACTCGTTGCCCCAGGGATCATCAAGGGCAAGAAGGGCGAAGTCACGCTGGCGAAATTCGCACACAAAGGAGAGAGCGGTACCGGATTCGGCATTCTTGTCGGAAAAGGCTGCTTCATGACCAACAAGCTGAGTTTCCCGTATGGCGGCAATTTTGCCGAGGTTGCAGTCAATGTTCGCACGGGTGAAGTACGCCTGGACAAGTTCTATGCTTTGCTCGACTGCGGTACGCCGATCAATCCGGAACTCGCGCTGGGCCAGATTTACGGCGCCAGTCTGCGCGCCATTGGCCATACCTTATACGAGGAAATCGTATATGACGCTAACGGAATTCCGCTCAACCGGGACTTTGCGAGCTATGGCGTGCCAATGATTGGCGATCTTCCTCGGGTTTTCGAAGCCTATCTCGTACCGAGCGACGACAAGATCGGGCCGTATGGTGCCAAGTCGATTGGCGAGCTGTGTGTCAATGGCGCATCTCCGGCCATTGCTGCCGCGATCCACGACGCTTGCGGGATCTGGCTGCGCGAATGGCACTTCACGCCGGAAAAGGTCCTTACCGCACTCGGAAAGCTCTAAAAGCAAGACGCACCTCATTCGTGGATAAGCCTTTCCCCGAAACAGGAGGTCATTTGAAGCGCACCGGCCGCAAGCAGGTCGGTGCGTTTCAACCCCTTATGGAGTCTGCAACGTCAGCGTGCCTGTTGGCGCTATCGATTGCCGTTGCACTGCCAATAACACGCCACGGCTTGGTTCCATGATTTTCCGCCAGCTTTTCGAACCTGCACTCTCGGCCATGACTTACCTGATCGGCGATCCGGTGTCGGCAGAAGCTGTCGTGATTGATCCGATCAAATATCAGGCAACACTGATTCAAGCACTACTTGCCGAACACCAGCTTCGTTTGAAATACGTCCTGCGGACGCACGTCCACCGCGCAAACCCAGACGAATGCGGTGACCTATGCGCACAAACCGGCGCACATTTCATCATTGGCGCATTGAACCCCATCGACTATCCAGGCGAGCGAGTTCACGAAGGTGACGTACTGACCTTCGGCTGCGAGTCAGTCAATATCATTGAAACCCCCGGCCATACACCGGGATGTATCACCTATCGCTGGCGCGACCGGGTTTTCTGCGGTGACACGCTGGAACTTGGCGGCTGCGGACTAGCGGAGGACGAAACCAACGCCGGGACAATATACGACAGCGTGCG
>RRZT010445610.1_pt1 | contig 11285 bp, 6 predicted proteins | sample 2165551 | NCBI WGS metagenome assembly RRZT01 (sample SAMN10456910, study PRJNA506462) | wastewater metagenome | biome: wastewater; feature: sludge; material: wastewater sludge; isolation source: wastewater sludge with Escherichia coli K12::gfp cells carrying plasmid... | place: USA: Moscow, Idaho ...
AAGCCTAAAGTACCGCTGTTTTGCTTCATCACATTTAACAAGGTGCCTGAGATACGTGCGCCTGAGCAACCGAACGGGTGACCCAAAGCAATCGCACCACCGTGCAAGTTAACCTTTTGCTCCATTTTATCAAGAAGCTTGAGGTCTTTTAGCACGGGTAAGGCTTGTGCCGCAAAGGCTTCGTTAAGCTCAACGAAGTCGATGTCATCCATTGTCACACCCGCACGCTTTAGCGCTTTGTGTGTCGCAGGCACAGGACCGTAACCCATGATTGCCGGATCAACACCGGCAACAGCCATTGAACGAACAACAGCCATCGGCTCAATACCTAAGTCTTTGGCACGCTGCGCAGACATTACGATCATGCAAGAAGCACCATCAGTAATTTGCGAAGACGTACCAGCAGTCACAGTACCGCCTTTCGGGTTAAACGCTGGACGCAAGGCTGCCAAGCTTTCTAATGTTGTCTCCGGACGAATGGTTTCGTCATAGTCAAACACTTTCAAGAAGCCCTCAGCATCACAGCCTTCCATTGGAATAATTTCGTCTTTGAACTTACCCTCAACGGTTGCCTTGTGCGCTAAGCGATGTGAACGCTCACCGAAGGCATCCTGCGCTTCACGAGTAATGCCATGCATTTTACCCAGCATTTCAGCAGTTAAGCCCATCATTCCAGAGGCTTTCGCCGCGTACAGCGACATGTGCGGGTTAGGATCAACGCCGTGCATCATGCTGACGTGACCCATGTGTTCAACACCACCCACGACAAACACGTCACCGTTACCCGTTTGAATTGCTTGTACAGCGGTGTGCAATGCGCTCATTGAAGAACCGCACAGACGGCTAACGGTTTGCCCAGAACTGGTGTGTGGGATTTGTGTCATCAAAGAAGCCATACGGGCAATGTTCCAGCCCTGCTCTAAGGTTTGGTTGACGCAACCCCAGATCACATCTTCAACTTCCGCTGGGTTAACTTTGTCATTACGATTCAGCAAACCACGGATTAAATGCGCTGACATATCTTCAGCACGTGTGTTGCGGTGCATGCCACCTTTCGAACGACCCATAGGGGTGCGTCCGAAGTCGACAATCACTGCATCTCTTGGATTCAAGCTCATTTCTTTACTCCCGCTCTAATCTGTCCGCGATTAACCGAAAAAGGTTTGACCGTTTTTGGCCATTTCACGCAATTTCTCGGTCGGGTGATACAGCGCACCCAAGTCAGCGTATTTGTCTGCCAAAGCAACAAACTCAGCTACACCAATACTGTCGATGTAACGTAACGCGCCACCACGGAAAGGAGGGAAACCAATACCGTAAATCAAGCCCATATCTGCTTCTGCAGCGGTCTCAACGATACCATCTTCTAGGCAGCGTACAGTTTCCATGCACAATGGGATCATCATCCAATTGATGATGTCTTCATCGCTCACTTCGATTTTTTCGTAAACAATCGGTGCTAAAATTTCAGTAATAGCATCATCCACGACTTTCTTCGGCTTGCCACGCTTATCCATTTCATAGGCGTAGAAACCTTTGCCATTCTTCTGACCTAAACGGTCTGCTTCGTACAGTACGTCTACCGCTGAACGACGATCGTCTTTCATTCGATCCGGGAAGCCTTCAGCCATGACATCACGGCCATGATGCCCTGTGTCAATACCTACCACGTCCATCAAGTACGCAGGACCCATCGGCCAACCGAATTTTTCCATGACTTTGTCAATGCGTACAAAATCAACACCGGCACTGACTAACTTGGCAAAACCACCAAAGTACGGGAACAGAACACGGTTGACTAAGAAGCCTGGGCAGTCATTGACAACAATAGGGTTTTTACCCATTTTTTGTGCGTAAGCAACAGTGGTTGCAACGGCTTCATCGGATGAATGCTCACCACGGATCACTTCAACCAAAGGCATCATGTGCACTGGGTTAAAGAAGTGCATACCGACAAAATTTTCTGGGCGCTTGAGCGCTTTAGCCAGTAAATTAATCGAGATCGTTGAAGTGTTAGAAGCAATAATGGTGTTCTCACCAACATGCTGCTCAACTTCCGCCAGCACCGCGTGCTTCACTTTTGGATTCTCAACCACAGCTTCAACAACGATATCGACATTGCCGAAATCGCCGTAAGACATGGTTGGGCGAATCGCATTGAGTGCTTTAGCCATTTCATTGGGCTGCATGCGCTTACGCTCAACACGCTTAACCAGCAATTTAGCGGCTTCTTCAAGACCTAACTGAATGCCTTCCTCACGAATGTCCTTCATCAGGATTGGCGTGCCTTTTAAGGCCGACTGGTAGGCAATACCACCGCCCATGATACCGGCACCTAATACCGCTGACAGCTTGACATCACGAGCGATTTTCTCATGTGCTTTAGCTTTACGCTTAAGTGCTTGGTCGTTTAAGAACAAACCAATCAAACTTTCAGCCACTGACGTTTTCGCCAGTTTAGCAAAGCCTTGCGCTTCAATTTCTAAAGCCTTATCACGGCCATGGTTGGCTGCTTTTTGGATGGTTTTAATGGCTTCAACGGGTGCTGGATAGTTTGGCCCTGCTTTTCCTGCCACAAATCCTTTAGCCGTTTCAAAACTCATCATTTGTTCAATGGCGTTGAGTTTGATTTTTTCGAGTTTCGGCTGACGTTTTGCTTTGTAGTCCAGCTCACCAGAAATAGCGCGCTTAACCAAGTCTAAAGACGCTTCAAGTAGCTTATCTGCCGCGACCACTGCGTCAACAGCACCCACTTTTAATGCTTCTTCAGCACGCGCTTCTTTACCAGCAGCAATCCACTCAATCGCATTATCAGCTCCCACCACGCGAGTGAGGCGTACTGTGCCACCAAAGCCTGGGTAGATACCGAGTTTTACTTCAGGCAGACCCACTTTAGTGCTGTCGGCCATGACGCGATAATCCGCAGCCAAGCACATTTCAAAACCACCGCCTAAGGCGATGCCATTGATCGCTACAACAGTTGGTACATTGAGGTCTTCAAAATCATTAAAGATCTGATTGACTTCAAGATTGCCTGCAACCAGCTCTTCTTCAGAAAGCTTAAAGTTATCAACAAACTCTGTAATGTCTGCACCAACGATAAATACATCTTTACCACTGGTGACAATCACGCCTTTAACATCGCTGTTGGCTTTAATTGCATCGACTGCAGCACGAAGCTCGGTCAGTGTAAGACGGTTAAACTTGTTGACGGACTCACCCTTGAGATCGAAATTTAATTCGACGATACCACTTTCAAGAGTCTTCACCGTGATGGCTTTACCTTCGTAAATCATCAACTGATCTCCACGATATGGAAGCTGAACAGTTACACACTGGCCACTGATCAGCAATTAAACAATGTGCATAGCACGTTGCGTAGTACTTTTCAGCATACTGGCCGACTCAACACTGACAAGAATGCCGGTTATCGCACCAATATGCATTTCATACGCCCGTTTGATTTGGGTGTGCACACATTCACGGAAATTCTTCTCTTTGTCAATTACAAGTCTCAAAGAAATTTAGTAAATATGTGTCAATTCGCCGCAACCTGTTGTTTTGTATTAAAAAATAATTACCACTTTGATGGCACAACTTGATAATCCAGCATAAATACGATTTTACCGCTGAACAAGTAGCCAAATGTGCATTGAAACGGTAAAGTCGAGCAAGAAAAGCATGGCTTTGCCGCAAATAAAAATAACAATCACGCTGTATTGGAGCTTCAATTTATGAAGAATCGTTTCTACGCATTATGCTTAAGCGCTGTCTTTACCCTACCCTTACCCCTTCTTGCTGCAGATGCTCAGCAACCAGCAGCGCAACAGGCAGTCACCCTTGCTCTAGATGCATTGTTTCGTTTGCGCCTAGAAACACAAAGAAGTATTGGTGATTTCTACATGCTTAACAGCCAAGAACAAGACCAGCGTTATGCCAGACAAGCCGAAGCAAACTTAGTGGCCGCTCAAGATAATCTAAACAAGCTACCTGCAGCAAAAACCCCTGAAGCACAGGCTTTACACATTCAACTCAAGCAAGATTTTAGTGCTTATAGTAACGAGCTACGTCGATTAATCAGCGTACTAGAAGAGCAAGGTTATACTGATCTACAGCCCATCGCCGACCTTGCCACGTTGAACAACACAATCTTAAAAATCACTGCTGACTTAGAAAACCAGATTAAAAAAGACAACCAATACGCCCTCCCTAAACTGACCCTGCTCGCTCGTGAACAAAGCCTTCTGATCCAAGGCATTGCCGCTGACTATGCCGCGCGCAGCGCATCCGTGGGTGCATCTTTTATTGCTGACGGCGAAAAACAACCGCTTGATAAGCGCAGTGAGCAGTTTGCAAACACCCTTGCAGCAATGCAAAAAGACCCGGCCAACACCAGTGACACTCTAAAATCACTGCGTGCAATTCAAACCAAGTGGCGCTACATTGAAGGCTCGTTAAAAAACTATAACGAAGACAGCGTGCCTTTTGTGATTGACAAGTATGCTCGCAGCATCACCAAAAGCTTTGAGCAACTTGCCAGCCAGTACGCAAGTTTAGGCGTTTAATATTACCGTGCTCTTTGAGTTTTGTTACAGAGCAACGTAGGAGGCTAGCATGGCATACTCCCATCTCTTGATCGCAATCGATCTCACTGATGATTGCCATCGTGTTCTAGAGCGCGCCCACAAGCTGTGCCGCGCTTTAGAATGCCAAGCAACTTTAGTGCATGTGGTTGAACCGCTCACCATGGCATTTGGTGGCGATGTTCCGATGGATTTGTCCTTGCTCCAGCAACAGCAAACCGAGCAGGCACAAAATAAACTCAATGTTTTAGCCGAACAACATGAGTTACTGCAAAACAACAACTGCCATCTACTGTATGGCCAGCCTAAACAAGAAATTCATCAATTGGCTAAAGATCACGGCTGCGATTTAATTATTGTCGGCAGCCACGGTCGACACGGTTTAGCGCTACTTCTAGGCTCAACCACCAACGACCTGTTAGCTGGAGCACCCTGTGATGTATTGGCAATAGACCTTAAAGTGCACCCAGCCGAATAGCTATACAGCTGGGTGTCAGTAGCAGCTGCTGTATCAGCTCATGACCATTGGCCGTATTTTCTGCAACTGTGTTTCCAGTGAATACGTCATGCTCGACGACATCGAAAAGAAACTTAAAAAAGCTTTCAGATTAGTATCCCCTGCACAGGCATCGTGAATGCGATGCCAAAGTGCTTGATTCACCAGCTGTAATGCTTTGAAATCTTCGGTCAAACCACTCAAATCCCAATCCGGAACACAGCCATCACGCGAGTTAAATAACTCACGCATCAAATACATGGAAATCGTGCGTAGAGCAAACTCATTATTACTGGCAAAGGGTAAGTGATTCTTTGCCATAGGCTTGAGTCGCGCCAAAATCGGGCAAGCTGAAGTTGCCATAATCACACCTAACAGTGAACGCAACCCCTCCTCAAGATTGACCATTTTACTGTATTCACGTTCAGCAGTACGTACATGCACCCAGGCTTTTTTAAAAGCAGGCAACCCGCGAAAATCCTCGACTACAGTCTGTAAGTCAGCAGCGGCAGGGCAATGTGCATACTGATCTTTACTTAACGGACAGTTGCTGCACTTTTGGTGCTCTAAGCGTGTCCAACCATGCAGTTCAGCTTCCTCAACAGGAGTCAATCGATCACGCTCAAGCTCTATTTTGTAATTAAACGCGTGCTCGTCATCAAGCGTAATTCGATATTCCACAGCCATACACACCCCCATCAAAGGTTAACTATCGAGCTCAGTCCAACGCTCAATCAATGCATCCAACTGCGCTTGCACGGCGTTGATTTTGGCCAGCACGCTTTCAGTCTGTTGCGCCGGTTGCAAGTAAAAATCCGCTTGAGAAACCTGCTCATGTAATGCCGCAAGCTCAGTCTCTAAGCTATCAATTTGCGCAGGAATCGCATCAAGTTCACGCTGCAATTTATAGCTGAGCTTTTTTTTGGGCACTATGCCATCATCCCCTGAGTTTTGCAGCGACTGCTCATTTTTTTGCATGTTTGTATGCTCTAGATCACCTTTCACTGGTGTATCAGCAGCAGCGCTCTTTACTTCTTTCTCATCTTCAGCACCCAATAAACGGATACTACCACCCTGACGCAGCCAGTCCTCAAAGCCACCAACATACTCGCGCACTGTTCCAGAGCCATCAAAAACAAGCGTACTGGTGACAACGTTATCAAGGAATGCACGGTCGTGGCTGACGATCAGTACAGTCCCCTTAAACTCCATCAATACTTCTTCAAGCAGCTCAAGGGTTTCTACATCAAGGTCGTTGGTTGGTTCATCAAGCACCAATAAATTGGCTGGACGAGTAAACAATTTAGCCAACAACAGGCGCGCCCGCTCACCACCTGACAGCGCTTTAACAGGCGTACGTGCACGTTGCGGACTGAACAAGAAATCACCTAAATAGCTTAATACATGCTTGCTCTGACCATTAATCATAATGGTGTCACTGCCTTCACCGACGTTTTCAATCACGGTTTTTTCTGGATCAAGTTGGTGACGAAGTTGATCAAAGTAGGCGACTTCTAACTTAGTACCCACCTCAATAGTGCCTTTGCTCGGCTGCAAGTCACCGAGCAATAATTTCAGCAGGGTGGTTTTACCGCTGCCATTGGCTCCGAGCAAACCAATACGATCACCACGCTGCAAAACCATTGAGAAGTCTTTAATCAGCTCACGACCACCAGGATGCGCAAAGCTGACTTTATTCACCACAATGACTTGTTTGCCTGACTTCTCCGCGGTGCCAATAGTAATATTGGCAGTGCCTTGGCGCTCACGACGCTGACTGCGCTCCATTCGCAGCGCTTTAAGCTCGCGCACGCGACCTTCATTACGGGTACGACGTGCTTTAATACCTTGGCGAATCCACACTTCTTCTTGCGCCAACTTCTTATCAAACAGCGCATTAGCCGTTTCTTCTGCGGCCAATTGCTGCTCTTTATGCACAAGAAAACTGGCATAATCGCCATTCCAATCAATCAAATGACCGCGATCGAGCTCTAAAATCCGGGTTGCCAAGTTTTGTAAAAATGCTCGGTCGTGGGTAATAAACAGCACTGCACCTTGGAAATTTAATAACGCATCTTCAAGCCAAGCAATGGCACCGATATCCAAATGGTTGGTGGGCTCATCAAGTAATAACAAATCCGGTTCAGCCACTAACGCTTGCGCCAACAACACACGACGCCGCCAGCCACCGGACAGCTGGTTCATTTTTTTATCAGCAGGCAATTGTAAACGGCTTAAAGTGCTATCAACCAATTGCTGTAAGCGCCAACCATCGCGCGCTTCCAACTCTTGTTGCACATGCATCATTTTCTGTAAATCTTCATCGCTGTGAATGTTTTGACTGATGTGATTGAACTCAGCCAATAAAGCGCCCACGCCATCTAAGCCTTCGGCAACCACTTCAAAAATTGTTTTATCATCCGCCGCCGGCAACTCTTGTGGTAACTCACCAATTTTTAAACCCGGTGCACGCCATATTTCACCGCTGTCAGCTAAGCGTGAACCTTTTACCAAATGCATCATGCTTGACTTGCCCGTACCATTGCGGCCAATGATGCACACGCGCTCGCCGCGGGCAATTTGCCATGAAACCTCTTCCAACAGAGGTGTAGCGCCGTAAGCGAGGGATACTTGAGTTAATTTGAGCAAAGTCATTGTAGTTCTCCTAAAATCTGCGACGCATTGTACAGATTCGCGTTGCACTGCGTGAAGTATCTGCATTTTCACCACTGTGCAGCCCTTTCGTCGCCGTACACAAGCAGATAAGCTATGTTGTCTCTTCGTCATAAAGATGCTCATCTTTAGACGGCTTTACTGGGCATTTATTTTTGTAGGGTTTTTCATGCGCAGTCGCTACGTGCTCTCTGTTGTTTTACTGCTTACATTTTTTTCACCTTTATCGACAGCCAGCGCTGCGTCATTGGCACAACAACGCAGCCTGTATGACCAAGCTAAACTGGCGTTGAGCAAAAATGATGCGGCGCCATACCTGAACAATCGTGCGGCACTGCGTGACTACCCTTTAACGCCTTACCTTGCTTATGATGAACTGACTCAGCGCCTACCCAGTGCCAGCGATGATGAGGTGGAAAAATTTCTTCTTGAGCACGGTGACTTGCCGCAAATCAACTGGATGAAATTGCGTTGGTTACGCTTACTCAGCGAGCGCCAGAACTGGTCACTATTTCTCAACTATTACAGTCCAGAATTAAAGTTCACTGAATTAGATTGTCGCTTTGCTCAATACCAGCTGCAAAGTGGGCAAACAGCAGCGGCCTTCGCGACAGCTGACAAACTCTGGCTCAGCGCGCAATCACAACCCAACGCCTGCGACCCACTGTTTGGCAGCTGGCAAGCCGCTGGCCTAATGACCGAAGAAAAAATCTGGCAACGCTTAAAGCTTGCCACCGATGCACGCAACTATGGTCTATCGGCCTATCTGATCAAACTTTTGACCACGCGTCAGGCGCGCGGCCAACTGCTGGTTGATGTCGCGCAAAAACCAGAAAAACTCAAGCAAACCCAGCTGTTTAGCGCAACAGATCCGCAAAGTGCTGAAGTCATTGCTTTGGGTCTGCGCAAGCTCGCTACGCAAGATTTAGATGCCAGTGTGCGCCTGCTCAAGCATTACGAAAAACACCTGACATTTAGCGCTGAAGATCGGCTCAGCATCGCGCATGATCTGGGTTTGCGCTTAGCCAAGCGCTTTGATGCACAAGCCTTGCCGATTATGGAAAAATATGACCCGCAACTGCAAAACAGTAATTTAACTGAGTGGCGCGTACGTTTATTACTGCGTTTAGGGCGCTGGAGTGAAGCTTATCAACTCATCGGTCAATTACCCGCAGAACTGGCAAGTACTAACCGCTGGAAATACTGGCAAGCGCGCAGCCTACAACTGGCGCAACCTAACAGTAAGCAACCTTTAGTTTTATACCAGCCTTTGGCACGTGAACGTGACTTTTATGGTTTTATGGCGGCCGATCGCACTGAGCAGCCCTATCACCTCCAGCACCAAGCTTTAGCACTGCCAGCCAAAGTCATACAAAAAGTCCGCAATGCGGCGGGCATGCAGCGCGCGCTAGAGTTTAAAGCGCGCGACGAAATGAGCGAAGCGCATCGCGAGTGGTATCACCTCAGTAACTTTTTAAGTCGTGATGAGCTGGTCGCTCAAGCACGTATTGCCTATGACATGGGTTGGTATTTCCCCGCTATTCGCACCATTAGCAAAGCTCAGTACTGGGATGATCTGGAAATACGCTTTCCAATGGCGCACCAAAGTCACTTTGTTGCAGAAGCTAAAAACCGCGGCTTACATTCCAGCTGGATGTTTGCGGTGACCCGCCAAGAAAGCGCGTTTATGATTCAAGCCAAATCCCATGTCGGCGCGATGGGCCTCATGCAACTGATGCCTGCCACTGCCAAAGAAACGGCACAGCGCTATGGCATTCCCTTAGCCTCGCCACAAAGTGCAGTGATACCAGAGATCAATATCAAACTTGGCGCAGCCTATTTAAATCAAGTCTTAGGGCAGTTTAAAGGTAACCGCGTCCTCGCTTCGGCGGCTTACAACGCTGGGCCCGGCCGTGTACGCCAATGGCTACGCGATGCTAAGCATTTGCCTTATGACGTTTGGGTTGAAAGTATTCCTTTTGATGAAACCCGTCTCTATGTACAGAACGTCCTGACCTACTCAGTGATCTATGGCGAGAAACTAAAAGCACCAATACCACTGGTTGAATGGCACGAACGTTTTTTCGATCAACAATAGCCCAAACGCTAACGCTGCTCAGTGCATTGAACTCAACAGCGTTAGAGTGACATGAGCTTATAGATTCTCGTAACGGTTCATATCCAGCACGCCTGCCTCACGCGGTTCGCGCTCACGTATATGCGCGCTGAGGTCATGAAAATAGTGCCAGAATTGCGGATGCGTGCGGCGCACTCCCCAATGCTCAATAACCTTACGAAAGCCTGCCTCATCACTGACCCTTTCTAAGGCTCTAACAAAGGCCGGAATATCCGCTGCTGTTACATTAAACATAAAGTTAGGGTAGCTGCTGAGCACTTCTGGATACACTGTCAAAGTGTCTAAGCCAGGCTGGTAACGTAATGACTCAGCACTCATAAAGGCCACATTGCTGTGGGCGCGGTTGCGCAAGATGCTATACACCTCGCGTGCGCCATCCGCCAACTCAACACGCAACATGCTTGCCTCAGGTAAGTAATTGATTGCTTTAAAGCCTGCCGCTGGGCGGCCTGCTAAACGCGCCAAAGCCTGCTCAACAGCAGCGGCTTCAGCAGTTAAACCGTCACGATGGCAATAAGCACCACGGCAACGATTGATCGGATCAGGTCTGGCATTGATTGGCTCAAAGCGCTTTAAGGCGCGCTGAGCAAACACCTGCAGACTGTTACGCTTAGGTAAGCCCAACGCACTTTTAGTGTCATCATCAATGTCGGTGTAGTCCAGCCACAGCTTGACCTTGCCGCTGTTTTGATACCAGTCATTTAATAGGTCTTCGCGCACAGCAGGTGGCATTAAACGTAAAAAATTCACTTCTGAACCATTACGAATCAAATCAAAATACAAGCGTGTTTGCGCTTGATGGGCCACATTACCAAAGACATCAAAGTTCACCACTAACTGATAGTAGGTACGCTCTAACAGCGGAAAATCCATCAGCCACATGGTCTGTGGGATTTCGCCAATTAAGCCTTTGCGCACTGTGGCGCTGTCGTGCTGCCTAAAGACACTGAGCAACGCCTGATCATTGCCGGCCCAAATATGCGACCAGTCAGGCAGCTCAGCATCGCTATAACGCTGACGGCGTAATTTTTCATAGGTATTGCGTTTTTTCTTATATTTACCCCATAAACTGAGCAGATTACTGATTTCATCAAACTGCCCAGGCATCGCCAACAGCGGTGTCACCCTATCTTGATAAACAGCATCAGTCAGATAAATATCATGCTGTGGATCTTGGAAAAACACCCAGAAATTATCACGAATCACATCAGTAGCAATCTGCCCACGGCACACCGGCCCACGAATAAAGCTACGAACAAAATATTCAGCGTCATCGAGCATAAATTGATAACGCGCCTGCGCTGGAATGGCCGCAAAGGTTGCAAATGGGTTGGCGCGCGCAAAAGCACCATAGTCAGGCACTTTATCAGTGCTCCAGTTATCACTTAAAAACAAT
>RRZT011236658.1_pt1 | contig 11285 bp, 9 predicted proteins | sample 2165551 | NCBI WGS metagenome assembly RRZT01 (sample SAMN10456910, study PRJNA506462) | wastewater metagenome | biome: wastewater; feature: sludge; material: wastewater sludge; isolation source: wastewater sludge with Escherichia coli K12::gfp cells carrying plasmid... | place: USA: Moscow, Idaho ...
ATATGCCGAAGTAAGAATGGCGATCCAGGAAAAGCACCTCAATGGGGTTGGGATTGTCCAGGGCGGTGCCATCTTTACCCTGGCTGATTTTGCCTTTGCAGCGGCAGCAAATGCCGGCGGAAATGTAACGGTCGGCATCAATGCCAATATCACCTATTCCAAACCGGCCAAAGGGAAAACGCTGCTGGCTAAAGCTAGCGAAACCTCGGCGAGCAGAAGTCTCTGTAACTATACGGTGGATATTTATGATGAAGACAATGCGGTGCTGGTTGCCAAGTTCAATGCCACCGGTTTTATTAAAAATTAATTCAATGCTTTGGGGGTGAAATCGTGAAGATTACTGTGATCAATGGAATTCAGCATCATGGCAGCACCTGGCATTGCAAAGATTTGCTGCTCCAGAATATTGCTAGTCACCTTGAGACTGAGGTAACGGAGTTTTACCTGCCCAGAGATATGTCCCATTTTTGTGCCGGTTGTTTTTCCTGTTTTCTCAAGGGGGAAGACAGTTGCCCTCATGCGGATCAGATTAAGCCCGTTGTTGCCGCCCTGGAAGCGGCTGATCTGGTGATCTTGACTTCACCAGTTTATGGTTTGGATGTCAGCGGACAAATGAAAGCGCTGTTGGATCATCTCTGTTTTATGTGGTTTAGCCATCGCCCTAATCCCCAATTATTTAACACCGTCGGTGTTAGTATCACGACTACCGCTGGTGCGGGTCTTTCCCATACCACCAAAACGATGCAAAACAGTTTAAAGTTTTGGGGGGTAAAAAAGCGGTTTACCAGTAAACAGGCAGTAGCGGCACTAAAATGGTCTGACATACCAGAAAAAAAGCGCAGAAAAATCGAAAAAGATCTTGCTGCACTATCTCATCAAGTTGTTCAGGCGGTAGCAACCATCGATCAGCGCCGGTCGCCACTATTTGCAAAAATGATGTTTAATGTGATGAAAAGAATGATGAAAAATAACGGCTGGAATCCTAAGGATCGGGAGTACTGGCAGGAAAAAGGCTGGCTCGATGGCACGAAACCCTTTTAAAATCAGACCACCTCAATGGTGGTGGTCATGCCGAGAATTTTAGCCAACCGCGCCCGGGGCAGTGTCCTTAGATAGACATCCAGATTTTGCTGCATCCGGATTTCGGAAGCGGAAAAATCAATGGCGTCAATGACCGGATGGAGGGGATGACGTTTGATCAGTACCGCCAGTTCTATGTCTTCCAGCAGCGCAAAGATCGTAGCTGCTTCGGTAGACTCCAGTTCGCTGGCGATTAGCAGGTCTTCCATATCGGCTAGGGTTTTAATCTGTTCTTTAATAATGGCCAGCTTATCCTCAAGAAAGCGGCAGGATAAAAATTCGGTAACCAGTTCCCGATAAGCCTTGTCGGGCATTTTGATGCCCATATTGTAATGGACAAGGGGCTTAATATTGGGATTGAACCGGGGTACAAAAACCTTATCGAGGGAGTGGGTGGCCAGTCCCTGATAAACCGTGGTGGTGAGCCGCGGCAGACTGGCGATCAGATATTTTTTCAAAGTGGGATTGGTTAAACTCAGATCGGCGATCAATTCCTGGGCGGCGAGTTTTAATTGCCGCTGGAGTTCCACCTGATTAAGGCTGCTTAAATTTTTTTCCAGAGCAATGAGATCAGCCGGACTAAAATTCAACAGCTGCCAAGGGGTGTTCAATAACTGGCAACCCAGGGCATTTTGCAAAACCTGGGCACAGAGATTATCGAGGAGATTTTTGTAGGACATATCATAACCGCTCATCACTTCATGGATGATATCGGCATCAAAATATGAACAAAACAAGTTTTCGTAATATAGGTTTTCCAGATACTTGATGACGAACTCAACCCCGGCCAGATCCGTGACCGGATGGATCAGCTGATAGTCGATGTCACTGGGGATCTCATGGGCATGAAAATTGATTTCATAGCTTTCGAAAAAGGGCTTAAAACCCTGGTCAATGGTGATATTGTAGGCTTGATTGACGGTATTGAGCTTGCTTTTGCAAACCCGGTTATAAAAATAATGGGCCACATTTATTTTTCGCTTCAGTACTGCTAAACCATATTCATAGAGTTTTTCAAGCGGTTCATTTTGGATATGAAAGATGGCGGCATCCACATCGGGCAGTGATTTTAGGTAGATGCCGATGGTAAAGAGGTTGGAAGCCATGATACCCTGGGCGATTTCAACCCGGACCGAGCTGCTTTGGCCCCGGGTAAACCGCTCAGTACAGTCGGCCAGCAGTTTCAGACATTCCAACTGAATACGCTCGGATTCGTTAGGGCTCAGGACGCCCTTGACGTAAGCTTCCTGGAGCAGCGACTGAAAATAAAATTCGCCACTCAGTTTGTTGACATCGATCACAGTCTGTTTTTTGATCTTATTCATCATCGTCATCCTCTGTTTCCATTAATTTTTCATTATCATAGAGATCGTTATAATCAGGATCAAGTCCCAGCCGGACATTTTTAGCCATTCGCTCCAGTTCCCGAAACTTAAGCTGATCCAGAGAACCCTGACAGACACCGTCAAAATACTTTTTCATATAGCCAATCAGATCATCATCGCTGATTAAATCCAGGGTCTCATTTTTGAAGTAATAAAAAATCTCAACCAGCTCGTTCACGATTTCAGCATAGCGATATTGGGAGATGTAGGGGCTGTTGGCAAAGGTCAGAATGACTTTTTCAATAATTCCGCCGCCAAACTCGATTCGGCCAACATTCTTCAGCGAATAGGAGCGGGTTTCAACCAGTTCCAGGGCCTGCTCTTCAGACAAGACCAGCGAATAATCGGCCGTAATGGTATTGCATAACAACACTTCCGAAACGGCCTGTTTTTCGATCAGAAAATTATCAAACAGCATCAGTTCAAATGACATATGGGTACCTCCCTGGCGAACAAAAAAATAGATTACCTATTGACAAAACTGACAAGATGTGGTATCATTTATTTGTGAAATAATATAATGGTTTAATTGCGTGTATGTTATCAATAATATCACGAAAAATTGAATAAATCAATGATTTTTAAGATAAAACAGGTGTTGTTTAAGAGACGGCAGCTGTTTTTTTATTTAAAACAACAAAATGAAATATCACTTACGATACATAGTGGACATATTTCTTGATTTTTATTAAATCTATTGACGATCAATGCCCAAAAATGGCATACTAGAAGAGATTAAAAACAGACAATAAGACTGAGCATGTCGACCCTTGCAAAGAATCTAAGCTAACAGGAAGAGATCACGTCGGTTCAGTATTAACCGATGGTTGAAAAAAGGAAAACTATGAAATTAACAGCACTGAATATCGCAATCATCCTGATTATTCTTCTTTTGTTTGGTCTGGGGCTGTATTTTATTCTCAAAAGAGGCCGAAAAAGAAAAAAAGAACGGGAAATTCGTCGGTTTAATGAGCTGGTTCAGACCTTCATCGAATCCGAGGAAATCCCGGTATCCCTCAAAGATGATCAGCTTAACTATATCTTTGTTAATTTGGCAATGGAAGATTTCTATGGAATAAACTCAGAAGAAATTATCGGACAGGGTGATTTTGAAATTCTGGAAGAAAAAATGGCCATCAAAGAGCGAAAAACGGATAAAAAAGTATTGGCGACCAAAACCTTTGTCACCGATGAAATGTTGTGGAAGGGTAAGATTTTCAAAACCACCAAATTTCCGGTAGATCTGCTCAATGGCAAGTTTGGTGTCGGAGCCTATATCCGCTCGGCATCGGAAAAGAACCGCGAGAAATATTTAAAAACGCTGATGTCAATCAGTGATGGCGTGATGATTGTTGATCCGATGGGTAAGATTGAGATGCTTAACAATACCGCTGTGGAGATGACCGGCTGGACAGCTCGGGAAGCCATGGGGAAGCACTATTCTCAGGTCTTTGTGTTGGAACACGAAAAAGATAGTGGGGTCGTTCCAGATCCGATTGAAGAAGCTTTTAAAGACAACACCTTAAACGAATTTGACAGTCAAGCAGTATTGATTGCTAGAGATGGCCGAAAATACCATTTAGAAGAAAGTGTTGCCCCCATTAGTGACGATGAAGGCCATATTGATGGCGCAATTGTGATCTTCCGGGATGTGACCGAGAAGAAAGAAAAGCGGGCGGCGATTGAGTACAATAGTTTCCATGATTCCTTAACCGGTTTATATAATCGTCGCTTTTTCGAAGAAGAACTGGTGCGATTGGATACTGAAAGAAATCTGCCCCTGTCAGTCATCATTGGCGATGTCGATGGGCTGAAACTGACCAACGATATTTTTGGTCATGAAGCCGGGGATGAGTTGATTAAAAAAGTTTCGGAAATATTTAAAAAGGTCTGTCGGGCTGATGATATTATTGCCCGCTGGGGCGGCGATGAATTCGCCATCCTGTTGCCGCAAACAGAGAAGAGAGATGCTCAAAAACTTTCGGAACGAATCAAAGACAATTTCAGCAAAGAAAAAATAAAATCGATTCAGGGCAATGTCTCCCTGGGGGTGGCAACCAAGTATGAGCCTGAAGAAAATATTGAAGTCATTATGGCCAGTGCCGAAGACAATATGTACATGAAAAAAACCCTGAATCGCGGGAAAAAGAAGGAAGATACCTTTAATATTATTCTTGATAAGTTGTATGGCGAATTTCCGGCTGAGGCTGAACATGCCAGAAGAACCAGTGAGATCTGCAAAAAAATTGCCCGGACGATGAAACTCCCGGAAGCTGAAATCAATAAGGTCTCAAAAGCGGCCTACCTTCATGATATCGGAAAAGTTGCTCTGGATAAAGAGGTGGCCAGTAAGAATGAATATGTGGTGGATGATACCTTTAAAGAAATGAAAATGCACCCAGTGGTTGGTTATCGGATTTTGAATGCCTTCGAACACACCATCGATCTGGCCGATATTGTGATGGGACACCATGAACGTTGGGATGGCAGCGGCTATCCTCAGGGCCTTAAGGGTAAAGAAACACCGATTCTGGCCCGGATTATTGCTGTCGGTGAACGCTTTGATGACATGACAACAGCTAAAGATTATCGTGCGGCGATCAGCATCGATGAGGCTCTCGAAGAGATGAATCGAAATATTGGCACCCATTACGATCCGGAAGTGGTAGCGGCTCTGGAAAAAGTAATAAGTGATGAAAATACCTATTCAACCAAGATCACCCGGTAAGGGTGAAACGCACATTGAGAAGGCCTCAGTAATTTTACATTACTGGGGCCTTAAGTGTTGTTCGATCACCTTACAGAAAATTTTTACCATACCGGGATCAAATTGCGATCCGGCACAGTCAATAATTTCTTTGATCGCGGTTTCCGGTGAGAGCGCCGCCCGGTAGGGACGGTCATTGGTCATGGCGTCATAGGAATCGACAATTGACAATACCCGACACTCAATTGGGATATCTTCGCCGGCGAGTCCCAACGGATAGCCGCTGCCATCCCATTTTTCCTGATGTTTTAAAATCAGATGGGAAATCTCTTTCAGTTCTGAGGATTCATTGGCAATCCGCTCACCGATGGCGCAATGAGTTTTCATCACGTTCCACTCATCGGGAGTTAAGGCACTGGGTTTTTTTAGGATGCTGTCGGGAATACCAACCTTGCCGATATCATGAAATTTGGTCAGTAACTGAATCCGATCCATCACATTCTGGGGCAGGCGCAGAGCCTGGCCGATCAGGGTGGCCAGGGTATCCATTCGACTGGTATGGCCTTCGGTGATATAATCTTTGGCTTCCAGGGCTTTCATCAGCGTCTTAACCAGGGTGTTGCGAACGCTGGATTCTTTAAGCAGCTTGTTCTGGTACATATTATTGTCAGCTTCCTGAAAGAGGAAGCCAGTGTTGACCAAACCAGCGGCGTGGTAGGAATAGCCATAGGATAGAGAGATTTTAAAGGTTGCGTCGGGTAACTCGTTCAAGCACTCTAAGTGCTTGTTCATCTTTTTTAAGACCATTTCGATGTTTTCGGGATTGTGATGTTTGATAATGACTGCAAATTCATCGCCGCCAACCCGGGAAACAATCCCCATCGCTTGAAAACTGCGGCTGATCACCTGGCTGGCCGAGACGATCACCTGATCGCCCATTAAATGACCGAGGGTATCATTGACAAATTTAAGGCCATCAATATCAAGCAGCAGAATGGCTAAATTTTCGATGTTCCGCTGGTCTAATTGCTCCAGCTCGGCTTCAAAATAACGACGGTTGTAAAGATGGGTGAGGGTATCCTTATCGACCAGTTCCCGCAGCTTTTTTTCCATGACCACTCGTTCGGTCATATCCCGGATCATGATCAGAACTTCATCAAAGGTCGAAATCTGCACCCGAACTTCAAAATAATGAAGAGCATCCTGAAAGGGCATCGAAAAATAATAATCAGATAAAACCCGGGACCGCATCACCAATTCAATGACCTGTTTCAAATCCGCCATCAGGATCTGGTTTTGCATGATTTCATGAAGGGCGTAAGAACCGGTATTGACAGAATGTTTCAGCGGTGTGATCTGAGCTTTGCCATTACTGATCAGTAGAATATCAGGAATGGTGGCAATTAAAGCTTTGGTTCGGCTGTTGACCCGTTCCAGATCCAGTATTTTGTCCTGCAATTCGGAATAATAATTTTTTTTAAAAGAGTTTTCGCCCAGGCCGATAATCGATTCCCGGGTAATCGCTTTTTTATTTTTAGGGTTGTAATACTCGTCCATAAATACTTCTCACCTCTTCTTTTGTCAGAGTCCTGGGATTGGTTACCATGCAGGGGTCATTCAGAGCATTTTCCACTAAATAATCTACGGTTTGTTCGCTCAGGCCAGCCACTTTGATTGAGGCGGGAATATTCAAACTGGATCGTATTGAAACAATTCGATCAATAATCATTTCAAGCAGCAGGAAATTACTGACATTATCGACAGAAAGACCTAATTGTTTTGCAATATCGCGATATCGCTCGGGAACCGTATCAAAATTAATCCGGATGATATGCTCAAGCAGGATACTGTTGCATTCACCATGGGGCAAATCCAACAGACCACCCATCGAGTGGGACATGGCATGAACGGCACCGAGGCTGGCATTGGAAAAAGCCAGACCGGCCTGGAGCGAACCCAGCATCAACTGAAACATGATCTCAACAGTTCGCGTCGGTGTGATGGAACTTTCAATGGCCTGATTGATCAGGTCGATCGATTCCAGCGCATGGACATCAGTCAGGGCCGAATGGGTATTGGATACATAGGCCTCAATGGCATGGGTCAGGGCGTCCATGGCAGTACAGGCGGTTAAATAGGGATCCATCGACATCAGCGGTATGGGATCGATCAGGGCCAGATCGGGGACCACCTTTTTGCTGATAATGGCCCGTTTAATATCGCTACTGGTGTCCTTGATAATTGCAAATTGGGAAACATCGGCAGATGATCCGGCCGTGGTGGGAATGCAGATCAGTGGCGGGCCTGGCATCAGCACTTCATCAACCCCCTCATAGTCGAGAATATTGCCGCCGTTGGAAGCCACAATGCTAATGCATTTCGCGCAGTCAATCGCGCTGCCGCCACCAATCGCAATGATCAGGTCGCAATCCAGCGATAAAAAAAGCTCGGCACCCAGCATTGCTTCGGTATCTTTGGGATTGGGTGTTATGTCGTCGAAAAAGAACAGTTTTTCGACATGGGGACGGATCTGCTCAATGGTTTCGTGAAACCATTCCCAATCCTTAATATCTTTAGCGGTGACGATCATCGGTTTTTTAGCATTAAAATGCGAGATGTAGCGGCCAATCAGCAAGCGTGCGTCGACTCCGATGATAATTTCCGGGATTACAAACTTCCTTAGTTCCAATAGGTTTTCAGTCATTTCAATAACCTCTCAATCTTGTCTGAAAAGCTGTTATTTTAGTATAACAGCTGAAATTCTTTCTGTAAATAGCATCAATGTTAAATGACCCTGGCTTTTTTGGTTAACATCAAGTTATTTATACTAAGTACCCGAGTCAGTTAAAAATTAACGAAAATTTAACAGATTGATAATATTCTTAGTCGCCTTCCCGGTTTATAATCTAGCAATCAATAAGGTGAGGAATTTATTCAGCCATTAATCAGCGAGTTTTCTGAGATACTGAAACCGCGCTAATCGCCGAAGGGATTGAAACAAAGGAAGAATTGCTGACCCTGATCGAAATTGGGGTTCAGTATGGCCAGGGTTATTTTATTCAAAAACCAAATGGAATTCTAAATTCAATCTCAAAGGATGTGGTTGAAATCGTCATGGAAGAGAATGCCAATAAAAGAAAATTGCTGGATAATCGGGTGCTGGATGACCGGATTGAGTCGATATGTAAATTGGAACGAACTATTTCTCCGGATATCCTCGTTTCGCAGGTTCATGAGATGTTTAAAGAAAACGAGGTCCTCTCGGGGTTTTGTGTCGTCGAAGACGGGATTCCGATTGGGGTGATTACCCGGAATGCTCTGTATAAACGAATCAGCGGACAGTACGGATATATTCTCTATGCCAACAAACCGGTTCGCAACATCATGGATACCGATTTTATGCATGTCGATTGTCTGGCGACCATCGATGTGGTCGGCAAGAATGCCATGCAACGGGATTATGACAAAATCTATGACTTTATTGTAGTGACCCGCGACGGTCGTTTTCAGGGGACGGTGACAGTTAAAGACCTGATGGAAAAACTGATTGAGATTGAATTTGTTTATGCCAAGCATCTGAATCCACTATCTGAACTGCCTGGTAATCTGATGATTGAGCAACAGCTGGAAAAAGCCCTCAAGTCGAAAGATAAAAGAACGATTCTTTATTTCGATCTGGATAATTTTAAAGCCTATAATGACCTATATGGCTTTGAAAATGGCGATCGGGTATTAAAAGATTTTGCCGAAATTTTAAAAACCCGGATCCCAACTGAACATTTTATTGGACATATTGGCGGTGATGATTTTATTGCGATTGTTCCCAAAAAGAAAACGGAACAATTGTGTATTAATATCATCCATGCTTTTAATGATGCCGTGGTTAAGTATTATAACAAGGATGACATTGATAAAGGCTATATCACCTCCAGGGATCGTAAGGATGTCGAGGAGAATTATCCCTTTCTTTCGGTTTCCATTGCCGGGGTAGCCAGTGATCACAGCAAAACCATCTTTGAATTGGCCGAAACAGCAGCAAAAATAAAAAAGAAATGCAAGAAAAAACAAGGCAGCAACTATCTGCTCACGTGAGCTGATAAAATGACTAAGGATGCGTATCGCGCGTCTTTTTTTATTTTTTGTGCCATGTTGTGAGGAGCCCGGAGATTGAAGCTTGCAGCCCATGGCTAAAGGATCTTGACAGCAATCGGGTGAGTGACGCGAAGATTTGGGGTATTTAAATGTCGAAAATGGATTTATGTCACGGACAGAACTTTTTTCCGGCGCAGTTCTATGATATAATCTAAGCCAAAGAAATGAGGTTCGGATGAATATTTATGAAATGCCCGAATTCCCGATCAACGATGAAGTGATATCGGTTCTGACGCAGAATGATCGGATCCGGATTGAGCGGATTATCAGCACCGGTCAGCAATCGGATTGGTATGATCAGGAAGAAGGCGAATTTGTGATCCTGCTGGAGGGACGGGCCCAACTGGTGTTTGAAGGCAAGAGGATGATCACCATGGAAAAAGGCGACACCTTGCAAATCCCCCCTCACCAGAAGCATCGGGTTGCCTATACTTCAACGGATCCGCCCTGTATTTGGCTGTGTGTGTTTTATCAGGTTTAACAAGAAGGAGTGTAACAATGAAGAAACTAGGCTTAGTGATAATGGTACTGGCTGTCGCCGGATCCTTGCTGATCGGATGCAGCTCTGCGGGCAAGGGCGGGACAAGTCAGAAAGAGCCCTTAATTGTGGGGATGGAACTGGCCTACCCACCATTTGAAACAAAGGATGACCAGGGCAACCCCAGTGGGGTCAGTGTTGATTTGGCTTATGCTCTGGGCGAATATCTGGGCCGGCCGGTTCAGATCGAAAATACCAATTGGGATGGCTTGATTCCATCACTGCAGACCGGCAAGGTGGATGTGGTGATTTCATCGATGACGATTACCGATGAGCGGCAAGAAGTAGTCGATTTTTCGGTGCCCTATGCCCATTCTTATCTGGGACTGCTGGTAAATAAGAACGCCAACATTAATCAGGTCGAAGATCTGAATCAACCAGGTAAAATTGTTGATGTTAAAAAGGGAACCACGGGAAACATCTATGCCACAAAAAATTTAGCCAAGGCTACGGTTAATGCCCTTTCATCTGAAAATGCCTGTGTAACTGAGGTAACCCAGGGGAAAGCAGATGCCTTTATTTATGATCAGCTGACTATTTATCGCCAAAATCAAGCGAATCCGGATACCACCAAAGCCATTCTGATTCCCTTCCAGGATAGTGAAAGCTGGGGGATGGCTGTGAATAAGGGCAATCAAGAACTGTTAACGCAAATTGACAGCTTTATTGAAAATTACAAAACTCAGGGAGGTTTTGCCGAATTGACCGATAAATACCTGAAGGAAGAAAAACAAACCTTTGATGCGCTTGGCTTTCCATGGTTTTTTGATTAAGGTGATTGATGAAATCGATAATTAATAAAGAGCCTTCGCTAGCAAATAAGGTGGCCAGTGGTATTTTTGTGGCCGTCATTTTGATTGGATTTCTCTGGTTTTCAGTGACTTCGATTGGACTGGAACTGGATTTTTCAACTCTTTCTCAATATCGGCAACGCTTGTGGGAAGGTTTTTTGATGACGGTGATGATTTCGGTGGCCAGCTTGATTGTCAGCCTGGTCATCGGTTCACTTACGGCCATGGGTCAAAATTCGCGAATCTTAATCATCAGTTATTTTTGCCGGGCTTATGTTCAGATTATTCGAGGAACGCCGTTACTGGTCCAGATTTATTTTTTTTATTATATCATTGGTACCGCCTGGGGTGTGGACAATCGTTATCTGGCAGGCGTGGTGATCTTATCGATTTTTGAAGGTGCTTATATTTCGGAAATCATTCGCGGGGGCCTGGCAAGTATTGACCGTCAGCAATATGAGGTGGCCAAGTCGATCGGGTTGACACCAGCGAAGACCCTCCAGCTGGTGACCATTCCAATATTGATGGCGCGGATTCTGCCGGCTCTGGCTGGTCAGTTTGCCTCGATTATCAAGGATTCTTCCTTATTATCAGTGATCGCGGTCATCGAACTGACGCAAACAGTCCAGGAA
>RRZT010191260.1_pt1 | contig 11280 bp, 9 predicted proteins | sample 2165551 | NCBI WGS metagenome assembly RRZT01 (sample SAMN10456910, study PRJNA506462) | wastewater metagenome | biome: wastewater; feature: sludge; material: wastewater sludge; isolation source: wastewater sludge with Escherichia coli K12::gfp cells carrying plasmid... | place: USA: Moscow, Idaho ...
TCGACCGCGTCATCCATCACTCACACGTATTTATGCTTGGAGGTGAAAGCTATCGATTGAAGCAGAAAGTGAATAAAACCTGATCGTAGGTGGGTCAATTTTAATGGCCGAAAGTGGATCAAAAGTAATGGCCATTGACAGCTCCGAAGAAACAAGTATATGCTCAGTCTTAGTATTAATCGCACATGCTTGATGAGTAAGGATGACTTTTGCATGATGAACTTGCCCATCAGTCATTTTGACAACTTTATCAACATTGTTAAAAGCACTTTTAACCACTCGCTTTACCTCTTCAACAATTGATAAAACATCAAAATCAGAATCAAGCTTATATTTCATAATAAAATTATTTTCAATCTGCATGCTTTCACTATCAAGAATATTGTAATAGTAATATGAAATACAGTCTCGCTGATTCTTTGGTATCATTTGAGTCAAGACTTTATGAACAATATAAAATATTTTATCATTAATATCTTTATCTTTTTTTGACTTTTCCTTCCATGAATAAACACTTTCTGCTGCCTTCGAAGCTTGAGCATACTTAAGCGCAAAAATAAGCACTTCACGATATTCTTTGCTATTCATAAAACACCTCACTTTAAAGATAATACAAACCCATTCACCATGAATACATTTTTTAAAAGCAATAAAAAGCCCTGCCAACATATTGACAATACTTAAATAACTCTTAAAAAATATATTAAATAGTGCAAATGCACAGAGACGATGCCCATATATCAATAAAGATAATAAGCAAACGCTTGATTACAAGATTTAACTTGTCGCCTTAAAAAACAGGTCTTTTAAGGTTCTAATAGCCGTACCCAGCGGGCAGGTTTATAGGTCACAGCCATAATATAAAGCACAGATTATTATGGTGCGATTAGGATTGATATGCCTCACTACTATTGCTAGATAATGAAGCTAGTAACAAGATTTAACTTGTAGGCAAATCACCAAATTGGTGACTGCTATATACCGACGGCATTACTGCTCGGCTTTATTTTTGGTGTTTCTTCTTACGCTGTAAGCGTTATTCTGTTTTGGCTAAGGGCTGATAACAACCCTAGGCTTAGGCTAGTAGCCTTTATGTGTGTCCTGATACTAGACTGCGTAATTTTAATTGGCAAGCTGGAACGGCCTGTACGAAGCAGTTTCGTCATTTAATGTAAATCAGTCAACATTTCTATCTGCTAGCAAGAGCTATCTAGATGACTTAATATCACTGTCATTAAACGTACTGACAACCTATCCTCTTCTACAACTCAACCTCAATATCAATCTTAAAGGATTATGAAATGCACCCAGATGTGATCAAGAGTCTTGAACACGCAATTATTGGTGTCTTGGATGTGGTAACAGAACTTGATAGTCGCTCAACTCACCGCAGCACTTTAAAATCTGTCTTACGCAAATTGCGTATAACCCGTGAACTTTCATCCTTATATTACATATGCGTTGCCGGTAGCCAGAGCGCCGGCAAGACACGTTTAGTCAGGGAGCTATACAACCTAAGCGGTGAAGATGAGTGGTTAGTCGACAATCAAGGCCGCGGTGAGCGCATACCTGTGTTTATCCTTGAAAAAGATTGCAGCGCGCCTTATGCAGTCGGTGTACGTTACAAACCTGGTCCTGATGGTAACGAAGAAGAAAAGCTCAGTAAGGAGTCTTTTCAACGTATCGTTAGCGCTTACGATACCGAAGATGATTACCTATTCACAAAACTGTATGTACCGAAACGGTATTTTTCAGCTCGGAGTTTCGGACTTGTTCTCTTACCAGGCTATGAAATGCTTAATCGCGATAATGCTGAGTGGCAGGGTCTGATGCGTCACACGCTTATCAATTCGCTAGGTAGCGTGCTTGTAACCGACCGAACTCGAGTTGCAGATAATAACCAAGTCAAAATTCTGGAAGATCTTAAATCCAAGTATTTCCCTGACCGTAAACCAGTTATTGCGGTTACCAAAACAGAAGCACTAGATGAGCAACAAATTGAAGAGCTCACTGCTACGGTTGCAGATGTGTTCGAAGTACCAGAACCCGAGCGTGATAGAATTATTTGCACAGGTGTGGGGGACGATTACTATCGGGCAGTCTGGACACGTCGTATAATGGAGGTTATTGGCAAGTATGCATTATCCTCTGCCGGCTCGGAAACTGTACGAGTTGAGGAGCTTGAGCGTATTCTAAATGATGAGTTAGATAATGTATCTGCAGCACTCCGCGAAGCAGCAGTAGGGGAAGGCATCAGCGAGCATCTAAAGGAGCGCCAAGTCGAAAAAGTTCGTACTGCGTTCCGTAAGGCATCTGACCGTTATCGACGAAATTACGCAAAAGAACTGCGAAATAACATGACTGGTTATGCTAGCCACACGATTAGCATTGCGACGTCTAAATATATAGACGAAGAAGAAGGGCTCGCAGCAAAGCTGCGTCAAGCTGGGAATTTTCTGACGTTCCAAGCAGGTGAACATGAACAGCGCTTTCAGGAACGTATTGTCGACTGCTGGAACAGCACAGGAGATGATACGCACTCACCATTGATTAGTGGCTATCGCGCAATTACAGATATGTCACGTAAAGAACTTGATATTGAGCCGCCCGAGGAAAACGGGATCGCACTATCAAAACAGCCATTACAAAACCTGATTGGCCATGGCGTGACAAGCAAGCCAATCTCTGATGACAAACTTCTCGTACTGCGCAATGACCTGCGCTTATTAATGGGGCAAAATCTGGAAGACAGCGAAAGTAGTGAACTGCAACTGTTTAAAAGTGAGCAGCTTGAAGAAGTGTTGCGACAACTGCCTGCAATGACAATGGAATACCTTCGAATTACTCAAGCGATTGCACTACGTAACCCAGAGTTACTGAACAAAGAGCTAGCAGGTTTTGATTTCAGCGCACTGCAACAAGAAATCGAAACCGAGCTACCGCAAGCTCAAAAAACATTCGGTCCTCTGATCAAGTCAATTGCTGCAATCATGGCGGTAGACGTTGCTATTGATGGACAGTTCGATGTTTTGAACACCATTACCGGTGGTGGTGCAGCAGCAGGACTGGGTGGTACGCTATCGATGATGGCTGCAGGAGCAATCTCTCTTGGCTTTATCGCCTATAAGACAGCTAATCATGTCCAAGCGTATGATGCCGCTAAAAAAGGATTTATTCGAGAAAGCCTAATGCATTTTGCTGAAAACCATATCAATAAAAGTCTTGAGCTATACGATGATTTAATGGAAAACCTCGATGACAGAATGACCAGAAACCTTCGATTAGCTTACGGGCTTGGAAGCGAGTTAACTAAGCAGGATTCGTTAACACGGAACCTACACCGAATGGATCTAGCTCGCATTAACGTGATCAAAGCTCTGAACTATGACTGATATTTGGCTGCATAAATTTCGCCAACGCCACACTTGGGCAAAGCGGGCGTATGACCGCTTTGTTGCAGAAATGGACCCCGAATTGATCGGAGACTTTACTCGACCAGAGCGTATTACTGTCGTAGTCTACGGTATGTCTCAGGTTGGCAAGACTACGTTAATTCTTGATTTACTCGGTATTTGTCAAGAGGCGTTACCGTCAGTCTCACATGTCTTGCGCGGTATGCAACCGATGGGTAAATCATCAACCGCCTCACCCATTCGCTACGGACGCTCGCCTGACAACCTCTGGTACATAGGAAAAAAAACGCTTGGCTTAAGCAATGAAGAAGCCACAGAATACTTTGGTGATATTCGAAAACAAGTAATGAGCGGGTCCAGCACGTCTTCATCTATCTTGAATATTTATATTCCTGGTAAGTTTTTCCAAGATAACGACAAGCAAGTACTCAATTTAGATCTACGACTGATCGATATTCCAGGAATTCATGCCAGAAACAAGCATGAACAAAATGAAGCAAGGAGAATAGCTGAACGGTATGTAACATCCGCTGATTTAATCCTATTGATAGGACGTGCTGACGACTTAGGTTTTCTTCACCCTAAAAAACTCAATTTTGAACCGCTTAATGATTGGATGCTGCAACCCAGTCGATTTCGTATTGTACTGACCTACTCTTTTTCTGCGGAAAGCTTCCAAACTTGGTTCAACTCAGAATCTTTTACGGCCCAAGAGGTTCAACAATATATTTACAACCAAATATGCACTCATGATGAGCGGCCTCCACTTGAGATGTGTAAACATATTTATCCTCTCGAACTAGGTGACTCCCTAGAGAGCATGCGAGGAAAAAAATCAGAACTCTACTTCGATCGTGCGAACAGCGTAATAGATGTATTACGTAGTGAGTTATTGGACAGTATAAGCAGTGCTGCAAGTCCATATGCTCGCTTGTGGTCTGCCTTTCGGATAGGTGAGTTTATTGAGGCAAAAGTCAAACGCAACAATGACGCGTTTGACCGCCAGCGAACTACACTTGAGCATGCTATATCTCAAGCACAACATAGCGTGAGTGAAGCTGAGGCATTGTTAAACGATGCAAAAAACGAAGACATCGATATAGAGTATATGCATCGTCGTAATGAGCAGCGCCTGAGACATTTCAATCGAGGCGCCTATGCGCAGCGACTGGATAGATATTTTTCCATCAAAATTAAACCCGAGAGTGGGGAAACTGTAACAGCACTTCAAGAAGCGTTAAATGAATTTCGCATTCTTATTCACCGTAACTGGAGTAACCTTTGGTATAGCTTGGCACGTCTCACTACTGGTGAGCTTAGTCCCCCATCAACCACAGAGCTGCGCCTAATCAAAGATAAGCTCGACGGATACTGGACCGATAGTTACTTACGAAGCAGTAACTATCGAACTGATACTTTAATACTTCAGCATCAGGCAGAAATAGTTTGCTCTAATTATGCACAAACGTCTAATAAAGAGCTGGGTACAAAAATACAAACAGCATGGAAACTTTCTATACAACATAAGCGTAACAGTAAGGTAATTCTTAAGACAATGATATCGTCCTTAGCATCTTGTCAGCGTAATTTACAAGACGCAGAGCAACTATTGTTGGATGTTGAACAACAACATTTTTGCTTTAATGAGCGAATGGCACAAAGCCTTGAGCATGCTCTTAAATTCAAACAATATATTTTTGAAGGATTCAGAAGTGAGCTCAACACAATGCTAAGTGTAATAGCCAAACCTAAAAACAGCATAGAACAACTGTGTGATATTTTTTATACACTGCTGCTACCACTGGAACTTGATAAAATGCTAAATGGAGATGAATAAGAATGGATCGTACAACCCTAGATCCTGAAATTAAACATGCTCGTGAAGAACTTGGTCGCTTACTTAATGACCTGATAAGCCAGCCTTTATATGAAGAAACACGACGTATCGCAGATGATAATCTTTATCAATTAAAGAACGATATCAATGCCAAGAGTGGCACTCTTCGTCGAAAAATTGATGAAGGCTTCACAGCAACGAATGACGACATAGGAGACGCGCTAGGTAAGTTACGCTCAAGTATTTTAAAGGTTAGTAACGAGTTCAGCGATGCCGTACAGCAATTAGAAAGTATGGAGCAATTACTGAACAATGTCGCTTCAGAGATAGCATCGAGCGAAGAACGCCTAACCAAGTTACTGCTGGCGCAATCACTTCATAATACAACTTCATTCAAAGCAATAAGCGCGCTTCAGTCAACCCAACATTCTGGGCTCTTAAGTGCCACTGAAAAAATAGTTAAAGATCTAGATGCATTAAAACATGGCCTATATGTAGAATATCAGAGCTTACAGCGGACGCAAAAAGTACACAGTCTAAAGCTTACAGCCCTACTTGGCCTGTCACTTATGACAGGCATTGTTATCTCTTTTATATTATTTAAATTATTTATGAGCTAAATCAACTAGACCATCCCAAAAGCTTTCCAAAACTAATAAAAAACAATATGTAGTACAGCTCGAGCACGACTCATCCCTACATAGCGCAACAATTGCTGCTGCTGTACCGATACACTTGATTGATCTAAGCACACAATTACAGCAGTATTTTCTAAACCTTTAAACGCATCAACTGTAGTTAAACTCACAGCGTTAGGTGGGAAATTTTGCATAGCATAATCGTCTAATGTAACTATTTTATAAGATAAAAACCGACCAAAATGTTGCATGAATTCTGATGTATGTACATCGGTTAAAATCGTCAATTCTGCAGCGGGCAAGCCACCATGCTCTAGAATCTCAGCTACAGATTGCTTAAGTAGCGTTAAAAAATGTGCAGCATCTGTTGCATGGACGACCTTTACAGCAGGCCCAGCTCCTACCGCCTCAACAGCCATATCAGCATTGGTATACTCACGCATAGCATCAAGAATATTAGCGGTATTACGACAATTACGCCTTAGCGGAACTTGTACTGGCGTTAAGCGTTCGAGTTGAGCAAAAACCTGTGTATCAACCGCACCAAAAAAACCTGCCTGATTATTAATATCATGAAAAAACACCCAGCGACCCTGAGTAAAACCATCAGTTAAGTAAGGCTCAACCTGCTGAATAAATTTAACATCAAGCACATCCTGCCCTTCATCAACTAGCAAGGCATCATAGCTGTGTATATGCGCCCGGCGCGCAGACATAGGCAGGCCTTCTAGGGTGCTAATAGTTAAATTAGGTAAGCGAAACTCGGACACTAGAAACTGCTTGAGCCATGGAGATCGACAAACGAGCAGAACTTGTTTCCCAACAGATGTCCAGCGTCGCGCCAGCTCCATCGCCATAAAGGTTTTACCGGTCCCGGCACTTCCTGAACAAATCACCCTTGAATTAGCTTCTACGGCATCGAGCAACAGTAACTGTTGCTCCGTAAATTGTGCAATACGCTCACTCGCCCACTCAACTTGAGTGTGCAAGGGTGTTATAGATACCTGTTTCGGCCGTAACACATCCATTAACACTTTTATCTCATCAACACTCAGCTGCTGAGGTGCTGATTCTTTGGCACACCAATATTGAATCAATTGTTTTAACCAGCGCTCTAAAGCTCGATGCTGACCATCTTGACAGATCAAGGCTTGATCCCACTCAACTGACTCAGCGCTTAAACGACAATCAGGCAAAACCACCCCATAACCAAAGGTTATTTTTTCAAATAAAGCTTTGGTTAATTGCTGACTTAAGCGCTCGCGCAGACTGTACATAGCGCTTTCAGCCTGACGAAAAGGGCCTTCATAGGAAATATCTTCATGCCCTTCCCGATTCATGTAACCCCAGCGCTGTCCATCAAAGCTCACCCGGCCGCCCTTGATTTCTAAAGCAAACACACCATGCGAACAGCAGATTAAAAAATCTATTTCCGCACTACGCTTATAGGCATGCTGAGGCAGCTTAAAAGAATGTAATGCAATAAATGCAGTATGGTGCGGATGAAACGCTTCTCTTAGCGCATCAAAAATACGCTTTTCTGCCTTACTAGATGTTGGGTAAGGATTATCCGGCACCATTAGCATTTAAAGCTTAGCCCCTAATAGCTTGCGTAACTCAGCATCCAGCTTAGGATCAATAATATGCAGTTGGGCTAAAGCGGTATCAAACTGCTCCCTATCAACCTCAGTACGCACGGCTTTCACTTCGCCATCCAAAAAAATATCTACACCGCCAGCGCCAACGTTAAGTTGGTAATCACCTCTACCTAAAGAAATACGCGTTGTTACACACTTCCATTTCTGTTTTTTTGCTAAATAAACAGCTGCATCCTGTCGGCTTTTTGACCAATTTTCTGTCGAAAAATACTCGGACAGTAGAAAAGGCGCATCAACTTTAGGCAACACCATGTCAGTACCTGCAAATCGATGCGCCAACACTGCCATCAAATTCGGAACGAAGGTGTCGCAACGCTGCTGCTGCTTAAATGTACGATCTAAACCCATCCACCCTTCACGCAAACCCGCTAACAAGGCAACATCGGCAATTCGTTCAGGCTGTATAGGGAGCGGCTGCTCCCATAAATGCTCTAAACGCTCGCGAAAGACAAAGCTTAAAAGTACTTGTTGTAAGGATTTATCATGAGTTTTGAGTAAGTTTTCAAAGCTATTTTCTGGTACTCGAGCGTTCTCACTGATAATTTTGATAAGAGTATGGGCAGCATCCAAATAAGCTTGATTATCAGGAAAAAGAGTTTTACTGATCTCGGCCAAGTGCGCCAAAATAATATCTAAAGCACTACTATAATCAGATGATCCTATATGCTCATATAAGCATTGAACTAATAAATAAAATATATCTTTTGGAGCGTTTTCTATTTGAATATCAAACGCCCAGTCAGTCACAACATTTAATAGCTTAGGCTGATGTTCTGCAGAGGCTTGGGGGCTTATGCGCCCTGCAAGCGTTTGATACGCTGTTTTAGCGACGTCATTACTCTGGCTGAAAATCGCCAAAGCGGCCACGGCACCACCAATAGCATTGACCTTAGACAAATTAATACCAAAGGGCTGCGGACCTGCAATTTCAGTTACAACCAATGGCCAAGGCAAGGTTTTCTTTTTATTAAAATCCGGCTTTTTCGTACTACTTTTCAATGGACTTAATACAGCATTACCGTAATCATTAAGTGAGCTAGTGAAGGCTTTTGCATGTTCAGACTCAGCAAACACGATAGTGTTTTTAATCAAGCTAATAGGCAGTGGAGCGGGTAAAAGTAGCAGTTCCTCTGTGCCATCCAATTCTTCTGGAAACTTAATCTGTTGCCATTGCTCACTTGTATAGCGCCATGCGCTGCAAGAAATACCGCTTAAATCAAGTTCGGCATAGCAAGCGTTTAACTGTTTGGGCCGCTCTGCAACCACATATTCTAATGCTTGGACTGACACTGCTTTAGGGAATAACGGAACCCAGCCATGAACCAACTCCAAGGTATCTTGATAATACTTATGTCCAAAACCTTCGGGCGGCATAATTAAGCCACTACCCAGCATATACGCCATATTCATCTGATTGGTCACAAAGCGCCATGTGTACTGGTTTTTTGTATGCGCTACAGCCGGCTTGATATCTAACTCATCAGCCACAGCAGGGTTAGAAAACAAATCACTGGAATCGCTCATTACTTAATCTCCAAAATATCGGCATCAATCGGAATAATCGGATAGGCAGGGTAATCTTTGCTACTGGCACTCAGTAGTAATAAACGATCAATAGCTCTTGAACTCATGACATAAAACAGCTTTTTTAATTGATCGAAGTCGTTGCTTGGCGCACGGTGTTTATCAATATCGGCAATAAACACCACATCGAACTCTAGGCCCTTGCAGGCTTGCGCATTAATCACCATAACCCCACCTTGATCAAATGGAATACTTTCTGCATCACCATGTTGATAGGTCGAAATCAATGGTGAGGGCTGTTCAAGACTGTTGGCTTGTTGTCTAAGTGTCAGGTCCCGTATGATTAATAACGTTCTTGTAAAATAAATCTGGCCTCTTTTCTTGCCACTCTTTCAATGTTGCAATGGGCGTTTGATGCTGAAGCGCTCGTTGTGGAATATGGTGATTGTACACCCAGCAGTAGCGTTTCAAAGTCTGTTCTAAATCTTCGGATGAATCATATCTTCGAGTTGCCAAAACATCACTGATGCGGCCATTAAATCGCTCAACCATACCGTTAGTTTGCGGTCGGCCAGGCTTGATTAAGCGGTGTTCTATGTTGTGCTTGTGGCAGAGCAAGTCAAATAAATGTTTACCGGTAGGTTTACGTTCACCATCTGCTGTAAAGCGGTCGGTGAAGGACTTTCCATTGTCGGTAAGAACCTTCTGGATCTTGAATGGCGCTTTGTCGATAACATGCTTCATAAAGCGCTCAGCGTCTTTGGCGGACTGGCTGGGTAACACCTCGAGATACACCCAGCGCGTTGCACGGTCAATGGCTACATACAAATAACGACGCTGCTCTTCATCAGGCATTTGCGGCAAGAATTTAATGTCGACATGGATAAAGCCGGGGTCATAATCCTTGAAGGGCTTATACTTAGGTTCTGAGGCTTGTTCGCTCTCTTGATCTTGTTTACGCAGCTGCGACAAGGTGGGCACCTGCCGTCTTCTCAGCATGCGTGCAAGCGCAGAACGTGAAAGCGCTGGGTGGAGAAATTCGCGCGCTACAACCAACAAGTCATCAAGGCTCAAGCGTAGAAACTCACGTGCAGCAATCAAGACGTCTTCTTGGTGGGGACTTAAAGTTGCCAACAAGTTGTGTCGGGTGTGCGAACGGTCATAAACATCAGTACGATAACGCCAGCGCCGAATTGTAGAGTCAGACACGCCGTACTTGCGTGCCAGTGCTAAGTCGCTGATGTCAGCAGGTGCTTGCTGTATCTCAGCTCTAATTTTTGGCGTTGTCGTCGCTTGTTTATGTAGCTTGATGTTCATATGCATGCTCCGGGAAAACTTTCTGAATAAGCTCTCTTGCAACGAGTAAAGGATAACTCCTAAAACTCATCTGATCATCCGGTACTCTACATCTAAGATGTTCAACGAACATTTCCCGTGATTTATTATCAGGTGTTAGCACAGCAACTAACTTGTTTGGATAAGCTTTGGCCATTAAAACTATACGTTTACATATAGAACTAAAATGCTGTTCTTGGTAATTAAACAATAGAGGTTTTAACACATTATGTTTAGGCGCTGGTGGCAACTCAGGTGGTGGGCTGGCTGGATCGCCGGTATAAAAGGCTCGTGCTAAGCGCGCAGTTGCATAATGGTTACGATGATTGCTTTTAAGCTCCACCACTTCATCCACTTCAATTCCTAAAGCATTCTCTATATCTTGACGCGAGCTATTTTCACCACTAACAAGCTGCTGGTTTTGATCTGCTACAACAAAAAAATTCTCATAGCCAAGCTCTGCTAACATTTGATAGAACTGCCTGGGCATGTCCTGCCCTTCATCAATCACTAAATAAGGTAAGTCATCTGCATGATCGAGCGGCCCGTGCTCTTGAGCGTTTGACACAATCGTATCCCAATCAAAATCAGCATACTTTTGATTTTCTTTTTTAGGTAAACGTGGCACGCTTTTAACTTGTAACGTATTCATATACAACTGAATAAACCAACTCTGCCATTGTTCAGCGACCAACTTTTGCTCTGCCAGTAAAAAGCATGAATGCTTTAGCAAGTGTAAGCGCCCTTAAATCAGCATCTATCATCGCGTATTATACCGCCTCACACTAATACCTGTCTTTTTGAAAGGGGTATTGGTGATGACTTCACAAGAACGCCAGCAGTTCTGGCAGCAATACATTGGTGCCTGGCAAGCA
>RRZT010427888.1_pt1 | contig 11280 bp, 8 predicted proteins | sample 2165551 | NCBI WGS metagenome assembly RRZT01 (sample SAMN10456910, study PRJNA506462) | wastewater metagenome | biome: wastewater; feature: sludge; material: wastewater sludge; isolation source: wastewater sludge with Escherichia coli K12::gfp cells carrying plasmid... | place: USA: Moscow, Idaho ...
ACCGACGGTGTCCGGGGCAGAGCCAACGCCGACCTGACCGCCGAACTGGCCCTCGACCTCGCCGTCGCCGCCGCCCACGTGCTGGGCGAGGCGGGTGTGTTCGAGGGCCGTCGGCCGTGCGCGGTGGTCGGTCGCGACACCCGCGCCTCGGGCGAGTTTCTCGAGGCGGCCGTGGTCGCCGGGCTCGCCTCCGCGGGGGTCGACGTGGTGCGGCTCGGCGTGGTGCCCACGCCCGGCGTCGCCTACCTCACCGGGGCTCTGGACGCCGACCTCGGCGTGATGCTCTCGGCCAGCCACAACCCGATGCCCGACAACGGCATCAAGTTCTTCGCCCGCGGCGGGGTCAAGCTCGATGACACCGTCGAAGACGCCATCGAAGAGCGGCTCGGCGAGGCGTGGACGCGGCCCACCGGCGCCGGGGTCGGCCGGGTGACGGACGACACCGGGGCCGTCGAGGGCTATGTCGCGCACCTGGTGAGCAGCCTCGGCGCGGACGCCTCGCTGGCCCCGCTCAAGGTGGTGATCGACACCGCCAACGGCGCCGCCTCGCTCACTGCGCTGGCCGCGTTCGATGCGCAGGGCGCCGAGGTGATGCCCCTGCACGCCGCCCCCGACGGGCTCAACATCAACGACAACTGCGGCTCGACCCATCTGGAGTCGCTGCAGGCGGCGGTGCTCGCCGAGGGCGCCGACCTGGGCATCGGTCTGGACGGCGACGCCGACCGCTGCCTCGCGGTGGACGCCGTCGGCCAGATCGTCGACGGCGACCAGATTCTGGCCATTCTGGCGATCGCCATGAAAGAAGACCACGCGCTGCACAGCGACACGGTGGTGGCCACGGTGATGAGCAACCTCGGCTTCGTGATCGCCATGCGCGAGCGGGGCATCAGGGTCGATCAGGCCAAGGTCGGCGACCGGTACGTGCTCGAATCGATGAACGCCAACGGCTTCACCCTCGGTGGTGAGCAGTCCGGCCACGTGATCATGAGCGAGTTCGCCACCACCGGCGACGGCGTGCTGACCGCACTGCATCTCGCTGCGCGCATGGCGCGCACCGGCAAGTCGCTCACCGAGCTGGCGGGCGTGATGACTCGGCTGCCGCAGGTGATGATCAACGTGCCCGACGTGAACAAGGTGCGCGCGGGGCTCGACCCGGTGTTGCAGCAGGCGGTCACGGCGGCGTCCCGCGAGCTGGGCGACACCGGACGGGTGCTGCTGCGGCCGTCTGGAACCGAACCTCTGGTGCGGGTGATGGTCGAGGCCGGAACCCATGAGCAGGCCCAAGAGATCGCCGAGCGCCTTGTGGGCGTCGTCAAGGCGCGACTGGCGCTGTAGGCCGCCGGTCGAACCCCACCGCTGGTCGAACTTGTCGAGACCCGTTCCCTTGGTCGAGCTTGTCAAGGCCCGTCTGTTGCCGCGGAGCGGACGCGCCCCTGCCCCGCCCTTCCGAGACTGCTCGGCTAGCGCCTCGCAACGCGCAAACACCCGACCCGCCCCTGACAAGGGCGCCCCGCTCCGCTTTGATCTCGCGTTGCCGCACACCGTCATCCCGGCGAACGCCGGGATCTCCCAACCTGAGTGAGCGTTCGGGTTGCGTTGTGAGATCCCGGGTCAAGCCCGGGATGACGGTGGTTTCGTCGGTCGAGCTTGTGGATACCCGAGTCGGAGCACGGGGTGTCCACCCCTCTGACTTGCCGATCGGACGCCCCGCGGAAGTCGGCGTGTTAAATCTTTGCGACAGAAGAGCCGTGTGTGAGAGATTCCCCAATTCGGCAGTGAGATCTTCTCGATTTTCTGCGTCCCGCAGGACTAGGCTGCCGCCCACCTCACGAGGCCGGACGTTTCACCGTGTTTTCACCCCGCACCACCCGTCCCCCTCACCGGCCGCGAGGCTGCCGAGACAGGGAGCGGTAGACAATGACAGATACCAAATCCCCCCACACATCTTCGTTGGACGCCGAGCAGGTCGGCTACAAACAAACCCTGGGCCGCCGGCACGTGCAGATGATCGCCATCGGTGGCGCCATCGGCACCGGCCTCTTTCTGGGCTCGGCCTCGCGGCTGCACAACACCGGTCCTGCCCTGGTGCTCAGCTACGCGTTCGTCGGCCTGATCGCCTATTTCTTGATGCGCTCCCTGGGCGAGCTGGTGCTGCACCGGCCCACGTCGGGTGCCTTCGTTTCGTACATGCGCGAGTTCTTCGGTGAACGGTGGGCCTTCGTCACCGGCTGGGTCTACTGGGGCAACTGGGTGCTGACCGGCATCGCCGACCTTTCGGCAGTCGGTCTCTACATGCAGTACTGGTTCCCGAACCTCGACACCTGGATCACCGTGCTGGTCGGCCTGGTCGTGGTGCTGCTGGTCAACCTGCTGTCGGCCAAGGCGTTCGGCGAGTTCGAGTTCTGGGCCGCCATTCTCAAGGTGGGCGCCATCGGTGTCTTTCTCGTGGTGGGCCTCGTGGTGGTCATCGGCGGTCTCGAGATCGGCGGCCACAAGGCCGGCTTCCACAACCTCTGGAGCAACCCCGGCGGCTTCTGGCCCACCGAGGCGCCCTACGTCTGGTACGGCCCGCTGCTGGTGATGTCGGGCGTCGTGTTCGCCTACGCCGCCATCGAGATGGTGGGCGTCGCGGCCGGCGAGATGCAGAACGCGGCCCGCGAGGTGCCCAAGGCCGTCAACGCCGTCATTCTGCGCATCGCGGTGTTCTACGTCGGCTCGCTGCTGCTGCTGGTGTCGATGCTGCCGACCTCTGACTACAAGCCCGGCATCAGCCCGTTCGTCACCGTGTTCGAGCAACTCGGCATGAACTGGATGAGCGCGGCGATTCAGGCGATTCTGATCGTCGCCGCCATGTCGAGCCTGAACGCCGGCATGTTCTCGACCGGACGGGTGCTGCGCAGCCTGGGCATGTCGCAGCAGGCGCCCAAGTTCACCCTCAAGATGAGCGAGTCGGGCGTGCCGTGGGCGGGCATCGTGATGACCGCCTGCGTGATGGCCCTGGGTGCGGTGCTCAACGCGTTCGTGCCCGACGCCTTCGAGCTGGCCCTCGAAGCCACCGCGGTGATGATCGTGTTCACCTGGGGCACCATCTTCGCCTGTCAGTTGCGGCTGCGCAGCCTGATCAACAAGGGCGTCATTCCACCCACACCGTTCCCGGCGCCCGGCTACCCGTGGACGTCGTACATCGGCCTCGGCTTCCTGGTGTTCGTGCTGGTCGGCATCGCCATCTCGGGCTGGCAGAGCTCACCGGACTTCTTCCACAAGATCAACTTCCTGGTGGTGGTGTTCGGCATTCCGGCGCTGGCCGCCCTGCTGGCGCTCGGCTGGTTCCTGGTGAAACCGAGAGTGATCGCCAACACGGACGGCCGCATCGAGTCGGTCTGGACCGACACGGGCCCCCGCTACGGCACCGCCACCGTGGCCGATCCCATCGACGACACCCCCAGCCACTGAGCGTCCGGAAGGAGCCAGACATGACAACCTCCAGCTACCTCGGCCGGTTCGCGGCCGCAGGCGCGGCATTGACCGTGCTGCTCACCGGCTGCACCTCGAGCGGCAGCGTCAAAGACCCCACCCCGGTGGCCGGCGCGACCACGTTCAGCAGCCTGCGCATCGGCATCAGCTTCGACCAGCCGGGCATCGGCGTGGCCACGGCCGGCACCGAGTCGAACGGGGTCACCACCGGAACCGACCCGAAGGGCTTCGACGTCGACACCGCCACCTACGTGGCCAAGGCGCTCGGCGTGCAACCGACGTCCATCACCTGGGTGAAGGCCGACCCGGTCGATCGCGAGAACCTGATCGAACAGGGCAAGGTCGACATGGTGGTGTCGAGCTACACCATCAACGACGCCCGCAACGCGCGGGTCGACTTCGCCGGCCCGTACTTCATCGCGCACCAAGACCTGCTGGTGCGGCGCAACGACGAAGAACTCACCAGCGTCGACCGGCTGAGCGGACGCACCCTGTGTGCGGCCGCCAACACCACCTCGGCGACCAACATCGTGGCTCGCTACCACGGCGAGGTGGCGCTGGTGCAGCCCAACACCTTCAGCGAATGCGTGAAGATGCTGGCCGACGGGGACGTCGACGCGGTGACCACCGACGACGTCATTCTGGCCGGCTTCGCCGCGCAGCCGCAGTACAAGGGCGTGCTCAAGGTGGTCGGCAAGGGGTTCTCGGACGAGCCGTACGGCATCGCGGTGAAGAAGGGCTCGACCGAACTGGTGAACCAGATCAACCAGGCCCTCACCGCCTACATCAAGGACGGCTCGTGGCTGGCCTCGCTGCAGGCAAACGTGGGCCCGTCCGGCTACAAGATTCCGAGCCCGCCCACCCCGGGCTCGTGAAAGCCAGGCTCGTGCACCCCACACTGAGCGCATGAGCGCCGCAGCCGTCCTGGCGGTCGCGCCACCCTTCGACCTGCTGCCCAAGCGGGTGCGCACCACCCTTATCGCGGCCTCGCAGGAGCGCCGGTTCGAGGCCGGCGAGCTGATTCTGGACGCCTTTCGCACCACCCCCGAACAGCTCGGCGTGCTGCTCGCCGGCGCGGTCGAGCTGTGGGTCGAGGGCGAGCGGGCCGAGGCTCAGAGCGCACCCGACGAGCCCGACCTGCGGTTGGGCGCCGGAGCCGTGTTCGGCCTGGACGCCTCGCTGACCGGCCGGGCGATCGGGCCCCGGGTGGTGGCCGCGGAAGCGTCCACCGTGCTGCTGGTGCCCGCGGCCGACGTCGAGCGGGCGATGGCCGACGGGGCCGGCGAGGCACCCGACCGATCGGGACGCCACGCGCTGGTGCTCACGCCGCCGCATCTTCGGGTGGACGACCTGCTGACCACGCGGCCGTTGGTGCTGCCCGCGGGTCTGAGCGTGCAACAGGTCGCGGCTGCGCTCACCGAGCAGGGCGGCGAGGGCCTGGCGGCGATCCGGCGCGACGACGGCACGCTGGGCGTGATCACCGATCGCAGCCTGCGCGAACAGGTGCTGGCCGCCGGGCTGCCGGGGTCGGTGCCGATCGAACAGGTGTTGGTCACCGACCTGCCGCGGGTCACCAGCGGAGCCTCTGCCGCCGAGGCCTTGGCCCTGCTGCTCGACAGCCGCGCGGCCAGGGTGCTGGTGCTCGATGAGGCGGGCGACCTGCTCGGCTGCGTCGACCGCGGCGACCTGATCGCGTCCGCGGCGGCGCCGGGGGTCGCGCTCAACGAGCGCCTGCTGCGGGCCGGCTCGGTCGACGAGGTGCAGCAACTGGCCGCCCGGTTGCCCGGCCTGCTCGGCGACCTGCTCGACGGTGGGCTGTCGTCGGCAGGCGTGCTGAGCGTGTACTCGACGCTGGTCGATTCGGTGGCCCGACGGGTGCTCGACCTGGTGTTCGAGGGCCACCCCGACCTCGACCCCGACGGCTTCACCTGGCTGGCGCTGGGCAGCAACGGCCGGCGCGAGACCACGCTCAGTTCGGACGTCGACTCGGCCGCGGTCTTCCCCGACGGCACCTCGCAGGGCGAGATCGACCGGTACCGGCAGGTGTTCGCCGAGGTCACCACCGCGCTCAGCGGGGCCGGTCTCGGCGCCGACAGCCACGGCGCCACGGCGGCGCACCAGAACTTCGCCCGCACCGCGTCCGACTGGCGGCAGAGCGCCGAGACCTGGCTGGCCGACCCGGTCGCAGCCCAGGGCGCCACCATGGCGTCGCTGCTGCTGGACGCCCGCTCGATTCACGGCCGCACCGAGCTGGTCAAGGTGACCGACCTGTTCGCCGGGCTGCGGCGCAGCACCGGCACCATGCGGCTGCTGCTCAGCGAGTCGCTGGCCAAGCGGGCCAAGGTGCGCCGGCTCGAGACGCTGTTTCTGCACCGGCACCCGTTCGACATCAAGCAGCACGCCCTGCTGCCGATCGTGAACCTGGCCCGCTTCGCCGCCCTGGCCATCGGCAGCCCGGCGCTGCCGACCGCCGAACGGCTGCGGGCCGCCTCCGGATCGACGATGCTGCCCGAGCGGCAGGCGCGCACCTTGGTCGAGGTGTACGGGGTGCTGCAGTCGATTCGGCTGCGGCATCAGCTGCGGCAGGTGCAGCAGGGCCGGCCGGCCACCGACATCGTCGACCTCGGGCAGGTGTCAGCGATCGACCAGAGCGTGATTCTGCGGGCGGTGCGCGAGATCGCGGCGGTGCAGAAGCGGGTCTTCAACATCAGCCGCTACGAAGAGCCGGACGAGTGGCTGCGCCCCGAATCGGACGGCGGTGGCGCTTGAGTCGGGTGAGCCGTCAGCCGTGACCGGAGCGCGGGTGGCGGTGCTCGGTGACGTGGGCGGACACCTCGCCGCGCTGCGCGCCGAGCTGACCCGGCTGGGGGTGCCCGACGGGGGCGACGGGCCGATTCCGGCCGACCTGACCGTGGTGCAGGTCGGCGATCTGGTGCACCGCGGGCCCGAATCGGACGCGGTCGTGGCGCTGGTCGACCGACATCTGAGCGCAACGCCCCGGCGCTGGCTGCAGGTGGTGGGCAATCACGAGGCGTTCTACCTGCGCCGACGGCAGTTCAGTTGGCACACGCCGATCGCCCGGCCGGCCGCCCGCACGCTGCGCCGGTGGTGGCGCGGCGGGCTGATGGTGCCGGCGGTGGCGATCGAGAGCGGGGGAGAGTCGTTTCTGATCACCCACGCCGGGGTGACCAGGAACTTCTGGGTTGAGGTGCTCGGCTCGCCGGCTTCCGCGGCGACGGCGGCACAGCGGCTGAACGCCCTGGCGCGAACCCGGCCCCGGGCGCTGTTCCGGCCGGGAGCGGCGATGATGTGGCGACGTCCGACACCGCTGGCCGGCCCGATCTGGGCGCTGGCCACCGCCGAACTGCTGCCCAGCTGGCTCGACCACCCGCTGCCGTTCAGCCAGGTGTACGGGCACTCGTCGCTGGTCGACTGGCGTACCGGTGAACTGCGCGTCGCCGATTTGGTGGGTGACGAGCGGGTCCGGCTCGACTCGTGGGCGAAGCACGTGATCGTCACCCTGCCAGGGGGACGCCTGGTCGGTGTCGACCCCGGCGACGAGTCCCTGGCCGTGGACGACTGGCACGCATTCGTGCTGTGACGCCCAAGCCGTCATCCCGGCGAAAGTCGGGGTCTCCAAACGGAAGGGGTCTCGACGAGCTCGACCAGCGGAGGGGTCTCGACCAGCTCGACCAACGATGCCGCCGGTAGGGTGCAGCGGTGACCAACCGCCCCTTCCGTCAGGTCGACGTCTTCGGCAGTCGAGACTTCAGCGGCAACCCGCTTGCGGTCGTGCTTGACGCCGAGGGATTGTCGGACGACGACCTGCGCCGCATCTCGGTGTGGACGAACCTCTCGGAATGCACCTTCGTGCTGCCGCCCACCACCCCCGATGCCGACTACCGGGTACGCATCTTCAGCCTCGCCAACGAGCTGCCGTTCGCCGGCCACCCCACGCTGGGCACCGCACGCGCCTGGTTGGACGCCGGCGGCGTGCCGGCCCGCCCCGACGTGGTGGTGCAGCAGTGCGGCATCGGCCTGGTGCCGGTGCGCATCGACGGCGAGAAGCTGGCGTTCGCGGCTCCGCCGCTGCTGCGCGGGGGGCCGGTCGACGCCGAGTTGCTGGCCGAGGTCACCGAGGTGCTGCGGCTGCGCCCCGAGCAGATCGTCGACTCCACCTGGGCCGACAACGGGCCGGGCTGGATCGCGGTGCTGCTCGGCAGCGCGGACGAGGTGCTGGCGGTGCGTCCGTCCGCTGCTGGGCATCCCGGTCACTGGGACCTCGGCGTCGTCGGCCCGCACATCTCCGGCGGAGAGGTCGATTGGGAGCTGCGGGCGTTCTTCGGCGACGGCGTGCTCACCGAAGACCCGGTCACGGGCAGCCTGAACGCCTCGGTTGCGCAGTGGCTGCTGTCGTCCGGACGGGCCGAGGCGCCCTACGTGGCGGCGCAGGGCACGGCCATCGCTCGCGAGGGGCGCATCGGCATCAGCATCGAGGGTGACACCGTCTGGGTGGCCGGACGGGCCGTGGTCGCGATCCGCGGCGAGATCAGCACCACGAACTGATCCGACCGCGACCGCTCTCGTCACCCGTCAGTTCTCCGTCATCGCAGCAGTTCTCCGTCATCCCGGCGAACGCCGGGATCTCCCCACGCATGTGCGCGCCGATTCCGTTCGAGGGTTGAAGCCCGCCCCCAACGACGAGGACCGCACCATGGCCGCACCTCCGGCAACTCTCAGCCCCGATGCACGTACCCGCGCGCTGCAGACGGCGACCACCGAAACCGCCGATGTGGTGGTGATCGGCGGCGGCGTGACCGGCGCCGGGGTGGCTCTGGACGCGGCGTCCCGTGGACTGTCGGTGGTGATGGTCGAGGCAGGCGACCTGGCCGTCAGCACGTCGTCGCGGTCGGGCAAGACCATGCACGGCGGCCTGCGCTACCTCGACCAGCTCAATTTCTCCTTGGTTCGGTGCACTGCGCGAGCGTGACCTGACCATTCGCACCCTCGCGCCGCACCTGGTCACCCACGAGCCGTTCCTGTACCCGATCACCAAGCAGTGGGAGAGGCCGTACGTCGGTGCCGGAGTGGCGCTGTACGACGCGATGGCCACGATGAGCCGGCGCACCGGTGGGGCGCCGCACGCCCGCTACCTGGGCCGCGCGGCGGTGCGCCGCGAGGCGCCCGGCCTCGACGCAGCCACGGTGATCGCCGGGCTGCCGTACCCCGACGGACGCATGGACGACGCCCGGCACACCCTCGCCGTGGCACGAACGGCCGCCGGGTACGGCGCCCGGGTGATCACCCGCGCGCCGGTGGTGGCGATCAACCGCGACGGCTCCGGACGGGTGGTCGGCGTGCGCATTCGCGACGAGCTCACCGATGCCGAGGCCGATATCGCGGCCCGCGTGGTGGTCAACGCCGCCGGCGTCTGGGCGGCCCACGTGCAGCATCTCGCCGGTGCCATGAGAACCGTCCCCGATCCTGCTCAGCGGTGCGCCGAGCCGACCGCTCTCACACCTTGCGGATGCGCACCCAGTTCACTGCGTGGTTCTCGCCCTTGCGCAGGATCGCCGTGGCCCGTCCGCGGGTCGGCCTGATGTTCAGCTCGAGGTTCGGCCCGTTGATGGTGTCCCAGAAGGTGCCGGCGGTGCTCAGCGCCTCGGCCTCCGACATCTCGGCGTAGCGCCTGAAGAACGACTTCGGGTCGCGAAACGCGGTGGCCCGCAACGCGAAGAACCGGTCGATGTACCACTGCCTGATGAACGACGTGCGGGCGTCGACGTACACGGTGAAGTCGAAGAAGTCGCTGACCGCCAGTGCCGTCGTGCCGTCGGAGCGCCGACGCGCCGGCTGCAGCACGTTCAGCCCTTCGACGATCAGAATGTCGGGTTCGCCGATCATGATGCGTTCATCGGGCACGATGTCGTAGATCAGGTGCGAGTACACCGGGGCGGTCACGTCACTCTTGCCCGACTTCACGTCGATCACGAACTGCAGCAGCGCCGCCCGGTCGTACGACTCGGGAAACCCCTTGCGGTGCGCGATACCCATGGCTTCGAGCAGGTGGTTGGGGTACAGAAAGCCGTCGGTGGTGATCAGCTCGACCTTCGGCCGGCGCGGCCCGCGCGCCAGCAATTCCTGCAGCAGCCTAGCCGTGGTCGACTTGCCCACGGCGACCGATCCGGCCACCCCGATCACGAACGGAACCTGCTTGTCGTTGAGCCCGAGAAAGTCGTGGGACGAGCTGAACAGTGCGTTGGTGCGCTCCCAGTACAGGTTCAGCAACTGGGTCAGCGGGTGGTACACCTCCAGCACCTCGGCGTGGTCGGTGGGGTCGCCGAGGCCGCGCAGCCGGGCCAGGGTGTCGGAGTCGAGCGTCCACGGAATGGTGTCGGCGAGGTCGGCCCACTGCTTTCGGCTGAGCGCCACGTACGGCCCGTACGCGTCGTCCTCGGGCGCGATCGTCAGCCCCGGCGGCACGATGAACTGTTGTGGATCCATGAGCTCCTCGCTGCTGGCTGCCCTGCCTGGTGGTAACAGTGTGCTGGTCGAAGCGGTTGTCGGCCAGTAAACGGGCATTCCGGCGTCGCCACATCGTCTGAGCGCCCGGCGGCCAAACGGTAAGGTTCGGGCCATGTGCGGAATCATCGGTTACGTCGGTCCACGCGAGGCGAGCCGGGTGGTGGTCGAGGGCCTGCGCCGTATGGAATACCGCGGGTACGACTCCGCCGGTGTGGCGGTGGTCACCGACGGCGCGCTCGAGGTGCGCAAGAAGGCCGGCAAGATCGTCAACCTCGACGCGGCGATCGCGGCCGACCCGCTGCCGCCCACCGGCCTGGGCATCGGGCACACGCGCTGGGCCACCCATGGCGGCCCCACCGACTACAACGCGCACCCGCACACCTCGGCGAACGGCCGCGTTGCGTTGATTCACAACGGCATCATCGAGAACTTCGCCCCGCTGCGGGCCGAGCTGGTTGCCCAGGGCGTGGCGTTCACGTCCGAGACCGACACCGAGGTGGCCGCCCAGTTGCTCGGCCGCGAGGTCGAGGGCGGTGCCGACCTGGCCGACGCCATGCGTAGCGTCTGCCGCCAACTGCAGGGAGCGTTCACCCTGGTCGCCATCGACAGCGCCGAACCCGCCCGGTTGGTGGCGGCCCGGCGCAACTCGCCGCTGGTGGTCGGCCTGGGCGAGGGTGAGAACTTCGTCGCCTCGGACGTCTCGGCGTTCATCGAGTTCACCCGGCACGCCGTCGAGCTCGGTCAAGACCGGGTGGTCGACGTCACCGCCGACAGCTTCACCGTCACCGATTTCGACGGCACGCCTGCCGACAGCCACCCGTTCGAGGTCACCTGGGACCTCTCGGCGGCCGAGAAGCAGGGCTACGACTGGTTCATGCGCAAAGAGATCTACGAGCAGCCGCAGGCGGTGGCCGACACCCTGCTGGGCCGCTACAACGAAGACGGCTCGTTGAAGCTCGACGAGCTGCACATTCCCGAAGCCGAACTGCGCACCATCGACAAGATCATCATCGTGGCCTGCGGCACGGCCTACTACGCGGGCATGGTGGCCAAGTACGCCATCGAACACTGGACGCGCATCGCCTGCGAGGTCGAGATCGCGAGCGAGTTCCGTTACCGCGACCCGATCATCACCCCGCGCACCCTGGTGGTCACGCTCAGCCAGTCGGGTGAGACCGCCGACACCCTGATGGCCATTCGGCACGCCCGCGAGCAGGGCGCCAAGGTGATCGCGATCTGCAACACCAACGGCGCCACGATTCCGCGCGAGTCCGACGCCGT